>Ga0207683_10004721_pt1 | contig 11742 bp, 11 predicted proteins | sample KBSM73metaG_FD_184333 | JGI IMG/M metagenome (GOLD analysis project Ga0207683, IMG submission 184333) | Miscanthus rhizosphere microbial communities from Kellogg Biological Station, Michigan, USA - KBS M7-3 metaG (SPAdes) (version 2) | ecosystem: Host-associated > Plants > Roots > Rhizosphere >...
AGCCTGGCGTGCTCGTGCACCATGCCCACATTGTCGAACACCGAGAGCTCCTCGATGGCTTGCTCGGTCTGGAACGTCCGGCGCACCCCCCAGCGGGCACGGCGGTAGTGGGCCATCGACAGCAGGTCGGCCCCGAACGCCCGCACCGTTCCCGCGGCCGGCCGGACGAAGCCGCTCAGCACGTTGAAGAACGTGGTCTTGCCGGCCCCGTTCGGCCCGATGAGCCCGCAGGTCCCCTGCTCGAAGGTCAGGCTCATGGCGTCCAGCGAGGTGACGCCGCCGTAGCGGACGGTGAGGCCGTCGACTTCGATCATTCCGCGTCACCTCCCGGCCGGCGGCGAAGACGGCGGCCCAGGAAACGGCCCAGACGCGCCAGATCCCTGGGCACCTGGTCGGCCAGCCCGGCCGGCGCCGTGGTCAGCACCTGGAGCACGCCGACCCCGAACAAGATGATCAGCCAGTCGGCCGAGACGCCCCAGTTGTTGAGCAGGGCCGGGAGGAACTGGTACAGCAGCGCGGCGACCACCGCGCCCCACAGGCTGAACACGCCGCCCATCAGCGTCACGGCGAGCAGCGTGATCGAATCCTGGGTCGGGAAGTTGATCGAGTACAGGTAGTGGATCGCGCCGGCCAGCACGCCGCCCGCGACGCCGGTGATGAAGGACGCCAGCGCGAACGCCCACAGCTTGTAGAACCAGATGTTGATTCCCGCGGCCAGCGCGGCGGGCTCGCTCTGCCTGATCGCCGCCCAGGCGCGCCCGGGCCGGGTCTTGATGTGCGCCAGGACGAGCGCGAACATCAAGACCGCGACCACCATCGAGTAGCGGAAGTAGGCCGGGTCGCTGGCCGCGATGCTGGGCCGGCGGATCGGCGGGATGTGCAGCAGGCCGCCGTTGTAGCCGAGGAACCCGTGGCCGCCGTTCGGGAAGTTCACCGTGGCCAGCACCACCGTGATGCTGCCCGCCAGCATCAGCGTGATCAGCGCCAGGTACAGGCCGCGCAGCCGCAGCGCGGGCAGCCCGATCAGCAGGCCTGCCAGCATCGTGATCAGGCCCGCCTCCAGCAGGACGAGCGGGTAAGGCTGGGTGGTGGCGAACAGCAGCCGGGCGGCCGCCCAGGCGCCGATGGCCAATACGGCGGCCTGGCCGAGGGAGTACAGGCCGACCCGCCCGACGAGCAGGCCGAGGGCCAGCGTCACAATCGAGTACACGGCGACCTGGGTCATCGTGTCGACGTAATACAGGCTGAGCAGTTCGGGCAACGCGAAAAAGGCGAACAGCAGCAGCACTGTCGTGATGCCGACCTTGATCAGCTGCGGGCGGGTGGGTCTGCGGGCGATACGGGCCGGGCTCGCGCGCTCGAGCGTGGCCCGCATCACGCCTCCTCGCGAGATTGAGTCATGACCTGGTGCCTTGATAGCACGAGCAGGCCGATCGCGGCGATCACGAACGGGGTCATGTCGCGGTAGCTGGTCAGCGAGGCGATCGGGGTCAGCAGGTCGTGCAGCAGGCCGATGACGATCGCCGCCACGAACGTGACCGTGATCGAACGGAGCCGGGCGATCAGCACCGCGGCCAGCGACGAGATCACCAGGAAGGTGAGCGTGGTGGCGTCGAGCGCCACCAGGTCGGCCAGCAGCAGCCCGGCGATGCCGCCCAGGATGCCGCAGCCGAGCCAGGCTGCGGCCTCCACCTTCCTGACCGGCACGCCGAGGGTCGCGGTGATGTCGCGATCGTTGGCCATCGCCCGCATGGCCGTGCCGAGCTTGGTGAGCCGCAGGAACGCGCCGGTGCCCACGGTGAGCACCACGCCGGCCGCCAGCGCGATCACCTGGGTCCAGGTCACCTGGATCTGGGCCACGGTGAAGCCGCCGTTGTCGGTGGGCAGCGTGAGCGAGCGGGCCTGGCCGCCGCTGGTCGTCCAGAGCAGGTCCATCACGCCGTACAGGATCAGCGTCAGCCCGATGGTGGCCACCGCCTTGATCAGCGGATCCCTTCTCGCCAGGGCCGGGCCGAACAGGAGGCCGTAGGCGAGGGTCACCGCCCCGGCCACGGCCACGCAGGCCAGCCAGCCTGCCCAGCCCGGCGCACCCGCCCGGGTGATCAGCGACCAGGCGATCAGCGCGCCCAGCGCGCCGACCGCGCCGAAAGCCAGGTAGAGCACGCCGGTGGCCCGGTACAGGACGACCAGCCCGACCCCGGACAGGGCGTACACCCCGCCCAGGGCCAGGCCGCTCACGATGAACGGCTCGAAGTCCACCCAGGGTGGCATAACCGAGCCGACCCGGTCATGAGCCGGTCGGGGCGTTGGCCGCGGTGCCGGCCGCGTTCCGGTACTGCGCGATTTGCGGGTCGACCTTCGAGATCAGCGTGCAGCCCTGGGCCGTGGTCATCTTGCCGTCCTTCGGCGTGACGGTCCAGTCGGAATTGTTCGGGATGTGCAGCGGGTAGTCGCCGTAGGTCCACAGCTGGCACAGCTGGCCGGTGTCGAAGTCCTTCACCGCCTTGAACGCGGCGTTGACGCTCTGCACCGTGTAGGGCCCGGTGATCGACTGCAGCGCGTGCACCGCGATCTCGGCCTCGGTGAAGCCCATCTGGCTGAAGCTGCCGATGCCACCCTGCACCGACGAGCCGTACTGCTTGAGGATCGCCTTGTACAGGTTCATCGAGGTCGTGTTCGTGTCGTCGGGCGGGGCCAGCTCGGCGTTGACGAACAGCTTGCCATTCCACTTCGGTCCCAGCGACTGAGCCAGGAAGTCGGTGTTGCACGGCGTCGAGCAGCCCCACAGCTTGACCCGGTCCTCCAGGCCGAGCTTCTGCGCCGCCTGCAGGATGACCAGCGCCTGCGGCGGGGTGAAGTTGAGGATCACGGCGCCGTTCGGCCCGGCGTCGTTGACTTCCTTGATCGCCACCGAGTTGGCGTCGGTGATCGGAACGTTCTCGGTCAGGTCGACGATCGGGACGTTGGCCGCCTTGGCCAGCGCGTTCGGGCCGGCCGCGATGTACCCGGTGCCGGGCACGTTGGCCTGGTCGAACACGACCTTGGAGACGTGCTGGGCGAGCGCGTACTGCACCGCCCCGTCCGAGCTGTACCGCGGGCCCATGTTGACGGCGGCGCTGTTCGGGGTCGAGTAGCACTCGGGCGCGATCCCGGAGTCGATGACGTAGAAGCCGAGCTTCTGCCAGTAGCTGCTGTTGATCGAGCACTCGATGATCGAGGTGTTGCCGACGATGCCGACCACTTTGTCGGTCTGCACCAGTTGCTTGGCGTCGGCCGCGATCTGGGCCGGGTTGGTCTGCTCGGTCGCGATGTAGAGCTTGATCGGGTGGCCGTTGACGCCGCCGTTGGCGTTGACGCAGTCGAAGTAGGCCTTGGCCATGTTCGGGATGTCGGTGAACGAGGTGCCCGGCTGGTTGGTCGCGATGGCGCCGAGCGGGATCGGGGTACCGGTCGCCTTGACGCCGGGCTTGCTACCGCAACTCGACGTGTCGACGGTCGCGGCGCCGGCGCTGCTGGACGAGCCCGCGGCCGGGGTCGACCCGGTGGCGCCGCTGCTGCTACTGCTGCTGCTGCAGCCGGCCGCGGCCAGGGCGAGGGCGGCGGCGAGCAGGATCGTTCTTCGGGCGGCGTTATTTCTTCTCATCTGTCCCCCTTAGGGCGGTGAGTTGGTGTCTCAATTCACGGTCACGACGATCTTGATGGCGTCCGGCGGCCTGCTCATCGCGAATGCGAACGCCTCGGCCGCGCGGGCCAGCGGGAAATGGTGCGAGAAGACCGGGGCGAGGGCCGGGCGATTGGCCGCGACCAGGCGTATCGCCTGGGCGAAATCCCCGGCCGTGGCGCAGCTCGAGCCGAGGACGTCAATTTCCTTTTCCGGGAAGGCCCCCGACCGCAGCGGCGCCGTCCCCGAGGACAGGCTGACGACCACGACCCGGCCGGCCTGCGCCACCATCTCGGCCGCCTGGGCCAGCAGGCCGGCCTCGCCGCTGGTCTCGACGGCCAGCGGCGGCCCCTCGCCGCCGGTCCACTCGCGGGCCTGCGCGGCGAGGTCCTCCGGCGATCCCCAGGCCACGATCTCGGCGCCGAGGCGCTTGGCCAGGTCGCGGCGGCCGGGCAGCGGGTCGACCGACAGCACCCGCGCGCCGGCGTGGACGGCGGCGACCAGCGTGGCCAGGCCGATCGGACCCGCGCCGAACACCACCACCTGCTCGCCGGCCTGCAGCCGGCCGCGGGCCAGCGCGTGCACGGCCACCGAGGCGGGCTCGACAAAGCACGCGCTGTCAGGATCCAGGTCGCCGGCCCCGAAGACCAGGCCGGCCGGGACCTCGAGCCGTTCGGCCAGGCCGCCGTCGAGGTGCACGCCGACCAGGCGGAAGGCCGGGCAGGCGTTGGGCCGCCCGATGCGGCAGGGATAACAGTGGCCGCACGGCAGCAGTGGCCAGAGCGCGACCCGATCGCCGGCGCTCGTCTCGCTGTCCCCCGGATCCTCCACGATCGCGGACACCTCGTGGCCCTGGATCCGCGGGTAGAAGTCGCGGCTCCCGGAGAGCGCGCCCACGTCGCCGGAAAACAGGTGGAAGTCGGAGCCGCAGATACCCACCCGTTCGGGACGCACGATAACGTGACCGGCGCGGGGGCGGCCCGGTCCGGTGACGTCCCCGACCACCATCTCGCCGGGTGATCTCGTCACTGCGGCCAGCACCTGCGACCCCTCTCCGCGGCCGCCCTGACCAGCGTGAATAAAGGGACAGCTGGCCGTTACCGCACGCTAATGCGGAGATTCCCACGGCCGATCGCGCCGGACAATGACACCGCGCCCAAAAAGGCCCGCTGTATTCGGTGTCCCGGCCACAAGGATTCCGAACGGGCCGGGCCAGGGGTTGACCAGCCGGGCCCGGGTGGTCGTGAGGGGGAAGGGCCCGGCTGGCGCAGCGGACCTCAGCCGAGACCCGCCGCCGTGCGGAGGGCGGCGGCCTTGTCGGTGTTCTCCCAGGTGAAGCCCGATTCGTCCCGGCCGAAGTGGCCGTAGGCGGCGGTTTGCCTGTAGATGGGCCTGCGCAGGTTCAGCTTCTCCACCAGGGCGGCCGGCCGCAGGTCGAAGTGGTCGCGGACCAGGTCTGCGATCGCGGCCCGGTCGATCTTCTCGGTGCCGAAGGTCTCGATCAGCAGGGACAGCGGCCGGGCGATCCCGATCGCATAGGCCACCTGGACTTCGGCCCGGTCGGCGAGCCCGGCGGCCACGATGTTCTTGGCCACGTGCCGCGCCGCGTAGCTGGCCGACCGGTCCACCTTGGAGGGGTCCTTGCCGGAGAAGGCGCCGCCGCCGTGCCTGGCGAACCCGCCGTAGGTGTCCACGATGATCTTGCGGCCGGTCAGGCCGGTGTCGCCGACCGGACCGCCGATCACGAACCGGCCGGTCGGGTTGACGTAGAACTCCTTTCGCAGCGCCGCCGGGTCGTACAGTTCCGGCGGCAGCGCCTGCGTCACCACCTGCTCCCATAGCGCGTCGGGCAGCTTGGCCTCCACCCCGTCCTCGTGCTGGGTGGAGATGAGCACCTTCTCCACCCCGGACGGCCTGCCGTCCGCGTCGTAGCGCACCGTCACCTGGGTCTTGCCGTCCGGCCGCAGGTACGGGAGCAGCCCTTCGCGCCGCACCTGCGCGAGCCGCCGGGCCAGCTTGTGCGCGAGCACGATCGGCATCGGCATCAGCTCGGGTGTCTCGTTGCTCGCGTAGCCGAACATCATGCCCTGGTCGCCCGCTCCCGCGGAGTCGAACGGGTCGGTGCTGCCCAGGTTGCGCGTGTCGTGGGACTCGTCCACGCCGCGGGCGATGTCGGGCGACTGCCGGTCCAGCGCGGTGATCACGCCGACCGCGTTGCCGTCGAAGCCGAAATCGCCGGTGTCGTAGCCGATGTCGCAGATCACCTCGCGGGCGATGGCGGCGAAGTCCAGCACCGCCTTGGTGGTGATCTCCCCGGCCAGCACCACCAGGCCGGTGGTGAGCAGGGTCTCGACCGCCACCCTCGACTGAGGATCCGCGGCCAGCGCGGCGTCGACGATCGCGTCGGAGATCTGGTCGGCCACCTTGTCCGGATGACCTTCGGTCACGGATTCGGAGGTGAAAAGGAACCCGTCCTCGGTGCTCATGATGTCTGTCCTCCGGGTAGCTCGGCTCGGACCAGGGCGACGCCCGCCACCATGGCGCGCAGCTTCTGCCGGGCCACGTCGGGCGCGAGGTGGCGCAGCCCGCAGTCTGGGTTGATCATCAGGCGTTCGGCCGGTACGTACTCCAGCGCGCGCCTGATCCGGGACGCGACCAGCTCGGCCGCCTCGACCTCGGGGTTCTTGACGTCGATGACCCCCAGGCCGAGCCATTTGTCCCAGCCGTGCTGCCGGATCAGCCGCAGGTCGTCCAGGCCCTTGCGGGCGAACTCCAGGACGACCTGGTCCACCCGGGCGGCCTTGACCGCTGGGAACAGGAAGTCGTAGTGCCCCTCCCAGGACGGCCGCGCGTAGCGGTTGCCGTAGCACACGTGCAGCGCCCAGGTGGCGGGCACGCCGTCGGTGACGATGTTCACCGCCTCGATCGCCAGCTCGACCTGATCCGGGTAGCCGGCCAGGAACGGCTCGTCGATCTGGAGGAGTTCGGCCCCGGCCTTGGCCAGCTCGCGGGCTTCGGCGTTGAGCCGGCGGGCCAGCGCGCGGACCAGGTCGCCCGGCTCGGAGTAGGCGTCGTCGCGGATCCGGCGGGACAGCGAGAACGGCCCGGTGAAGGAGAACTTGATCGGCTTGCGGGTCAGCTGCCGGGTGAAGCGGAAGTCGTCGGCCAGGGCCAGTCCCGTAGAGCCGGCGCCTGGTTCGTCGGGGAGCTCGGGCAGCGGGCGGGTAACTTCGGCGTCGTAGTAGTCGAAGTAGTCGGCCTTGGCCCGCTGCGGGATGTTCACCCCGGGGATCCGGGCCAGGAAGTAGTCCACGTCGTTGTCCCGGCGCAGCTCGCCGTCGGACACGATGTCGATGCCGGCCAGCTCCTGGTCCTTGACCGCCGCCTTGATGGCCACCTCGTTGATCTCGGCCATGTGCTGCGCGCTGATCCGGCGCTGGTAGTACTCGGTCTTCAGCCGCTCCAGCCACTCCGGCACGGAGTAGGAGCCCACCACGGTCGTCGGCAGCAGCACGGTGTTCGTCGGCTCCATGGCCCTCAGTCCCTTAGTCCCTGGCCTGGGCGGTCAGCGTGGTGATGTTGGAGCCTGGTCGCTGCCGGAACGGCGTGAACTCGACCCCGAACCCGCGGCGGCTCGCGATCAGCTGGAGCAGCGGGCCGTTCACCCAGTTGACCACGGACCCGTCGTATTTGCCCGGGCCGTAGAACCCGGTCCGGTACTGCTGGCTGCCGGTCAGGAACAGGTCGTGGCACTGGATCCGGCCGAACGGGTGCAGCAGCGGCAGCGTCCCGGTGAAGCTGCCGAGCGCCCCGTTGCTGACGTGCATCCGGACGTCACCCTGCCCTTCGATCAGCGGCCTGATGATCTCGCCGGTCAGCGAGGGGGTGATCTGGTACCTGTCCAGGCCCTCCAGCGGGACGTAGCGTTCGCGCAGCCTGAGCGCCTCCCAGGCGGCGCACCAGAACGCGACCGCCTGGCCCGGGTCGGGGAACTCGCCGGGCGAGGACTCGCTGAGCAGTTCGGGACCGATGCGCAGCAGCCGGTCGATGAGTTTCGCCAGCTCGTCCCGGCTGGTGCCGAACCGCTCCGCGATCTGGCCGGCGTCGTCTTCGGTCAGGAAGGCCTGCGTCTCGACCTGGTAGGTGCGCCCGTGAATGCAGGCCAGCTCGTCGGTGGGGAGGTTGTCGTAGACGTTGGAGATGTAGACGAGGAAGGCCTTGCCGGCCAGGAAGCCGAGGGTGACCGACGGCCGGGTGGCCTCCACCACCAGCGCGCTGACCCGTTCGGCGTGGTGGGCCACGGCCTGCCTGGCGCGGTCGAGGACGTGCGGGGAGTAGTCGCCCATCAGGTAGCGGAGCCGGTGGTAGTACTCGCGCCCGTGCCTGCGGTCGAGCTGGAGGAACTCGTCCAGCCAGGTGCGGGCCTGGTTGCCGTTGCCCACGCCGAGCTCGAGCACGTACAGCTCCTCGGGCAGCGCGCGGCGGGCGTCGAGCTCGTCCCAGATCCGGAACAGCTCCAGGATGAGCTCCCGCGCGGCCTCGATGTTCCGCGCGTCGCTCTCGCCGCCGGGCAGGGACTGCTCGTACTCCCGGCCGGTGGCCACCTCCCAGTGCGTCAGCGCCTGCCAGTAGAGCTGGTTGAACCGCCAGATGCAGCTGTCCCGGCCGGGCACCCACGGCTCCAGGGGCAGCCCCGGCTGCCGGTCCGCCAGCGCCTGCTTGACGTGCGCGGTGAGGTTCTCCGGGTCAATGTCCGCGCATCGGCGCAGGTCGAAGGCGATCTCCACCTCGGTGTCCGCGGTGTCCGCCGGGTCCGCGACCGGCCTGCTGACCACGGCCTCGCGGAAGTTCTGCTTGTACTGGATCCAGTCGCAGACCACGCGCGCCCGGCCCAGGTCGGCGGGCGAGGCGCAGACCGCCTCCATGATCGGGCCCAGCGCGGACCGGGCCGCCGCGGACTCCCGCAGCTTCCTGACCGGCCTCAGGTCAACGTCCATGGCGCTCCGCCCGGACCCCGGCCCAGATTCCGGCACTGTCCAGGATGCCGGGCACGGCCTGCTCGTTCCCGGCCACCAGCAGGTGGACCCCGGCCACACCCTCGATCGCGCTCAGCTGCTGGATGGTCTCGGCCGCGAGCCGCGCGCCCTCGGCGGCGGTCTGGTCCGCCGGCACCGCGCGCAGCCTGCGGTACACATCGTCGGGCACGTACACCCCGGGCACCTTGTCCCGCATGTAGTCGAGCGCGTTGCGGGACCTGACCGCGCCGACGCCGGGCAGGATGTAGCACTGCTCGTGCAGGCCGAGGTCACGGACCTGCGTCATCCACCGGGCGAACGCGGCGACGTCGAAGACGAACTGGGTCTGCACGAACTGCGCGCCCGCGGCGATCTTCTTGCCGAGCCGTTCGGCCCGGAACTCGGCCGGCGGGGCGGAGGGGTTCTCCACCGCGCCGAGGAAGCAGTCCGGGGGCGGCTTCAGCGCCCGGCCGGTCAGCACGGCGCCCTGGTCCCGCATGTGCCGCAGCGTCCAGAGCAGCTGCACGCTGTCCAGGTCGAAGACCGGCTTGGCCTCCGGGTGGTCGCCGAACTTGGGGTGGTCGCCGGTCATGACCAGGATGTTCCTGATGCCGAGGGCCGACGCGCCCAATAGGTCGGACTGCAGCGCGATGCGGTTACGGTCCCGGCAGGTCATCTGCATGACCGGCTCCAGCCCGGCTTGCAGCGCGGCCAGGCTGCCGGCCCAGCTGGCCAGCCGGACGTTGGAGCCCTGGTTGTCGGTGACGTTGACCGCGTCGACCCAGTCCCGCAGCAGGGCGGCCGTGGCGGTGACCGGGTCCGTGCTGGCTCCGCGCGGCGGGCTGATCTCCGCCGTCACCGCGAAGCTGCCCGCCCTCAGGCGGTCGCGCAGGCTCATGAACCCCCCAGGGCAGGCTGGTGGTGAGGAACGTGGCGGTCATCGCCAGTATCGCCGGCGGGGTGTGTCCACAGGTCCTCGTCCCGGCCCTGCCAGTAGTTCAGCCACGAGCTCTCGCCCCAGCGGCGGTGGTCGATGGGCAGGTGCAGCAGCCGCAGGTCGGCGACCCGGCCCTGGCTGGCCGCGCGCTCGAAGGCCTCGACCCAGACGCAGCGCCGCTCCGGGTACACCTCGCACCCGCCGTCCGCGCCGACGCCGCCGCAGGGGCCGTTGCGGAGTTCCTTCGGGCAGCCCATCGGGCACACGTAACCGGTGACGGGCAGCGCGCACTGACCGCACATCCGGCAGCCGAACAAGGTGTCCTTGGTGAGCCGTTCGGTCGCCGTGAACAGCGGGCGGGCCAGGCCGGACGCCTCGATCCTGGCGCTGATCCAGCGCAAGCCGGGGCGGGGCCGCAGGACCCGCTGCAGGCGGTAGGCCAGGCGGGTCCCCAGGCGCGGATGCGCGGGAATGGGCGGCCTCGCGGTCAACAGACCGTCCAAGCCCGGGTAAATTGCGCGCGGCGGCTATTTACGCGCCGACTGCAAATGAATTGCAACCGGTATTCGCATCCCATGATGCATATGCTGAGCGTCGGCGGCCGCCGATTCAACGACGGCCGCCACAAGCTTTACGCTGGCCCGTTGTGAGCGGCGACAACCCGCGCCGTGAAAACCCGCACTAATAGTTGGCTAGCACAAATTATCCCGGCCGGATTTGTGGTCCTTAATAACCGGCGGCTGACGCTAGCCGGCCAGCTTGAATGCCAGCTGGGTCACCCACTTGCTCATGTCGGGCTCCTGCTCGGGGTCGGTCAGGTAGTTCTCCAGCCGGCACGCCCACCGGTCGCCGTCTTCGCTTGGGGTTACGTCCCAGGTCAGGCCCTGCTCGGCCGCCCAGTCCAGCAGGGCTTTGGTGGCCGCCATGAGCTCGCTGGGGTGACCCACGTGGGTGAGCGTGGCGTAACGTCCGGCCGGGAGCACCCCGGCCACTATCTGGTCGTCGCCGTGGGTGGCCGTCGCGACCGGCACGCCCGCCTCCATCTCGAGCTCGCGGGCCATGTCGATGACGTTGTACTTGAAGAACGGCGGTCCCGCGGGCACCAGGCCGTGGCCGTCCAGCCAGCCGAACACCTCGCCGAAGCGGCGTGCGAACGCGGCGATCTCACCCATGGTCACCTTGGCCCTGACCGCCACGTACGGCTGCTCGGCGCGGGTCTCGATTTCCGGCGCTGATTCCGGTGCTGACGACATTTCCTCATCCTCCCGTTGTGTCGATTGGCTGCTGCAGTTCGGTCACCCACTGCTCGGGATCGGGGCACCAGTGCAGCGTGACCTCGCGGGCGTAGCCCGCGGAACGGTATCCGTTGGCGTCGATCCACCGCGCCAGCGCCTGGCCGGTCGCCAGCACGTCGTCCATGGAGCCGTGGTGGATGATGGCCGCCGCGCTGTCCACCTCGGGCAGGTCCACGATCGTGACGCCGTCGGCCGACGCGGCGGCCACCGGCACGGCGGCGTGCACGACGATGCCGCCCTGGGCCTCGTCCTCGTAGTACGCGACGGCCGGCCCGGCCGCCGGGATGTCGGCGCTGGCCAGGCGGCACCACACGTCGTGGTAGAGCGGCTGGATGACCGGCGTGATGGCCTCCGGTTCGTAGCCCGCGGCCACGCCGGTCAGTTCGGCCACCCGGACCGGCGCGAGGCGCTTGACGACGACCCCGTCGGCCGGCACCCGGGCTTCGTCCTCGATCGTCAGCAGCCGCGCCTCAACCCGGGCGAGCCGGGTCGTCTCCGCCTCGATGCTGGCCTGGATCTCCGCCCGGCGCAGCCTGAGCATGCCGCGCAGTTCCGCCGCGCTCACCTTCTCCTCGAGGATCACCTGCACCTGCTGCAGGGTGAAGCCGAGGTCCTTGAGCGCGATGACGCGGTTCAGCTCGTCGAGCTGGCTCGCCTCGTAAAGGCGGTACCCGGTAGCCTCGTCGACGCAGGCAGGCCGGATCAGCCCGATCGCGTCGTAGTGCCGGAGCATCCTGACCGAGACGCGGCCGTGCCGTGCGAACTCCCCGATGCTGAACATGACGTGTCCGGTCTACAGCCTCACACGGTGTCAGAGTCAACCCTCTCACGGCT
>Ga0207683_10004722_pt1 | contig 11738 bp, 9 predicted proteins | sample KBSM73metaG_FD_184333 | JGI IMG/M metagenome (GOLD analysis project Ga0207683, IMG submission 184333) | Miscanthus rhizosphere microbial communities from Kellogg Biological Station, Michigan, USA - KBS M7-3 metaG (SPAdes) (version 2) | ecosystem: Host-associated > Plants > Roots > Rhizosphere >...
CATCGTGCGTTCGTGGCCACCAAACACCGTGGAGGCCGATCGAGACGACGTCGAGCGCCCCGCCACCACGAGTTGCTCGCGGGCGAGTGCGGTCAGCGACAGCTTCTGCATCCCGTCTGCCTCCCCAGTAAGCCCGGTCGTCACAGAGGATATGCCGCGGGGTCGTCCAGGTAAGCCATCCGGCAGCCAGTGCCGCAGAAGTAGACCGGCCCGTCCGGGCCGTCCACGTGTGGGGAGGTGTCGACAGCGGCCACGGTCATACCGCATACCGGATCGCGGCTCGTCACCTCGTTCGCGGGTTCCTGGACCGCCGGCTCCGCGTCGTGGGCCGATTCATGTTGCGTCGAAACGATCTCGGCGAGGATCGACAGCGCTACCTCAGCCGCCGTGCGCGCGCCGATGTCGAATCCCGCGGGCGTGTGAACCTGCTTGCGAAGATCGTCATCAACGTCCAGGGCATCAAGAACGGCTGGGCCGCGAAGCCGGCTGGCCACCAGCCCGACATAGCCGATGCCCGCTCGCAAGGCTCGCGTGAGCACGGTCGGCTCGTCGTTGCCGTGCGAGGCGACGACGACGCCGACCGTGCCCACGGGAAATGGATCGTCCGGGTTGCCGAGTGCGCGGATCTGCTGGCCGAACACCCGGTCGGCTCGGACGAGCGCGGCGGCTATCGGGGCTTGCCCGTACACGACGACCACGGGAAGCGGCCGTGACGGTTCGAGAAAGACGTCGAGCGTGCCGCCGGAGAGACACGAATTGTGTACGACCACGACGCCCGGCTCCTGGGCCGTCTCCGGCACCGGCGTGATACGTACCATCCGAGTCTCCCCGGTGGTCAGGGCCTCGAGGGCTTGGGCGCGAACCGTCGCCTCGGCGCATTCGCCCCCGACGAACCCGTCCAGCTCACCGCTGGGCAGCACTAACGCCGAGTCTCCGGGCTTGGCGCTGGTCGGCCGCTCCGCCCGGACTACGGTCGCCCACACGAAGGGCGTGCCGGCCGCAGCGAGCGCGGCCGCCCGCGTGGCGAGTTCACTGCGGGTCGGCACGTCGGTCAGTCCGTAATCGCCAGGTCAGTCCGGAACGGCCGGCCGTGCATCGCCCGCCAGACCTGGGCCGAGGTGAGCGGCATGTCCACATGCCTGACCCCGAACGGTTTGAGGGCGTCCATGACGGCATTGACCACGGCGGCCGGCGAACCCACGGTGGCTGACTCGCCGACTCCCTTCGCCCCAAGTGGGTGATGCGGCGAGGGCGTCACCGTCTCCCCGAGCTCCCAGCTCGGGCACTCCAGCGCGGTAGGCAACTGGTAATCCATGAACGAACCGCCGAGGCAATTGCCGTCCTCGTCGAACGCGATGACCTCCATCAATGCCATGCCGATCCCGTCGGCCAACCCGCCGTGGATCTGCCCCTCGACGATCATCGGGTTGATGCGTGGGCCGCAGTCGTCCACGGCGATGAACCGCCGCACCTTGACCACACCGGTGCCTGCGTCCACGTCCACCACGGCGATGTACGCGCCATAGGGGTATGTCAGGTTCGGAGGGTCATAGACGCACTGGGCATCGAGGTGGCCTTCCACGCCCTCAGGCAGCTCGAGCGGGCCGTGCGCGGCGAGCGCTACTTCCTGGATCGTCTTGGTCACCGCGGGATCGCCCTTGATCGAGAATGTGCCGCGGTTCCACTCCAGATCGTCAGGAGACGCCTCGAGCATCGCACCGGCGATGATCTTGGCCTTGTCGACCACGCGCCTGGCCGCGACGGCTACCGCGGCTCCGGAGACCGGCGTCGATCGGCTCCCGTAGGTGCCCAGGCCGAACGGGGTGTTGTCGGTGTCTCCATGCACCACTTCGATGTCGTCGGACGGGATCCCAGTCACTTCCGAGACGATCTGCGCGAAGGTGGTCTCGTGGCCCTGACCCTGGGTCTGGACCGACAGCCGTACTACTGCTTTGCCGGTCGGATGAATCCGCACCTCCGCCCCGTCGGCCATGCCCAAACCAAGAATGTCCATGTGCTTTCGCGGACCGGCGCCTACGGTCTCGGTGAAGAAACTGACGCCGATGCCCATGAGTTCGCCCCGAGCCCGCTTTTCGGCTTGCTCCGCGCGCAACTCCGGATAGCCCGCGAGGTCCATCGCGGTCCGCAGGGTCTTCGGGTAGTCACCCGAGTCGTATTCCCATCCCGTCGGCGATAGATAGGGGAATTGCTCCGGGCGAAGCAGATTCTTCATGCGTAGTTCGGCTGGATCCATGTCGAGTTCGTCCGCGAGGCAGTCGACAATGCGCTCGACGAGATAGACCGCCTCGGTCACCCGGAATGAGCAGGCGTAGGCCACTCCACCGGGCGCCTTGTTCGTGTAGACGCCCTTCACCGTGCAATGGGCGGCCGGATAGTCGTAGCTGCCAGTGAAGACGTGGAAGAAGCCGGCGGGGAACTTCGTGGGCTGCGCCGTGTTGTTGAACGCGCCGTGATCGGCGAGGACGTTGACGCGCACGCCGAGGATCCGGCCGTCCCGCGTCGCCGCGATCTCGCCCCGCATGTGGTAGTCGCGGGCGAACGAGGTCGACATCAGATTCTCGGCGCGGTCCTCCACCCACTTGACCGGCTTGCCGGTGACGATCGACCCAACCACGGCCAGGACGTAGCCCGGGTAGATGCCGACCTTGTTTCCGAAGCCGCCGCCGATATCCGGGCTGATCACGCGGATCTTCTGTTCCGGCAGGCCGGCGACGATCGCGTAGAGCGTGCGGTGGGCATGCGGGGCCTGAGTGTTGCACCAGATGGTGAGTTTGCCGGTGACCTTGTCCATGTCGGCGACCGCCCCGCACGTCTCCAACGGCGCTGGATGGACCCGCGGATACAACACGTCTTGCGTGACCACGACATCGGCCTGCTCGAATGCAGCGTCGGTGGCCGCCGCGTCGCCGGCCTCCCAGTCGAAGATGTGGTTGTCGGTCTTGCCGTCGATGTCGTCTCGGATTACCGGAGTGTCCGGGTCCAAGGCCTTCGTCGCATCGACAACCGCCGGCAATACGTCGTAGTCCACGTCGATCAGCGCGAGGGCATCGCGTGCGGCGTAGCGGTCTTCGGCGACGACGAACGCGACCTCTTGCCCTTGGAATCGGACTTTGTCGGTCGCGAGAACCGCGACGACGTCATGAGAGAGCGACGGAATCCACGCGAGCTTCAGACTCTCCAGCAGGGCGCCCGTGATAACGGCCTTCACCTTGGGGTGGGCCTCGGCGGCCGACGTGTCGATCGACACGATCCGCGCGTGGGCATGCGGGCTCCGGAGTACGGCGCCGTACAGCATGCCGGGTAGTTTCACGTCGTCGATGTAGAGTCCGCGGCCACGGAGGAATCGCGCATCCTCCTTGCGGATTCTCCGGCCGAAGCCGACGGTCGCCTCCTCGCGAGCCTCGGTAGCCGTCATGATGACACCGCCTCACTGGTCTCCGCCGCGGCCGGCCGCGGATGGGTGGCGGCCCACCTGATCGCGCGCACGATGTTCTCGTAGCCGGTACACCGGCACAGCTGCCCGGAAATTGCCTCGCGTATCTCGGCCGGTGTCGGATCAGGACTCTCGTCGAGCAACGCCCGCGCCGTGATCATCATCCCCGGAGTGCAGAAACCGCACTGCAGCCCGTGTTCGTTCATGAACCCCTGCTGGACCGGGTCGAGCTCCCCGTCGCGTTCGAGGCCCTCGACCGTGCGCACGGTGCGGCCGTCGGCCATGGCGGCCAAGACAGTGCAGCTCTTCACCGGCACTCCGTCCATGGACACCACGCATACGCCGCAATTGGAGGTATCGCACCCCCAGTGCGTTCCGGTCAGCCCGAGCTCGTCGCGGAGGAAGTGCACAAGAAGCAGCCGGGGTTCGATCTCGCGAGTGACCGGCTGATCGTTGACAGTCATCTGCACTTGCATGGCTAGGCCTCCTGTCCGCGGCAGCGCGCGATAGCGGTACGCAGCGCCCGCCGGGTCAACTCGCCGGTCAGCGCCCGCTTGTAGTCCGCCGGACCTCGTTGGTCCGTAGTCGGCCTGCACTCTGCAGCCGCGCCCTCGCCGGCCAGGTCAATCGTCTCGTCGTCTGCCTGTCGGCCTCGGACGGCATCCTCGGTCGCGGCGGCAACGGAATGCGGAGCTCCCACCGCGGCAAGGCCGATTCCGACCTCGGAGATCGTCTCCCCGTCGAGCCATACGACGGCACCCGCTGACGCAACCGCCCAGTCGCCGGCCCGCCGCTCGACCTTCAGGTATGCGCTGCCCGCGCCTGGCCGAATCGGAATGCGAACCTCGGTCAGAATCTCCGCGGGCTGAAGGACAGTCTCGTACGGACCGGTGACGAGCTCGCGCAGCGGCACCACCCGCTCACCGCCGGATCCGCGCACGACGCACTCGGCCCGAAGGGCGCCCAGAGCGGCAGACAGGTCCTCGGCCGGATCCGCGTGACACAGCGAGCCGCCGACCGTTCCCCGATTCCGTACGACCGGATCGGCGATCACCCGTTCGGCCTCGTGCAGCATCCGGTACTGCTCGCCGACGACTGCGGACGACAGAAGATCCGCGTGCCGCGCCATGGCGCCTATCCGAAGCACGTCACCATCGACCCGAATGCGAGTCAGGTCGGTGAGGTCGTTGATGTCGATGAGCATTTCCGGCGTTGCGAGGCCGAGTTTCATCATGGGCAGCAGGCTGTGTCCCCCAGCCACCAGGCGAGCTTCCTCGCCGTGCTCCTCGAGGAGTGCGATCGCATCGTCCACGCTGCGGGCCCGTGCGTAGTCGAACGGCGCTGGTATTTGCATCCTGGCGTCCTATCTGGCCACCCCACGCCGCGTCCGCGGCCGGCCTTAGTGCTCGGTTCGGACCTGTTGCAGCCGGCCCGAGCGTCGTCTGCGGGGGGTTCGCGCGACGTTCTGGCTGACCGACCCGCTCTGGTGGGCGCAGCAGCAGCCACAGTTGGATGTCAGCGTGGTCATCGCACCGGGAGTCGGTGCGAGCACGACCATCGCACCAAGGGCGGCTGCGGCCACGATGTTCCGGCGCTGTCCAAGCACGAACCACCACCTCGAGGGAATTTCATCATCATCCCGACGTGGTTGTGTATGCAACGTGGATCTAGGAACGGCTACGGACCGCCCTAGAAGGGTGACGTGAGGTAGCCGGCAGTCGCTGCGATGACGCCGGCCTGGAACCGGCTGGAGGCCCCCACCTGGGCCATGTAGTCCGCGATGTGGCGACGGCAGGTGCGAACAGAGATGGACAGCCGCCGTGAGATGGCCTCGTCCTTCTCGCCCTCAGCCAGCATGCGCAGGATGGCCGCCTGAGTATGCGCGAGCTGGACGTCTTGCCGGGTGGCGGAAGCCGGCGCGTCGATCGGCATCGAGTCCGCCCACAGCTGCTCGAAGCTCATCACCAACCAGGACACCAGGCTGGGATCACGGACTACCGCCATCTGCTCGTCGGGTCCGCGTTGGCCCGGAACGGTCAGCAGGGCGATCGAGCGGTCCACGATGATCGCCCGGGCCGGAATGCATTCGGCCAGCCGGACCAGGACGCCAAGCTGGGCCAGCTCGTGGAGGTATCGCTGCGTGACCCGGTCGCGCACCGCCCGCTGGTGGTAGATGGTGCGCCGGCTAACCGCCCGTTCCCCCGTGGCCACCGCGGTGGCGAGCCTGGACTGGGCATCGAGCCGGCTGGGAACGCGGCCGGGCGAAATCGACATCAATTGGTCGCGGCTGGACTCCACGTAATGCGCGGTCAGCCTTGCCATCGCGCTGGCGCTGGTGATGCGCTCGATCGAGGACGGCACGCCGACATCACGCGCGCCGAGCGCAGTGTTGTCCATCGTCCCCCCCGGACGGTCCGCGGCTGCCTGGGCCGTCCGAGCGTGCGCGAACCGGTGCCCATGAGTATGGAGCTTCGCGGCCCGGTCGTCACGCGTATCTACGACCTGGCCCCGGCTGCGCTGCGCCGCGCCGCCCGCCGGGGAACACTGGACGGGTCGTGACCTGCGTTTCCGAACGTTGCCAGGACTCCGACGTCGTTTGGGTGCGGACGCCGGGGGGTAATGACGCGGCGTCAGCCGAAGAGGTGATCGGTGCGGCGTCGCCGGCCCGGCCGGGGCGTTGGCGTCCGGGGCGGATCGGGCGGAGGGTGCTGGCCGGTGCCGCGATCATCACCGTGGCGTTGGTTGCGACAGTTCGGGACGTCGGTGCACCCACGCCGGGTCCAGTCCCGGCCGGGCCGGTTGCCGCACGACCTATCGTCGCCGAGGGTCATTACACGGTGCCGATCGGGGCGCACCGTCTGCTCGCGATGACGGCGACCGACGCCGCGATCTACTCCTTGACGGCCGAGCCGGCGCAGCTCACGCGTCAGGCCGGGTCTCCGACGCCGGTTCGAGTGATCCCCCCACTCGGCGCAACGGACCTGCTTGTCGATCGTTCGACGGGCCGCCTATGGGTATTTGCCGCTGCGGACCGCGATGGGCCCACCGCTTCGTCCTACGACCCGAATACCTTGGCGCGCTTGTCGGTCGTGCACCTGCCGAGCCAGGTCAACTCGGCCGCGGTGCTCGGCGACGCCATCTGGCTTGGCACCGACGGCGGCGTCTACGTGCTGCGACGCGGCGCCACTGCGGTGGCGCTGGTGTCCCGCGCCTGGCCGGACGTCGTCTCCATCGTCGCCGACCCCGCTCGCGACGAACTCATCGCCGTGACCATCTCGATGCCGGCCCAGCTGCTCCGCATCACGCCGTCCGGCTCGATCGGACGGATCGCCCAGCTCCCCACCGGCCGGTCATCGCTCGCGGTGGTGGATGGTGCGGTGTGGGTGGCCGGATTCGGCCCGACCCGCCATGTGTTCCGCCTCGACCCGGATGCCTGGAACCCGAATCCGCTCGAGGTCGATTATTTCGTGGGCGCCGGTGCCGCCGTCTCGCCAGGACACCACGTTGTGTGGCTCAGTTACGCCGCCGGAGTGTCCTGCCTCGACGCTCAGACCGGGGCAACGCTGGCTCGGTGGCCCGGTCTGAGTGGCCCGATCGCCGCTCGGCGAGGGATCCTGTACTCCATGGGCACGTCCGGCCTCGCGCAGCACGTCATCCCCCGTGGCTGCCGGGGCTGAAGGGGCACATGTGAAAAGTGCGGTGGAAAGCCGAACGGACCGCGGTCCGGACTCCGACGTCGTGTGGCTCGCGGTCGCCGACCCGAGTGCGGGGCCGGTCGAGGACCTTCCCGCCCCAAGGGATCGGTCAGTCGTTGGTGATCTCCGGCGTCGCCGGCTTGCCTGGGCGGCCATAGGGCTCGTGGTGGCGATGCTCGTGGCGGTGACCGTCGTGCGCGTCACCGCTGGGGGGCGATCCGATCGGCCAGTGGCTGTCGCGCCGACTCCGGCTGTGCAGCCAAGCTCGACCGGATCCCAGTCCCCGGCACTGGCGCTGCCCCAGAATCGGCTGTTGGCCATGGCGGCGAGCGGCAATGGGCTGTACGTACTGTCCACCAACCCACCGCAGTTGACCTTGCGCGATCCGCATGGCGCGGTTCGCCAGGTGCGAGCCCCTCGGAGTGGCTTCGCGGTCGTCGATGATCCGGCTAAGCGTCTGGTCTGGGTTCTTGGTCGGCGACAGAACTTCGGCTCGGCCACGGCGTATGACAGTCGCACCCTCGCATGGCGAGGACGCGTCCTCGTCCCGAGCTGGGTGAACGCGGCGGCCGCGTTCGGGGGCCGCATGTGGCTGGCCTCAGACGCGGGGGTCTACGTCGTCTCGGGACCCACCGGCCAACCCGCCCTGGTGCCCGGCTCGTACCGCTACACCTACGCCGTAGCAGCCGACCCCTTGCGTAATCGGGTGTTAGCGGTCACCACCGGATCGCCAGGCCAGACGTACGGGATCAATGTCGCCAACCTCTACGTCGGACGCGATGACCTCGTGCCGACCGGCCGATCATCACTGGCTGTCGTGGATGGCATGGCCTGGGTCGGCGGCTATGGCGCCGCCCGGCACATCACGCTCATCAACGGGCCGGACCGGCAACCGCCGCTCGCGGTGGAGCGCAAGGTGAATTCGGGTGTCGTCATCTGGCCGGGGCAGCATGTCCTCTGGATGACCTTCGGTGGCGGTGTGTCGTGCCTCGATCCGCGGACCGGGGCTGAGCTCGCGAGCTGGACGGAAATCACGGGCCCGGTCACATCGGCCAACGGTGTCGTGTACGCCGCTGGGCCGACTGGGTTCCTCGCGGCGACGAGTGTCGTCACGAAGCGGCTGCCAGCCCGCTGCCCCGGCTGACTCGCGTAGCCACAGTCAGCCAAGCGCGGCCGCAACGATCGAGCGTGCTTCCTGCTGGATCTGGGCCAGATGGTCGGGCCCGCGGAAGGACTCCGCGTAGAGCTTGTAGACGTCCTCGGTGCCCGACGGACGCGCGGCGAACCAACCCGATTCGCTGACCACTTTCAGCCCACCGATCGGTGCCCCGTTGCCGGGCGCCGTCGTCAGCTTGGCCAGGATCTTCTCGCCCGCTAGTTCGTCGGCGGTGACCTGTTCGGGCGACAGCCGGCCGAGCACCGCCTTTTGCTCGCGGGTGGCGGGTGAATCAATGCGCGCGTAGGCCGGTTCGCCGTAGCTGGCGGTGAGTGCCCGGTAGTGAACCGATGGCGTCTGACCGGTTGTCGCGGTGATTTCCGACGCCAGCAGGCACATGATGATCCCGTCCTTGTCGGTGGTCCACACCGATCCGTCCTGCTGGAGGAACGATGCGCCGGCACTTTCCTCGCCGCCGAATGCGACCGATCCGTCGCGTAGGCCGGGCACGAACCATTTGAAGCCGACCGGCACCTCCAAGAGTGGCCGCGGGAGCCCCCCCGCAACCTTGTCGATCATGGACGAGCTGACGAGCGTCTTGCCGACCGACGAACGAGCCGGCCAGGACGTGCGTCGCTGATAGAGGTACTGGATGGCTACGGCGAGGTAGTGGTTCGGATTCATCAGTCCGCCGTCGGGCGTGACGATGCCATGCCGATCGGCGTCGGTGTCGTTACCGGTTGCGATGTCGAAGTCGTGCTGCCGGGCGATGACTGACGCCATTGCGTACCGGGACGAACAGTCCATGCGGATCTTGCCGTCCCAGTCGAGGGTCATGAAGCGGAACGTCGGGTCGACGTCGGGGTTCACAACGGTCAGGTCGAGGCCGTAGCGCGACCCGATTTCGCCCCAATAGGCGACGCTCGCCCCGCCGAGCGGATCGGCCCCGATGTGCAGGCCTGAGGTGCGAATTGCGTCCAGGTCGAGCACGTTGGACAACGCACCGACGTACTCGTCCAGATAGTCGTAACGTTGCGTCGTTTCGGCGGCCCGCGCCTGGGCCGACGGAACTCGTCGCACCCCGCGGCATCCGTCGGCGAGCAGTTCGTTGGCGCGGTTCTGAATCGCGCCGGTGATGTCGGTGCCGGCCGGTCCGCCGTCGGGAGGGTTGTATTTGAAGCCGCCGTCGGACGGCGGATTGTGCGATGGCGTCACGACGACGCCGTCGGCGAGGGCCGCCGACTGGTCGGCGTTGTAGGCGAGGATGGCGCGGGACAGCGCCGGAGTGGGTGTGTATCCGTCCCGGGAGTCGATGAGAACGGTGACATCGTTCGCGGCGAACACCTCGAGGGCGGACGTCGTTGCGGGTTCGCTCAGTGCGTGGGTGTCGCCGCCGAGGAAGAGCGGGCCGATGATGCCTTGTCCGGCGCGGTACTCGCAGATCGCTTGACTGGTGGCGATGATGTGGTCCTCGTTGAACGTCGTCGTGAGCGACGATCCCCGGTGCCCTGACGTGCCGAAGCTGACCCGCTGTTCCGGTATCGCTGGATCGGGATGCAGATCGTAATAAGCGGCGACGAGCGCGCTGACGTCGATCAAATCCTCCGGGGCTGCCGGCTGTCCGGCGCGCGGGCTGGTCATAACGCGATCTTGGCACTCGCGGCGCTGGTCGGAACAGACCGTTCCAAGATCATATTGGCCACCCTCACCGACTCTCAACTTTTGGCGGGGTTCACGGTGTGGTTGTGAGCGGCCGGGCCAGCCGGCCGAGGTTCCAGTAACCCTTGAGGTAGATGGCGGAGTCCTCGAGCCCCAGCCCGCGCAGACCCGGGCGGAGGGCGACCATGGCGCGGCTTTCACCGAGTAGATAGCCGTGGCCGGTGCCCGGTCGCGAAGACAGGCCGGCCAATCCGGAAGACAGTAGATCCGGCCGGCCCGGCTGGACCCTCTGGCGATGGATCCAGTGCGTCTCCAGCGCACCGCCCTGGGGACGGCGTAAGGGCAGTTCGTCGCTGGCATCGCCGACCTCGAGCATGGCGATGGCCACTTGCTCGCGGGGCAGGGCCTCGACTAGTTCGGCGATAGCGGGCAGCGCCGATTCGTCGCCGACGAACAGGTGCCACTCCGCGTCGGTCAGCTCCAGCCGGCCGCGGGGACCAACGAAGGCAATCGCGTCGCCCGGCTGGGCGTTCGCGGCCCAGCGGGCGCCCGGGCTGTGCGCGGTCCCGTGCAACAAAGCGTCCAGGTCGAATTCGCCGAGGGCAGATCGGGAGTGGCGAATCGTGTATCGGCGCTTGACCCGCCGCCCCGTGTCGTCGGTTAGCAGCAGCTCGATGTCCTGAGCCGGTCGCGGGTACTGGTCATGCATCGTTGGAGCGGACAAGGTCAGGCGGCGCATCCGGGGCGTGAGCTCGCGTGCTGCAATCACGGTCGCGGTGTGCTGCGGCGTGCGTCGGATCGTGCTCACCCGTCCACGGTATTTCGTGGGCGATCCGTGGCCGGCCCCCGGTCAGGTCCTTGCCGGGCGAATGCACAGCCCGATTTCGGGGGACGATGGTGATGTGACCATCAGCGTATTCGACCTGTTCTCCGTCGGCATCGGCCCATCCAGCTCCCACACGGTCGGGCCGATGCGGGCAGCGGCCACCTTCGCCGCGGATCTGCACCGGCACGGCTTGATCCCGCACGTCGAGGATCTCACCGTGATCGTCTACGGGTCGCTGGCCGCGACCGGCGACGGCCATGGCACCTTCACCGCGATCATGCTCGGACTAGAGGGATTACAGCCCCACACCGTCACCGTCGCCCAGATGGATCAGACCCTAGCCCGACAGCGCGACACCGGCCGGGTTCGTCTCAACGGGCAGCTGTCCATCGGCATGACTACCACCGACCTGATCCGGCGGCCCACCGAAACGCTGCAGCGCCACCCCAACGCCATGACGTTCACCGCCTTCGGCGAAGGCGCACCGCTGCTGGAACGCACCTACTATTCGGTCGGGGGAGGGTTCATCGTCACCGACGGCGAGCACCCCGCCGACTCGGATGCCGCCGCCTCGCCCTACACCTTCGGCACTGCCGCCAAGCTGCTGGAACTCACCCACCGACACCAGAAGTCGATCGGTGAGGTGATGCTCGCTCACGAGACGGCATTGCGACCAGCCGAAGACGTCGCCAAAGAGCTGCTGCATCTGCGCGACGTCATGCACGAGTGTGCCGCCAACGGCATGGCGCGAACCGGTGATCTGCCACACGGCGTCGAGGAATTGCTCCGCCGTCATTCGCTTCGCGCGCGGGCCGGTGAAGATGTATGCGCCGGTGTTGTCGTCCTTCTGCCGGATGACCGCGCGCGCCTGATACGCCTGCGAAGTGCAAATCAACTCCAGCGTCTTCTTCAAATCGCAGCCGTTCGCCGCAAAATCCGCCGCGAGAA
>Ga0207683_10004723_pt1 | contig 11737 bp, 8 predicted proteins | sample KBSM73metaG_FD_184333 | JGI IMG/M metagenome (GOLD analysis project Ga0207683, IMG submission 184333) | Miscanthus rhizosphere microbial communities from Kellogg Biological Station, Michigan, USA - KBS M7-3 metaG (SPAdes) (version 2) | ecosystem: Host-associated > Plants > Roots > Rhizosphere >...
CATCGTCACCGGAGGCGGGCGCGGCCTAGGCCGCGCCTATGCGCACAGGCTGGCGTCGCTCGGCGCGAAAGTGGCGCTGTGCGATCTCAACCTGAAATCGTACGCCGAGTTTGAGATCGAGGCGAAAGCGATGACCGGCGACAGCACCGTCGCCGAGATCGAGGCGCAGGGCGGCAGCGCGCTCGGCTACGAGCTCGACGTCAACGACGAGAAGGCGGTCAACGCCATGGTCGCCGACGTTGCGAAGAAATGGGGCCGCATCGACATCCTCGTCTGCAACGCCGGCGGCGGCCGCGGCAAGCCGATGGAGACGAAGGCGTCCACGCTCGATCCGGCGCTGCTGCACCTCGTCGTCGGCATGAACCTTTACGGCACGATCTACTTCGTCAACGCGGTGGCGCCGCACATGAAGGAGCGCAAGTTCGGCAAGATCGTCACCGTCAGCTCGACCGCGGGCCTCAGCCCTTCGCCCGACGGCGGCTACGCGCATTACGGCGCGGCGAAGGCGGCGATCCTGCACTACACCCGCTATCTGGCCCAGGATCTCGGCCCCTACGGCATCACGGTGAACTGCATCGCGCCGGGCACCATCACCACGGGCCGCATCGTCGCAACCGTGATGCCTGGCAGTGCGGATGCCAACCGCGACCGGTCGGAGCGGGTGGCGTTGTGCCTGGAGTTGGAGTTGCGGTCAATGATTTCGCGTTGCGATCGCGCGGAAGCGAAAGCTTCTGGGTGCCGCGGAGGACTTCGATATCGAAGCTGCGCTGGAAGGCATCGTGCATCCAGTCCTTGGCTTCGGAGTTGCTGCTGACCAGCCCCTTCACCGGCTGCGGGCCGAGCTCGACGATCACGTCGCCGGGCTTGACGCCGTACTTGGTGTCGAACGCGCCGCCGGGTTGTACCGTCTTCACGACGATGCCCTTGTCAGTCGATTCATAGGTCAGCGAATCGGTGGCGAGATTGCCTTGGGCATCTTTGCCGGAGATTTCATTGATCAGAACCATGGCGACGACGCAGATTTCGGTGCGCTTTGGCTTACTTTCAGATTTTAGAATGCAGTTCGTGTATTGAGGCGCCAGTTGGTCGCGTTTGACAGTTGAAGGGGCACGGCGCCAAGGCTATGATCGCCGGATGGATCGCCAGGCGCTGATTTTTCTCCACATTCCGAAGACGGCGGGGACGACCCTGAACCGGATTATCGAATGGCAATATAACCCGCTGTCGATCTTCACGCTCGACCCTTACCGGTTTCGGGCTACGGCGGAGCGCTTCATGACGCTCTCGGAGGAGCGACGCCGCCGGATTCAGGTCGTGCGCGGTCATCTGTATTACGGGCTGCACGAATATCTCCCGCAGAGCGCTACTTACATCACCATGCTTCGTGAACCGGTGGCGAGGTTCCTCTCATCTTATTATTTCATTTTGCGCCGGCCGCTCCATCCGCTTCATCGAAAGCTAAAGAAAGAGCAGCTTGGAGTAGAAGATTATCTTCGATTAGTTCCTCATCGTCACAACCTTCAGTGCAGATTGATTGCCGGAATTAAGGATAAGGTGATAGATGATGGGCCGCTACTTGAGACGGCGAAGGAACATCTTGCGAAATCGTTTAGTGTGGTCGGAATTTGTGAGCGTTTCGAAGAGAGCCTGATGTTGATTGCAAAAACTTTTGGCTGGGAAGTCCCCTTCTACGAGAATCGAAAAGTCTCGAAAAACCGTTCTCGAGTTGACCAAAAGGCGATCGACATGATCAGAGAGCACGATCGTCTCGACCTCGAACTTTACGAGTTTGGCAAAGGACTGTTTGAAGAGAGCCTGCGCAAGAAGGCAGATGCGGTCAACGCTGGTTTGGAGGCTTTGCGAGCGCTCCCTAAACCTGGATCGGTCGAAAGCCTCTACAAATCTAGCGTAGGTGCCGGCCGAATTTTGGTCAGCAAAGTTGCGTCCGTCATCTGAAGGGCGAGTGCGGTATGTTTGGGTACCGCCGACCGAGTGTTTTGCAACTTAAGATCCCATATTGGCAGCTCTGGCATGGTGATGGCTTCAGGAAAGGAACTCCCGATCATCCTCATAAAGATCTGGCACGATGCATGCGAAGTGAGCTATGATTGGGCACGCAAGAATTGAATATACAAATGTCATCAACCATGAGCGAAATTGCGACCTCTAAGGGCTTGGATCAGTCCGCGACCGATCAAGATCGGGTCGTCGGTGGACTTGAGGAGGCCGTTATTTTCCTGCATCTGCCAAAGACGGCGGGCACTACTCTCAATCGGCTGATCGAATGGGAATATCCAGTTTTTGAGATGTATTCGATCGATCCGGTTTTTTTCACCTGGTCGGCCGCGCATCTTCGAAGGCTTTCGGCCGACCGCTTGAAGAAGATCCGTATGTTCAAGGGCCATATGCTGTATGGCCTACATGAAGTCCTCCCGCAGCCGGCCACGTATATCACCGTATTGCGCGATCCTGTCGACCGGGTGATATCGGCCTATTACTTCATGCGGAGTTACAAGTTGCATCCACTCTATTGGAAACTTCGCCGAACTAACTGTACACTTGAAGAATTCGTTCGGCGTTTCCAACGGGATAATGTCCAATCGAAGATCATCGGTGGCTCTCCTTACGAATTGCCCTGCACGCGCGAGGTCGTGGAAAAGGCGAAGGATAATTTACGACATCGCTTCAGTGTGGTCGGCCTCTCTGAACGCTTCGAAGAGAGTCTAGCTCTCATGAAATTGCGTTTCGGTTGGAAACTCAGCTCTTACTCGAGTTTCAACGTTACCCGTTCTCGTCCGAAAAAGCACGACCTGCCCCAAAGTACGTTGGAATTGATTCATGAGAAGAATGGCCTGGACATGGAGCTTTACGAGTGTGGGAAACAAATCTTTGAAGCGGCCGTTGCGGCTAACACAGAGGCCGTGGCGCGTCTAGCCGAAGACTTGAGAGCAACCCGCACCAGGTCACAAGGATCGTTCGGGGGCACGATGTTCTCGCTGCGCGCGGCGGCGCGGAAAGCGATCAATCGAGCCTACTCGGCGGTTTGAGACGATTGAGCTACGTTGGCGACGGGTTGCGCTCCTTCGAAAAGGAAAACCTTCGCCCGGTAGCTTTCAAACTCTGCTTTGGCGTGGTCATGGACGTAGTCAACCACTCTGGGATCATTTAGCCTCTCAAAGGATGAATAGGGTGCGAAGATGATCCACGTTCGCCCGGACCGATGGATTACGTCTTTGAATTCGGTGAAATTGCGAATGACAGGGAGTCCGGCAAACTTGTCAATGAATCGAGGTTCGTCGAGCAACTGGTTGTAAGGCACCTTCGAACTGAACAGGGTATCAAGGAAGTAATCACCGGGGGATCCAGTGTAGAAGCCGAAAACGTGCGGAATCCCCGGAAGAATAAGATCCCCGGGCCGCATATGATCTTTCACATAGAATGCCGCGCCTCGATAGTCATATCGATAGGTGCCCATTCTGGCCATCATCTGGGGGGTGTCTCCGGTGCTCGACAGTTCGTACACTTTCAGCATTGATTCGTTGCTTTGCACAAACAGCAATACGAGCAACGCAATTCCAGTCAGGTGCGCGGCAAATCGCGGCACCATCGAATCGCCCACCCGCCGGGCAAGCGCCAGGATTTTATCGTAGAGAACAACCGTGGCGGTGACGCCGCCGATGATTACGAGCGGCTGAAAATAATAGCAGTAACGAGGCGAGAGCGCGGCCAGGAAGTTGGTGTGCAGGGCAAAGCATGTCGCCAGTAGCGTTACGACGTATCGATAGCCAGGAATTTTCCAGCAAAACGGCAATCCCACGACTAGCATTATCGTGAAGAGGACATGATTCTCGGAAAGCAAAAGCTTATCGACGTAGAACATCGGTTGATAACCGGGAGCCAGGAAAAAGAGCGAAGGTCCGGTAAGATTGGAGAGTCCGGAGCCCATTTGCAGGTAGGGCGATCCCGCGAGCATGCGTGAGCAGTATTGGGCAACTACCACTGCTCCGATAAAGAAAAGGCAGCGGTAAAGATGAAACTCTTTCAGCCACCACCACTCGCCCCAACGCACGACGCACAGGCCGAGAAGGAGAGCGGGAAGGAGAAATGCGGTTCCTTCCCATGACAGATAACAAAAGCAGTACGCTACGGTTGCCGCGGTCAGAAAGTGCCGCTGAAGCGGCCGCGATCGGAAGGCTTCATAAAACAACCACATGACCAGAACGGCCAGGAACTGGCATTGAGACAAGTAAAAGGCGTTCTGGCCCCATCGGATATTCAGCGGGAGGCACGCGTAGACCAGAGCGGAGAAAAGGCCGACTCGCCAATTGAAAAGACGCATGCACATCAGCCCAATCAAACCAATGGTAAGCGTTCCGAAGATGCAGGCGGGAAGGCGCATCGACCATTCGGAATAACCGAATAAAAATCCCGAGAACGCCAAAGGATAGGGAATCGCCTCGTAGGTCGTCATCCAGCGGACGCCGCCAGCAAAGGAGCTGTAAGGAATACCCAGAGTAAAGATGCCCTTGGATTTTGTAATTACGCCCATCTCATCATGATCGAAGGACATAAAACCAAGGTTATGGTAACGAAGGCCAAGCCCAAGGAACATGATCAGAATCAACAGGAGGTATGGAGCCAGCTGCCTGAATGGGATTTCAAAGAACTCAGGTAAACGCAATCTATCTGAAATTAGATGTCTCCAGGCGGTCTGGCTTTTCTCCCACTGAGGAGTCTTTCGCATGTCAGCGAAGGCCGACTGCATTCTGGCCGAATCCCACGAATTCACAAAGAGATGGGACAAGCGGATGAGGATCAGGACGGCAAATGCTCCCACGACAAAAATCGGTTGAAACGACCATGTGTTGGGGAAACGGGGGTCAAAGTTGGGCAGCAGCATGAACAACAACCCAGCTATGATTGGTCCGTGTAGCACAGCATCGCGACCGAGTGAGCTAGCTAGCGTCTCCCCTTTTGCCCCGGATACAATCGCAGAGGCCACAAGCCACATCGCGATGACGGCGGCAAGAGTGATTCCCACGATGGCCCACGATTTGAAAAGCGTCACAAAACCAGAATAGTCCTGGGGCCGGGCAAGTTCCTGCGGCAAATAGCCCCAAGGCGCGACCCCATCCTTTCCGACTTCAATTGGATGTTGCCCATTTGTTGCTTCGTTCGTGTCGGGATTACTTCCCAGTTGCCAGCTGCTCGTCGTTGCAAAAGGGGTAACCTTGGACCCCCCTTTTACCAGCAGGCCATTAACAAAAAGGCTCGCGGGGTTGTGGTCGCTTCTCACGGTTGCGACGATGACGTTCGGACCGCGTTTGATCCAATGGCTAATATCGTAGGACTGAAGGACCGCAGACAAAAACGGGGAGGTTTTCTCATTGGGATTTGTCTCACCGGCCTTGCCTACCTTGGCGCCGGGCTTGGCCTGAGAGGCTGAGCTTTCTGGCAGGTGCGGCAACCTCTTCGACGTGCTAGCCGCGTCTGTGGCCGTGGTAAGGACATGGTTATTTATGACCAGGTCGAGGTCACCCGAGCTCGCAACCTGCAACCATGTTTCCTGTTTTGCGCTGTCGGCTTTGATTATGGTCGAAAATACCGCTTCACGAGAGCCGTTTTCCGGCATTATCCAATTCCCGATCCTCGGCAGTTGCAGGAGCAATGGATTGATATCTACCCACCGGAGCGGAACGTGTTGGTCATTCAAAGAGGAAAGCCTGGCGTGCGGCCAGACCTGATCTTCAACATGGGGAGAGGTCCAGTCCACCTGGCCACCAATGATGCCAGTTCGATTACTGGCCCGCCAGCTAGAGTCGGATAAAATGGATATGACATTGTTTCCGGGTTCGGTGATTTGACCGCGGACGAGAAGCTGTGCTGCGCCCGGATAGGACGTTCTTGAGATTGAAACTGCGATAACATTCGTCCCCTGTTTGAGAGCGGATTTCAAATCGTAAATCCCAGTTTCAAAAGTCTTAACTGAGGTAAGACTACCCAGCGTTCGACCATTAATGATCAGGCCAAAGTTATCGGACGCTGCGATCTCCAACCACGCCTGTTGAGGAATACTTGAGAGAAAGACTTCTTTCCGAAAATATGCAGTAGGAGCATAGGACTCCTCTGGCTCGATCCATTGGGCTTGGCCGAAATCAAGCTGATACTGTCGCTGCAGCGGTGTGCCATATGTCTGCAGGACATAATAGCCAAGCAGAAGACCACAAGCTATGACCAGCGCCCAAGCCCATCGCAAAATGTTACGTGAGGGTGGATCGGAGATGGGCGACGGCGACACTTCCATAATTACTCTCCGGCCAGGCGAGTCAGAGCCCAGTAGTTCAAAATCGGATCTGCCACGAGCGAAAGCTGGTAAAAACGACGCGCCTCGGCAAAGTTTCCAAGTCTTGCATAGCAATCGCCCGCAGTTGAATACACATCAGCGACGGCAGAACTGTGATCCTTGATCAGGGCCGCGAGTCGTTTCGCGGTTGCGAGCCCACTTTCGTAGCGTCCAAGATCGTAGTAGCCTCGGGCCAGGTAGGGCAACGCATAAATGTGCGTCGGATCCTCTGCTAAGGCCAATTCCCAATTCCTTACTGCGCCACCTATGCCGCCCGATCGATAGAGAGCAAAACCGAATGCGACGCGCGTCGCAGCAATCTCTTGCCGGGCGGTCACTCCCAGGGCTCCAGGTGTCTCAGCCGCCTTGCTCAGCTCAAAGATGGCTTGTTCGTATTCATTCGCTTCCAACAAATCAGATGCCCTAAAGACACTGCGCTCGGGGGAGCCGGAGGATATTCCCGCCTCCTTTTGCAGCCGCCCAATGGTCGCATAAAGGTAGATATCCTGAGCATGCCACGCATCCCAACGCATTGCTCGGCGGAAGTCGGCGATCGCTTGCTGGCTACGCCCTTCGGCCTTGGCCAGGATCCCTTTGCTGTAGAAATATTGTCCTATCGCCGGCGGGGTTAGGATGATGAAAAGTGCGCAAATCGAGAGACCCAAGAGTGCCGCGGTAACTCCAAGTCTCGGGGCAGGCATGCGTCTCACGGCGTGGAGGAAGATCAAAAAAGCTCCTACTCCGAAAGCATACCAGCCGACCCGCAGAAAAGACCAGGCGGCCAGGAATCTTCCAAGGGTGCTTTCCAAGTTAAGGCGCTTGGGCACAAGTTCGGGAGACCCATAATTTTCGACCAGATAATCCTTTGTAAAAACACGCTCGACTGGTGTGACCGAAAGCTCATAGGTCAGGCGCCGAAGGACGGAGGGCTGTCGAAAGGCGATTTGAGCCGGAGTAATACTCCAGAGCATAATCAGGACAGCAGCAGCCAGGGCGAGAAAAGCAGGAGCCTTTTGCAAAACGACGCCAGCTATAAGAACCAAGACCCCCAGAACACCGACTGACAAAAGTGCGATGTGGGGATTAATGCCAGGATCGGAGACGAGAGAAAGCTTAAGGCCTGACAAATTGTGACTAAACGGGGACTGCACCCATTTAAGAACAACCGAGCCCAAAACTAAAAGGCCGCCGACGAGCAGGAGCCAGGATCTTGCCCAAAAATTACCACCTACTTCTGCCCACGATAGAAGGCGTTTCAGCCAGGAATCGAATTGCGGCGGGATTTTCACGGATTGCGTCTCAATTTCTTGGCCCAGGAGGCGAGGAACGGCGAGACGAAAGAAATCCCCTCACGAGCATGCTGAATTTCCTCCTCGGAAAAAGTTCTGAGCAACAGCAGGCCCAGTGCGTAAACGAGAAGAGCAACGACCGCGCCTTCGATCTGGACGATAACGGGCGAACTGGTGAACTGATATAGAATGAGCCCCATCGCTGTGCCGACGAGCAATGGACGCCAGAGGGTGCGCGCGAGATGGGCGGGATAACTTAGTTTGTTCAGTTGGTAGATCCACGCGCCTACCGTGAAGATTTCGGCGATGACGAATGCGATGGCCGGACCGACGAAGTTGTAGTGGGGGATTAGAGACACAAGAAGGATGACTCTCAGAATCGACCCAAGCAACGTGCTGGCGAAGAACTTTTTCTGGGCATCAAGAGCAGCAAAGAGGTACTGAAAGATCGTCGACATGAAGAACGGGATCAGTCCCAGTCCCAGGAGTTGCATGGCGGGGAGAGCCGGGAGAAATCTTGCGCCCAAGGCGAGAGTCAGCAGCGGCTTTGAAAACGCCATAAAAAAAACGGCGAATGGCACACTGATGAGAGTAAAAAACTTCAGGCTTTGCTGGTAAACCTCCCCAAAACGGTTGGGGGAAAAATGGGCCGTGCGCGAGTAAAGAGGATAAAGAGGGAGCGACAAAGTTTGCGGGATTTGCCTGAGCGACCAGCTAAGTCGGTAAGGGCCACTGAATAAGCCAAGCGTGGTCATATTGGTCATCATACCGAGAATAAAGATATCGATGTGCAGGGCCATCTGCCGGAGCATGACTCCGCCACCCATCGGAATGGCAGTTATGAAGAGCTCCTTCCAGAGCGGCAGATCCACCTGGAGTTTTACTTTGGTGTAAAACCGGGAAACGAGAATGTGATAGAAGTTCCACAAAAGGACATTCGAGACGAGGTGAGCGATGACAAACCCGATTAGCCCAGTCTGGAAATGCAGCATGACCAGGATAAGGACGAAGAGCAGGACTTTTTGCAGGATGAACCCGAGGTAGTTCAGTTCATTATCCTCGAAGGCACGCAGGACGGCGCTGTAACCGGCGCCGTGAAAAGTAGCGAGAGTCGCAAACATCATCAGCATGAGGGCGATTTTCACCTCCATGCGATACGGAAGGAAGATAGCGATCACTCCCACAATCAGAAAGATGATGAGCGAAATGACCCAGATAAGACCTGCAGCGGCACCAGTAATTTTCGCGACGCAAGTAGGGTCCTTGGCGATCTCGCGAATCATCATTCGCGGCAGACCGGAGTCAGCCACGAGCTGCGCGATCATGGCGAAGGCAAGGACCCAATTGTATTCGCCGAATTCAGCAACACTAACATGCTTGTTGTGGGCAATGACGATCGTTGTCGCGAGATAAACGAGCCCGCCGATAACACCGGCAGCGATCCCAACGACAGCGTTCTTTACGATCCGCTGAGATTGCTTCATTGAATCCACTTCCACGAGCCCCCTGAGGCTTTCTCAAGGGCTGCGTAGAGGACAAGGCGTCGAACTTCAAGCCCATCCAGATCGTCCCGTTTGGCGATCAGATGCAGTTCCTTTTCAATCGCGGTCAGTGGTGCGGAAATCCCGGCTTGCTGCTGTGATCCGATTACACGCAAGTCCCGATCGGCTTTCGCGACATCGTCCTGAAGGTTGAGGATATTTTGGCTTACGACGTAGATAGCTTGGTAGATATTGACTATCTGGAACGTGACGTCATCGCCAACCGAGGAAAGGCGGGCGCGTTCTGCCTGATACTTCGCCAGTTTGGATCGGGCGGTGGACATTTGTGTCCCAAAGTCGAAAAGCGGAACGTCCACCCTGACGCCACCGGTGTAGACTTCCGCCCCGGAAGAACCGAAATCGTCGACATGGACGGCCGATCCCGTGAGAGTTACGGAAGGATATAAGCGAAATCTTTCCAATCGATAGTCTTGCCTGGCTTCATCGATGACCGCTTTTTGGACTTCGAGCGACGGGTGCCCGGCGAGCGTGGCGGAACTCATTATTTTATCCGCGCTTGGCGGTTCAGGAGGCTCGGGTAGCTCATTCGAAAGATGGAGCTCATCGGTTGATTCGAAACCTAGATTGCGCGCTAGTTCGATTCTGCCGGAGATGGCCTGCTGCCGCAGGATCTTGGCAAGAGTTTGGGCGCCACTAAGCTGGGTCCGCGCCACCTTCAAATCGATCGGCAGCATAAGGCCCTGTTTCTGTTGTTCCTCGGTGATGTCGGCCTGCTTTTGCAATAACTCGACACGCCTTTCCGCGTAACCGGCTCTGTTCATAGCCGAGACTGTTGTGACGTAGGCCTCGGCGATGCGGGCGATGACCTCCTCGCGTTTCAGCTTGGCGGTCCACGACAAATTTCGTTTTCGGGCCAGCTTGCTCGCTTCGTTGGGACCGGTATTCAGGCCAAGGATGCTGCCATCGCGAAAAAGCGGGTAGGAAAGATTGGCCGCGTAGGTCTGAACACCCGCACTGCTCACCGAGTTATCGCGGCTGGTTCCGACGACGACCGATGAGCCAGAGTTAACGATACCGAACCTGGCGGTTGGGCTCCCTCCGAAAAGTTCGTAGCCTGCGGTAGCGTTAAGGTGTGGCAGCATTTCACCCTTGGCAGCGCGCGCTTCCTCGCTAGCGGCGGCGACATCGAGGCGGCTCGCTTCCAGGGCTGGACTTTCATTCAAGGCAAGGGCGATGCAGTCCTTGAGGTCGAGCGGGCGATTAGGAACCGCTACTTGCTCCTCGCCGGCTAGAGCGAGGTGCCCAATCGCGAGAGAGATGGCAAGACTAACAGGGACGCTATTTCTCAAGCGATTTCTCGGTGGTACGCACTTTGTCATTGTTCTTCAGGTATAGCTGGCCCACGGTCACAACCTTCTCTCCTTGCTGGACGCCGTCGCGGACCTGGGTCATCGCGTCGACAACAATCCCGGGGCGGATGGTGCGTTCAACGGCGTGTCCGGAACTGTCTACGACAAACACAGAGGCCTGATCTCCAGTGGGATTGATAATTGCGATACTGGGGACGGCGAGAACGTCCTTCGCGGAACGTTGGATTCGTGCAAAACCTGACAAACCGGGCTTCAGCCTGAGATCGTCATTCTTGATTTGGATATAGGCCGTAAACGTCCGGGTGGTGGGATTGATGTTGGGATCAATCTTGAACACCTTGCCTTGGAACCGTTCGCCGGGGAACGCCGGAAAACTGGCGTCCGCGGGCAAATCAAGTTGGATCGAGTGCATTTTGTCTTCGCTGATTTGGGCGGCCAGCAAGACATTATTGAGCGAGCCGATTTTCATAACGACCTGCTCGCGGTGAACATTTTCGCCAGGATTGACGAGCCTCTCGAGCACGATCCCGTCAATCGGCGCAGTCATCTTGACATGTTCGCTATCGAGTTCGGACTGGCGCAGTTCGAGAGTCGCCTTGGCCAGCCCTTCTTTTGCGTCAGCCAGTGCTATTTGCGCTTTTTCCAACTCCAGCGGCGTTCCCATGCTCTTACTCTCCAGCGCGGTATAGCGCTCGACTTGCCGGCTATCGTTTTTGATCTTGATATTGCTTACGTCGACGTAGTCCCGGTTGGCCTGCAGGGTGGCTTGGATTAGCCGATCGTCGCAGTTTACGAGCAAATCACCCTTCTTGATGAGATCACCAACCTTAACCGGCACTTGCAGCACCTGAGCGGTAACCTGGCTTGTCAGCTGGACGGTTTCGCCCTGCTCAATCGAGCCGCTTCCGCCGATGATCTCCTTTAGATCCTGCTTCCGAACCGGGACTGTTTCGACAGGCACCGCGGTATGAAGGAGTCGCGCGCGGGAGGGGGTCGTATTGATTATATGGATGATCGTTGCGAAAACGAGCAAGCCGAGAATCACACAGATGGAGAGGAAGATAATCCAATGCGAGCGCTTCATCTCCGGGAATGGGCGAGAGCTGCCAGTTCCACCGCGTCGTGTGTTCGCCGATTCAGTTTTAGTTTCCATAGTATCAGTTGGAGTGCCGGGATGGCATAAGAGCGAATTTCGTAGGCGCTTGGCAATACATTTTCGATTAAATGACAGGC
>Ga0207683_10004724_pt1 | contig 11737 bp, 11 predicted proteins | sample KBSM73metaG_FD_184333 | JGI IMG/M metagenome (GOLD analysis project Ga0207683, IMG submission 184333) | Miscanthus rhizosphere microbial communities from Kellogg Biological Station, Michigan, USA - KBS M7-3 metaG (SPAdes) (version 2) | ecosystem: Host-associated > Plants > Roots > Rhizosphere >...
CGGCCGGCGTGACGCCCGTCCACTTCTTGAACGCGCGCGTGAAGTTCGGCAGCTCGGTGTAGCCGAGGCGCGCCGCGATCTCCGAGATCGAGAGCGAGCGGTCGTCGAGCAGCAACAGAGCGCGCTGGCGGCGCTGATCGTCGCGCAGCTCGGAGTACGTGGTGCCGAGATCGGCGAGCCGGCGCTTCAACGTGCGCGGCGACATCTTCAGCGAGCGGGCCGCATCGACGAGCGCCGGCGAGTCCTCTCGCAGCATCGCGCGCACGCGCCCGACGAGGTCGCCCTCCTCGACCGATGCCAGCTCGCGCTCGAGCTGCGCCGATGCGAGACGCTTGGCGGCGGCATCCGCGGTGACGAGCGGCAGGTCGAGCTCGGATGACGGGAACACGAGCCGGTTCGCCGGCCGGTCGAAGCGCAGCCGCGCATCGGGGATCGGAAACGCCGGCCGCGGAATCGCGCACTCGCCGATACCGTCAAGCTGCTTGCCGGTGAGCTGGTTGCCGAGCTGCCAGAGTCCGATCACGAGCGCGAGCACGAGCACCTCGCGCAGCGCGCCCGGCAGCGGCGTGCGCTCCTCGATCGCGACCGACGCGAGCTCGCCCTCGACGTGCAGCGCGATCCCGAGCGCGCTCGTCCGCGTCGAGACAAACCGTGCGGCCAGCTCGAGCGCCTCGCGCACGGTGTTCGCCGTCATCGCCGCGAACCCGAGGAAGCCGTGCGACGACAACCGCATCTGCATCCCGAAGTGCACGGCGAGCGCGGGCTCCTTCGTCATCTGCAGGCCGCGCACGACGATCGCCTCGCACACTTGCAGCGGCACGCGCGTCGCCGGATCCGCGAGCGAGTCGAACGAGACCGGGAGGCCGCGTAGCAGGCGCGCCGGTTCGACGTTCCAGCGAGCGGTCAGCTCGACGAAGTCGCGGATGTAGGCGCCCGGGAGGTCGTACACGTGGCCCCAAATGATAACCGGGCGGCCTGCCCGGACCTACGGCGATTCGCCGGCTGTCCGCACACTGATAGCCATGACGATCCAACGCCGCAACGTCGACTTCGGGCTCTCCGCGAACGTCGTGCCGCGCGACTGGTGCCACGACGACGCGTTCCAGACCTCGTTCCTCAACGCGCTGTCGCTGCTGTTCCCCGAGGGCGAGCGGTTCTTCGTCGATGCGGTGAAGCAGATGCGCGACCGCGCGCCCGACCTCGAGCAGGACATCGTCGGCTTCATCGGCCAGGAGGCGATGCACGGCAAGGAGCACCGCGCGCTCAACGACCTGCTGGTCGAGCACGGCTACACGTCTGCGCCGAAGATCGACGCCGCGCTGCGCCGGTTCCTCGGCCTCGTGCGCAAGGTGCTGTCGCCGAAGTCGCAGCTCGCCGCGACCTGCGCGCTCGAGCACTTCACCGCGATGCTCGCCGAGAGCCTGCTCACCGACGAGCGCATGCGTGGCGACATCCACCCGACCGTGCGCCAGCTCTGGGTGTGGCACGCGCTCGAGGAGGCCGAGCACAAGGCCGTGGCGTTCGACGTGTACGGCGCCGCCGGCGGTGGCTACGTGCGCCGCGCCTCGATCATGCTGCTGACGACCGCGGTGTTCTTCGCCGCGCAGGCGATCGCGCACGCGCGCCTGATGATCGATCGCAAGATCCTGTGGAAGCCGTGGACGTGGCTGCGCGGCGCGGCGCGGCTGTGGGTGTGGCCGGGCTACTTCACGCGCCTCGTGCCGGCGTACCTCGCCTACTTCCGCCCCAGCTTTCATCCCAACGATCGCGACACCACGGCGGTGCTCGCGTCGTGGCGCGATCAGCTGTTCGGCGACGATGGCATGCTGCGCGACCGCACGCGCATCACCGCGTAGCCCGGGGCGTGAGGAGGCTCGCGATCAGCGCGCCGCCGAGGAACGCATCGATGATCGCGACCACGATGCTGCCGAGGTCCCACAGGTGGAGGTGACTCAGGTGCAGAAACGTGCACGCCCCGACCCCGACGATGCACGCGGCCCACACGAGCCGGCGCCTCCATGACGGCGGTGGCAGCTCGACCGGCGTGACCCGGCGCAGCGTGCGCACGAGGACGATCGCGAGCACGATCAGCCCGACGACCGTCGACACGTGCTGGATCACGCGGTGGACGATCGTGGGGCCGAGGATCGGCACGTTGACGATCTGGACGAGCGCGCGATAGCGGTGCGGCGCCCAGCCATCGCCGTGGGTGATGCCATCCCAGAACAGGTGCGTGGCGGCGCCGATCAGCGCCGAGACCAGCAAGATCGCGACGGCCTTCGCGGTCCAGCGCGGCATCCACGGCCGCTGCGCGTACACCGCGAGCCGGCGCGCGATCGGCGCTGGCGCGACCTGCAGCGCCTTCCGCTTCACCACGTAGTGGAACAGGACCGCCGCCACCAGCGTGATCGGGATGTCGAAGATGAACAGGCCGCGCAGCGTGTGGCTGAGCGTGCTCGCGAGGTCGGCCCGGATGAAGTACTCGAAGTCCGGCGACATGCTGCCGATGACGAGGCAGGTCCAGTCGAGCTTCACCCACCGCAGCGGCAGGACGGCCATCGGATGGGCCGCGGTCATCGGCATGAAGAGCTACTCCGTGGAGCGGCAGCCGTCCGGGCACGTCCGGAGGTAGCGATACGAGCGCCTCTCCGGCGGGTCACCGTCATGCTGCTGCAGTGTGACGTGCCGCCCGCACCGCGCACAGCGGTAGAGAGCGACGAACACCCAGTCCGGATCGAGCGGGGCGACGTTAGCCGTAGGCATTGTGCTGAACGTACGCAGCCGGTCTGACAGTCAGATGTCGAACCAGAACGTGGTGCCCTCGCCGACCTGCGTGGTGACCCCGATCGTCCCCCCGTGCGCCTCGACGAGCCGGCGGCAGATGTAGAGCCCGAGCCCGAGCCCCGCGCCGCGCCGCTCGCCCTGGTAGTTGCGCTCGAACAGCTGCGGGACGTGCTCGGCCGGGATGCCAGGGCCGTCGTCGTGCACGGCAAACCGCACGCGGCCCTCGCGCGGCTCGGCGTGCAGCGTGATCGAGCTGCGGGCGTAGCGAAGCGCGTTGCCGGCGAGGTTGCACAGGATCTGGACGACACGCTCGCGATCGCCGACGAGCTCGGTCGCCGGGGCGGTCACCGCGAGGCTCAGCGATCGCGACTCGGCCTCGCCGCGCACCAGCTGCGCCACGGTCTCGAGCGCGACCTGCGGCTCGAACGGCTCGCGGGCCAGCGAGATCACGCCACCTTCAACGCGCGCGACGTCGAGCAGCTCGTCGATGAGCTTGCGCATGCGCTGCGCAGCGTTCGCGATCGTCGAGAGGATCCGGCTCGGGCCTTCCTGCATCGCGACGACGTCCGCGCCGAGCACGATCGCGTTGAGCGGCACGCGGAGGTCGTGCGAGACGATCGAGAGCAGCTCGTCGCGCGCCACCGCGGCCGCCTTCGCCCGGCTGTACTCCTGGTGGATGCGCCGGCGCACGAGCGTGCCGAGCACCAGTGCGAGCAGCAGCGCGACGCTCGTCGACAAGGCGATCGTGATCTCCGCCGCGACCGCGAGGTGCGAGGCATCGTCGAACGATCGCGACAGCGCGGCTTGCTCGCGAGCATCGATCGCCGCGAGGTCTGCCTCGAGCGCATCGCGCTTCGGTCGCAGCGCGGTCTCGAGCCCGGCCGGCACCATGCGCGCCGCGACGTTGCTCGCCAGCGCGGCCTCGTAAGCCCTCGCGTCCGCCGACAGCGTCGTGGCGCCGATCGGATCCGCGCGCTCGAACACCGCGAGCGCCTTGTCGACGCGCTCCTCGGCATCGTGCATGCGCGCCTTGTCGGCGTCCTTGCCGGCGAACAGGTAGCGCCGGCCGGCCGAGATCAGCTGCTCGGCCTGGACGCGCAGCTCGTCGACGGTCTCCGAGATGCTCGCGTACCGGCGGGTCGTGTCGTTGGCGCTCCGTGTGGTCAGGTGCAGCACGACGATCCCGGTGACGCCGGTCAGCAGCGTCGTCGAGAGGGCAATGGCCTGGCCGGTTCGCAGTTGCGTCCCGAAGCTCACCGCATCAACTCACCACGCGCACCATCGATCGGCAACGAACACTTCGCACGAGCGCGGCGCGTTCCGCCCCGATCAACAAATCTTCACGAGGCGCGCACCTTGCACCATGTGGGCGCATGAAGGACGCGCGCGTCAGCGTCTACGCAGCGCTCGCCGCGAACCTTGCGATCACGGTCACGAAATTCATCGCAGCCGTCGCGAGCGGCAGCACCGCGCTGTTCTCCGAGGGCATTCACTCGGTCGTCGACAGCAGCGACTCGCTGCTGCTCCTGCTCGGCCTCACGCTCAGCCGGCGCGGCCCGACGCGCGAGCACCCGTACGGCCACGGCCTTCAGGTCTACTTCTGGACGCTCGTCGTCGCGATGAGCATCTTCGGCATGGGCGGCGGCGTCTCGATCTACGAAGGCGTCCTCCACGTCGCGAGACCTCACCACATCGAGGCCGTCGGGTGGGCCTACGGCGTGCTCGCGGCGTCGTTCGTGTTCGAGAGCGTGTCGCTGGTCGTGTCGTGGCGAAGCTTTCGCCGCGCGCGCCACGGCCTCGGCGTGTGGGAAGGCATCCGGCGCGCGAAGGATCCGACGACGTTCGTGGTCGTGCTCGAGGACGGCGCGGCGCTGTTCGGCCTCGCGTTCGCGGCGCTCGGGCTCACCGGCGCGCGCATGGGGCTGCTCTGGGCCGACGGCGCCGCGTCGGTGCTGATCGGCGGGCTGCTCATCGCTGTCGCGATCGTGCTCGGGCGCGAATGCTGGAGCCTCCTGCTCGGCGAGGCCGCGAACGAGGACCTCGTGAAGAGCGTGCGCGACCTCGCGCGCAACCAGCCCGGCATCGTCACGGCGAACGCGCCGATCACGATGCACTTCGGGCCCGATCACGTGCACGTCGATCTCGAGGTCGAGGTCGACCCCGCGCTGACCGCAGGCCAGCTCGTCGAGACCGCGCATGCGCTCGAGGACAAGATCCGCGAACGCCACCACGTCGTGTGGCGCGTGTGGCTGCGCTTCGTCTAGTTGACCTGGAGGTCGACGCGACGATCCTGGCTCCAGCTCGCTTCATCGGTGCCGGTCGCATCGAGCGAGCCGCGTGTCTTCGCCTCGATGTGCTTCACGCCGAGCCGCTCGAGGTACTCGCTCACCGTGTGCGCGCGGCGATCGCCGAGGCCCATGTTGTATTCCTCGGTGCCGCGCGGATCGGCGCGACCGACCAGCTCGAGCTGCTTGCCCTTGAGCGGGCCGGTGGTCAGGCACGTCGCGATCTGCTGGAGGACGCTGCGATCCTGCTGCGTCAGCTCGAACGCGTTGTAGTCGAACTTCGGCTTGTCCTGCGTGACCTGCAGCGCGCACTTCTGGACCAGATCGTCGGTCGCGGAGAGGTTGCTGCTGACCGGCTGCTGCGGGGCCTTCTGCACCTGGGCGGTCGGCTGGGGAGCGGCTGGCTGGGGCACCATGACCGGCTTCTTTTCGTGGTGGCAGGCCGCCACAGTGAAAACGACGAGGGTAAGTACGCGGGAGTGAGACACTTTGACCTCCAACGACCGGGAAGACGGCAGACGCGGCATAGTGTTCACGAGAAGTGATCGACGACTCCGCCATGGCCGCCCAGCTCGAGCGCGTGATCCGCAAGGTCAAGCGATCCATGAGTTATCGGGGCAGCTACACCACCCATGACATCCTCGGATCGCTGGTCACCCGGTGGGTCCAGAGCGGCGAGTGGGCCCGGCTCAAGCAGCTTCCGGAGGCCGAGCGGCACGTCGGCGAGAGCGTACGGCGGTTCATTCTCGACCGGCTCGCCCAGCTGCGCCGCCGCGGCACCCGCGAAGAAGTCGACGATCTCCAGCTGCCCGATGACGCCCAGCTCGCCGAGCTGATCGAGGAGGCCGAGTTGCGTGGCTGGATCGCGGCGCGGATCGCCGACCTCGAGGCCGGCACGCTGGATGCGCGCGTGAAGATCCCGCTGGCGTCGCCGCGCGACGTCGGCCGCGCGTTGCGGTTACAGCTCGACGGCAAGACGCAGCGCCAGATCGCGAGCGAGCTCGGGTTGTCGCTCGGCCTGGTCAACAAGCGGATCGCCGAAGGCACGAGTTACCTCGTCGTGCTGCAGGGCCTCGAGCACGGGATCGGCACGTGAACGTCGCCGAGGCGCTCGCCGAGATCGCCGCGCAGCCGGCAGCGCGCTGGCCGGCGCTGGTCGCCGCGCGCTTCACCGATCCAGCGCTCGCCGCGCAGGCCCTGCTGTGGCTCAACGCGCAGGCGGTGCCGCAGGTCAGCGATCGCTACGTGCTCGGTTCGAAGCTCGACGCCGGCGCGACCGCCGCGGTGTGGCAGGCCTACGATCGCACGCTCGGGCGCCACGTCGCGATCAAGGTGTTTCACTCCGAGGCCGAGGGCGCGCTCGCCGAAGCGCGGGCGGCGTGCGATGTGATCAGCGACCACGTCGTGCGCGTGCTCGACGTCCTCGACGGCTACATCGTGATGGAGCTGGTCGGCGAGCACGAGGGCGATCAGCTCGTGCCCGGCGGGTCGGCGGCGCGCGTGCGGCCGCGCGATCTCGACGAGGCGGTGACGTGGGTGCGCGACATCGCGCGCGGCGTTCACGAGGCGCACCTGCGCGATGTGTTTCACCGCGACCTCAAGCCGCACAACGTGCTGATCACGCCGGTGTCGCGGCGCGCGCGCATCGCCGACTTCGGGCTGTCGAACCGCACCGGCGGCGGCACGCCCGAATACATCGCGCCCGAGCTCGCGCGGCTCGCGGGTGCGCACGATCGCGAGCACATGGTCGCCGTCGACGTGTGGGGGCTCGGCGCGCTCGCGTACGATCTGCTCGGCGGTGGGCCGCCGTGGCCGACGTGGGATGCCGCGGTGAGCGGGGAGTCGCCGCCGCCGCTCGATGTTCCGCGCCGCCTCCAGCGCGTGGTCGCCAAGGCGATGGCACTCGATCCGGCGCAGCGCTACGCGACCGCGGGCGAGATGGCGCACGACCTCGATGCCTACCTCGAGCGGCGGCCGACCAGCCTCGATCGCTCGGCCGTGCTGCGCGCGCGGCTGTGGATGCGGCGCAACCCGCAGCTGTCGCTGACCGCAGCCGCGGCAGTCGCCCTGGCGGTGATCACGCTCGCCGGTTACGCGAGCATGCGCCAGATCCGCGAGCGATCGCATGCACTCGCCGGCGAGGTGCGCGAGGAGGAGCAAGCGAACGATCAGCTGAAGGCCCACATGGCGAAGGCGCGCGCGGAGCTCGCCCAGACCGAGGCCGACGTCGCGGCGCGCGGCCAGGCGCTGGCGGCGCTGCAGCGTGCGCTCGCCGACGAGCAGAAGCAGTACGAAGGGATCATCGCGGCGCGCGACAAGGCGCTCCACGAGGCCGACGCCGCGACCCGCCAGCTCGTCGAGCAGCTCACGGTCGCGCAGAGCGATCGCGCGGCGGCCGAGCTCGGGCGCCAGATGTACGAGGGCTTCTGGACGTCGGCGCGCGGGGATGTCGACCGCGCGAACAAGGACCGCGCCCAGGCCCAGCACGAGCGCGACACCGCCCGCGGCGAGCGCGATCAGCTCCAGGCCGAGCGCGATACCGCACGCGCCGAGCGCGACCGCGCCCTCGGCGACGTCCAGCGGCTCACCGCCGAGGCCGCCGCAGCGCAGCGGAGGATCGACGAGCTGACGAGACTGGTCGGCGCGGGCTCGGCGAGCGGCAGTGCGGAAGCGCCACCGCCCGCGAGCGGCAGCGCGGTCGCCGGGAGCTAGGTTTTCCCTATGCGGTTCGAAGGCAAGGTCTTCCTCGTCACCGGCGGCAGCCAGGGCATCGGTCGCGGGATCGTCAAGCGGCTCGCCGAGGAAGGCGCGCGGGTCGCGATCGTCGACACCGATGTGCGCGCCGGGCGCGATGCGGCCCTGGAGTACGGCGATCGCGTGATGTTCCAGCGCGGTGATGTCGGCCGCGAGCCCGATGTCCGCCGGGCGATCACCGCGACCGTGAAGTGGGCGCGCCGGCTCGACGGCCTCGTCAACAACGCCGGCCTCGCCGATCCGAAGGTGGGCCCGGTCGAGCGGCTCGCGCTCGCGACGTGGCAGCGGTTCCTCGACGTGAACCTCACCGGAGCGTTTCTGATGACGAAGCACGCGATGCGGCACCTGCGCAAGGCGCGCGGCTCGATCGTCAATGTCGCGTCGACGCGCGCGGTGCAGTCCGAGCCCGACACGATCGCGTACGCAGCGACGAAGGGCGGCATCGTCGCGCTGACCCACGCGCTGGCGATCTCGGTCGGCCCCGAGGTGCGCGTCAACTGCATCAGTCCGGGCTGGATCGCGACCGACGAGTACCTGCCGCGCTCGAAGCGACACGCGCCGCACCTCACGCCGGCCGATCACGACCAGCATCCAGCGGGGCGCGTCGGCAGGCCCGAGGACATCGCCGGCCTGTGCGCATATCTACTGTCGGAGGAGGCCGGATTCGCGACCGGCGCGAACTTCATCGTCGACGGCGGGATGACGCGCAAGATGATCTACGTCTGAGCCCGCGCACGCAGCGGTTGCGCGGATTCTGGCGCGCGGCGCTGGCACTCCACGTGCTCTCGATCGCCGCATGACCATTCGCGAGATCATGACGCGCGGGCCGTGGACGATCCTCTCTACCGATACGCTCGGCAACGCGCAGCAGGCGATGTCCCAGCATCACGTCCGTCACCTCCCCGTGATCAGCGAGGGCAAGCTCGTCGGCATGCTGTCGGAGCGCGACGTGCTCGCCACCCGCGCCCACGCCGAGCCCGACGATCGGTGGTGGAAGCTGCCGGTGAGCCTGGCGATGGAGCCGCCCGAGACCGTCGACGTCGCCGAGGCCATCGAGGCCGCGGCCACGCGCATGGGCAGCTCGCAGCTCGGCGCGCTCGCGGTGACCGAGAACGGCGAGCTGGTCGGCGTGGTCAGCGTGATCGACATCCTGCTCGCACACACCGCGACCGTTGCGCATGCGCCAGCACGCACCGCCGGTGAAGCGATGACGCCGCACCCGCCGACCGTCTGTCCCGAGCAATCGCTGCTCGACGCGGTCCACCTGATGTGTCGCGAGCACGTCTACGAGATCCCGGTCGTCGACGACGCCGGCAAGCTCGTCGGCATGATCACCGAGGCAGACGTGCGCCGGCGCGTCGGCGATCCGGAGACCTATCTGACCAGCCATACGGTCTCGCCATGCTTCGACGTCCAGGACGTGATGGACGTCGGGATCGAAACGGTCTCCGTGGACCGCCCGGTCCACGAGATCGCGCACTACTTCTCCGACACGCGCATCGACGCGCTGCCGGTGGTCGATGCCCGCGGTGCGCTGGTCGGCGTGGTGTCGTATCTCGAGACGTTGAACGCGCTAGCTTCGTAGGCCGCGCCGCGCGTTCGCTTCGTCGCGCAGCCGCGCCTGCTCGAGGATCAGATGCATGATCGGCATGGTGATCGTGGCGTCGCGGCGCGGAGGCGACCCGGCGACGAGCTTGAACTGGCCGGTCGTCCAGTCGAGCAGCGACATGACGATGTTGCGCGCGTGGTCGTCGGCGAGCGACCAGCCCGCATCGACGATCCGCCCGTCGACGAGATCGATCCACGCGGTGTGCCCGTTCTTCACGACGAGCCGCCCGGTCTTGCGCTCCTGTTCGAGCAGCGTGAGCACCGCGGGCAACCCGACATCGCCGAGGTTTCCGGCGAGCACGATCTGCTCGGGATGCGACGCCAGCGCCAGCCGCCGCACGCGCGCGATCGCCTCGAGCGTGGTGAACGGCTTCGCGATGAAGTCCGCCGCACCGCGATCGAACGCGCGCGCCACATCGCCAGGCTCGCTCGACATCACGATCACCGGCACCGCCGCCACATCGCAGGCGAGCCGCTCGAGCATCCCCATGCCGCCGATCGTCGGCATCGCGAGGTCGATCAAGATCAAGCTGGGCGCCCGCCGCGAGCACGCGCCGAGCACTTCGAGCCCGTTCGTCGCGGTCGCCACCGTGAAGCCGGCGGTGCCGAGCGCGGTCGACAGCCGCTCCGCCACGCGCGGATCCGGATCGCCGACGACGACGTGCCCACCGGTCACCGTGCCGCGCGCACGCTGGATCACGCGATCGATCGCGGCGACGAAGCCGGCGGAGGCATCGCGAAACACCACGCCCACGCCACCGGGCCGCGCCACGCCGTCGAGGCGGTGAACGATCTGCGCCCTCGCCCGCCCGCTGCCGAGCACGAGGTCGATCTCGTCGCCGACCGGAAGCGGCGTCGCCACGAACAGGCCTGTAGTCGACACGTCGTGCACGGCGACCTCGCGGCCCGCGACCTCGACCCTCAGATCCACCGCGTATCGTTCAGATGTGCGCCGCACGAACCTCCCTGTTACCGGGTCCGCCGCGCGCCGAACAGCCCTCATCGTGGGTCGAAACCCCACACGTACCCCAGCTATCCTCGGCGAGTGATCGGGCAGCTCGCCTGGCTCTTTCTCCGGCTCGGCGCCACCGCGTTCGGCGGGCCCGCGGCGCACATCGCCATGATGGAGGACGAGGTCGTGCGGCGGCGGCAGTGGCTGACCCACGAGGAATTGCTCGACCTCATCGCGGCTTGCAACCTCATTCCCGGGCCGAACTCGACCGAGCTGGCGATCCACATCGGGCATCGCAAGGCGGGCTGGCCGGGCCTGCTGGTCGCGGGTGCGTGCTTCATCCTGCCGGCGGCGCTGATCGTCGGGGCGATCGCGTGGGCGTATGTCCAGTGGGGGGCGTTACCGGAGGTCGGCGCGGTCCTCTATGGCGTGAAGCCGGTGATCATCGCGATCGTCGCGCAGGCGATCGGGCGGCTCGGGCGGACCGCCGTGAAGAGCTGGGCGCTCGGGGCGATCGCGGTGGTGGCGATCGCGGCGACGGTGGCGGGCGTGAACGAGCTGGTGGTGCTACTCGGCGCGGGACTCCTGGGGGCGTCGCGGATCGCGGGTGCGCGGACGGCGGCGGTGGCGCCGGTGGTGCCGCTCGTGAAGCTGTTCGCGGTGTTCGCGAAGATCGGCGCGGTGCTGTTCGGCAGCGGCTACGTGCTGCTCGCGTTCCTGCGCAGCGATCTGGTCGATCGGCTGCACTGGCTGAGCGAGTCGCAGCTGCTCGATGCGGTGACGGTCGGGCAGATCACGCCCGGGCCGGTGTTCACGACCGCGACGTTCATCGGCTACCTGCTCGGCGGCGGGCGCGGCGCGGTGGTCGCGACGGCGGGCATCTTCCTGCCCGCGTTCGTGTTCGTCGCGATCTCGGGGCCGCTCGTGCCGAGGATCCGAAAGTCGCGCGTGGCGGGTGCGTTCCTCGACGGCGTGGTCGTGGCGTCGCTCGCTCTGATGGCGGTGGTCGCAGTGCAGCTCGGGCACGCGGCGATCATCGATCCATGGACGATCGCGATCCTGGTGATCAGCATGGTCGTGTTGCAGCTGACGAAGCTGAGCTCGCTCGTGCTCATCGTCGGTGGCGCGGCAGTGGGACTTGCGATTCGCGCCCTCGCTGTGTGAGACGAACTATCGTGAGGGACTCTCACGGTTGCGGCAAAGAACGGTGAGCTTCGGGTTGGAAAGAGGCGCCGAGCTTCGAACCGCGTAGCATGGGGACTGATGTTGGGGACATCGCACTGGCTACTGCTATGCGCTGCTGTCGCGAGCGCGTGTGGCACGGGTGAGACTCGCGTCGATCCGGCGGACCTCG
>Ga0207683_10004728_pt1 | contig 11732 bp, 9 predicted proteins | sample KBSM73metaG_FD_184333 | JGI IMG/M metagenome (GOLD analysis project Ga0207683, IMG submission 184333) | Miscanthus rhizosphere microbial communities from Kellogg Biological Station, Michigan, USA - KBS M7-3 metaG (SPAdes) (version 2) | ecosystem: Host-associated > Plants > Roots > Rhizosphere >...
AGCCGGTCGGTTGCCGGGTGATACGTGAACATCGGCAGCGCCGCCATGTCGCAAACCACGTAAAGAATCGCGAAGCAAATGCCAAACACGAGTGTGAAGGTCAGTAGGCGCGGCGATGGCTCCGTCGATGAACTCATAATCCGAAGCCACGGACGTTGTTGACGATGTGGCCGATGAGAAACGCGTACCAGCAGATGGCGGCCAGCACTACTGTCAGCCATTTACGGGCACTGTCATAAGCGGTGTTGCGCGCATTCTTCCAAAGATGCCAGTAGACCGGCAGCATCCCGAGCCCGATCGTGGCGAGGTGCTCCTTTAATTCGAACACGCCCAGGGTCTTGAAGAAGCCTTCCTGCTCGATCGGGATGCGCACGTAGATTCGATACTTCGTATAGATCCAACCACCGAAGACGAAAACGAGCACCCATAACACGCAAACAGCGGTGACATATCGCGGCCCGGCCACCGAGCGAAAGTGCGTGACGAAGCCGCCTGCGACGCCGGCGCGCGGCGGTGCGAGCGCCGCTGCGGCTTGATGCGTGAGGGCTCCAAGGAGAGCCACCGCGAGCAACGCATGAATTACGGACAGGGTCGTCCAGAACGCGTTGACGGAAATGTAATCCAGCACGAAGTCCATCAAGTTTCCCGGTTCGGGATCGGCGGCGCGATGGTTGCACCGCGTCGCCGCTGCTTCAATGCGCCAGCGGGTCGGGCCTGAGTTGGAAATGCGCCGCGAGCGGCTTTGTGCCCTTGCCGCCTTCTATCAACCATGGCGTGCGATCGCCATTCGCAGCCCAGAGGCCGCGGCCTTTCCAGCCCGCATTCGGATCGTCAATGCGCCCATCGAAGCCTTTGGCATAGAAGCCGAGAGGATAGGGCACACGGATCGAGACCATCTTGCCGTCTTTGTTAAGCGCGACCAGACCGTCCATTAGGTTCGCAGTCGACATCGGAATGTCGTCGCCCAGACCGAAGGTGTTGTGCTGGTCGACCCACGAGTAGTAGCTTGACTCGGCGCTGTTGTCGCCTATGCCCTTGAAGCCCGGGCCAGGATACTTATGAAACGCCCATCCCTCGGGGCAATGATCGCCGGTTGCCTTCGGGCCATTGAGCGGACCCTTGCAGAGCCGACGGTCGAAGACACCCATGTGGCCGCTCGCGAGCGAAACCCAGACACGGCCCTGCTTGTCGATGTCGCCACCGCGAGGACCGAACCCGGGGAGCGGCACGTTGTACTGCTCGGCGAGCGACTTGTGCGGATTCTTGGTCGGATCAATGCGCACGATCGCTCCAGGGCTGCCGCGTAACGTGCCCCATACTGATCCATCGGTCGGACTCGGCATTACCGCGTAGAACGTTGCGCCGATGCGCATATCCTTGGTCGGATCCATTGGTTTGCCCGGCTCGGTATATTCGTCGCGCACGCCATTGCCGTTGGTATCAAGCACCAATGCGGTCCAGCCTTGCGACTTCTCGATGTCGCCGGTCTCGTCGAGCATCTTGGTATTGAGCCAGCCGACATTGCCGCCACCGCCGCCGGTGCTCGCCCACACCGTCTCCGTGCCGTCATAGCCGAACTGCAGATGATGCGAGCCGAAGCAGGTTTGATACGCGGTGTACTTGCCGGTCTTCGGATCGTACATCGTGATGCGGCGATTTGTGCTGTTGAGCGGAAACTCGACCGCAGAAGGATGAGTGGAACCTGTCTTGCAGAACGCAGGATTGTCGGGCTTGTGGCCTGTTGCAGCGAGCCACACACGGCCTTTGCGATCGATCATTGAATTATGGTTGTTGGCTTTGCTGTCCCAGATGTTCTCCTCGCCCCAATACGCCGACGGCTGCAAAATCTTGACGGAGCCGGCGTTACCTGGCCCGAGCGCGAGCGGCATGTCGGGTGTTGTCGGCAGTACAAAGTTCGTCGCAACATTCTTTACCGGATCGAGGATCGGCATGTCATTGCAGGCATGCTCGCATTGCCCGTAGAGCGGCCCGTACCCATTGACGGTGGGATAGCGGCGGTCGGTCGAAATCAGGTCATGCAGATATTGTTTGGGATTGTGCCAGTCACGCAACGTGACCACGATATTGCGCTCGACGCCCTGCGGTCGCGTCGGCTTGACGTCCGGCAATTCGCCCTTCGCGACGCGCTCCGTCCAGTCAGCCAGATATTTAAATGGCATGCCGCCGAGCTGGCCCACGGCCTGCAGAACCATGTTCTCACCCGCCTGCCCGGACTGGATGCGGCGGACCCATGCTTCCTCGTGGTTTTTCTTGCCGTCGAGGTGATACTTCGGAATGGTGCGCGTCGAAAGCTGGCCGAGCTGATGGCAGCCGACGCAGCCATTGTTTTTCATGCCGTTCAGATAATCCGTGAGCTTGACGTTTTCAGGTGCGTCTTTACTGCCGAACACGCTGGCCTCGGGGATTTTCATCATCGAAAACCAATAGATCGCCGGGTAGTACTGCGCTGCCGCCGTTTCATTCGGCGCGACGACGGCTTTCAAATTCAGTTGCTTGCCGGGTTCGCTTTTTATCTTCGGCGAATCCACCAGGCCGTAGCCGCGCACCCAGACGTCGTAATTCGCTTTCGGCAGATCGGGGATCACGTAGCGGCCCTGATCGTCGGTAACGACGCTCTTGATATAGCGTACCGGTAAATCGCGCGTTTCAGCGATCACCCAGACGCCAGCCTCGGGCCCGCCTGGTCCGGTGACGACGCCGCCGATATCGTCGTTGTCGATAGCGACTGCACCCGCGGGCTGCGCATTCAGTGAAGGCGGCGCTAAACATAGGGCCGCAATGCTGATCGCGGCGACGCCGGCCAAAAGGGTTCTTCGCAATATCATGGGATCCTCCTGCAGTCGCAGACTCAATTGTATGTGCGCAGCGGCCTCGTTGAGCCGGAGCCGCTCAGTCACTTGTTGAGCGACTTCAGCGCCTTTTTTTGCCACGCTGCACGGTATCATCACGCTGCCGGGCGGTCAAACGCTGTTGTCTGTATTGTTGCGCATTCGCGAGGACAGGAGACGCGGGTGGGGAGGCGATAGCTTTTCGACCTGTCAACATGCGAGACGCGGGCATTGCGAGTGAATGTTTAGGTATCCGTTGAAAGGCGGAGACCGACTCGCGGTCAGCCTATCTTCGTCGCCGCAATGAGCTGCGTTAAGGACGGGGCACGATCGAGAGCGTCAACCGCAGCGATAAGTGTACCGGCCGCGTCCGCACTAAACAAATCAGCAGTGAGACCGCGAAATTTTTCGACTGCATGATCCCAGCCGGGGTCCGCCACATCGTCGTCAAGACTTCGGCGTTCCTCGACGACCACCGTGTCACCGTTCTTTAGCTTCGCAGTCAGGCGGCAGCTGCGCACCGCGGGCGCAACCTCGTCAAATTCATCCGGCAGCTCGATCTCGCAGCGTCCCATCAGTTCCAGCACATCGTCCGCCTTAAAGCGGTCTTGTTCCATCATGGCCGGCGTGATCGTGCCGTCGATCAGCGCCATCGCGACGGTGCAGGGCAGCGAATGATCCGCGGTCTCCCGCGTCTGTGGCCGCCAGATTTCAGGCGAGTCCATCCAGCGCGCAAACGCCTGACGTATGGACTCTATCTTGAGTGATTTGATGTCCCGAACGTCGAGCTTTTTTCTCAGTTTCTGCGCGGCGAGCACCGGTACTTGGCAGTTGAAGCGCGTGGGAAACAACTTGATCATTGTTTGTTGGATCGCAAACGTGTGGCCCGAAAAATTTTCTGGCAGCGGAATGTTGTAATGTTCTCGATTCATCAGTTGGTTCCAGAACCCGTACTTGCCTTCGAATACGCCATCCGGTGCGGTCATGCCTTCGCGTGCGAGGTAGGCGGCGACAACACCCGCTCGCGCTCCTTGGGGGCCTGCCATGCCCTTCCACATCGATAGCGTGCCCGTGCGCGTTTGATTGAGCGCGATGTTAGGTACGACGGCGAGGCCAATTGCATGGCGCATACGTTGCTCGTCAAGACCGAGCAGGCGGCCGCAGCCAAGCGCCGCTCCGAGTGCTACGACGGGCGTTTGGTCCCAACCGCGATGATTGTAGGGGACGACTTGCACGAAGCGGCACTGAACTTCGTAGATGATCGCCATTGCGAGCAACAAATCTTGACCGGTTGATTGTTCCGCTTGCCCGACTGCAAGAATCGCCGGAAATGCATCGGCAGGATGACTCACCGCTTGCATGACATAGCTGTCGCTCATATCTAAACAGCGTACCATCGCCGAATTTACAAACGCCGCCATCTCAGGCGTAGTCTCTAAGAGCGAGCCTAGAATCGCCGCTGCCCGGCCGGCTGCGACGGGTTGCGCAAGTTTTCTGACGATGCGAATTGGCGTCATATCGTACGCAGCCAGTGCGACGGCGAGCGTGCTCAATACCCGCGCTTTCGCTGCAGTCACTCCGACTGCAGGTAGATCCGTAAATTTGAGGTCTCTAGTGAAATTGCATAGTTGCTGAGTCGTCTTGTCCATATGTGGGTTTAAATTTGATGTCGACCGTCCATACTGCACTATGTCGTCAACGCTGACGCAGCGTCCACAGCTCCTGTTACTAGTGCCAATGATTTTCGAATCGCAGGCTGACCTGGTCCATTAACCGTTAGGCGCACTGCGAGTTACACAAGATTGCAAACTCGCTAAACTCGTATTTGAACGCTTCATTCAAATTCGCCGCTCGACGACCATTAACGCGGAGACGGTGGCGGCGATTCACGCGACGGACTAAAACCTCGCAGGAGGAATTGTGGGCGGCATGCATGCATTACACAAGATACTGGCGAACTGTGCGCGTCCACGGCAAGCGTCGGTTATGCCGGGAGAGTTCGTGGAAGTCGAGCCCGACATATTTGGCGTCATTCTTGGCGTCAATGGCAGTGACGCCAAACGATTAGTCGCTGATCTCGAAGAACTCGGTATCGATGAACTTCCGCTCAAGGATCGCATCGTCGCCGTCGCAGACCACGCGTCGCCTGCGCCGACCGTCGCCATGGCTCAAGCTCAGAAGCTATGGCGGGATTTCTTTCGTGCAAAGGGCATCCGCAGTTTTGACGGTGGCGCCGGCGTCTCGCATCTGGTTTTGTGCGAAGAAGGCATTGCACGGCCGGGGATGCTGGGCATCGCCATCGATTCGCACGCGCCGACGATGGGTGCGATCGGCATGTATGCAACCTCTCTCGGTGGCGGGAGGTTAACACTCTATGCGATTGGTCGTTATGTGATCGAAGTGCCGAAGGTAACACTGGTACGGGTTAGCGGCACATTGAGACCAGGCGTGTTCGGGCGCGACGCTTCGCTCTACGTGAACGGGCAATGCGGCCAGCGCGGCGCTTATAACAACGCAGTGGAGTTCGCGGGCACATTCATCGATCAACTCAGTATGGATTACCGTTTCACTTTTACTAACATGGGCACCGAGATGGGCGCCGTAACCTCGTACATACAGCCCGATCGTGTGACCGAGGAATGGGTCAATAGACGCGGCGCTGACAATTACACGATATACGAAACCGATACAGATTTCGTCTATGACAAAGTGCATGAGATCGACGTGTCGAAGATCGGTCCGCAGATCGCCGTGCCGCATGCACCGGACGACGTCAAGGCGGTTGATGAGGTTGCGGGCCGCAAAATCGATCAGGCCTACATCGGTTCATGCGCGAGCGGGCGACTGGAAGACATGGCTGCGGCCGCGCACGTGCTGAAGGGCCGCAAGGTGCATCCTGACGTGCGTCTCATCGTGACGCCGGGATCCCGCGAGGTCTTGAAAGCTGCGACCGCAGCGGGTTACGTTTTAACGCTGCACGAAGCGAATGCCATCGTAACAAGCGCCAATTGCGGCGCGTGTCCCGGTCTGCATGGCGGCATACTTGCTCCGGGCGACGTGGCGATCACTTCGATTACACGCAACTTCGAAGGCCGCATGGGACCGGGCGCGGAGATCTATCTGGCGTCTCCGGCGACCGTCGCAGCTTCCGCGATCGAAGGCCGCATCGCAAGTCCGCTCGCCTACCTTTAATCACAATTTACATATGAAACTTACCGGGAGAGCGTGGAAATTCGCCCAGGCCGACATCAACACAGGTCTCATTCGCAAGCAGATGTACAACCATTTGCCGCCGCAAGAGCAGGGTAAGCATTGTCTCGAATCGCTCGATCCGAAATTCGCTACGAACGCCAGGCCGGGCGACTTCATTGTTGCCGGCACCAATTTCGGGTGCGGGTCATCGACGCCCGCGCACTACTCGATATTAGCGCTTGGTATACCCGCGGTAATTGCGGAATCGTTCGGCAGCCTGTTTTTTAGCAATTGCGTGGGCGGTGGACTGTGGCCGGTCGTTTGTCCAGGCATACTCGATCTGGTCGATGCAGGCGATTTGCTCGAGTTTGATAGCGATACGTTTGTGGTGCGTAACGCGGCGACAGGCAAAACGTTGCAAGGCAAGGCGCTGCCCCCGATATATCGCGCAACAATCGAAGCGGGCGGCGAGAAGCCGTATCTAAAAGCGCGGCTCGCCAAAGAACGCGCCTGATGGCGGCAAACGGAGTTAGATAGATTGCGATGCGATTCGCCGAGCGTCAGCAATCTCAAGCTACTTCGAGCCGCAAGGCGCAGTCTCCGGCCCTTTCACGACTGACACGTAATTTACCGTCACGTGTCATGGGAAGTTTCTTGTGCTAAATGAATGAACTGACTGGGAGCGATCGAAGCGCGTGATGCGTTGTGCCATCGCAATTTTACTGTCTGTCGTAACAGCGGCGGCGTCGGCTCAGAGCAACTACCCTTCGCGCATAGTACGGCTGATTGTTCCATCGTCTCCAGGCGGCGGAACCGACACAACGGCGCGAATCGTGTCGCCGAAGCTATCGGATACTCTCGGGCAACAGGTCGTCGTCGAAAATCGCGCAGGCGCCAGCACGATAATCGGCATGGAGGCGGTCGCGCGTTCGGCGCCGGACGGATACACGTTACTCATCGGCAACAGCACGATGACGATCATTCCGTCGACACACAAGGCGTTGAGCGTCGATCCGGTCAAGGATTTCGCGGCGGTGTCGCAGCTTGTCGAGCTGCCGCAAATACTCGTGTCGCACCCGTCGTTTCCGGGCAGGACACTCAAGGACCTGATCGCGCTGGCACGGCAACGGCCGGGCGCGATTGACTACGCTGCAGGGTCGTATGGCGGCAGCGGCCATCTGGCGATGGAGCTCCTTATGCATATGGCCGGACTTAAGGTCACTTATATACCCTACAAGAGCGGCAACGCGGGGCTCACCGATACGCTAGGTGGACAAGTGCCTCTGATGATGGGGAGTGTGCTGAGCATATTGCCGCACGTCAGGGGCGGTAAACTGCGCGCATACGGAGTAACGAGTCCCCGGCGCGTCAGTACTGCAGCGGACATCCCCACACTCGCCGAAGGGGGCGTGCCGGGTTATCAGGCGACGCAGTGGTTCGGTATTTTTGCGCCGGCAGGAACCTCATCAGAGATCGCGCGTAAGCTGCATGGTGCGATCATTAGCACATTGAATGATGCGGGCGTCCGCAATCAGCTACTCATCGACGGCGCAGAAGCGCAGCCAAGCAAGACACCTGACGAGTTCGCGCTCTTCGTGCAGGCGGAAATAAAAAAATGGGCGCAGGTTGTCAAGGCTGCAGGCATAAGCCAACAGTGATGAGTACACAGTCTTGCGGTTGGAATCGCGTGGCTATACTTGCAACCCTGCTGGCGTTGTGTGACGGGGCCTACGCGCAGAGATATCCCGATCGGCCAATCCGGCTTATCGCGCAGTCGCCTGCCGGTGGCACGGCCGACCTCATCGCGCGCGTCGTCGCCCAGAAACTCGGTGACGTCCTGGGTCAGTCCGTCGTCGTGGATAATCGCGCCGGCGCGGCCGGCATAGTGAGCGCGGAAATCACTGCGCATGCGGCGCCCGATGGTTACACGCTGCTCGTGGTGGGGCCGCCGCCGTTGTCGACCAGCGTCACGCTGCGCGAGGGCAAGCTAACGTACAACCCGGAGAAAGACTTCACCTTCATTACGCTGACCGGAAAGGTGCCGCTGGCGTTGAGCGTGTTGCCGGCGTTTCCGGCTAAAACGATGAAGGACTTCATCGCGTTTGCAAAGGCCAAGCCCGGCTACATCAACTACGGCTCTGCGGGTACCGGCAGCACGAACCACATCACGGGAGAATTATTGAAGACGGAGGCCGGGATAGACATGACGCATGTGCCGTTTAAAGGCGGTGCACCGGCGATGGCGGCGCTGCTCGGCGGGCAGTTGGAGGTTTACATTGCGACCATCCCGACAATAATGCCGATGGTAAAAGTTGGGCGCATCCGTGCTATTGCAGTATCCAGCAGCAAGCGCTCGGCGGCACTTCCGGAGGTGCCGACGATGGCAGAGTCGGGTGTGCCCGGATTCGAGATGACTTCGTGGTTCTGCGTATTGGGGCCGGCGGGCATGCCAAAACCGATTGTCGCGCGCCTCAATACGGAAATCGTCAACGCTCTCAATTCTTCAGAAGCACGTAATCGCCTGGTGGAAGCCGGTGTCAACGTGGAGACCACGACGCCCGAAGAATTGCGCACATTCGTGTTGGCCGAGATCCAGAAAATGCGCAAGGTCGTTAAAAGCTCCGGCGCGAAAGTGGATTGAAATGAAATTACCGGCGTTTGATTACGCAGCGCCGTCTACACTAGCCGAAGCGCTCGCGCTGCTTGCCAGCCACAATGGCGACGCGCTGCCGCTCGCTGGCGGCCAAAGCCTTATTCCGATGCTTGCTTTCCGTATGGCGAGTCCATCACTGCTCGTCGATTTGCGCAACGTGCCGGATCTCGACGCGATTGCAATCTCGAATGAAGGCGTGAGCCTCGGCGCGCGGGTGCGCTGGTGCGACATCGCCGCAGATGCGCGAATTGCAAAAGCACATCCACTGCTCGCGGCTGCCGTCGCATGCATCGCGCATTATCAAATCCGCAACCGGGGCACAGTGGGCGGCAGTCTTGCGCACGCCGATCTTGCGGCAGAACTTCCCGGCATCGCTGTCACCTGCGATGCCAATATTGTTGCGGTCGGCCCAACTGGCACGCGCGTCATCAAAGCCGCAGATTTCTTCCTCGGTCCATTGATGACGGCGCTGCAAGCCGGCGAACTGGTCGTGGAATTACGCCTGCCGGCGTGGCCGAGCCAGCGGCGCTGGGCTTTCGAGGAGTTTGCACGACAGCGCGGCGGCTTCGCGATGGCGGGTATCGCCCTTTACTACGACGAACGTGACGGCATCGTGTGCGACGCGCATATTGGAGTCATCGGCGCGACGTCGCGCTTGCAACGCATCGCGAGCGCCGAGGCGGCTGTGAACGGTCGCGTCATCGATGAGAGCACGATAACCTTGGCCTCGCAGGCGGCGGCGCACGCAGTAGATCCGGTAGACGACGCAGACGCGAGCGCGGCGTACCGGCGGGCGCTCGTTGCGACACTGGTGCAGCGAGCGTTAAAAGCGAGCGCCGTGCGAAAAGTCGGGACGTCATGAAAGCCACTTTCACCGTTAACGGCAGGCGGCACGAGCTCGATGTCGAGCCGCGCATGACGCTGGTCGATTGTCTGCGCCACAAGCTCGAACTAACAGGCACGCATGTGGGCTGTGAACATGGTGTTTGCGGCGCATGTACAGTGTTGGTCGATGGCAATGCCGTGCGTGCCTGTCTCATGCTCGCCGTGCAGACGGATGGCAGCGAGGTCGAGACGGTTGAAGGGCTGGCGGACGGAGAGAACCTCTCGCCGCTGCAGGCGTCGTTTCGCAAACATCATGCACTGCAGTGCGGTTTCTGCACGCCCGGCATGTTGATGTCGGCGCATGCATTGCTGACCGCCGAACCCGATGCCGACGCCGAACGCATACGCGAAGTGTTGTCAGGCAATCTGTGCCGATGCACCGGTTATTTAAGCATCATCGCGGCCGTTTTGGACGCGCGTGCGGCTTATCGCAAGCGCGCTGATGGAAATCAAGCGAAATGACGCGTACGCGGTATGTTGGCCAAGCTGTCGAACGCCTCGAAGACCTACGGCTGTTGACGGGGCGCGGTCAGTTTGTTGATGACTTGCATTGTGAAGGACTGCTGCATGCAGCGATCTATCGCAGTAACGTCGCGCACGGGCGGATCGTTTCAATAGACGCGACGGCGGCGCGGGCGATGACCGGTGTGCATGCGGTGTATACGGCCGCAGACATGGGTGACAAGGTTCCCGTGATTCCGCTTCGTATGGAACCACGCCCGGAACTCACTCGATTCGAGCAGCCGGTGATCGCGCACGGCAAAGTGCGTTACGTCGGCGAGCCGATTGTCATAGTAGTAGCCGATGACCCGGCGCTCGCGGAAGATGCGGTCGGCGCGATCGTAATTGATATCGAACCGTTGCCGGCGGTGATCGCACGCAGCGCATCCACTGATGGCACCGTGTTCTTGTTTGAAGAACATGCGACCAACGTCGCAATCAACTTAACGGGTGTCCGCGGTGATGCAGACGCGGTATTCCGCGATGCGGACTATACAAGGCGCGAAACATTTCATGCGCACCGGCACACCGCATTGCCCATGGAAACGCGCGGCTTGCTCGCTGAATGGGATTGTGAGCGGCAACGGCTAAAAGTGTCCGGCCTCATGAAGGTGCCATTTGCCGTGCGCTCGGTGCTCGCAACGCTTCTCGATGTACCGGAAGAGGTGATCGACGGCATAGAAAGCGACGTCGGCGGCGGCTTTGGCATGCGCGGAGAATTTTACCCGGAGGATTTTTTAATTCCATTCGCCGCTAAGCGTCTTGGGCGCGCAGTCAAGTGGATTGAAGACAGGCGCGAGCACCTCACGGCAATCACGCATGCGCGCGAGGCGGAATGCGAACTCGAAATTGCATGCCGGCGCGATGGGACTATTCTCGCGCTGCGCGGCCGTGCATGGTTTGATACCGGTGCATACATACGGCCAAACGGCATGACGGCGCCGCGCAATCTCGCGCAGATGATTCCTGGTCCGTACCGAATCGAACACCTGAGCATGGACGTTCTGCTCATCTTGAGTAATAAGACGCCATCGGGCAGTTACCGCGCCCCTGGCAGGTTCGAGGCCGATTTTTTTAGAGAGCGGTTGATCGATCTCGCGTCGGAAGACCTCGGTATCGATCGCGTGGAAATGCGACGCCGTAATCTGTTAACTGAAGCGGACATGCCATTTTCACTGGGCAAGGTGCTACCGTACACTCACGGCGGAGGTACGACCGATACCGGAGACTATCGCGTTACGTTCGATCGCTGTCTTAAGGAGATCGGCTGGGCTGACAAAGCGAAATTGCAGGGCAAGCTGGTCAACGGCCGCTATCACGGGCTGGGTATCGGTTGCTATCTCGAGGGTGGTGCGTTGGGGCCGACGGAGAATGCGCGGATTGTCCTTCGCCCGGACAGCCAGGTCGATGTTTACGTCGGATCATCAGGTGTCGGCCAGGGGATAGAAACGGTGTTTGCGCAGATCACCGCCGATGAACTCGAGATCCCGATCCAGAGAATAAGTCATGTATTTCATGGCTCCACCACTTTTGTCAAACAGGGTTTTGGTACCGGTGGTTCCCGTTCGACGGTAATGGGCGGTTCAGCGCTGATGGATGCCGCTGCCAATCTCAAGCTCGCGATTCGCCGTGCGGCAGCGGAACAATTCGCT
>Ga0207683_10004730_pt1 | contig 11729 bp, 9 predicted proteins | sample KBSM73metaG_FD_184333 | JGI IMG/M metagenome (GOLD analysis project Ga0207683, IMG submission 184333) | Miscanthus rhizosphere microbial communities from Kellogg Biological Station, Michigan, USA - KBS M7-3 metaG (SPAdes) (version 2) | ecosystem: Host-associated > Plants > Roots > Rhizosphere >...
GTTTGCGGGCGGACGGCCTCGCGCTCGTCTACATCTCGCACCGGATGCATGAGATCACCGAGCTGGCAGACGAGTGCACGGTGTTCTGCAACGGCCGCAGCGTGGCGAGCTACGCAGCGGGGACGAAAACCGACAACGAGGTCGTCGAGCTCATGATCGGGCGCGAGTACAACGCCGTCTTTCCAACGCGAAGGCCGGGTGTCGCAGCAGAGGCGCCGCCGCGCCTCGAGGTGCGCCACCTCGCGTGGACCGACCGGCTGAACGACATATCGCTACGGCTGTTCGCGGGCGAAGTGATAGGACTGGGCGGACTCGACGGCCAGGGCCAGCGCGAGCTCTTGCTCGCGCTCTTCGGCGTGTTGCAGGGCACGACCGGCGAGGTCTTGATCGATGGCGCGGTGGTGGCCATAACGGGCCCGGACGTGGCCAAGCGCGAGGCTATCGGCATGGCGCTGATCCCCGAAGACCGCAAGACCGAGGGGTTGATGTTGCCGATGTCGGTGCGAGATAACCTTTCCTTCGCCGCCCTCGGCAGGCTTTCGCGCTGGGGCATTGTCGACGCCGCCGCAGAGCGTGAGGCCGTCGCGGAAATGGTGCGGCTGCTGGCGATACGAACGGACGGCACCGGAGTGCCTGCCGGCGCCCTTTCCGGGGGCAATCAGCAAAAGCTCGTGATCGGCAAATGGCTGATGATGAAGCCGCGCATCCTGTTGCTGAACGATCCGACGCGCGGCATCGACGTCGGCACCAAGCAGGAGATGTATCAGCTTCTTCGCGAGCTGGTGGAAGCGGGCGCCGCGATCCTTTTCTACTCGACCGACTACGACGAGCTCGTCGGGTGCTGCGACCGGGTGCTGGTCATGTACGACGGCGCCATCAGGCGCGAGCTCGTCGGCGCCGAAATCACCGAGCGCGCCTTGGTCAGCAGCGCATTGAACATCGGCGCCGATGTTTCTGCTCGACCCATGAGTGCGGTGGTGACATGAGCGGCGACTGGGCGTATCGGCTGCGCGAGCATCGGGGCACGCTCCTGGCGTTCGCGGGCTTCGTCGCGATGTTCGCGATCTACGCCACGAATCACCCCGCGGGGCTCAACGCCAACGTCGCGACCACCGCGGCCAACAAAGGCGTGCTGCTCGCCATTGTCGCGATGGCACAGACGCTCGTGGTGCTGACATCCGGCATCGATCTGTCGGTCGGCATGGTGATGGTTCTTGCCAATTGCCTGGCCTCGACCATCGTCGTCGGGTCGCCGCTGACGACGACGCTCGGTGTGCTCGGCGTACTTTTCGTCGGCGCGCTTTGCGGTGCCATCAACGGTCTCGTCGTGATCTACGGACGATTGCAGCCAATCGTCACGACCATCGCCACGGGTGCGATCTTTTACGGCGCTGCGCTCGCGCTGCGGCGGGTTCCTGGAGGTGACGTCGACGCGTCGCTGGCCGATGCACTGACCGGCCAGCTGGCGGGGGCCGTGCCTGCGAGCCTCGCGCTCCTGCTGGGGCTGGTGGTGGTGGTCTGGCTGCCATTTCGGCGTTCGAGCATCGGCCGCGCCGCCTATGCGGTCGGTTCTTCGGAAGTTGCCGCGTACATGTCGGGCGTTCCGATCCGCCGCGCCAAGTTCCTCGCGTACCTGCTGTCGGGATTGCTTGCCTCGGTCGCCGGACTCTTTCTCACCTGCATCACGTATTCGGGCGAGGCGTCGGCGGCCAACGGCAATACGTATACGCTGTATTCGATCGCCGCCGTGGTGCTGGGCGGCGTATCGCTTTTCGGCGGCTCCGGCAGTGCGATCGGAGCGATCTTCGGCGCGCTGATGTTCCGCACCATTGGCGACCTGCTCTTCGTGTTCAATGTCGAACCCCTGTGGCAGCCGCTCTTCCAGGGCATCGTGCTGTTCGCGGCCGTTTGCCTGGGGTCGGCGCGTCTCCTGCGCGTTCGCAACCGCCTCGACCTTTATGGCTGAGGCGCCGGCCCGCACCCGCGATGCCGGCGACGCGTTCGGAAACGGGTTCGGCCGCGTGCGCCGGCAGATCGACCCCGCGATTGCGTGGGCGTTCGGCTGCATCGCGCTCGTGCTCATCGTCGGCAGCTTCTATTCGAAGAGCTTCCTGTCGCCGGAATACCTGCTGCAACAACTCAAGGTTGCATCCTTTCTGGGTGTCATCGCGACGGGCATGATGATTGTCATCCTGCTCGGCCAAATCGATCTTTCGGTGCCCTGGGTCGTGGCGGTCGGCGGCATGATGGCGACTGCGGCTACCGGCTGGGGAACGCTCGGCGGGATTATGGCGATTCCTGTCGGCATTGGCTGCGGCGTCGCGCTCGGGCTCGTCAACGGCGTGGGTGTCGCATTTCTCCGCATTCCGTCGATGGTCGTCACGCTGGCGGTGAACGCCATCGCGCAAGGCCTGATGGTGGTGCACACCGGCGGTTTTTCCCCGCAGGATGCATCGTCGCCTGCCATGCGCTTCCTCGCCACCGGCGACACCTTGCTGGGCATCCCGAATGCTCTGGTGGTGTGGGGTGTCGTCGGCGTGGCCGCAGTCTTCCTGCTGACACGCACCACCTTCGGCCGCACTGTCTATGCCATCGGCAACCGGGAACGCGCCGCGTACCTCTCGGGCGCACGCACGCGAATGGTCGTCATGTCGGCGTTCGCGATTTCCGGCGGGCTCTCGGCCTTCGGCGGCGTCCTGCTGGCCGGTTACGCCAGCAAGGCGGCGCAGGCAATGGGCGATCCGTACCTGCTGCCGGCGATCGCCGCGGTCGTGCTGGGGGGCACCTCGATCCTCGGCGGCCGCGGCAGCTACCTCGGCACGGTCGCCGGCGTCATTCTCATCACGCTGCTGCAGTCGATCCTGTCGGTGATGCAGATGGAGGAATTCGGTCGCCACGTCACGTATGGCGTGGTGATCATCGCGATGCTGCTGATCTATGGCCGCGGCCGCAAGCACTCGGAATAGACGCCGCCGTCGTTCACTTCGAAAACGACACAACTCGATCGTCATCTTCACGAAACGTGGAGGCATCTTGAGAAATGACACGAGTCGATCGTCATCCGCGCGAAGCGGGGATCCATTTAGAAAAAGGACACAACTCGATCGTCGTTCCCGCGAAAGCGGGTATCCATCTTGAGAACGCACGACTGGATCGATGTTTTCGCGGGAATGACGACAGGTTGCCGTACGAATCGGTAAGCGAAAAGGTCCCAGCATCAGTTCAATCGGAGCCACCATGACCCTCGAGCTCACGTCCAGTTTCGAAGTGATCGACCGGCGCTTTCGCAAGCTCGCGCTGCCGTACATCCACGTCGAGAAGCTCCATACCGGGTGCCGCTGGGCCGAAGGAGCGGCGTGGTTTGCGGCGGGGCGCTACCTGGTCTGGTCCGACATCCCGAACGATCGCATGCTGCGCTGGGACGAGACCGACGGCTCGGTATCGGTCTTTCGCCATCCGGCGATGAACACCAATGGACATACCGTCGACCTGATGGGTCGCCTGGTGTCGTGCGAGCATCGCGGCCGTTGCGTCTCGCGCACCGAGTTCGAGGGCATGCGCACAGTGATCGCCGACCGCTACGACGGCAAGCGCTTCAACTCACCCAACGACCTCGTCGTGAAGAGCGACGGCAGCATCTGGTTCACCGACCCGAGCTACGGCATCGACTCGGACTACGAAGGCGACGCCGCAAAAAGCGAGATCGGCAGCTGCAACGTCTACCGCTTCGACGCGTCGAGCGGCCGCGTCACCATCGTTGCCTCGGATTTCGTGCAGCCCAACGGCATCGCGTTCTCGCCCGACGAATCGCTCCTGTACATCGTCGACACCGGCCTTACGCACAAGGCGGACGGGCCGCATCACGTGCGCCGATTCGAGGTGTCGCCCGACGGCTGCTCGATTTCGGGGGGCGAAGTCTTCGCCACCTGCCCGGTGGGCCTCTACGACGGCTTTCGCGTTGACGCGCGAGGCAACCTGTGGCTTTCGGCCGGCGACGGCGTGCATTGCCACGCGAGCGATGGCACGCTGCTGGGCAAGATCCTCATCCCCGAAGCCGTGGCCAACGTGTGCTTCGGCGGACCCAAGCTGAACCGGTTGTTCATGTGCGCCACGACGTCGCTCTATGCTGTGTTCCTGAACACGCGCGCGGCACCCCGTCCCTGAATTCTCGCGGCGTCGTAGCGCTCACGTCGCCGCAGGCACGCGCTTTTGCGTGGCCAGGGACACAGGCTTCTGATCCACCACCGCAGTGTTCCCGGCGACGATCCGGGATCCGAGACGCGTATCCCCTGCCGCTTTTTCGATCACGCAAATCGAGTCGAAGAAGCGAACGGAGCGCACGTCCCTCTTGAGGTCGGCGATCGGCAAATCGTTGAGCCGGCCCGTTGCGAAGGGATTGCGTAGGCGCGCCAGCGCCCAGGCCTTGCGGCGCGAGCGCCAATGGTCGACATTGATCGCGTCGACGATCCGCTTGAAATATTCGATCGACGAGTGCGGCGCCAGGACGCCGCCCTTGTAGCTTCGCCAATACGAGCAATGCAGGTCTTCCGCAACGAACAGGCCCCCGGGCGCGATCAGTGGGAACAACATCCGGAAGGCGTTGATGATGTCGGGCGAGCGGTGCGATCCGTCGTCGAGGACAATGTCGAACGTCGGACTGATGCGCTTGATCGTCTCGATCGTCTCCGGCGCCGAGCTGTCGCCGACGACGACGCGGGTGTTCGGCCCATGAGTGAGGGTTGCGACTTTGGGATTGATGTCGCATCCCACAAACTGCACCGCATGCGGAAAGAACTTCTCCCAGATTTGCAGGGAGCCGCCGTTCTGGACGCCGATCTCCAGGAAACGCACCGGTTTCTCCCGGAATGGCGCGAACAGCTCCTGGTAGATGTCGAGGTACGAGGACCACTTGTCCGAGACGTAACCCTCGTGACTGTCGTACAGGGAGCGGATGGTAGGAAGCATTGGGGGAACTTGTGCCCGGCGCAGTCGCCGCAATCGACCGATTGTATCGGCTTTGCCGTGACGAGATCCCGCCGCGCGGCAGGAGTCCTCCGCTTCGGCTCGACTGGACGGCAGCGGGAAGGGGGTACCGCCGGTCGCGGGACCGGCGTACGCTTCTACGTCCACGGCAGGACGGCGCAGGGTTGCTCCGCGGTATCGGGGGGAAGCGGGCGACGCGGGCGCCGCCGTGTGGCGATCGCCGCAGGAAGTGGGCGCACCGTGGACCGAGTCGCCGCGCACGGAAGCCGGTCGAACATCTTGACCCGTTCACACGTTCAGCCATAGGAGGCATGTATGCGCAAGTTCGAGGCAACGCTTGCAGCTGTGTTGTCGTTCGCGTGGTCCGCATCGTTCGTGGTGCAGGCGCAGACCGGTCCCACGAACATCGAGAAGCTGAAGCAGATGAAGGTTTCGGGGACAGACGCGAACATACCGACCGTACCGCAGACGGGCAAGAATGCGGATCAGCTGCGGGAGAACCTGAAGCGCATCAAGCTGCCACCGGGATTCAAGATCGACCTCTACGCCGTCGTTCCCGACGCGCGGTCGATGGCGATCGCGCCGTCAACCAACATGCTCTTCGTAGGCACCCGCAAGACCACGGTCTGGGCCGTTACCAACCGCAACAGCGGGGATTCAGCAACCGAAGTGAAGGAATTCGCCCCTTCGCTCAAGTTCCGCAACCCGAACGCCGTGTGCTGGACGCGGGACGGCTTCCTGATCGTCGTCGAGAGCAACCGCGTCCTGACGTTCCCGGCAGCCGAATTCTTCTACGAAGGACCCGACGTGGCGGTAGGAGAAGTCGTCTCGCAGGGAAACCTGATACCGGTCGAGGAAGAGTCGTTCAATCACAGCGGGCGCGTCTGCCGCATCGGCGCCGACAACAAGCTCTACATCACGCTGGGACAGCCCTTCAACGTCCAGCCCCGCGACAAGCTCGCGCTCTATACCAAGGTGGGCATCGGCGGGATCGTCCGCATGAACCAGGACGGGACCGGGCGCGAGGTCTATGCAACGGGCGTCCGCAACTCGGTTGGCATGGACTTCAACCCGAAGGACAAAACGCTGTGGTTCACGGATAACCAGACCGACGGCATGGGCGACGACATTCCCCTGGGCGAGATCAACCGCGCCACCCAGGCCGGCCAGTTCTTCGGCTATCCGTACATCGTCTCCAAGACGCGCATCACCGAGTTCGGCTACGACAAGGATCCGATCCCGGCCGGCGCCGTCAATCCGCAGGTGATGACCGATGCCCACGCCGCCGATCTGGGCATGTCGTTCTATACCGGCACGCAGTTCCCGGCGAAATACCAGGGCGGCTTCTTCTCGGCGCAACACGGTTCGTGGAACCGCACCAAGCCGATCGGCGCCCGCCTCTTGTTCACGTCGCTCAAGGCTGACGGCACGGCCGACAAGACGGAGGTGTTCGCGGAAGGCTGGCTCGACGACGCTACCGGCACCTATCGCGGCCGCCCGGTCGACGTTCAGATGATGAAGGACGGCTCGCTGCTGGTGTCCGACGACTTTGCCGGCGCCCTGTATCGCATCACGTACACCGGCCAGTAGCGGCGCTTGACGGACCGGGATGACACATCGATGACGGCCGCGCGACGCGTTTGTGCGGCCGTCCTTGTCGGCGTCGCCGCCTTCGGCCCGCCATTCGAGGCCGCGCGGGCCGCCGACCCGGCGGCCGGGAAAGCCCGCGCGCAACAGGTCTGCGCGGTCTGTCACGGCGCGCTGGGCCTCAGCACCGTACCCGACGCCCCCAATCTCGCCGCACAGCCTGAGATCTATCTGGCCGCGCAACTGCGGGCCTTCCGCAGCGGCGAACGCCGGCACGAGGTGATGAACGTCATCGCCAAACCCCTGACCGACGACGACATCGACAATCTCGCCGCCTGGTTCACGTCCATCCGAGTCGAGGCGCGCCCGCCGTCATAGCTAGGCGTGCGCCCAAGGGATCTTGCGATCCACCGGCGCCAAGAAGCGTTTGCCAGTGTCGAGAAGGGTCCCGAGTGCGGCGTGGCGCGTGATTGGTGCACCGCAGCGAGCCGTCACGAAAAATTGACCGTCGGTTCGCACGGATTCGGCGCTTGTCGGTCTATCGCTTACAGCGACTTGCGGAATATTCGCCTAGGCACGTGTGACGGGCGGCAAGACAATGTCATTGTCGTTTTCTCGGAACACTCCATGAAGATCGAACGCTTATCGAATCTCGCGACCGACTCCACCGAAGTGCTGGCCAATGGCTATTTTCAACTTCTCTTCAACAATCCCGAGGACGATTTCGACGCGCTGATGGGTGAGTTTATGGCGCCGGCGACGGTCGAATCGGCTTCGGGTCAGGCCGCAACTCCCACCGAATCTTCGGCTACCCCGTCGCGCCCACGCTGGCGCATCGCGGCGTAGCCTCCCGCTTCGGTTCTGGCCACATGCGCCGCTCCCTCGATGTAGCGGGCGGGCGCGGGGGCGGTCGTTGCGGGATTGAAGCCGACCGCAACAGGCAAGCGCGCCGAAAAGCGCCCGGGAGCGGGTTGTGACATTCTGCCCCGTGGATTGCGAAGCCTGCGATGACGTTGGGTGTCGTCAGTTCTGCAAGATTTCCGGCACCGCTAAGCTTTCAGCCTGCGCGGAATGCGGCGAGGTCATTGAAACTGTCACGCGGAGCACGGTCTGTCACGGTTGCATGACCTCGTGGACGTCGATCACCGTGCTCACGGCGGTCGGCCGTCAAACGAGGTAGACCATGGCACGCCCTATCTGGAAAGGGTCGATCAGCTTCGGGCTGGTGAGCGTTCCCGTCGAGGTTTACTCGGCGGATCAGTCGCACGCGCTCAGTTTCGCGATGCTCGACAAGCGCGACTTCGCCCCGGTCGGCTACAAGCGGTACAACAAGAAGTCCGGCCACGAAGTGCCGTGGGAAAGCATCGTCAAGGGCTACGAATACGAAAAAGGCCAGTACGTCGTGATGACGGATGAGGACTTTCGACGCGCCAACGTCAAGGCTTCCCAAACGATCGAAATCGAGACCTTCGTTCCCGCAGATTCGATTCCTCCGACCTACTACGAGACGCCGTACTATCTCGTCCCGAGCGAGCGCGGACAAAAAGCCTATTCGCTGCTGCGCGATACGCTTGCCAACGAAAAGAAGGTGGGGATCGGGCAGGTCGTCATACGAGCCAGGCAGCACCTCGTCGCGCTGATTCCCGATGGTGCCGCGTTGATGCTGAACATCCTCCGCTATGCCAGCGAAGTGCGCGACACGAAAGGCCTCGACCTTCCACCCAAGACCGCCAAGGCCGCGGGGGTGAGCCCGCGCGAGATGGAGCTTGCCCGCAAGCTGATCGAGGATATGTCCGGTCCGTGGCGCCCAGACGAGATCAAGGACACGTATCACGCGGACCTGATGAAGCGCATCGAGGAAAAGGTCAAGCGCGGGGAGACCAAGGAGCTGACGGCGCCGGAGAAGGATTCCGCCGATCGCAAGAGCGCGCAGGTGATCGACCTGATGGAACTGCTGCAGAAGAGCATCGGCAAGGGCGGCAGGGCGGCCGCTGCCGCGGAGAGTCGGCCTGCGAAGCGCGCGCCGGCGGAGAAAAAGGTCGCAGTCCACGCACGACCGAGTACCGCGCGGAGCGCGGCGGCCAAAGCCCCGGCGAAACGCAAACGCGCCTGACGCGGCGATGCACATCGCGCCGAGCCCGATCCCGGATCCACCGTCAGGGCGACTGGCCCGTCTTTGGTAGGCGAGGAAGCCGGTTGGCCGGTCGTCGGGACGGAACGCGCGTGACCCATTGCGCCGACAGATCGTCACGCTGGCGTGACCGGCGTGGGTACGGGGCTAGAATGAACGGTCATGCGCCGTTGATTCCCATCGAAATGGTGAGCCTCCGATGAATACACTGACGATGCAATCTGCCAATCCTACTGCGCCGGGCAAGCGCGACAAGCCTCCGTTTCGCGCCGACCATGTCGGTAGCTTCCTGCGGCCTGCGGCGCTGCTCGAGGCACGGGGGAAATTCAGGACGGGGGAGATCGACGCCACGATGCTTCGCGCGGCGGAAGACGAGGCGATCCGCGGCGTCGTCAAGTTTCAGGAAGACCTGGGATTTCGGGGCGTTACCGACGGCGAGTTCCGTCGCACTTATTTTCACATCGACTTCCTGACGCAGCTGCAAGGCGTGGAGACCAAAGGCGGCATCGCGGTGAGCTTCCATAGCGCGGCGGGCAACGTGGATTTCGCACCGCCGGTCATGCATGTCACGGGCAAGGTCCGGCACGACCGGCCGATTCAGAAAGCCGATTTCGAGTTTCTGCGCGACGCCACGCGGCGCACGCCGAAAGTGACGATCCCGTCGCCGACCATGCTCCATTTCCGGGGCGGTCGCAATGCGATCAGCCGCGAAGCCTATCCCGATCTCGACGCGTTCTACGCCGACGTCGCGGCAGGCTACGCCGACGAGTTGAGCAGCCTGGGCGCCGCCGGTTGCACGTACGTGCAGCTCGACGACACCAACCTCGCGTACCTGTGCGACGAGAAGATGCGCGAGGGCGCCCGGCAGCGGGGAGACGATCCCAACGAGCTACCGCGACGCTACGCGAAGCTGATCAACGCGGCGATCGCCGGACGCCCCGCGGGGATGACGGTATGCGTGCATCTTTGTCGGGGTAATTTCAAGAGCGCGTGGGCAGCGGAGGGCGGCTACGAGCCTGTCGCCGAGGTGCTCTTCAACGAGCTGGCGGTCGACGGATATTTCCTGGAATACGACGACGCGCGCTCGGGCGACTTTGCGCCGCTACGCCACTTGCCGAAGGGCAAAACGGTCGTACTTGGACTGGTTTCCACGAAGGTGGGACAACTCGAATCGAAGGATTCGCTCAAGCGCCGAATCGACCAGGCCGCGGAGTTCGCCCCACTCGACCAGCTGTGTCTCTCACCCCAGTGCGGATTCTCGAGCACCGTCCACGGCAACGACATCGCATTCGAATCGCAGGCCGCCAAGATGCGGCTGGTCATGGAAACTGCACAGGACGTCTGGGGATCCGTCTAAGAACGACGTCCTTCCGCAGGCCATTCGCGCATGCCGCTGCAACCGTTATCGCCAGGCGACGCGCTCGCGCAAATCGGCGATCGTGCGCTTGGCCGCGCGTCGGGCGCTCCCGCGAGCGAAGGCAATCACGTCGAACTGCTTCTCGACGCGAAGGAGAACTATCCGGCGTGGCTCTCCGCGATCGCCGCCGCGAAGCGGACGGTGTTCTTCGAGATGTACATCTTCGTGAACGACGAGATCGGAGGAAAGTTCGTCGACGCGCTGGTCGCCAAGGCGCGAGAAGGTGTCTATGTCTGCGTCGTCGTCGACTGGCTTGGAACCTCGCACCTGCGTTCGCTCGCCGCCATCATGCGGGACGCCGGTGTTCACGTGCGCGTCTTCAATCCACCGCGCATCGACAGCCCTCTTGGCTGGTTCACCCGGGATCATCGAAAGACCGTCGTCGTCGACGGAAGCCTGGGCTTCGTCAGCGGGTTGTGTATCAGCAACAAATGGGTCGGCGATCCTGCGCGCGACCTCGAGCCATGGCGCGACACCGGCGTCTCGATCCGGGGTCCGGCGGTGATCGAGCTCGAGCGGGCGTTCGCGCAGGTTTGGGACGCCTGCGGCACACCACTTCCGGCCGAGCGCATGACGATGGAAGGCGCGGATGAACGCGCGGGGAACACACGAATGCGCGTCATCGCGGGTACGCCGAGCGCATCGTCGATGTTTCGTCTCGACCTCGTCGTGGCATCGATCGCGCGAAAGAGCCTGTGGCTGACCGACGCTTATTTCGTCGCGACGTCCGCCTATGTGCAAGCGCTGCGCGCGGCTGCGCGCGACGGCGTCGACGTGCGGCTTCTCGTGCCCGGTGCAAGCGACATTCCCGCGCTCCGCCCGTTGTCGCGCGCACAGTATCGGCCGCTGCTCGAATCCGGCGTGCGCGTGTTCGAGTGGGAAGGCACGATGCTGCATGCGAAGACCGCGGTCGCCGACAGGTTGTGGGCACGCGTCGGCTCGACCAATCTCAATCTCGCGAGCTGGATGACGAATTACGAGCTCGACGTGGCAATCGAGGACCCGGCATTCGCAGAAGCGATGTCGACCCAATTCGAGCGCGATCTGACCCACTCGACCGAGATCGTGCTGACGCGTCGCAATCGCGTGCGCCCCATCGGCGGCATCGAGGAGCTCGATGCGCATCCCGCCGACCTGCGTCCGCCGCGCCGGTCGATGTCGGGCAGCGCGAATCGCGCAGCGGCCGGCGCGGTGAGCGTCGGCAGCGCGCTGGGAGCAGCGCTCACCAATCGGCGGACGCTCGGCGCGACGGAAGCGGGATTGCTGTTCCTGGTCAGCGGGATCGTGTTCACGATCGGGGTCGTCGCGGCCCTCTTCCCACGCGTGCTCGCGTGGCCGCTGGCGCTGATCTGCGCCTGGCTCGGTATCGCCTGGACCGCGAAGGCGATAGCCCTCAGACGCAAGGCACCCAAGCCATCGGAACCCGCGGCGCCAGAGGTCAAGGTAGCCGCGAGTGGCGGGGAGGGCGGCTGACTTGATATAATTGAAGGTTAGCGCGCCCGTAGCTCAGTTGGATAGAGTACCTGGCTACGAACCAGGGGGTCGTGGGTTCGAATCCTGCCGGGCGCGCCAATTAATCAAGGGCTTACAGAGATGTAGGCCCTTTCCACA
>Ga0207683_10004731_pt1 | contig 11729 bp, 9 predicted proteins | sample KBSM73metaG_FD_184333 | JGI IMG/M metagenome (GOLD analysis project Ga0207683, IMG submission 184333) | Miscanthus rhizosphere microbial communities from Kellogg Biological Station, Michigan, USA - KBS M7-3 metaG (SPAdes) (version 2) | ecosystem: Host-associated > Plants > Roots > Rhizosphere >...
TACCAGGAGCTCGAGAAGTTCATGAGCGTCTATGAGCGGGTGAAGGCCAATTACGTCGACCAGGTGGACGACAAGACTCTCATCAAGGGTGCGATCGACGGCATGCTGGCCTCGCTCGATCCGCACAGCTCCTATGTCGAAGCCAATGACTTCGATCAGCTGAAGGCGACCACCGACGGTAATTACGGCGGCCTTGGGCTGACGGTCTCGATGGAAGACGGCGTCGTGAAGGTCATCGCGCCGACCGAGGACACGCCCGCGTGGCGCGCCGGGATCAAGTCCGGCGACTACATCACGCACATCAATGGCGAGTTCCTGAACGGCCTGACTCTCGACGAAGCGGTCGCCAAGATGAAGGGCGACCCCGGCAGCAGCGTGAAGCTGACCATCATCCGTCCGGGTCGCGACAAGCCGCTCGACGTCGCCCTCACGCGGGAGCGGATCGAGCTCCATCCCGTGAAGTGGGAGATCAAGGAGGGCGTCGGCTACATCAACATCAACACCTTCACCGGCAACGTCGCCGAGCAGACCAAGTCGGCGCTTCTGTCGATCGACAAGGCGACCGGCGGTCACCCGCTGGGCTATGTCGTTGACCTGCGCTCGAACCCGGGCGGCCTTCTCGACCAGGCAGTCGACGTCGCCGACGACTTCCTCGACAGCGGCGAGATCGTCTCGCAGCGGGGCCGGACCAAGGACGATATCGAGCGCTATTATGCGCGGCCCGGCGACATGGCCCACGGCCTGCCCGTCGTGGTGCTGACGGATGCTGGCACGGCTTCGGCTTCCGAGATCGTCGCCGGCGCGCTTCAGGACCACCGACGTGCCCTGATCATGGGCGAGAAGAGCTTCGGCAAGGGCTCGGTCCAGACGGTCGTGCAGACCGGTCCTTCGGCCGCGCTCCGCCTGACCACCGCGCGCTATTACACGCCGTCCGGCCGTTCCGTGCAGGCGGGCGGAATCGATCCGGACATTCCGGTCCCGCAGCTCAGCGACCCCGACTACAAGGATCGCAAGGTCGTTCGGGAGGCGGACCTTCGCCGGCACCTGCTCGCGCAGTCAAACGTCCAGGACAAGTTGCTCGAGGCCGACAATACGCCGGATCCCCGGTTCATGATGACGCCGGCGGCGCTCGAGAAGCAGGGCATCAAGGACTTCCAGCTCTACTATGCGCTGAACACGATCAAGCGGCTGTCCTCAACGACGCAGATCGCTTCGGCGGCTCCGTCGAAGAAGTTGCGCTAGGGGCGCGATGAGCGAGATGGTTGCGGTCCAGCGCAGCGCGGGGCTGTCGCCCTCGGCTGCCGCCAGACTCATCGCTTTGCTGCTGCCGGTTGCATTGCTGGGCGGCGCTCTCGGATCGCAGTATTTCGGCGGGCTTCACCCCTGCGAGATGTGCTACTGGCAGCGCTGGCCGCACGCAGCGGCCATTCTGTTCACGCTACTCGCTTTCACCGGGCCTGCCGAGACGAGCCGGTCGCGCAACTTCACTTTGCTGGCAGCTTTCTGCATTGCCGTCTCCGGCGTCATTGGGGTCTATCATGCCGGGGTCGAGGCCAAGGTATTCGAAGGCTTCACCCAATGCACCGCGATGGGGAAGGGTCTCAGCACCGCCGAGCTCCTGAAACAGATCAGCAGGGCGCCTTTGGTCCGCTGCGACGAGGTCCAGTTCCGCTTCCTCGGCATTTCCATGGCCGGTTGGAACGCGATCCTGTCACTTGGCGGCGCAGCTTTGATCCTGATCCTCAGCCTGAGGACGAAACGGATATGAGCGGTTGGCGTCCGGGCGATCGACGGGCTGACTCGTCCTCCATGCTTCGGGTCGACCAGGCCGGTGAATATGGCGCGACACGCATCTATGCCGGCCAGCTTGCCGTGCTTCGCCGCAACGCCCCGGAATCGAAGCTGATCGCACGAATGGCGGCGCAGGAAGAGCGGCACCTCAAGCGGTTCAACGACTTGATGGCGGAGCGGCGCGTCCGTCCGACTGCGCTTCAGCCACTGTGGAACATGGCGGGGTTCGCGCTTGGCGCTGCGACGGCGCTGATGTCGGAAAAGGCCGCGCTCGCTTGCACCGACGCCGTCGAGACAGAAATCGACAAGCATTACGCCGCACAGCTCAAATCGCTGGGCGACGACGATCGTGAATTATCAGCCGATATCGCCGAGTTCCAGGCCGAGGAAATCGAGCACCGCGACACGGCTCGCGAGGCGGGTGCGACGCAGGCTGCGGGTTATCCTATATTGACTGCGGCCATCCGTGCCGGTTGCAGGGTAGCCATTGAACTTTCAAAGCGCATTTGAGGAACAACCGGCGGGCTCGCCCGCTGACTCGTGTGAAAGGAAGACCTTGTGATGAAGAAGCTGATGCTCAGCGCCGCGGGAACGTCGGCCTTGCTGGCCAGCATGGCGGCCTTGCCCGAACCCGCAATCGCGCAGGCCGGCCAGATCGAGGTTACGATCTACGGCAACGATCCCTGTCCACGCGAAGCGATCTGCATTCGCAAGAAGGAGAGCGATCGCTATCGCTTGCCGCAGTCGCAGAACCCGCAGGGCACTCCACAGCAACGCCAGTCCTGGTCGGCGAAATCGCAATCGCTGATGACGGTGGGCGCGACCGGCACGGGCAGCTGTTCCGCGGTCGGACCGGGCGGCCATACGGGCTGCCTGATCAAGGAGATCAACCAGGCCAAGAAGTCGAACAGCGAGCAATCGAAGTCGGACCAGGCGCCGGAGTAACCGTTCGCAGCTCAGTCGAAAGCGGCTGGCCTCAATGAAGGCCTCCGGCTAGTCCTTCTGCACAATCCGGAAGGGGAGCCGGCATTTGAGCAGCAGCGCGTCCGCTATTGCGATCGACGAGCGGCCTGAGCGCAGCTTTCTCGGCCACCCTCCGGGCTTGGCCTATCTTGCCTTCACCGAGGCCTGGGAGCGCTTCTCTTATTACGGGATGAGCGCGCTTCTCGTCCTCTACATGGTTAACCAGCTGCTGCTGCCCGGCCATGTCGAGAATGTCGCCGGCTTCGCGGCGTTTCGGGGCCTGATCGAGGGCACGTTCGGGCAACTTTCCACGCAGGCGCTCGCATCCCAGATTTTCGGCCTCTACTCCGGCTTCGTCTATTTCACCCCGGTCATCGGCGGCTGGCTCGGCGACCGCATCGGACAGCGGAGCGCGGTCGTGCTTGGCGGTCTTTCCATGAGCGGCGGCCATCTCGCCATGGCATTCGACCATAGCTTCCTGCTCGCGCTGCTGTTGCTGATCATCGGTTCCGGACTGCTGAAGGGAAACATTTCCGCGCAGGTCGGCGGCCTCTATCCGGCGGCGGATGAGGAAGGCCGGTCGCGCGGCTTCGCCATCTTCAGCACCGCGATCAATTTCGGGGCGGTCGTGGGGCCGCTGCTCTGCGGTTTTCTTGGCGAGCGCTACGGCTGGCACATTGGCTTCGGGGTCGCGGCCCTGTTCATGCTTGGCGGCGTAGCCACCTATCTCAGCGGCTATCGCTGTTTGCCCGCGCGGATCGAACGAAAGAACCGGGAGGTCGCCACGATGACGTCGAACGACCGAAAGACTGTCGCGGTTCTTCTCGGAGCGATGGCGATCACCATCCTTCCGCATATTGCTTATTACCAGCTCTCCAATGTCCTGCCCGTCTGGCTCGAGGAACATGGCAATATGTCGGCCGGGGGCTTCCAGCTTCCGATCCCCTGGTTCCAATCGATCGATCCGTTGTTCAGCATCCTTTGCGTGCCAATCCTGTTTCGGCTCTGGCAATGGCAGGGCGGGGGTCGCGGAGAGCCTTCGGAGCTTCGAAAGATCGGGACCGGCGCCTTCATCTGTGGCGGTGCAAACCTCGTCCTGGTGCTGGCGATCGCGCTTTCACCGGGGAAGGTGCTGTGGATCTGGCCGTTCCTGTTCTGCGCGGTTCAGGGCGTCGGCTTCATGTACTTCTGGCCGCCATTCCTCGCCCTCGTGTCCAGGACCGCGCCGCCAGCGATCAACGCCACGATGATGGGCGGTGCGTTCCTGGTCCTGTTCGTCGCGAACAACCTGATCGGCTGGATCGGCACCTTCTACGAGCAAATGGGACCGCTCGTTTTTTGGGGACTGCACGCCGGTATCGGCGCCGCGGGCGGCGTCCTCGCGTTTCTCTACAGTCGGACCGCCGGTCGCATGCTCGAACCGCAGCCGACCGAGCACTGATGCGTTAGGAGCCCGTTATGACCGTTGCCGAAGCCACCCCCGATCTCGAGCAGGTCGATCGTCATGACCGGGCGTTCCTCGGCCATCCCAAGGGCCTGGGCTTCCTTGGCTTCACGGAGGCCTGCGAGCGCTTCTCTTATTATTCCATGCAGACGCTGCTGACGCTCTACATGGTCAATTATTTGCTGGTCCCGAGCCGCATGGACAAGGTGATCGGTCTCACCTGGATGCAGGAGCACGTCTACCACGGCATCTCGGGCCAGCCGCTCGCTTCCGCGATTTTCGGCACTTACACCGCGCTCGTTTACGGCACGCCGATCATCGGCGGGATCATCGCCGATAAGTGGCTCGGCCGGAACAAGACCTTGATCCTCGGCGGGGTGCTGATGGCAATCGGCCACTTCCTGATGGCCATAGAGTCCGCGTTCCTGCTCGCGCTTCTGGCCCTCCTGCTGGGTGTCGGCGCGTTCAAGGGCAATATCGCGACGCAGGTCGGCGCGCTCTATGGCCCGAACGACCTTCGCCGGGCGATGGCATTCCAGATCTTCTATATCTTCATCAACGTCAGCGTGATCGTCGCGCCTTTGATCTCTGGCACGCTGGGGCAGAAGGTCGGCTGGCACTATGGATTCGGCTGCGCGGGCGTGGTGATGGTGGCCGGCCTGTTCATCTACCTCTCCGGTCGCCGCTATCTCGCCCCCGAACAAACGGCCGCAGCCAAAGAGACGGCTTTCCGCGAACCATTGAACCGCAGCGACTGGCTCTGCGTGGCCTACCTCATCATCCTCATCCCGGTGCTCGCCGTTTCGCTCCTGACCAACCAGGAGATCTTCAACGCCTACCTCGTCTGGGGGGACCAGCATTTCGATCTCACCCTGCTCAACAATACGAGCAGTTGGCTGATCACCGTCGACGCGGCCGTCAGCTTCACGATGCTTGTCGCGGTCGCGGCCTTCTGGAAATGGTGGGGCACGCATCACCGCGAGCCCGACGAGATCAGCAAGATCATCATCGGGAGCGCCTTCACCGTCGGCGGCGGATTGTGCCTGTTCATGGCCGCGCTGACCCAGCCCGCAGGCGGCAAGATCAGCCTGTTCTGGCCGATGATGTTCGAGGTGCTGAACAGCATCGGCTTCGCACACACCTTGCCGATCAGCCTCGCGCTGTTCTCGAAGATCGCGCCGAAGCAGATTACCGCGACCGTCATCGGTCTCTATTACCTGTCGTTCTTCATCGCGAACGCGGTGGTGGGCTACGTCGGTGGCCTGTATTCCAGCCTGCCGACGACGACCTTCTGGCTGATCCATGTCGCGAGCGCCGCCTTTGGGCTGGTCGCGTTCATCGTCTTCAAGATCGTCATCGGCCACCGCATGACCAGCGGACCCAAGGAGCAGGCCGCCGCTTTGTCCTGAGCCGCCGGAGCCTAGGGAACGATCGGCAGCATCACGGCCGTTGCCGTTGCTCCGCCGCGGTAGACGGTCTGCGTCGCCTTCCGATAATCGCCCGGCTTCGCGTAGAAGATGTTTGGCACGAAGGTCTGCGGGTTGCGGTCATAGACCGGGAACAGGCTCGACTGGATTTGCACCATGATCTTGTGCCCCGGCAGGAACACGTGATTCACGTTGGGCAGGCCCCAGCCATAATGTTCGACCTTGCCCGCCCGAAGCGCCCGCGGCTTGGCGAAACTGTCGACATAGCGGCCGCGGAAGATCTCGATCCCGATCGGCAGCTCATAGCCTGACATGTCACCCTTCGATCCCTGCGCTGCGCCCTCTGGCGCCTCGTTCGGATAGACGTCGATCAGCTTCACCACCCAGTCGCTGTCGGTGCCGCTGGTCGATGCGAACAGGTCGACCTGCGGCGCCCCCATGATGTGCACCGGCTTGGTCAGCGCCGAAGTCGTGTAGCTGATTACGTCCGTGCGATTGGTGACGAACCTTTGGTCTTGCACCAGCCAGCTGCGCCACTGCGCGCCGGTGATCGGGCGGGGCAGATAGGGCACCGGCTTGGCGGGGTCCGAGACATATTCGTCGCGCCCGGCCGTCGCGGGACGCTCGAAGCCGGCTGTCCCATCGCCGGTGAGATAGAGCGCCGTCGGCGTGCCCATCGGCCAGCGCGGGCTTGCCTGCCACTCGTTGATCCCGGTCGCATAGGTCAGCGCGTTCGGTGTCTGCGGATCGGGCCCGCCCTTCAGATAATGGTCGAAGAAGGGCTTCACCCATTTCACCCGCCACTCGGCCGCCGTGTCGCCGGTGAAGATGATGTCGCCGAGGTCGTAGCCATAATGGTTGGCCCCGGAGTGACGCCACGGGCCGATCGCCAGGTGCAGTAAGCCGCTGCCCTCATATTTGTCCTTCAGCGCCTTGTAGACGGCCGGACCGCCATAGCTGTCCTCCTGGTCCCACTGTCCGACCTCGATCAGGGTCGGCACCGTCAGCGGCCGCGCCGCAAGCCACTTGTCGACGGCCTGGCCTGACCAGAATTCGGTGTAGGCCGGGTTCTGCATCAGCTTCTGGACGAACGGATAGTTGGTGATGTTCAGGCGGCGGGCGTAGTCACCCAGCGATCCGGCCTCGAGGTAACGGGTGTAATCGTCGCCCGGGCCCGTTGCCAATTCGCCTCCTTCGGCCTTGCCGGTGCTCTGCGACACGGCGAAGTCGAAGCCACCGACGCGGAACGCGCCGTTGTGGAACCAGTCGTCGCCCATCCAGCCGTCGACCATCGGGCTCTGGGGCACGGCGGCCTTCAGAGCCGGGTGCGGATTGATCTCCGACGCCAAGGTCAGGAAGCCGAGATAGGACGACCCGATGGTCCCAACCTTGCCGTTCGTTTCCGGCACATTCTTCACCAGCCAGTCGATCGCGTCGTAGGCGTCGGTGCTTTCGTCGATGCCCGTATTGTTGAGCGGTCCGACGATGGGCCGGTTCATCACGAACGTGCCTTCGCTGTTGTGAAGGCCGCGAATGTCCTGCTGGACGATGATGTAACCGTCGTTGAAGAACTCCTTGTACATGATCGGCAGGATGTCGACGCCAGACTGGCTCTTCTCGCGGCTCATGCTGCCCTTCGCGTCATAGGGCGTCCGAGACAGCAGGATCGGGCCGTTCGTGGTGCCCTTCTTCATGACGATGACTGTGTAGAGCTTGGTGCCGTCGCGCATCGGCACCATCACAACGCGTTTCACATAATCCGCTTCCTGAAGGACGGGGTCGTATTTGGCGACGACGTCCGGAGTCATCGGCGTGACGGGCGCCGGCGGCGCCGCCGCCAGCGCAAGGAGGGGAAGCAGCGAGGCGGCGGAGCGGAGGATCGTTCTGGTCATGCGCCCGGCGATAGGCAGGCGCTTGTATCGCCGCAAGCGGGCGCGGGGGACTTAGTAGCTGACTTCGGCCACCTTCTCTTTCATGCCGGCCTCGGGCTTGCGGCCGAACAGCTTGTTGAAGGCGGGCTTCAGGAAGCCGCCGATATCGCTGAGCCAGATCTTGGAGTCATCGATCTCGAAGCGGAGGAGGGCCATCTTCGGGTCGTCCTTCCCCTCATACCATTGGGCGACGATCGCATTCCAAAGCCTGTCGAGCGTGGCCCGGTCATTGTCGATCAGCAGTCGGCCGCGGAGGCTGGCGAAGACGTCGTGGCCCTTCGATGCGAAGCTCGCGACAGCGCGATCGTCCTGGCCTAGCGCGCGCGTCAGATCATGGTCCTTGGCAGTGAAGAACCAGACGCAACCGCGCTCGCGATCCTGATCCTCGAACCGAGCTGTCATCGGCTGCATGGCGCTTTCACGCGCCTGGTCGAGGCCGAGCATCAGGAATGGACTGTCCTCGAGCGCGCCCCAGAATTGTTCTTCGATCTCGCGGTTGTCAGCCATGTCTTTCTCCTTTCAGGGAAGAACGGCCAGGGGAGAAGCGCGTTCCTGCCAAATATCTGACTCGACAGGATAATATGGAGAACATAAAGCGAACATATGGCTCAGCTCGACCTTCAGGCGAAGCTCGCGATTCTCGCTGACGCCGCCAAATATGATGCGTCCTGCGCGTCGTCTGGAACGGCAAAGCGCGACAGCCGCGGCGGCCGGGGGGTCGGGTCGAGCGAAGGCATGGGCATCTGCCATGCTTATGCGCCGGACGGCCGCTGCATCAGCCTTCTCAAGATCCTGCTGACCAACAGCTGCATCTTTGACTGCGCTTATTGCATCAACCGGAAGAGCTCGAACGTGCGTCGCGCGCGGTTTACCGCCGACGAGGTCGTCCGGCTCACGCTGGCTTTCTACAAGCGGAATTACATCGAGGGCTTATTCCTGTCGTCCGGCATCATTCGCTCGTCGAACTACACGATGGAGCAGATCGTCGAAGTCGCGCGAAGCCTGCGCGAGGATCATGATTTCCGGGGGTACATCCATCTCAAGACGATTCCGGACGCGGATCCGGAGCTCGTGCGACAGGCGGGGTTTCATGCCGACCGCATATCGATCAACGTCGAGCTGCCGACCGAAAGCGGCCTGAACAGCCTCGCGCCCGAGAAAAATGGCGCGCAGATCGAGAATGCGATGTTCGACATGAGGGCGAACATTATCGAAGCCGGCGACGCAGCGCAGCGCTTCAAGTCCGCGCCCAGTTTCGCACCAGCCGGCCAGTCCACGCAGATGATCGTTGGAGCCGACGCTGCCAATGATCGCGACATCGTCGGGCGAGCCAGTGGGCTTTACGACCGCTTCAATCTCCGCCGAGTCTATTATTCGGCATTCAGTCCCATCCCGGACGCAAGCACGGTTCTACCCTTGAAGCGGCCGCCGCTGATGCGCGAGCATCGGATCTACCAGGCCGATTGGCTCATGCGTTTCTATGGATTTGACCCGAAGGAAGTGCAGAGCGCGACCGATGAGCAGGGCATGCTTCCCCTCGACATCGATCCCAAGCTCGCTTGGGCGCTCAAGTTTCGCGAAAGCTTTCCGGTCGACGTCAATCTTGCGCCGAAGGAAATGCTGCTTCGTGTGCCGGGTCTGGGAACTAAGGCAATAGACCGCATCCTTTCGTCGCGTCGCTGGCGCAGGCTGCGGCTCGACGACGTCGCTCGCCTGACGCTGTCGATTTCCAAGGTGCGCCCCTTCATCACGACTGCGGACTGGCGGCCGACCTTACTCACCGACCGGGGTGATTTGCATACCCTGATCGCGCCGAAGCAAACCCAGCTGGAGCTGTTCGCAGGCTAACGTGCTACGCAAAGGCCCGATGATCGATGCGCATCGCGTGACGCTTGCGGCGTCCGACGATTTCGATGGGTGGCGCGAGAAAGCGCGCGATCTCGCCGACGCCGGCGTTCTGGCGAGCGCCGTTGTGTGGAGCGTGGAGGGCGGCGAGGCCGACTTGTTTGCTTCAGAATCGCAACAACCGACCGCTCCCAGCTTTCCGGTACCGCGGCCGTTCGTGGACCTCGCCCGCGACGTGATCTGCCATTCCGAGCATGAGCGCTTCGCCTTGCTCTACGCGATGTTGCTCCGCCTGAAGGCCAATCGAAATGCGCTCGACGACGAGGCCGATCCGCTGGTCCGGCGGCTGCAGGATCTCGCCAGGGCCGTGCAGCGCGACATTCACAAAATGCATGCTTTCGTACGTTTTCGGGAGCTCGACGGTCGCTTCGTCGCCTTCTTCGAACCCGAGCATCACATCGTCCGCCGAGCCGCCAGCTTCTTCGTCAACCGGTTCACGAACATGCGCTGGTCGATCCTGACGCCGGAGCTCTCAATTCATTGGGACGGGAGCTTGCTCAGCGAAGGGCTGGGCGCCGTGCGATCCGACGCGCCGGCGGGGGATCCGCTCGAGGAAACCTGGCGCACTTATTATTCCAATATCTTCAATCCGGCGCGGCTGAAGGTCGGCGCCATGCTGAAGGAGATGCCCAAGAAATATTGGCGCAACATGCCGGAGACCTCGCTCGTTCAGCCCCTGATTGCCGGAGCTCAAGCGAGGGAAGCCGAGATGATCCAACGCTCGTCGACGGACGCGACCATGGTCAGGGAAGGGCTCGAGCATGCGCTCGAAGCGGAGCGAGCGATTGAGTCTGGCGGCAACCTTCGAGCGTCGTGGGAAGCGCTGCTGACGGACGCTCGCAAATGCACGCGCTGCGACCTTCACAAGCACGCGACGCAGACTGTTTTCGGAGAGGGGCCGCTCGATGCGTCGATCCTGTTCGTCGGCGAACAGCCGGGCGATCAGGAAGATCTCGCCGGACGGCCGTTCGTCGGTCCGGCCGGCCAGCTATTCGATGCCGCGCTAGAAAAGGTCGGCATCGACCGATCGACGGTCTACGTCACCAATGCAGTGAAGCACTTCAAGTTCGTTCCGCGCGGCAGGAAGCGCATTCACAGCAAGCCTGGCGCCGGCGAGATCGCGGCCTGCCGCTGGTGGATCGAGCATGAGCGCGAAATGCTGCGGCCACCGGTCACCGTAGCGCTGGGCGCCACCGCCGCACAAAGCCTGTTCGGCAAGACGATGGCGATCGGCCGAAATCGCGGCGTGCCGATGGAGCTCGCGGACGGAAGCGAGTGCTGGATTACGGTTCACCCGAGCTTCCTCCTCCGCATTCCGGAGGAAGATCGCAGGCGTGAGGAGAGGGCGCTCTTCGTCCGCGATCTGAAGCGCATCAAGGCACGCGCTGAGGAACTCGCTCGCTAGAACCTGTAGCCGACCGTAGCCTTCACCGTGCGCGGCGCGCCCGGCGCGATATTGTTGTCGGCATTGGCCGTCGGGAAATAATGCACGCCGAACAAATTCTCGACATTGATCTGCGCTTCGACGCCCCCGGGCAACCGGTAGTAAAGCGCGGCATCGAGGCGCGCGTAGCCGGGCAGTTTCACTGCATTGCTGATCGTCGCATAGGACTTTGAGCGCGCGATGAGCCCGACCCCGGCGCCGATCGTTTTGGTGAAGTCGTAGCGGTTCCAGAGCGAGAAGCTGTGGCGCGGGACCAGCGGTACCTCGCGGCCCTCGGGGGCGGCTGCGGTAGTCTCGGTGATCTCCGCTTTCTGCAGCGCATAGCCGCCCGCAATCAGCCAGCGGCTCGTAATGCTGCGTTCCAGACCGATCTCAAGGCCGCGGCTGCGCTGCGCCCCGGTCAGCACCGTGCGCGAGGGATTGAGCGGGTCGGTCGCGCGCGTGTTGGTGCGATCGAGCCGGTAGAGTGCCGCGGTCGCAAGAAGCCCGCCCGGAAGCTGGAGCTTCGCGCCCACCTCATAATTGTCGAAACGCTCGGGCTTCAGCCCCTCGGTCACGGGCGTCAGGCTGCTGAACTGGTCGCCCGACTGCGGAAGGTAGGAGCGGCTGAAGCTGCCATAGATCGAAAGGTCGTCGGTCGGCTTGAGCACAATGCCGAAGCGCGGCGACCAGAGATGATCGCGACGGCCGAATTCGCCGCCGCCGACCGGACGCAGGTCGTCCACGTCGATCTTGAGGCTGTCGAAGCGGAGGCCCGCGACGATCTCGAGCCATTTGGCGGGTCGGATCTGGTCTTGAACGTAGAATGCCGCGACGCTGGCATG
>Ga0207683_10004733_pt1 | contig 11726 bp, 9 predicted proteins | sample KBSM73metaG_FD_184333 | JGI IMG/M metagenome (GOLD analysis project Ga0207683, IMG submission 184333) | Miscanthus rhizosphere microbial communities from Kellogg Biological Station, Michigan, USA - KBS M7-3 metaG (SPAdes) (version 2) | ecosystem: Host-associated > Plants > Roots > Rhizosphere >...
ACACAGACACCGAGGTCGGCAAGGAGATCTTCGAGAAGTTCGGGATGGAGTCGCTCGAGGTGACCGAGGAGGTGTTCGAGTCGCCGGCGTCGATCGTCTTCGACGAGGCCGAGAACCGGCTGCACACGATCAAGGCGGTCATGGTCGCCACGATCGGGAGCTGAGCAGCGTGCGGGTCGTCGTCGCGCTCGGCGGCAACGCGCTGCTCAGGCGCGGCGAGCCGCTCACGGCCGAGAACCAGCGCACGAACGCCCGGGCGGCGTGCGAGGCGCTCGCGCCGCTCGCGCTGGAGCACGAGCTCGTCGTCTCGCACGGCAACGGGCCGCAGGTCGGCCTGCTCGCACTGCAGGGCGCCGCGTACGGCGAGGTGCCGACCTATCCACTCGACCTGCTCGGCGCCCAGACCGAGGGGATGATCGGCTACCTGATCCAGCAGGAGCTCGGGAACGTGCTTCCGTTCGAGAGACACCTTGCGACGCTGCTGACGCAAATCGAGGTCGATCCGAAGGACCCGGCGTTCGGGAACCCGACGAAGCCGATCGGTCCCATCTATACGGCCGGCGAGGCGGACGCCCTGGGGAAGGAGAAGGGTTGGACGTTCAAGCCGGACGGGGACAGCATGCGCCGGGTGGTCCCCTCACCGCTGCCGAAGCGCATCTTCGGTCTGGAGACGATCGAGGTCCTCCTCCGCGACGGCGCCGTCGTCATCTGCGCCGGCGGTGGCGGCATCCCCGTGATGTACACCGACGAGGCGGTCCCCGCCGGACGACGGCTGGTCGGGATCGAAGCCGTGATCGACAAGGACCTCGCCAGCGCTCTGCTCGCCGCCGACCTGAAGGCGGACGTACTGGCGATCGTCACTGACGTCGACGGGGTCTACGCGGACTGGGGAACGCCGGACCAGCGGCTGATCAGCCGCGCGACGCCCGACGAGCTGGCGGGCAGCGAGTTCGCGGAAGGCTCGATGGGCCCGAAGGTGAAGGCCGCGTGCAGGTTCGCGGTGGAGACGGGCGGGCGGGCGGTGATCGGGTCGATCACCGACACCAAGGCACTGATCAAGGGGGAAGCGGGGACGACGGTGACGGCGTGATCGAGCCTGCCCTTCCGGCTGCGCCGCCGGAACGCACGCTCTCGCTGCGGGGGGCGACGGTGCTCGGCGTCGGCTCGATGGTCGGAGCGGGCATCTTCGCCCTGCTGGGCGAGGCGGGCGCCGTTGCGGGCGCCGCCGTCTGGATCTCGTTCCTGATCGGTGGCATCGTCGCCGGCCTGCTCGGCTACGTCTGCGCGAAGCTCGGGATGCGCTTCCCGAGCTCGGGCGGCCTGATCACCTACCTGACCGAGGGCTTCGGGCTGGGCCGGGTCGTCGGAATCACGTCGTGGCTCGGCTACATCGCCGCGGTCGTCGTCGTCACCGCGATGGTTGCCGTCTCCTTCGGAGGCTATGCGGTCTCGCTGTTCGTTCCCGACAGCACCTGGTCGGGCTGGGACAACGTGTTCATCAGCGCCCTGCTAGTCGTGATGTGCGCGCTGAACATGGTCGGGACGAAGGCGGTCGCCGCGGCGCAGGCGGCACTCGTCGTCGGCGTCCTGGCCGTCTTCGGCGTCTTCATCTTCAGCACGCTCCCGCACATCGACACGGCGCTGCTCTCGTTCGACGACTACCCGTCGGCCTCGAAGATCCTGGCGAGCGTCGCGCTGACCTTCTTTGCGTTCCTCGGCTTCAACGTGCTGACCTTCACCGCCGGCGACATGGCGAACCCGAAGCGCGACCTGCCGCGGGCGATGGCGCTCTCCCTCGGCATCACCACCGTTCTGTACGTGCTGATCGCGATCGGCGTGTTCGGAACGCTGACCGTCCCCGAAGTGATCGGCTACGGCGAGACCGCGATCGCCGAGGCCGCCCGGCCGCAGCTCGGCGACGCCGGCTTCACGGCAATGGCGATCGCCGCGCTGCTCGCGACCGCGGGCTGCACCAACGCGACGCTGTACGCGTCCGACAATCTCTGCAACTCACTCGCCGAGATCCGCGTCTTTCCCGCGTTCCTCGGCGCGGCGTCGCGGCTCGGCCCGCACGGCGGACTGCTCGTCACGACCGGGCTTGCCCTGGTGATCGCCAACCTCGCCACGCTCGGCGCGATCGCCTCGGTCGGCAGCGCCGTCTCGCTCGCGGTGTTCCTGCTGATCGGCGTCGCGGGTTGGCGCCGGCGGCACGACACAGGCAGCAACCCAGTGATCGTGCTCGCCGCGATCGTCGTGATCGCCGTCGTCCTCGTCTTCTTCATCGCCGACACGATCGGCAATGCACCGGAGACCTTCGCCGCGATCGTCGGCACGGGGATACTTGCCGTCGTGCTCGATGCCGTTTTGCGGCGACCACCGCCCGAATTGACTTCTCAGTTGGCCGACCCCGCCGCCTGAAGGAGAAATCCATGAGCGAGCAGGTAGCAGCAGCGGCACCCGCGAGCATGGAGAAGGGCCAGGGCTTCGGGCTACCCGCCGCGATCGCGCTGATCATGGGCTCGATCATCGGCGTCGGCATCTTCAACCTGCCGACGTCGTTGGCTCCGTACGGGCCGATCACGCTGGTGTCGATGGCCCTGACGACGATCGGGGCGCTCGTCCTGGCCGTCCTGTTCGGTGCGCTGTCACGCCGCCTGCCGGCAGACGGAGGACCGTACGCCTACGCGCGCGTGGGCTTCGGCAACCCCCTCGGCTTCATGAACGCCTGGTCGTACTGGATCACTGCCTGGGCGGGGAACGCTGCGATCGCCGTGGGCTGGGTGCTGTACGTCGAGCACTTCGTCAACGAGGACCACACCAAGGGCTGGTCGATCGTGCTCGTGCTCGTCGGGCTCTGGCTGCCCGCATTCGTCAATCTCTCCGGCGCGCAGAACATGGCGTCGATCCAGGTGCTGACGACGATCCTGAAGTTCTCGGCGTTGCTGTTCATCTCGACCGTGGGTCTTTTCTTCATCGAAGGCTCGAACTACACGCCGTGGAACGTCAGCACCCAGAGCACGGTTGCGGCGATCGGGAGCGGCATGGCGATCGCGCTGTTCAGCTACATCGGCGTCGAGACCGCCTCGGTCGCCGCCGGCAAGGTGCGCGACCCGGATCGGAACGTCGGGCGGGCGACCCTGCTCGGCACACTGGCGACGGCGGCCGTGTACATGCTCTCGCTGATCGCGATCTTCGGGATCCTCTCCAACGCAGAACTGCGGGCGACGACCGAGCCGTTCTCGGCGGCGGCCAACGAGATCTTCGGCGGCACCTGGGCGGGAGACGTGATGGCGATCCTCGTGATCGTCTCGGGCCTCGGCGCGCTGAACGGCTGGACGATGATCTGCGCGGAGATGCCACTCGCCGCGGCGAACGACGGGCTGTTCCCCGAGCAGTTCAAGCGTCTGAACAAGGCCGGGGCGCCCGCCTTCGGCATCATCGCCTCGACCGCACTCGCCTCCCTCGCGATGGTCCTGAACTACGCCGGTACCGGCGGAGCGAACGCGTTCACGACGCTCGTCCTGATGACCGGCATCACCGCGGCCATTCCCTACCTGTTCTCGGCGCTCGCACAGCTGAAGTGGCGCTGGATCGACCGCAAACAGGGTCTGGGAGCCCATTTCCTGCGCGACTCGATCGTTGCCTTCCTCGCCGTCGTCTTCTCGGTCCTGTTCATCGTCTACTCGCGCAACACCGGCGCCCAGGGCCAGCGGAGCATCGGCGAGATCTTCGGCCACGACTGGGGCTCGTGGGCCGAGTGGATGCCGTTCGTCCTCGCCGGCGTCGCGCTGATCCTCGGGATCCCGGTGTACAAGTCGCAGCGTCGCCACATGACCGAGCCGGGCGACGTTCCCCCCTACCGCTGAGAGGAGAACCGATGGCGACGACCGCAGCTCCCGCGCCCGCGACCAGCTGGTACACGCTTTCCGGCGAGGACGTCGCCGGGAAGCTGGAGGTCGACGTCCAGCACGGCTTGACGGCCGCCGAGGTCGCGTCGCGGCAGGCGCAGTACGGCCCGAACAAGTTCGCCGAGGCCAAGCCCGAGCCGCGCTGGCGCGCCTTCGTCCGCCAGTACCGCGACGCCATGCAAATCGTCCTGCTCGTCGTCGGCATCGGCAGCATCTGGCCGCTGCACGAGTACGGAACCGGGATCGTCGTGCTCCTCCTCACGTTCTTCAACGCCGTCCTCGGGCTCCACCAGGAGGGCAAGGCGGCGGAGGCGGTGGCGGCCCTCCAGAAGATGATGTTCATCAAGGCTCGCCCTCGCCGCGACGGGCAGCTCGTCGAGGTCCCGGCGGAGGAGCTCGTCCCCGGAGACGTGGTCGCGATCGAGGCAGGCGACATCGTGCCGGCCGACGGGCGCCTGCTGGAGGCGGCGACGCTCGAGGTGGCCGAGTCGGCGCTGACCGGCGAGAGCCTGCCCGTGGCGAAGTCGGTCGACACGCTGGAGAGCCCGGACACGCCGCTCGGCGACCGCATCGACATGGTCTTCATGAACACGAACGTCACCCGCGGCTCCGGCCTGTTCGTGGTCACGGCCACAGGGATGGCAACCGAGGTCGGCCACATCTCCCATCTCCTCGCGCACGAAGAGGAGACGGTCACCCCGCTGACCAGGCAGCTGCAGAAGCTGACGATGCAGATCCTGTTCATCTCGGGCACCGCGGTCATCGTCTCGATGGCCCTCAACCTCTCGCGCGGAGACAGCTTCAAGACCGTCTTCACCGCTGCGCTCGCCTTCGCGATCGCCGCCATCCCGACCGGGCTCCCGGCTGTGGTGACGACGATCCTGTCGATGGGGACGCAGCTGCTGGCGAAGGCGAACGCGATCGTCAAGCGCCTGCGCTCCACCGAGACGCTCGGCGCGACGTCCGTGATCAACTCCGACAAGACCGGGACGCTCACGCTGAACCAGATGACCGCGGTGGAGATGGCGATACCCGGCCGCCGCTATACGGTCACGGGCTCGGGATACTCGACCGAAGGCAAGATCACGCGCTCGGGCGGGCAGTCGGACGTGCCGCTCGACCAGTTCCTGATGGCGATGATCCTCGCCTCGGACGCCGTCGTCCACGACGGCGAAATGATCGGCGACCCCACCGAGGGGGCGCTCGTCGTCCTCGCCGCCAAGGGCGGCCTCGATCCCGAGTCGACGCGGGCCGACCTCCCGCGAGTCGCAACGTTGCCTTTCGACTCGGAGTACAAGCTGATGGCGACGTTCCACCGAATGCAGGACGAGGGCGGGCACGATGTCGTCCGCTGCTTCGTCAAGGGCGCGCCCGACCAGGTGCTCGCCCGGGCGACCACGTCCCTCGCCGCCGAGGACCTGAGCCCGGTCGTGATCGACGACTCGATGAAGCAGCGGTACGAGGCCGAGAACGAGCGCCTCGGCGAGCAGGGCCTGCGCGTGCTGGCGACGGCACGGCGAGACTTCGACCCGGACTCCTTCGACTCGAACGCCGACCTGCTCGGCTACATGCAGGAGCTGACCGTGCTGACGCTCGTCGGCATCGTCGACCCACCCCGCCCGACCGCCAAGGACGCGATCGCGACCGCGAAGGCCGCGGGCATCCGCGTGCGGATGATCACGGGCGACCACGCGGTCACCGCGGCGGCGATCGCGACGCAGCTGGGAATCGAGGGCCGCGCGATCACGGGCGCCGACTTCGACGCGATGAGCGACGATGAGGCGGCCGCCCAGATCGACGAGATCGGCGTGCTCGCCCGCGTGACGCCGGAGAACAAGGTGCGACTCGTCGACACGCTGCGCAAGAAGGGCGCGATCGTGGCGATGACCGGCGACGGCGTCAACGACGCGCCTGCCCTGAAGAGGGCCGACATCGGGATCGCGATGGGGATCACCGGCACCGAGGTCTCCAAGGAGGCCGGCGACATGATCCTCACCGACGACAACTTCGCCACGATCGTCAAGGCGGTCGAGCTCGGCCGGGGTCTCTACGACAACCTGACGAAGTACATCCGATTCCAGATGGGTGTCCTCGCCGGGATGGTGATCGCCTTTCTGGGTGCCGCCATCTTCAACGTCGCCTCCGGCGTCCTCTTCGTCCCGCTGCAGACGCTGTGGCTGAACTTCACGACCCAGGTCTTCCAGGCGGTGGGCCTCGGCTACGGCAAGTTCGCCGACGACCTGATGGACCGAAAGCCTCGCAAGGCGGACGACGAGATCCTCGACACGTGGCGGTTCGCCTGGATCGCGATCGCCGGCCTGATCATGGCCATCGGCACGGTCGGCGTCGGGTGGTACCTCGACGACCGCTACGGAGCGGCCGTCTCCCGCACAGGAGCGCTGACCGTGTTCTCGATCTTCAACCTCGTCTTCTCCTTCACCGCGCTGGACGAGAAGCGGACGATGTTCAGCCTGGAGGGCTTCTCCGACCGCAAGTTCCTCCTGACGACCGGGATGTCGATCGCCGCGATCGTCATGGGCACCGAGCTGAACGTGTTCAACCGGTTCTTCCAGACGACCGGCCTGACGCGCGCGCAGTGGGGCGCATGCCTCGTGATCCCGCTCGGCCTGGTCGCGGCGTCGGAGGCGTGGAAGTGGTACCTGCGCCGCCGTGCTCCCGAGAGCCAGCAGAGCCTCGCGGACGAGCCCGCACCTACACCGGCACCGCTCTGACCCGAGCCGTCGACGGTCGGCTCAATCGAGTGTGTGGATCACGAATGCGACCGCGAACCCGAGCGTCGTCACGACGCCCACCAGCTTGCCCCCATGCTCGTACGCCTCGGGCATCATCGTGTCCGCCAGCATGGTGAGGATCGCGCCTGCCGCGAAGGCGAGCACGAAGGCGACTGTGTCCGGTGAGGAGTGCTGGAAGAGGCTGTAGCCGACCAGCGAGGCTAGGCCCGAGATCACCGCGATCGCGATCCACAACCAGAGGATCCGCGCCTTCTTCCAGCCGCCTGCGGCGAGGCCGGCCGTGGAGGAGATCGCCTCCGGCAGATTGGAGATGAAGACGGCGACCAGATAGGCGGCGCCCACGGCTCCACTCTGGAAGATCGTCAGGCCGATCACCATCGATTCAGGGATCCCGTCGAGCACCGTCCCGAGCACGATTGCGAGCGCCGAGCCGCTCTCCTGAGCACCCTGCGCGTCCTTGCGATCGGCACCACCCCAGCGATCGATGAGGAGGTCGCCGCCGAAGAAGACGCCACAGCCGGCGAAGATGCCGGCGATCACCGCTCCGTGACCGGAGGCTTGCCCGGCGGCCTCCTCGACGAGGTCGAACGCGACCGCACTGATCAGCACGCCTGCGCCGAACCCCATGATCAGGCCGATCGTCGGCAGGCGGATGGGGACCAAAAGCGCGAGAACGGCACCGACCACGAGCGAGGAAGCAGCCAGGGTTCCCCATCCGAAGGCCGCCCCCATCAGTTGGTCATCGCCGGGACTGGGCAAAGGTCGTGGACGCGCATCGGGCCAGCGGAGTCTGCGCGGCCCGGGCCCGTCGGTCAATTCCGGTCGATCAAGGCCGTACGGGTAGCCGAACCTCCAGAAACAAGGTGGCCCCACTGTGCGGCGGAGCCTGCGGACGGAGACTGGCCGCGATGTCCTTCGTCTCGAAAGGAACTTCCATGTCTTTCTCTCGCGCTTCGCGCCTCGAGGGCACCGACCGCGGGGGAATCGGGCCGCGGTCGGCTTTCAGCCGTCGCGGAACGCTTGCCGTCGTGTGTCTCGCGACGGCCATGCTCATGCTCGACATCGCCGTGGTCAACACGGCGCTGGCGCACATCGCCTCCAGCCTCGACGCCGGTATCACCGGCATCCAGTGGGTCGTGGACGCCTACACGGTCGCGCTCGCCGCGGTCGTGCTCACCTCCGGCTCGATCGCCGACCGCCTCGGCCGGCGGCGCGTGTTCGTGTCCGGGCTCGTCCTCTTCACGGGCGCGTCGCTCCTGTGCGGCGCCGCCCAGAGCATCGAGATGCTCGACGCCGCCCGGGCCGTGCAGGGGATCGGCGGGGCGATTCTGTTCGCCACCTCGCTGTCGCTGCTCGCGGACGCCTTCCCGGAATGGAAGGAGCGCTCGAAGGCCCTCGCCGTCTACGGCGCGACGATCGGCGCCTCGTTCGCCGTCGGCCCGGCCGTCGGCGGGGCGATCACCTCGTACCTCGGCTGGCGCTGGATCTTCTACGTGAACATCCCGGTCGGGATCGCCGCGATCGCGGCCACCTACCGCTTCGTACGCGAGTCGCGTGACCCGAACGCTCGCCGGATCGACTGGGCAGGCCAGACGGCGCTCGTCGGCGGCCTCTTCCTGCTCGTGCTCGCGCTGCTGCGCGGGAACGGGGACGGCTGGGGCAGCCCGGCGATCGTCGCCGAGCTCGCCGGCGCGGCGGCGCTGCTCGCCGCCTTCGTCGGCATCGAGCTGCGCGTCAAGGAGCCGATGCTGCCGCTCGGGCTCTTCCGGATCAAGGAGTTCACGGGCGCCCAGATCGCAGCATTCTCGATCTCGGCCTCGTTCTTCGCGATCTTCCTGTACATGACGCTGTACCTGCAGCAGATCCTCGGCCTCTCGCCGATCAAGGCGGGGCTCGTCTACCTGCCGGCGACGGTCCTGATCTTCCTCGTCTCCGGGGCGAGCGCCTCGCTGCTGCAGAAGGTGTCGGCGGGCGCGATGATCGCGGTCGGGCTCGCGCTGGTCGCGGTCGGGCTCGCGCTCGGCCTGCTGGCGACGGCCACGTCGTCGTGGGCGATGCTGATCCCGTCGCTGATGGTCGGCGGCCTCGGCACCGGGCTCTTCAACCCGGCTGTCAGCGCCGTCGCCCTCGGTTCCGCGCCGCAGGAGCAGAGCGGGCTTGCCGCCGGCGTCAACGACACGTTCCGCCAGGCCGGGATCGCCGTCGGCGTCGCTCTGTTCGGCGCGCTGATCCCCGGTTCCGCGGCGCTCGGTCAGGGCACAGCCGAGTCGTTCGTGGATGGGCTGCACACGGCGCTGATCGTCGGCGCCGTGCTGGCGGCGATCGGTGCGATCGCGTCCGTCAAGCTGATCTCCGTGCGCCGCATGCCGGCCACGGTCGAGCAGCTGCCGGCGCGCATCGAGCCCGTCGAGGCGGCCGCGTAAGGCCGTCCGATCCGCAGAGCCGGCCGCTCGCAGCGTCCGGCCCTGCGGGCGGCCCTTGCACCGGCACGCTCGTGGCGGGACCATGACCAGGATGGAGCCGATCGACGACGCCGCCCGCCGCGCCCGCCGCACCTACGATGCGGCGGCGGACAGCTTCGACGCCCCGGCCAACGGTTTCTGGGCGTCGACCGGCCGCCGCACGGTCGAGCGGCTCGGACTGGCGCCGGGCGCTCAGGTGCTCGACCTGCCGTGCGGAACCGGCGCCTCGGCGCTTCCGGCTGCGGAGGCGGTCGGGCCGACGGGGTCCGTCGTCGCCGTCGACCTGGCCGAGGGGCTGATCGCGCTCGCGCAGGCGAAGGCGCGGGCCGCGGGGCTCCGGAACATGCGGTTCGTCCAGGCGGATATGCGCACGACCGGGCTTCCCGGCGAATCGTTCGACGCGGTCGTCTGCGTCTTCGGTGTGTTCTTCGTGCCCGACCGCCCGGCGCTGATGCGGGAGCTGTGGCGCATGGTGCGCCCGGGCGGGACGCTGGCGGTCACCTGCTGGGGCCCGCACATGCTGGAGCCGGGCGCGACGGCGTTCTGGGACGCGGTCGCGTCTGTCAGGCCCGAGCTCGTGCGCGGCTTCAATCCGTGGGACGACCTGGTCAGCGTCGGCCAGCTGGTCGAGCTCTACGCCTCGAGCGGCATCGAGGACGCCCGGGCGGAGCTCGTTCCGGCGGCGCAGCCGCTCCGTTCGGCGGACGAGTGGTGGGACGTGATCATGGGCACGGGCTTCCGCGGCACCGTCGAGGAGCTCGACCCGGCCGACGCGGCCGAGGTCCGGCGCGCGAACCTCTCCGCCATGCGCGGTACGTCGTCGATCGACGTCTCCGCGGTCTACGCCGCGGCGCGCAAGCCCTGACCCGGCTCAGCGGCGGCGAAGCGCCAGCACGACGGCGCCCGCGAGCACGTACGGGAAGAAGTTGACCGCGTGCAGCACGAGCGCGAACGAGAGCCCATCCGCCTTGTCGATGCCGTACGCCTTCAGCCCGACCAGCGCGGCCGCCTCGAACACGCCGACCGCACCCGGTGACGAGGGCAGGACGAGCGACAGCCCGGTCGCGATCGTCACCAGCAGGCCGGCGAGCACCGACAGCCCGAGGTGGAAACCGATCATCAGCACCCACGTGCTGAGCGCGAGCGGGATCCACGAGACGACGGTCAGGACGACGGCGGCCGCGGCGAGACGCGGCTCCCGCAGCGACGCCGCGCCCCGGACGAAGCTCGCTGCGGCGTGCTCGGCCCGTTCCAGCGTCAGGAAGGGGAGGCCGAGCCGTGTCAGCGGGCGCAGCAGCACGAGGAACGGCTTCTCGCCCCAGCGGAGCAGCACGACCACCGACGCGATCGCGGCGACGAAGAGGACGATCGCCAGGATCGCAGCGGTGTGGATCCAGGTCACGTGCGGTAGCCAGGGCACGAACACGAAGAGCAGCCCGAGCAGGACGAGCACGTCGTAGAGCCGCTCGACGACGACGGTCGAGGTCGTCTCGGCACGTGAGGTGCCGGCGGTGCGGTGGAGGGCGACGATCCGCGCGACCTCGCCGGCGCGCGCCGGAAGGATGTTGTTGAAGCACTGGCCGAGCAGCGTCGCCTCGAGCACCGGCACGTACGGAGGCCTGGTCGCGGCGGCGAAGAGGTACTGCCAGCGGAGCGCCCGCACTGCCTGCGCGACGAGCAGCAGAGCGATCGAGGGGACGAGCCACCAGTAGTCGCACTGTCCGAGCGCGTCCCAGACGTCCGCGGGATGAACGTTCCGGACCGAGAGGTAGAGGAAGAGGGCGCTGACGCCGAGGCCGAGCCAGATCAGGCCGTGCCGTGCGGCGCGCCGGTGCAGTTCCCGCTAGCCCTCGGGCTCGGCCGGGGCGCTCTCGGGCTCGGCGGGGACGCTCTCGGGCTCGGCCGGCGTCTCCTCGTCCGACTCGGCGGCCGCGGCCAGCTGCGCCTTCAGCTCGCCGATCCGCGCGACGGGCTCGGTCAGCTCGGGATGCGAGAGGGCGCCGCTGTCGACGAGGTCCGCAGTCGTCCGGCCGAGGTCGCCGTAGGCCTGCGACAGCTCGCGCTTCACCTGGAGGGTCTCGACGCCCTCCTTCGTCATCTGGGCGACGTTCGCGGTCGCGTCCTTCAGACGGTCGAAGAATTTCCTGGTTTCGCTCTCCTCTGCCATCGGCTCGATTCTATTCGGCCTCTTCGCCCGGGAGGTCTTCCCCGCCGAGCATGTCGTCCATCGCCGCCCGCGCCCGGTCGTGGACGGAGCGGCGGCGCTCGTCGAGAGGAGGCTCCTCCTGCCCGGGCGGCTCCGCCTCGGCGGGCGCCGGCGACTCGTCGGTGCGGGCCCCGGCGAGCTTCTGCTTCAGCTCCTCGGCCGGGTCCGGTGTGGGCGGCGGCGCCGGCTTCCGCCGCCGGAAGCGCGCGAGGACGACCGCCGCCGCCGAGGCGATCCCGAGCCCGGTGAGGAGTCGGCGCAAAGCGAGACGGATGCTACTCTTCCGCGGACTTCTCGCCTCGCACCGTGCCGATCCGTTCCCGGCGGCACTTGCACGCGAGGCCGATTCAGACCGAGGGAAGGAGAACGAGGGAACCGTGAACGAATACGAGATTCT
>Ga0207683_10004735_pt1 | contig 11725 bp, 8 predicted proteins | sample KBSM73metaG_FD_184333 | JGI IMG/M metagenome (GOLD analysis project Ga0207683, IMG submission 184333) | Miscanthus rhizosphere microbial communities from Kellogg Biological Station, Michigan, USA - KBS M7-3 metaG (SPAdes) (version 2) | ecosystem: Host-associated > Plants > Roots > Rhizosphere >...
GCTCGAGTCGCTCGCCCTTCAGGCCGGCGCGACCGATTCGGGGGAGCCGGAGCCCCGCTATCCGCACGACTCGACCCCGCTCCATCCGGGAATGCTCGAAAGCCTCGCGCTCGAGGCGGGCGCCGGAGATCCCTTGCCGGCCGAGCCGGCGCGCCGGACCCGTGTCGACTCGGGCCCGATGCATCCGGGAATGCTCGAGAGCCTCGCCCTCGAAGCGGGCGCCGTCGATGCGTCCGTCCAGGACGCGGACGAGGGCGCGCCGCCGCGCTCATCTCCTTCTCGCTTCTCGCCGGACCGGTCCGCCTTGGTGCGGGAACAGCCGCCGCCCAGCCGGCCCGACGAGGCCGGGCACCAGTTCTCGCTTCCGCTCGCCCTTCCCCCCCCGCGCCCCGTCTCGCCGTCCTCGCCGCTCATCGAACACAGCATCCTCAACGAGCTCGCCGGGGTGGAGGAGCGGCCGACGAGGACCTTCCCGATCGAGCGCGCGATCCTCATCTCCCTCTTCGCCCACGTCGCCATCGTCCTGATCCTCGCCTTCATGCCGGAGCGCACGCACCGCGACGCGGGCCTGCTCGCGGGATTCCTTCCGAAGCCGGATCAAGACACGCCGATACCGATCAGCTTCCCGGACCTTCCGGGTCCCGCTCGTCCCAACCCGAAGCGCGCCCCTCTGTCCGACGCGGATCGCCGGGCCGGGGGAGGGGACCCGTCCAAGCCGAAAGCGGAAACGCCGTACGTGCCTCCTCGTACCGGCGTCGCGGGCCTCGCGCCGGGGCCGCGGGGGCCGCGCGTTCCGGGCAGCGAGGTGCCGGCGCGTCCCGGCGCGCGGTCGCAGGCGGAGCGGCGCGCGCCGGCCCAGCCCCAGACCGCGGACCGCAAGGAGTCGCCGACCACGGAGCGGAAACCCTCGGAGTTCCCGACTCTCGACTCGCCGCTGACGTCCGGCCCGCGCGAGCAGACCAAGCTCGCCGGCCTCGACCAGGCGATCCGCGAGGCGGCGCGGGGGACCGTCGGAGGTCAGGGCGGCTCACCCGAGCCGAACCCGGGAGGAGGGTTCGTCGACTCGGGCCCGCTGTCGTTCGACACGAAGTGGTACGACTGGGGACCCTACGCCGCGGAGATGATCCGCCGCATCAAGCTCCACTGGGACGTCCCGGAGCTCGCCCGGCTCGGCTGGAAGGGAAGCCTGACGGTCCGGTTCTTCATCATGGCGGACGGGACCGTCGAGGACGCGAAGATCCTGCGCGCGTCCGGCATCCCCCCGTTCGACTTCGCCGCCTTCCAGGCGATCCTGAAATCCTCGAAGTTCCGGCCGCTTCCGCCGGACCTGCTCGCGCAGGTTCCCGGCAAGGACCGGGAAGGAATCACCGTGACATTCTTTTACAACATGCGTATGGATGAAGAGGAGGACGGGGCGCCCGGTCCTCCCCGGAAGTCGCCGTGAACGAGGAGGCGAAGATCCGGCAGGCGCTCGAGTCGGCGGAGACGGTCGCGGTCGTCGGCTGCTCGCCGAATCCGGCGCGGCCCTCGAACGACATTTCCCGGTTCCTGCTCGAAGCCGGCTACCGGGTCGTTCCCGTGAACCCCGGTCACCGCGAGATCCTCGGGGAGCCGTGCTACCCCTCCCTCGCCGAGATCCCGGACGAGATCCGGATCGACATCGTGGACGTCTTCCGGCGGTCCGACGCCGTCGCCGCCATCGCCGAGCAGGCGATCGCCCGCCGGGTCCCCTTCGTGTTCCTCCAGCTCGGCGTCGTGGACGCCCGGGCGGCCCGCCTCATGGAGGAGAACGGGATCGGGGTCGCGATGGACCGCTGCATCCTCATCGAGCACCGCCGCCTGGCCATCGCTCCCCGATCCAATTCCCGGAATGAGAGTCCGAAAACCCGCGTTTCCTCATTGTCCCGACACGGGACAACTTGAGGAGAAAGAACTTTGGTTATGGAGAGAAGCATCAAACGAGCGCTTTCCTTTTCCGCACTGATCGCAGCGGCCGTCGTGTTCGGCATGGTGGTCGCCGGCTCCGTCCACGTGACGCCGAAGTCGGAGGCTCAGCAGACCGTACCGGCGGCGCGGCCCCACACCGGCGGCGTGATCCTCCCGTCGTTCGCCGACATCGCCCAGGACGTCATGCCCTCGGTCGTCTCGATCACGTCGACCGACATCGTGAAGGGCAACAAGGGCCGGCGGTACTCGAGCCCGTTCGGGGAGGGAGACCCGTTCGAGTTCTTCTTCGGGCCGCCTAACGGCCGGCGCCAGGGCCAGCCCCGCGACGACGAAGAGCACAAGGAAGTCCAGGGCGGCACCGGATTCATCATCTCGGAGGACGGGTACGTCGTCACGAACAACCACGTGATCGAGGGAGCGGACAAGGTCGAGGTCCGCGTCAACAACCGCGAGAAGTACACGGCCAAGCTGATCGGGCACGACTCCGCCACGGATCTCGCGCTGCTGAAGATCGACGTCAAGCAGCGGCTGACGCCGCTGCCTCTCGGCGACTCGGACAAGCTCCGCGTCGGCGAGTGGGTCATGGCGATCGGCGACCCGCTGAACTTCGACAAGACGGTCACCGTCGGCGTCGTCTCGGCCAAGGACCGGTCGGGCCTGACCGCGGACGCGGCGACGCGCAGCTTCGAGAGCTACATCCAGACCGACGCCGCCATCAACTTCGGGAACTCGGGCGGGCCGCTGCTGAACGTCAACGGCGAGGTCATCGGCATCAACACCGCGATCTACCGTCCCGCTCAGAACATCGGCTTCGCGGTGCCGATCAACACCCTGAAGACGATCCTTCCGCAGCTCCGGGACAAGGGCAAGGTCACGCGCGGGTTCCTCGGGATCAACATCCAGAACGTGGACACCGACCGCGCCGCCGCCTTCGGATTGAAGAGCCAGGACGGTGCGTTCGTCGAGTCCGTCGAGCCGGGCAAGCCCGCGGACAAGGCGGGAGTCCGGCCCGGGGACACGATCGTCCGGGTCGACAGCGTGCCCGTGAAGGACACGCGCGACCTGATCGGGTACGTCTCCGGCAAGCCGCCCGGCAGCACGGTGAAGATCACGGTCATCCGCGACGGCAAGGAGCAGACGCTCAACGCGGCCCTCGCGGAGCGGCGCGACGAGACCGTGGAATCCGACGAGACCGAGAAGATGGCCTCCGACGATTCGCGCGAGAAGATCGGGATCACGGTCCAGGAGCTGACGCCGCAGATGCGGCAGACGCAGCGGATCAAGCCCGAGGTCAACGGGCTGGTCGTGGTCCGCGTCAAGGAGGTCTCTCCGGCCGCCGACGCGCAGATCTTCGAGGGCGACGTCATCACGGAGGTGAACGGCCAGAAGGTGACGACCGCGGAGGACTTCGGCCGCATCGTCGCGAAGGCGAAGAAGGGCGACTACCTGAAGCTGTACCTGTACAGCCCCCGGCTGAGCACGTCGCGCTTCGCCCTGGTGAAGCTCGACAGCTGATGTCCGATTCGACGAGCATCCTCCGAGCGCCCGCTTCCGCGGGCGCTCGTTTTTTGGAGAGGTCCCGACGAGCGGGCTCTCCACGGGCGCCGCGCTCGCGCCGCCCGGGGCCGTCGTCGGAGACCGCCGGAGGAATATCCGGGCCCCGGCGGCTGTAACAGAGAGCGGCATGGCACAACGAGTTCTCGTCGTCGACGACGAAGCCGCGATCCGGGACACGCTGCGCATGGTCCTCGAGTACGAGGGCTACGAGGTGGCGACCGCGCCGGACGGGCGGGCGGCCCTCGCGGAGCTGGACGGAGGCGCCGGCGCGGACGCCGTGCTCCTGGACATCAAGATGCCCGGCGGCATCGACGGCCTCGAGACGCTCGACAAGATCGTCGCGCGGCCCGGCGCGCCGCCGGTCCTGATGATCTCCGGGCACGGCGACATCGCGACCGCGGTCGAGTCGACGCGTCGCGGCGCCGTGGATTTCCTGGAGAAGCCGCTGCAGCGCGAGCGGGTCCTGGTTTCGGTGCGCAACGCGCTCTCCGGCAACCGCCTGCGCGCGGAGAACGAGCGTCTCCGCCGCCGGGTGGCGGAGGAGACGATCCTCGTCGGCGACAGCGAGCCCATGCGCCGGCTCCGCGCGGACGTCGCGAGGGCGGCGCCGACCTCGGCGACGGTCCTGATCCTCGGAGAGAGCGGTACGGGCAAGGAGCTCGTCGCGCGCGAGATCCACAAGGGCTCGCGCGTCGCGCAGGGCCCGTTCATCCAGGTCAACTGCGCCGCGATCCCCGAAGAGCTCATCGAGTCGGAGCTGTTCGGCCACGAGAAGGGATCCTTCACCGGCGCCGTCCGCAAGCAGACGGGCAAGTTCGTCGAGGCCGACGGCGGAACGATCTTCCTGGACGAGGTCGGAGACATGTCCGCGCGCGCGCAGGCCAAGGTCCTGCGCGTTCTCGAGGCGGGAGAGGTCGAGCCCGTCGGCGCCGCCCGCGTGGGCCGCGTGACCGTGCGCGTCATCGCGGCGACGAACCGCGACCTGACGGAGTCGATCCGCGCCGGCCGTTTCCGGGAGGACCTCTTCTTCCGGCTGAACGTCGTGCCGGTCACGACGCCGCCGCTGCGAGAGCGTCCGCAGGACGTCCCGGCGCTGACGGAGCACTTCGCGCGGCTCTACGCCGAGCGGGACCACCGCAAGCCCCGGCGTTTCGCCGCGAGCGCGATCGGCCTGCTCGCATCGCGGAGCTGGCCCGGCAACGTCCGCGAGCTGAAGAACCTCGTCGAGCGGGTGCTGATCATGACCGACGCCGACCCGGTCGAGGCGCGCGACCTGCCTCCCGAGGCGCGAGTGCAGCCGGCGGAGATCTCCAGCCGTGGCCTGACGTTCGAGACGCTCTCCGAGTTCAAGGAGTTCGCCGAGCGCGAGTTCCTCGTCACCAAGCTGCGCGAGAACGGCTGGAACATCAGCCGGACCGCCGAGGTGATCCAGACGCCGAGGTCGAACCTGTACAAGAAGATCGAGCACCACAAGATCAACCGGGAGAGCGACGCCTAGGAAATCGAGGGTCGCGAGTCGAGAGCCGGGAGTCGGGAATTCAATTCATCTAGACTCCGGCGATGATTTCGCTGAAAGACTTCGAAGAGACCGGGGCCCTTCTCACCGGCCACTTCCGGCTGTCCTCGGGTCTTCACTCCGACAGGTACCTGCAGTGTGCGCGTCTCCTCATGTGGCCGCGCCGTGCCGAGCAGGCGGGCCGCGAGCTCGCGGACGCGCTCCGCGGGTTCGGCGCGCACGCGGTCGTCTCGCCGGCGCTGGGCGGCGTGGTGATCGGCCAGGAGACGGCGCGCGGCCTGGACGTGCGGGCGATGTTCGTCGAGCGCAAGGACGGCGCGTTCTCGCTGCGCCGCGGGTTCTCGCTCGAGCCGGGAGAGACGGTCGCCGTCGTCGAGGACGTCTTCACGACCGGCAAGTCGACGCGCGAGGCGGTCGCGGCGGTCGAGTCCGCCGGCGGACGCGTCGTCGCGGTCGCGTCGATCGTGGACCGCGGCGTTCCGAAGGACGCGTTCTCCGTTCCGTCGCGCTCGCTGCTCTCGCTGTCGGTGCCGTCGTGGCCCGAGACGGAGTGTCCGCTATGCGCCCGGGGAGTCACGATCGAGGCGCCCGGGAGCCGGTTCCAGAAGGCGTGACGACCGCCTGAGGTACCCTAGCCCGCGATGGAACTGAAGTCCGTTTGCGTCTACTGCGCCTCGAGCCCCACCACCGACAAGGCGATCGAGACCGAGGTCCGCGCGTTCGGGCGGGAGATCGCCACCCGGGGCATCCGGCTGATCTACGGCGGATCCTCGCGCGGTCTGATGGGCGCGCTCGCCGACGAGGCGCTCTCGGCCGGCGGGAAGGTGACCGGCGTGATCCCGAAGGCGCTGCAGGGCCGCGAGGCGGCGCACCGCGGGCTCACCGAGCTGAAGGTGGTCGACTCGATGCACGCCCGCGAGCAGCTCATGTTCGACCTGTCGGACGCGTTCGTCGCCTTTCCGGGCGGCTTCGGCACGATGGAGGAGATCATCGAGATGATCACTTGGAAGCAGATGGGCATCCACGGCAAGCCCATCGTGGTCGCGAGCATCGGCGGCTTCTTCGCCCCTCTGCTCCAGCAGCTCGACGTCGCCATCCAGCACGGCTTCGCGCGCAAGGAGGACCGGATCCTCTTCGCGGTCGCGGATTCGACGAAGTCGATCCTGACGTTCCTCGAGGGCGCGCCCGTGCTGTCGCGGAAGGCGGGCGACTGGGCGTGACCGGTTCGAGCCGTGAGACGTAAGACGTAAGACGTAAGACGAAATAGCGGCTTCCGGGACCGCGATTCTCATCGAGATCCATTAGCTATGGCTAATGTATCTTTTCGGGGCTTATCCCCGCGTCTCACGTCTTACGTCTTACGTTTTACGGCCCCCGTCCCGTAGCTGCAGCTCTTCCAATAGTCGTCTGTTGATCGCCACGATGTCGGCGAGCAGCGCGATCAGGAACGTCTGGACGCCGACGACGATGAGGACGGCCGACAGGATCAGCGACTGGACGTGCCCGCCCGGGTTCGCGCCGAAGAAGTAGTACCCGAGGAAGCGCAGCGCGAGCAGCGACCCGGCGAGCAGGAAGAGGCCGCCCGCGATCGAGAAGATCTTCATCGGCTTGTAGAGCGCGGTGATGCGGAGGACGTTCGCTCCCTGCAGGAGCACGTACTTCGTCGTGGAGGCGAACAGCCGCGACGGGCGCACCGGCGGGTGTGCGCGCACGGGGACCGAGACGACCCTCAGGCCCTTGTAGCCGGCCTGGATCAGCGTCTCCAGCGTGTAGGTCAGCTTCGAGAACACGTTGATGCGCCGCGCCGCCTCGCGCGACAACGCTCGAAATCCGGAGGCGGCGTCCGTGACGTGGATTCCGGACGCCTGGCGCACGACCCAGCTGCCCGCGCGCTGCAGGAGCCTCTTGGTCGGCGAGAAGTGCGCGAGCTCGGCGGGTCCGCGGTCGCCGATCGTGAAGTCGGCGCGGCCCTCGACGATCGGCGCCACGAGCGCGGGGACGTCGGCGGCGTCGTACTGCAGGTCGGCGTCGAAGTTGACGATCACGTCGGCGCCCATCTCGAGCGACGCCGCGAGGCCGGCGGAGAACGCCTCCGCCAGGCCTCGGTTGGTCGTGAGGCGCACGATGCGGGTGGCGCCCGCGGCGCGGGCCCGCTCCGAGGTCGCGTCGGTCGAGCCGTCGTCGACGACGAGCGTCTCGACGGCATCGAAGCCGGCGACCGTGCGCGGGAGCGCCGCGATCGCGCGCCCGATCGTCTCCTCCTCGTTGAAGGCGGGGATCTGGACGACGAGCTTCATCGCGCGGCGGATTCTGTCAGCTTCCGCCGGCGCCGGGCCGAGGCCGATGCCGAGGAGGAGTAGAGGACGGCGGCGAGAGCCACGAGGCCCGCCGCCGAAACGCCCAGCTCGAGGGGCGGCAGGGCGAACCGGCCGGTGACCACGTGTCGCCCCGGCGGCAGCGCGACGGCCAGGAACAGCCCGTTTCCCACGAGCGCCCGAGCCTCGGCTCCGTCCACGAAGACCTTCCAGTAGGGAGGGAAAGACTTCTCCGTCGACGCGAGAATCGCGGTCGCCGGGGCATCGGTTTCCACGGAGAAGCGCTCCGGCTTCAGCTCCAGGATGCGCGCGGTTCCCCCCTCGGCCGGGGAAGGGGCCGGCCGCTGCGCGTCGACGACGGAACCGGCCGACCGCTGCGCGTCGGCCGGCGGGAGGAAGACCGTCGACCTCAGCGTGGCGCTCGTCGCCGCGCGGGCTTCCTCGAGGCCGCCCGGACGCGCCTCGGTCACGACGTAGAAGCGCGGAAACGCGGCCGGTCTCGCGAAGAGCGCCATGTCGGCGCCGTCGTACACGAGACGCGACTCCCAGCCGCCGCGCCGCGCCGGCGGCGGCTCGTCGAGCGAGAACGCCGCCGCGTCCCGCGTCTCCACGTCCGCGCCGACCGGGCTCCGCGCGCCGGGAGGAGCGGCCAGCGTCCCGACGCCGAGAAGGTCGAGGACGGCCGAGTCGGGATCCAGGCGCGCGGGGTCGAGGACGACGTAGGTGCCGAACCGTCCGAAGGGGCTCGGGTCGGCTTCGGTCAGAAGCCGGCGGTACGGCGCGTCGACGAGAAAGTGGCCGCGCGCGTCCTCGATCTCGAGAGCCTCCGAGACGTTCGGGACGAGAGTCCAGCCCGCCGCGGCGAAGCGCTGACCGCGCGCGGACCTCGCGCGCAGCGCGCGAATGCCTGGTGTGTCGGTGAACACCGCTTCCGCCGGACGGCAGACCGGGTAGAAGTCGAGCGCGAGGAAAGCGAGCGGCACGGCGACCAGGAAGGGAAGCGACTGGGCCGCCGCGCGCCGCAGGGCCCCCTCTCCCGCCAGCCGCTCGAGCGACTCCGCGCCGCAGGCGGCGAGAATGCCGGCGGCGAAGACGATGAGGATCTTCGCGCGCGCGAAGAGCCCGATGTCGAGCAGCGGCAGGTTGCCGACTGCGGCGAGAACGCGGCCGCCGGCGTAGAGCGGAACGGCGACGGCCGCCGCGAGGAGCGCCGCGAAAAGCGCCTCCCGGCGCCGACGGACCGACGTGAGCCCGACGAACGCGAGGCCGACCGCGGCGACTCCGATGCCGGCGGACACCTCGATGTAGTTGTCGCCCGGAATCCAGCCGATGCCGCGGTAGTCGTCGCGCCGCGGAGTCCCGTGGTAGTCGGGGAGGGCATAGAGGCGGAGGTGCCTCAGCGGCAGCGCGTACGAGCCGCCCATCCCCTTGCGAAGGCTCTTGTAGTCGGACGCGCGCAGAAACCGCGCGGTCGCCACGATGGCGGGGTAGAGCAGCGCGACCGCGATCGCCGCTCCCGCGGCGAGGCGTCCCGCCGCTCGCAGCGTGGATCGCCCGCGCGCGGCGCGCAGGAGGAAGAAGAGGGCGGCCGCGATCGCGCCGAAGAGGATCCAGTGGGGAAACCCTCCCGTCAGGCAGAGCAGGATCGAGAGAGCGGCGAATCGGATCGCCCGCGCGGCGCGCGCCTCGTCGAAGGCGCGGTCGACGGCCATCAGGAGCAGGGGATACGTCACCGCGACCGAGCTCTGCATCCAGAGTCCCCAGACCGTCAGGCCGGTCGAGAACGCCCAGGCGGCGGCGCCCGTCGCGGCGGCGCCGTCCGAGAAGCGGCGGCTCCGCAGGAAGACGTACATGGCGATGAAGGCGAACTGAAACTTGAGAAAGAGGATCCCCGTCTCGATCCCGGCCTCCGGCAGGACGACTGCGGGAAGCAGCGTGAACGGCGACAGGAATCCCTGCGCGAGCAGGATGGGTCCCATGGCCCCCGACGACACCCAGGGATTCCAGAAGAACGCCCGGGGAACCCCGTGGAAGCGGACCAGGGTGGTCTCGCCCGATGCGGCCGGATCGGACAGGAGGCGGTTCTCGGCCTCGAGGATGCCGAGGTCGGTCATTCTCCAGGGGTGGTGGGCGCGCACGAAGTCGTGCGACGAGATGACGGTTCCGCTGCCCAGCAGGGGCGCGAAGAGGATCAGGTCGAAGACGAGGAGGATGGCGATGCCGAGGGGCCGGGGTCGCAGGTCGTGGGTCGCAGGGGTTCCCACCGACCACCTATGACCTAGGTCCGGCGACCGACGACGACCCGGAAGTACGACTCGACCCATCCGCGCTCGAGGAGGTGGTCCTCGAGCGCGATGAGGCCCGAGAGCACACCGGTGGCGTCCTCGCGAAGGCGGGCCATGTCGAGGCACGGGAAGACGAACCACAGCACGTTGCCGCCGTACGGGCGGTCCTCGAGGATCTCGAAGAGCCGGCGGCAGGCGGGAAGGATCGCGCTGGAACGCACCGACTCGGAGGGGTCGTCCATCGGCAGCGGAATCGCGAGCTCGGGCCGGTTCTTGAGCTCCTCCGGCAGCGTATCGAAGGCGCTCCGCGCGAAGCCCCACATCGCGTCCGTCCACTCCGAGCGGGACGGGCCCATGTACTCGTCGACGAAGAGCAGTCCGCCCGGCCTCAGCGCGTCGCGAACCTGCTCGAGCGCTCCCTCGACGTTGCGGATGTGGTGGAGGGAGCCGTGGAAGAAGACGATGTCGTACGCCTGCCGGGGCAGCCGCATCGCGTGGATGTCCTCGACGCGGTAGCGGAGGCGCCTCGACAGGCCCTCCTCCTCCGCGCCGCGCCGGGCCTCGGTGATCGCCTCGGGCGAGAAGTCGACTCCCTCCATCCGTTCGCAGACCCCCTTCATGAGGACGTCGCGCTCGAGCCGGCCCGTGCCGCACCCGATGGACAGGCCGACGGGCAGCGGGGCCGGGACGTAGCGGGCCGCGAACCACTCCATCGGCCAGCGGTGGGGGTCCCCGGTCACACGACGGTTGATGGCGCGGCGGACGAGCGGCTGGGAGCCCCACCACCGGTCCTCGGGCTCGCCGGGGGCGCCGGCATCCCAGAACTCGCGGGCCGCCGCCGCCTCGGCCCTCGCGGCGCGCAACGCACCCCAACGCCGGGACAGAGAGGCGAGCGTGGCGCTGATGGCGGACGACATTCAGGAGTGGAATTCAGTGTAGCAGGGAGGAACCGAGTAAGCAGTAAGACCTGCCGTGACGCTCGGATTTGCCCGTCCTGGCCCCCTCTGGTAACCTCCGCGTTCCCGGCGCGGTCGCCGGACAGGTCTTTGCACAATCAGGGACGAGGGCCGGGATCAAAATGCCTCCGCGGCTTCCGGTCGGTAGCCCCTCGGGCGGACACTCAACACGCACCGGGATCGAAGAACAGGCTCGTAGCTCAGGGGGAGAGCACCACATTGACACTGTGGGGGTCAGCGGTTCAAATCCGCTCGAGCCTACCAGTTTCTTCGTAAAACAGGCGCTTAGCTCAGCTGGGAGAGCGCATCCTTCACACGGATGAGGTCAACGGTTCGATCCCGTTAGCGCCTACCAAAAGTTCGTCCAAACGCGGGGGTCACCCGCGTTTTTTTGTTTTTGTCTTTGGACGTCGCGATCTTGAGAGCAAGAGGAAGAGGAAGAAAGGCAGAATGGAAGCCCTGGCCGAGACGGTAACGATCACATTGCCCGACGGGAAGACCCGAACGGTCCCGGCGGGCTCGAGCCTCCGCGAGATCGCGGAGTCGATCGGGCCGCGCCTCGCGAAGGACGCGCTGGCGGGGAAGATCGACGGGCGGCTGGTGGACCTCGCCTCCCGCGTGGGCCGCGATGCGGCGATCGAGATCGTCACCGCGAAGTCGCCCGACGCCCTCGGTCTCTACCGCCACTCGACGGCGCACCTGACGGCGCACGCCGTGAAGCGCCTCTTCCCAAACGTGCAGATCGGCATCGGGCCCGCGATCGACAACGGCTACTACTACGACTTCCAGCCCGCGCGGCCCTTCACGCCGGAAGACCTCTCCGCGATCGAGGCGGAGATGCGGAAGATCGTCGCGGAGGACGAGCCGGTCGAGCGCCTCGAGATGTCGAAGGACGACGCGATCCGGATTTTCTCGGAGCAGAACGACCCGCTGAAGGTCGAGATCATCCGCGGGATCCCGGACGACCGCGTCTCCTGCTACCGCCAGAAGGACTTCATCGACCTCTGCCGGGGCCCGCACGTGCCGTCGACGGGCCGCCTCGGGGTCTTCAAGCTCACGCACACGGCCGGCGCGTACTGGAAGGGCGACGAGAAGAACCCGATGCTCCAGCGCATCTATGGCGCGTGCTTCCTGACGCAGAAGGACCTC
>Ga0207683_10004739_pt1 | contig 11718 bp, 10 predicted proteins | sample KBSM73metaG_FD_184333 | JGI IMG/M metagenome (GOLD analysis project Ga0207683, IMG submission 184333) | Miscanthus rhizosphere microbial communities from Kellogg Biological Station, Michigan, USA - KBS M7-3 metaG (SPAdes) (version 2) | ecosystem: Host-associated > Plants > Roots > Rhizosphere >...
ACGGCGAGGGCAAGCGGCTGGAAGTGCCGGTCGCGCTCGAACCCTTCGAGCTGGCCGGTCAGACCTACAAGCCCGAACCCTGGTCGCCGACGGTGCGGCTCGACGTCTCCCGTCCCAGCAACGGCTTCGCCTTCCGCATCACCTTCCCAGTCCACCTCGAGGGGCCGTGCATGCGCTGCCTCGAACCGGCGGGACTCGACCTCGAGGTCGAGGCGCGGGAGATCGACCAGGCCGGGACCGACGACCCGGAACTGCGCAGCCCCTACGTCTCAGACGACGAGCTCGACATCGGCCGCTGGGCCCACGACGCCACGATCCTCGCCCTCCCCACCCGCATCCTCTGCCGCGAGGACTGCGCCGGCCTCTGCCCGATCTGCGGCGAGAGCCTCAACGAAAACCCCCACGAGCACGAGGAAGCCACCGACCCCCGCTGGTCAGCGCTGAAGGACCTGAAGCTCGAGTAGCCGCTACGGCTGCTGGTCGAGCTCGGGCTGCTGCTGTTCCTCCTCGCGGCCGGCGAGCCGGTCGCGGCCGCGCTGGACGGCGGCGAGGAACTTCTGCAGGTTCACTTCGAGGGTGTTGAGGATCTCGTCGGCGTAGTCCTCGGCGCCGAGGCGGATTTCGCGCTCGCGGGTGCGGGCGTCCTCGACGATCTCGTCGGCGGCGCGCTCGGCCTGCTTGGTGACCTCCTCGTCGGAGATCAGGCGGGCCTGCTGCTCGCGGGCCTCGCGGACGATCCGCTCCGCCTCGCGTTTGGCCTCGGCCAGCATCTCCTGGCGCTCCTTGACGATCCACCGCGCCTGCTTGATCTCCTCGGGGATCGTGGCGCGCATCTGATCGAGGAGGTCGTAAATCTCCTCTCGATCCACGCGCACCTGATCCGTCAGGGGGACCGGACGGGCGTTGTGAACTACGTCATCGAGCTTGTCTATGAGGACCAGGACGTCCATAAGAGGATCGTAAGCCTACGTGTATGCGGGGATTTTGGTGAGGATGGGGTTCAACGAGCCGTTTTTTGCAAGGCGGCGCCCATGCGGACGAACTGGTGCGGCACAGCCTACCTGTCGCCGAGGCGGTCTCTCAGCGCGGCGGCAACCGCGCCCGGAACGAGGTCGGAAACGTCGCCGCCGAAGGTGGCCATCTCCTTCACCCCGGTGGACGAGAGGAAGCTGTAATGCGGGGAGGCGATCACGTACATGCTCTCGATCCCCGGGTCGAGCTTGCGGTTCAGCTGCGCCATCTCGAACTCGTACTCGAAGTCGGAGATCGCCCGCAGGCCCTTGACGATTGCCTTCGCGTCGTTGTCGCGGGCGAACTCGACCAGCAGGTTGGCGAAGATCTGGACCTCGACGTTGGGCAGGTCGGCGGTCGCCTCTTCGATGAACGCTTTGCGCTCCTCGGCGGTGAAGAGCGTCTTCGCCTTGCGAACCGGGTTGTTGACGACGCCGACGACGACGCGGTCGAAGACGTTCGAGGTCCGGGTGATGATGTCGACGTGGCCGTTGGTCACCGGGTCGTAGCTGCCCGGGCAGACGACGGTGCCGTTCTTCGGCTCGCTCACTCGGCCGGCTCCCGGTAGATGGAGACGTCGGCGGCGCCGTAGCGGCGCTGGCGCAGCGGCTCCAGCGAATCGATCGCCAGCGGGCTGCGGGCGCCGCTCTCGATCACCGCTCGGCCCTCGGGGGCGAGCAGCTGAGGCAGGTGGATGTTGAGGTCCTGGGCCACGCGGTCGGCGAGTCTATAAGGGGCATCGACGAAGACGAGGTCGAATTTCCCCGCAAAGGAGCCGGACGAAACCTCGCCCAGCCAGCGGCCGGCGTCGGCGCGGACCAGCTCGGCGCGCTCGGCGAGGCCGAGACGCTGGACGTTGCCGAGCGCCGGGCGGGTGTCGCGGTCGACGAGGACGGCCGCCTCGGCGCCGCGCGAGAGCGCCTCGATCGCCAGCGCCCCGGTGCCGCAGTAGAGGTCGAGGACCTGGGCGCCCTCGACCCGCTCGCCGAGGGCGGAGAAGATCGCCTCGCGGACGCGGTCGGAGGTCGGGCGCACCTTCCAGCCCCGCGGCGCGACCAGGCGCTGGCCCTTGAGCTCTCCGGCGATGACTCTCATAGGAGCAACCTAGTCGGCGTTCGTCCTTTCCCCGACATAGGTGGGGAAAGGACGAACGCCGCTAGAGGGGGATCGGGTCGGCGGCGCCGGTGCCGAAGCGGGCGTTGGCGGCGTCGAGCAGCGGGCCGAGGGCGGGATCGGAGAGGGAGCCGTGGCGGCGGAGCAGCGCCAGCACCTCCTCGCGGGCGGCGAGCAGGGCCGCGTTGTCGTCGGGAAGCTTGGCGACGGCGAAGCGCGGCAGGCCCGACTGGCGGGTGCCGAGGATCTCGCCCTCGCCGCGCAGGCTGAGGTCTACCTCGGCCAGCGCGAAGCCGTCGCCGCTCTCGACCACCGCCCCCAGCCGCCGCCGCGCCAGCTCGCCGGCTTCTTCGGCAAACAGGAGGCACTGGCTCGGGTGCTCGCCGCGCCCGACCCGGCCCCGCAGCTGGTGCAGCTGGGAGACGCCGAAGCGCTCGGCCCCCTCGATGATCATCACCGTCGCGTTGCCGACGTCGATCCCGACCTCGATCACCGTCGTCGAGACCAGGACGTCGGTCTCGTGCGCGGCGAAGGCGCGCATCGCCTCGGCCTTCTCGGCCGAGTGCATCTGCCCGTGCAGGAGGCCGACGCGGAACTCGCGCAGCTCGCCGGCGCGCAGCCGCTCGGCCTCGACCTCGGCCGCCTTCCCAGGCTGTTTCTCGGACTCGGTCACCAGCGGGCAGACGACGAAGGCCTGGCGGCCCTCGCGCAGGCGGCGGCGGAGGAACTCGAAGGCTTCGCTGCGCTGCTCCTCGGCGACGAGGCGGGTATCGACCGGCTGGCGGCCGGCGGGCAGCTCGTGCAGGGCGGTGGTGTCGAGGTCGCCGTAGGCAGTCAGCGAGAGCGTGCGCGGGATCGGCGTCGCGGTCATGTGGAGGACGTGGGGCGCCATCCCCTCCACCCCCTTCTCGTCGAGCGCCCGCCGCTGCCCGACGCCGAAGCGGTGCTGCTCGTCGACGACGACGAGGCCGAGCCGGGCAAAGCGCACCGTCGGCTCGATCAGCGCGTGGGTTCCGAGGATCAGCCCCAGCTCGCCGCTGGCGAGCTGGTTCAGGGCGCGTTTGCGGACGGGTGCCGGAGTCGACCCGGTCAGCAGCGAGAACGGAATCGCCTCTTCGGCGAGCAGCCGTCCAAGCGTGATCGCGTGCTGCTCGGCCAGCGTCTCAGTCGGCGCCATGAGGGCGGCCTGGTAGCCAGCTTCCAGCGCCCGCAGCATCGAATAGACAGCGACAACGGTCTTCCCGGACCCAACCTCACCCATCAACAGCCGCTGCATCGGCTCGCCGCTGTCGAGATCCACCTCTATCTCGTCAAACGCCTTCAGCTGATCTCCGGTGGGCTCGAACGGCAGTGAGTCGAGCCAGCGCGCGACGAGGTCTCCGGGCTTTCCGAATCGCGGCGCGGGTCGAGCGGTTCGATGCGTGCGCTTACGAGTCGCGAGGAGCGCCTGGTGCAGGAATAGCTCTTCGAACCCCAAGCGCTCCCGAGCTTCCTCGACGTCTTCGATCGTCTGCGGCAACTGAACGGCCCGGAGAGCATCGCCAACGCCCGCAATCCCCCTCCTCGCCCGAATCTCCGCCGGCAACCCCTCGATCGCATTAGGAGCCCACCCCACGATCTGCTCCACCCACTCGCGGATCTGGGCGGGACGTAGGGCCTCGGTTGACGAGTGGAGCGGGACGAGGGCTGCTGGCTGCGGGTCCTGACGAGGGCTGTTCGGGGACCCCTGCGCAGGATGCTCGGGGTCCCCGGCGCCCTCGCCACCCGCAGAAGAGACGAGCTCCCATTCTCGTACTGCGAAGCCTTTGCCGGAGAATTTGCCCGTCATCAGGAGTTCGGTGCCGGGGATCAACTTCGAGGCCACCCATGGCTGGTTGAACCAGGTGGCCCGTACGTGGCCCGAGGCGTCGCCGACTTTGACGGAGACCATGCGCAGGCGGCCTTTGCGGAATGGGCGCGGCTGAGACCCCTGGACCTCGACCAAGACCGTCGCGGTCTCGCCGGGCTGAAGGTCCCCTAGCTCTCGGATGCGCAGATCCCGGTGACGCCTCGGGATGTGAAAGAGGAGGTCGCCGACAGTGCGAAGGCCCGCCGCCGACGCGGCCTCGGCGGTTTTGGGGCCGACGCCCCTGAGAGCACCGAGACCTTGTTCGAGGACGCTCGGGCGGGGCCAGTGGACCGGGGCGTTCAGCAGCTCGCCGCGCTCGAGTTCCCGCTGCCCGGCGAAGGACCGCACTACTGGGCGGCCAGCAGCCACCACCAGCTCGGCTGTCCCCCCTCGTGGGCCTCGACCTCGACTCCGTCGGGGACGTGGGTGTCGATCTCCTCGAGGTCGATCGGCGCCCCCTCGCCGGCGATCACGGTGACGATCTCCGCCCCCTCGGCGAGATGCCGCAGGGTCATGGTCAGGGTCGACCCCGCGCCGCCCCAGGCGACGATCTCGCCGTCGGCGAAGCCGACCGCGTCGCCCTGCTTGAAGCGTCCCTGGGCGTCGTCGCGCGCCGCCGGGGCGACGCCGCCGGTGGCGAGGTCGGCGAGCGCCTCCTCCAGGCGCTCGGCGTTCTCCTCCAGCGGCGCCTCGGGGTCGAGCTCGACCAGCGCCAGCAGGCTCGCCTGCTGCGACGTCGCCGGGACGACGCGCGCCGGCTTCTCGGAGAGCTCGCAGGCGCGCTCGGCGGCCATGATCACATTCGAGGAGCTGGGCAGGACGAGGACCTCCTCGGAGGCGACGCTGTGGATCCCGGCCAGCAGCTCGTAGGTCGAGGGGTTGAGCGTCTCGCCCCCGGGGACGACGTGGGCGCCGAGCTCGCCGAAGAGGCGCTGCATCCCGTCGCCGGCGGCGACCGCGACGACGCCGGTGCGGCCGCTGAGGCGGGCCTCGCGTTCGGCCACCTGCTCGCGCATGTCGGCGACGTCGAGGTTGGCCACCTCGCCGACGCCGTCGAAGACCGCGACCGCGGCCTCGGGCTCGTCGGTGTGGACGTGGACCTTGAGGGTGACGTCGTCGCCGACGACCAGGACCGAGTCGCCGAGCTTCTCCAGGCGCGGCAGGTACTCGCGGTTGCCGAGGCCGCTGCCGGAGACGATGAAATTGGTGCAGTAGCGGTAGCGGCTGTCCTCGTGGTTGGGCAGGCTGCGGCGCGGCGGCTCGTGGTGGGCGACCTCGGGCGGGTCGGCCCCGTCGCCCCGCAGGCCGGCGACGACGCCGGCGAGGATCAGGACGAGGCCGTGCCCGCCGGCGTCGACCACCCCGGACTCGCGCAGCACCTCGAGCTGCTCCGGGGTGCGGGCGACGGCGCGCTCGCCGTCGGCGATCGCCCGCTCGAGGACCTCGGCGAGGATCGCGTCCTGCTCCTCTTCGGAGACGTCGCGGCCGAGCCGCTGCTTCTCCTGCTCGAGGTGGGCCAGCTGGCGCGAGAGCGAGTGAGCCATCTCGCGGAAGACGGTCAGCATCGTCCCCTCGGCCGGGTCGCGGACCGAGTCGTAGGCGGCGTCGGCGGCGCGGGCGAAGGCGGCGGCGACGAGGGTCGGGTCGATCAGCTCGCCCGGCCGGCTGGCGAGCTCCTCGGCGGCGCCGCGGACGATCTGGCTGAGGATCACGCCGGAGTTGCCGCGGGCGCCCATCAGCGCCGCCCGGGCCAGCGCCTGGACAAGCTCGGTGCGGCCGACCTCGTCGACGTCCTGGCCGTTGAGGCGGTCGAGCTCCTCCATCACGGCGCGCATCGTCATCGCCATGTTGTCCCCGGTGTCGCCGTCGGCGACGGGGAAGACGTTGAGGTCGTTGACCTCCTGGCGGCGCGCCTCCAATGAGGCATAGGCAGAACTGACGACCCGGCGGAAACGGGCGATCTGGGGTTCAGGCATCTGCCAGGAATCTAGTCCTCGCACGTGACGTGCGCATGCGCACACCTATCCGCTGGAGGCATTGGTACGGTGCCCGCGCCAATGAGACGCTTTGCCAGTTGGACCACCAGTCACCGCAAGACCGTGATCATCGGCTGGATCGTCGCCCTGATCGGTTTCGGGGCCATCGCCAGCTCGGTCGGGTCGAACTTCACCGAAGAATTCAGCCTGCCGAGCTCCGATTCCAAGGACGCGCTCGACCTGCTCGAAGACCGCTTCCCGGCGCAGGCCGGGGACACGGTGCAGATCGTCTACAAGGCCGAATCCGGAGTCGAGTCGCCGGCGGTGAAGCGCACGATGGAAGGCGTCTTCGCCGAGGCCGCAGCGCTGCCGCACGTCAGCGAAGTCGCCAGCCCTTACGAAGGCGGCGGCGCCGGCGCCATCAGCGACGACGGCAAGATCGCCTACGCGACCGCCCAGTTCAACGTCACCACCGACAAGCTGAACGACGGCGAAGTCGAGAAGATCATGGACACCGCGCAGGATGCGGGCGGCGACGGGCTGCAGGTCGAGGTCGGCGGCTCCCCGGCGGAGGAAGTCCGCGGCGAAGAAGAAGAAGGCGGCTCGGAGATGATCGGCGTGCTGGCCGCGATCATCGTGCTGCTGATCAGCTTCGGCTCGGTCGTCGCGATGGGGCTGCCGATCATCACCGCCCTGTTCGCGCTCGGCGTCGGGATCAGCGGCATCACCCTCTTCACCCACGTCTTCGACACGGCCGAATTCGCGCCGCAGCTGGCCTTCATGATCGGGCTCGGCGTCGGCGTCGACTACGCCCTCTTCATCCTCACCCGCTTCCGCAACGGCCTCGACGAGGGGATGGAGAAGCGGGAGGCGGCGATCGCCGCCGTCGACACCGCCGGCCGCGCCGTGCTCTTCGCCGGGATCACGGTGATGATCTCGCTGATGGGGATGCTGCTGCTCGGGCTTCCCTTCCTCTACGGGGTGGCGACGGCGGCCGCTATCGCGGTGCTGTTCACGATGATCGCGGCGCTGACGCTGCTGCCGGCACTGCTCGCGATCGCCGGCAACTGGGTCAACCGGATCCGCATCCCCGGCCTCGGCAGCGGCGCCCGCAGCATCGACGAGAACGGCTGGTGGTTCCGCTGGAGCCGTCGCATCCAGCGGCGACCCTGGGTCGCGGCGCTGCTTGCCGGCGGCCTGCTGATCGCGCTTTGCATCCCCACCCTCTCGCTGCGGCTCGGCACCAACGACGCCGGCACCGACCCGGCTGGGACGACGACGCGCGAAGCCTACGATCTGCTCGCCGAAGGCTTCGGGCCGGGCTTCAACGGTCCCTTCGTCCTCGCCGCGGAACTGCCCGAAAAGGGCAACGACGAGGTGCTGCAGAAGCTGCGCACCGAACTGAAGGGCGAAGAAGGCGTCGAGGCGGTGACCGACGTCACCCTCAACCCGAACGAAACGGTCGGGGTCTTCCAGCTCTACCCGACGACCTCGCCGCAGAGCGAGGAAACGACCGAACTACTTGACCGCGTCCGCGACGACGTGATCCCGCCCGTGGAGGAAGCCACCGGCGCCCAGGTCCACGTCGGCGGCATCAACGCGATCTTCGAGGACTTCGGCAACGCGATCGCCGGCAAGCTGCCGCTCTTCATCGGCGTCGTCGTCCTGCTCTCGGCGCTGCTGCTGATGATCGTTTTCCGCTCGATCTGGGTGCCGCTGAAGGCGGTGCTGATGAACCTGCTCTCGATCGGCGCCGCCTTCGGGCTGATCGTCGCCGTCTTCCAGTGGGGCTGGGGCGCGAGCCTGATTGGCGTCGACGCCACCGGACCGATCATCTCGTTCTTCCCGATCTTCCTCTTCTCGATCATCTTCGGGCTCTCGATGGACTACGAGGTCTTCCTCATGTCGCGGATCCACGAGGAGTGGGAGCACAGCAAGGACGCGACCGAATCGGTCACCCGCGGCCTCGCCCTCACCGGCCGCGTGATCACCGCGGCGGCGGCGATCATGGTCACCGTCTTCGCCTCCTTCATGATCGGCGAAGACCGCATCATCAAACTCTTCGGCCTCGGCCTCGCCTCGGCGGTCTTCATCGACGCGGTGATCATCCGCTCGGTCCTGGTGCCGGCGGTGATGCAGCTGCTCGGCGAGCGCGCCTGGTGGTTCCCCAGCTGGCTCGACCGGATTCTGCCGCGGCTGCACGTCGAGCCCGCCGAGGGCGATCCCTCGCCGACCGGCGAGTTCGCCGCGGTCGGGGCGAGCGGCAGCGGCGACTCGGACGCTTAGCGGCGCGCGTCGAGTTCGCCCCGGATGTCGGCCGCGATGCGCTCGGGCTCGGCTTCGAGCTGTTTGTCCGTGAAGCGGTGGATGGCGTAGCCGGCCGAGCGCAGGTCGAGATCACGTTGGTGGTCATCCTCGAAGGCGACCGAGCCGCGGTGGTAGGTCCAGGTGTCGGCCTCGACGATGAGCTTGTGGGAGCGCCAGAGGAAGTCAACTTCGTAGCGGCCCAGCTTGACGTTGACCTCGGGGGCGGGGATGCAGTGGGAGGCGAAGAGTTCGAGGAAGGCGGTCTCTAGGTCTGAGCGGGTGCGGTCGGTCTCGATGTGCTCGAGGCGATAGCCCTTGAGCTCGGCCTGGCGGATCGCGCGGCGGATTAGGTGCGGTGGGACGAAGGAGCTAGCCCGGAGGTCTTCGAGGGTGCGCGCGACGGTCGTGACGGGGATGTTGTCGCGGTGGGTGGTCAGGAGCCTTCCCCGTCGCCCTCCTCTACCTGGCGAGCAGGAGGGCGACGGGGAAGGCTCCGCGAGGGATGGGACGTGAAGCGAGGGGGCGCGGTGGAGGTGGATGCCCCGGCGTCTGGAGCGGCCCGAGGTCGAGGGGGTCAAGATGTGGATCGGGCCTTCGATGGGTTTGAGCAGGCCCCAGAGGGACGCGGCGGAGCCGTGGCTCAGCACGGCATCGTCGCCGCAAGCGAGCACCGCGGCCATCCAGCGCCCGTGCCAGCTGAGGGCGCGGTGTCCTACGGCATAGATGCCTCGGTGGATGCGGTGGAGATGGCCCCGGGCGACCCGATTGCGGATCGCCCTCGCACCCAGCCCTGCGCTTTCGAGCTGTTGCCGCGTAGCCAGGCCGTGCTGGCGCTGGGCTATTTTCGCGACGGCAAAATCAGGCGTGTCGACTTTTTGACCCATGTGGGCACATAAGTCGACAGGGCCTCGGGCTCTCCCCCGTTGCCCAGCGTTCTGCTTAAGCCAGAGCGGTTGCGGCTCGTCCCTTCAGACCGCTTCCAATGGGCGAGGGCTGCCTTGAAGCCTTGGCCCGCAAGTGGGACGTCGGCGCGGCCGGGAAAGTCGACCGTGAGGTAGCCGGTCCAGCGGTTCGCGGGCTTGGCGTTGCGACGAAAGGTTGCGTGACCGGCGAAAGGCGCGGTCGGCGCGAGTTTTGCGGTGCGCAGCGGGTCGTCGAAGGCGAAGGAGGCTGAGGGGTGGTCGCCGATGACTTCGCGCGAGACGACCAGCCCCGTGTGCCGTTCTTCGATCGAGGTTTCAGATGGACCCGCGCCCCTTGGTGGTTCTTGTTTGCCTGCAGGAAGAGTGACTCGTGCGCCGATGGGGAGCGGGCGATCAGTCGCGCTCCCTCGACGAGGTCTCCGCCGGTTTCGCCGATCAGCACCGATCCACATCCGGCGTCGATGAACGGGCTGACGATCGCCCTCGTGCGACCGGCCGTGACGCGAGTGAAGTCTTCCTCGCCTTCGAAATCGATCGTGCCGACCCAGGAACCTGGCTGGAAGGAATCCGACCCGCCCTTCTCACAGCTGGCGTGGACCCGTTCCCGAGGACCACTCGGCTCGAACTGAACATCGATCTCTCCGACCGGCCCGAGATCGGCTTCGATCGAGTGCGGCTCCACCTTCGCGGAGGCGAGGTAGATCGCCACTTCCCCCTTCTTGCCAACGAAGAGAGCGAGCTCACCCTGTTTGAACTGTGGCTTCGAGAAGGCAAGTGCGGAGGAGCGAGAACCCGTTGGTCCCCTTCAGCCGGAAGGCGCCGAAGGCGCCGGTCTCGACTTCGCCTTCAGCCGCGACGGGAGCGGCGAGAAGCAGGGCGACAAGCACCGAGAGCAGGGCCGAACGGCGGATCGATCGGCGGCGACTAACAAGACGTGGCGAACGAAGGATCGCCGCTGATCGAGAAGCACGCGTGGGCGATGTTGACGTGGACGCCGGGGCCAGCGAGGCGGACAGCCGGGCGGCCGGGAAAATCGAGTGCCAGATCGCCACGCCACAAGGGGACAACGGAGTCGCGGCCGCGGGTGAGGGACGCGGACCCCGAGAAGGGCAATGGCGGAGCGAGCGAGGCGGTGCGCAGGTCATCGGCGAACCGGAAGGCGCCGGTGCCGGCAAAGCCCTCGACCGCCCTGAAGATGGAGACCCCTTGCCGGCGCTCTCTGATCTCGGCGCGGTACTTGACCTTGCCCCGCGGCTGATTCTTGTTCACCTGGAACGTGAGTTTGCGACCGTGCACGAATGAGACTCCGCCGAGCCGTGCGCCCGGCTGATCGCCGCCTCTTGATTCTCCGTAGCCGCCGCGGCCGATGCAGAAGGAGGTGAAAGGCACCAAGGGCGTCCGCGTGGCACGGGCGCGGGTGAACCCGTGCTCACCTCTGAACTCGACGAAACCCTCGTAGGTGGCGGGTTCGAAGCTGTAGCTCTGGCGGGAGCAGGCGATGTGAATCTTCCGCTTGCGGCCGGAGGGATGGAGCGCCAGATCAACCTTCCCGAACGGACCGAGGTCGGCCTTCACAAACGATTCAGAAACGATTCCCGAGACCCTGTAGTAAGCCACCCCCTTCCGGCCGCTGCCACGAGCGACGCTGACGGAGATCTCGCCGCGCCCGTCGAGCCGTTCCGAGAACCCGCCGAAGTGGACCGTGTAGCCATTCGTGCCTTGCAGTTGGAAGCCTGCGGAGTAGGCCACCAGTTCTCCAGCGGCGAGGATTGGCGGTAGCGGGGCGACCGCGGCCGAGGCCGGCGCGGCGAGGGACGCGGTCGCGATCCCGATGCTGAGGATCAATCGGAATCTCATTACTCGGCGATCCTATGGAAGGCTGCCGGACCGAGCGCGCGGGCGGAATCTGATTCGATAGCCGCGATGGCAGTCAGCGCCCAATACAGCGTCACGATCCGCGTCGAGCTCGACGCGCGTAAAGAGCCCCTCGGGCGCCTGACCGCGGCGATCGCCGAGGCCGGCGGCCAACTGCAGGGCGTCGACCTAGTCCCCGGCGCCGGCCCGGAGGGCAAACGGGTGCGCGAGTTCACGATCGACGCGACCGATCGCGAGCACTGGGAGAAGATCCTGCGGGCGATCGGCTCGACGCGGGGTGCGCGGGTGCTCGACTACGTCGACCGCACGATGCAGATGCACCGCGGCGGCAAGATCGACATGCGCAACAAGTACCCGGTGAAGACGCGCGACGACCTCTCGATGGCCTATACCCCCGGCGTCGCCCGCGTCTGCATGGACATCCACCACGACCGCAGCAAAGCCTTCGAGTACACGATCAAGAAGAACACCGTCGCGGTCGTCTCCGACGGCAGCGCCGTGCTCGGCCTCGGCAACATCGGCCCCGAGGCGGCGATGCCGGTGATGGAGGGCAAGGCGATGCTGTTCAAGGAGTTCGCCCAGGTCGACGCCTTCCCGATCTGCCTCGACACGCAGGACCCGGACG
>Ga0207683_10004742_pt1 | contig 11717 bp, 11 predicted proteins | sample KBSM73metaG_FD_184333 | JGI IMG/M metagenome (GOLD analysis project Ga0207683, IMG submission 184333) | Miscanthus rhizosphere microbial communities from Kellogg Biological Station, Michigan, USA - KBS M7-3 metaG (SPAdes) (version 2) | ecosystem: Host-associated > Plants > Roots > Rhizosphere >...
CGTAGCGCGACTGCGGCGCGTAGTCCGCGCTCTGCGCCGCGACGAGCAGCGTGCCCTCGGCAACCGTGAGCCGATAGTGGCCGTCGGCGCCGGTCAGCGTCGTCGAGACCGCGTCGCCGGGCCGTGCGAGGCCGCCGATCTTCGCCGCGTCGATCCGTGCGCCGGCGACCGCGCCGCCCGTTGCATCGGTGACGGTGCCGGCGAGCGTGCGCCCACCGCGCGGCAGCACGAGCTCGACCTTGTCGTCGCCGGTGATCTCGCGCGTCACGGCCGCGGGCTCGTGATCGGGCGCGCTCGCGCTGATCGTCCACGAGCCGCGCTCGATCTCGATCGACTCGCCGGCCTTCGCGAGCGTGACGTCGCGCGTCTTGTCGTCGACCAGCCGCACCGTCGCGGCGACCGGTCCGGCGTCGTCGCGCACGCTGACGATCAGATGAGCCCGACTCGGTGCGGCCACGACCGGGCTCGCCACCGCCGCGCTGCCGGCGACCACGGCGGCATGTGGTGCGCTCGCCGGTACGCTGGTCGCTCGATGCTTCCACCAGAGCGCGACCGCAATCACGGCCGCGATCCCCACGATGATCAGTGCCCTCGTCCTCGTCACGGGCCGAGAACCCAGGCCGCGCAGGCGAAATTCCTAGAAGCTGCGAGATTGTGCGCCGTCGACGACGATGCACGCGCCCGAGATCCAGCTCGCGCGCGGCGACGCGAGGAACGCCACGACCGCGGCGACCTCCTCGGGCGTCCCGAACCGCCCGGCGGGCAGCTCGCGCTTCACCATGTCGGCGATGCCGGCGGGGTCGGCCTTCTGCCGCCGATCCCAGCCGCCGCCGGGGAACAGGATCGAGCCCGGCGCGACGCTGTTGACGCGGATCCCGTGCGGCGCGTAGTCGCGCGCGAGCGCCTTCGCCAGCGCGATCACGCCGGCCTTCGCGACGTTGTAGCCGGGCGCGCCGCCGGCCTCGCGGCCCCAGATCGACGACGTCATCGTGATCGATCCGCCGCCGCGCGCGATCAGATGCGGTGCCGCGCGCTGGACGACGCGCATGCTCGACCACAGGTTCATGTCGAGCGACTTCGCGAAGTCGTCGTCGTCCATCGCCGAGGCCTCGCGCGCGAACGACTTGCCCACGTTCGCGATCACGACATCGATGCCGCCGAGTGCCTTCACGCAGACGTCGACGGCCGCGCTCGCACCGTCGGCCGTGGTGACGTCGGTGGCGACTGCTGCGTGACCGGTCCCTAGCGCGTCGACGCTCGCCTTCAGCTCCTCGGCACCGCGCGCGACCGCGCAGATTCGACCGCCCTCGTTCGCCAGCGCCTGCGCGATCGCCTTGCCGATGCCGCGGCTCGCGCCGACGACGAGGCACGCCTTGCCCGCCAGCTGGAGATCCACTACGGAATCTCCCAGGTGTGGCCCCACAGCGACTGCGCGCCGTCGATACGCAGCGTGGTGCCGGTGATGTACGCGGCCGCGGGCGACGCGAGAAACACGATCGACGCTGCGACTTCTTCGACGGTGCCGGCGCGCTTGAGCGGCGTCTCCGCGATGCCGCGCTCGAGCAGCTGCGGCGGATACTGCGCGGTGCCCGACGACAGGATGATCCCCGGCGCCACCGCGTTGACGAGGATCCCGAACTGGGCCCACTCCACGGCGAGCGTCATCGTGAGGTTCTCGACGCCCGCTCGCGCCGCGCCCGTGTGCGCCATCCCCGGAAACCCGCGGTAGATGTTCGCGATCACGTTGATGATGCGACCGCCCTTCTGCGGGATCATCCACTGGTTCGCGACCTCGCGGCAGACGTGAAACGTTCCGACGAGGTTGTTCTTCACGACCGCGAGGAAGCCGTTCGGCGAGATCATCTGCGCGGGCGACGGGAACTGACCGCCGGCATTGTTGACGACGATGTCGATCCGCCCCCACCGCTCGAGCACCTGCTTGACCATCGCCTCGACCTGGCCGGGCTCGCGGATGTCGCAGGTCGCGGCGAGCGCGTCGGGTCCGAGCTGGGCGGCCGCCGCGGCGAGCTTGTCCGGAGTGCGGCCGCAGATCGCGACCCGGGCTCCGCACCGGATGAGCTCGGCGGCGGTGGCGAGCCCGATCCCGGACCCGCCTCCCGTGACGATGGCCACCTGGTCCTTGAAGATCCCCGGCGCGAACACGCGCTGACTCTCGGCGCTTGGCGTCATTTCGGCCCGACTATACGGGACCCGCTGCCCCAGAGAGGGGACCCACCCCCCGGATCCACTGGCGACCCCGGTAGCCAGCGGAGCGAAATGGCTTGTCTGTATGATCTGTTAGCCCGGGCACGCTCTCTGCACTAGTACCGTACGTGGCCGGGGCTACGAGCACAGGAGAGGTGCGCCTTGTCGATCGAGGCGAGGCCGGAGCGCAGCGGCGGCAAGGCCGTTACGTCCTGGGCGACCTGCTCGGCCGCGGTGGCATGGCCGAGGTGTTCGCCGGCCACGCGATGGGCTCGCACGGGTTCCAGAAGCCGGTCGCGATCAAGCGCCTGCTCCCCGAGCTCGCGAACGACCACGTCTTTGTCGAGCGCCTGATCGGCGAGGCCAAGCTGCTGGTCGGCATGCAGCACGGCAACATCGTGTCGGTCCTCGATCTCGCGCGCGATGGCGAGGATGTCTTCCTCGTCATGGAGTTCATGGACGGGCCGAGCCTGCGCCAGCTCCTCAAGGCACGTGGCCAGCGCGGTCTGCCGCTCGCGATCACCGCGTACATCGTGCAGTCCGCTGCCGCGGGCCTCGAGTTCGCGCACGGCCGCCACGTCGTTCACGCCGACATCTCGCCGTCGAACCTGTTGCTGACGACCTCGGGCGAGGTTCGCGTCGCCGACTTCGGCATCGCGCGTCGCGAAGGCAACGGCGCGGGCGTGGTCGAAGGCAAGTGGGCGTACATGGCACCCGAGCAGGCGCGCGGCGAGCCGCTGACCCCGCGCTCGGATGTGTTCGCACTCGGCGTCGTGCTGTACGAGCTCGTCACCGGGCAGCATCCGCTTGGCCGCCAGATCACCGCCGACGAGCGCGAGAGCGGGCCGATGCGAGTCGTGCCGCCGCGCGTCGTCAATCCGAGCATTCCCGCGGGCATCGATGCGATCTGCATGAAGGCGCTCGCCCACGATGCGCGCGATCGCTACGCGAGCATGAAGCAGCTCAGCGATGCACTCGTCGAGGAGCGCTTCAGCAACGGCTGGCGCGAAGGTGCGAGCGATCTCGCGACGCTGATCCGCGAGTGCGCGCCGGGCGCCGACCCCGCGCCGCTCGAGCGCCGCACGTTGATCACCGACCGGCCGGTCACGATCGTCACGCGCTCGCTGATCAGCCAGAGCAAGCCCGCGCCGACGCCGCCGGATGAAGCCGCCTGGGCCGCACCGATCCCGCGCGCGTCGTCGCCGAAGATCGCGGCCGAGCCCGACTCGCTCGAGCGGACGAGCGAGCGCCGCTCGCAGCGCGATATCGATTCGATCGAGCACACGAAGGACCGCCGCTCCGCGCCGAACCTGCCCGCGCCGGTCGCCACGATCCCGTCGGGCGCGCGCACGTCGCAGGTGTGGATCGAGCCGCCGGCGCAGATGTCGGGGCCCGAGCTGGCGTCGGTGCACGGCGGCGCCACGGTCACCGGCTCGGCGCAGATCGCGCTCGCCGAGCGCAGCAGCCGATGGACCTACGGCGTGCTCGGTGTCGCGGCGCTGCTCGGCGTGTCGGCGGCGATCGCGATCCAGCTCGCGCCCGGCAAGCTCGCGCACACCGCCGAGGCCGCGCCGCAGCCCGCGCCGACCACCGCGTCCGCGCCGGCCACCGCGTCCGTGCCGACCACCGCGTCCGCGCCGGCCACCGCGTCCGTGCCGACCACCGCCGCCGCGCCGGCGCCCGTGCCGACCCCGGTCGCCGTTCCGGTTGTCGTACCCGTGCCCGCGCCGGTTGTGCCGACGACGCCGGCCGTCGAGGCGAAGGCCGCCGATCCCGTGGCGCCGCCGCCCGTCGAGGCCAAGGTGGCCCCGGTCGCGACGCACGAGCCGAGGCCTGCGCTCGCGTTCCGCCCGCACGCCGCGCCGAAGTCCGCCCCGACGCCGAAGAAGGTCGATGCGACGCTGCGCGTGAAGTCGGATGCCTACGCCACGATCACGATCGGCCACGACCAGCAGGAGACGCCGGGCGCGAAGTTCCACCTCAGCGGCGGCTCGTACACCGTGCGCGTTCGCAACAGCGAGATGCGCGTCGCGTTCTCGTGCCAGGTGTCACTCGAGTCGGCGAAGGTGACGACGCTCAGCGTCGACATGGAGGAGAAGCAGTGCTTCGTCGAGTAGCGCTCGCCGCGCTGCTCGCTGCATCCGGCGTCGCCCACGCCGACGATGGCGATGACGATCAGCAGGTCGTCGTCGTCAACACCGCGCCGCACCTCGGCGACACCGGCCAGGTCGAGCGCCTCACGCGCGTGCTCGAGAACCGCGGCCTGCTCGTCAAGCTCCCCGACCAGCTCGCCGCCACGCTCGATGGCCGCAACGTCCAGGTCGGCGACGTCGATGCGATCCGCGACGCATACATGTCCGGTGACTACGAGCTAGCGCTCAAGATCATCGACGCCGATCAGGATCGCGTGCTCGGCGAGGCCGTCTCGGGCGACCCGATTCCCGCGATCGCGGAGCTCGCGCAGTGGCGCGGCATCGTCGACGCGCAGCTAAAGAAGGAAGACGAGGCGATGCGCTGGTTCCGGCTCACGCGCCGCCTCAACCCGGCGTGGGAGATCGATACCAAGGTCGCCTCGCCGCGCGTCCGCGCGATGGTCAAGAAGGCCAAGCACGACCCCGAGGAGACGGGCGTGGTCAGGGTCTCCGCCGAGCCGGCCGAGGCGAAGGTCCTGATAGACGGCAGCGATTCCCACAGCGCCGGTGAGAAGATCGAGCTGCCGGTCGGGATCCACCTCGTCGTCGTCACCGCCGAGGGTCGCAAGCCCTACGCCGAGCTCGTCGATCTCCAGGCCGACGACCCGTACAAGATCCAGATCGCGCTCGACAAGGAGACGACGCTCGACCGCGCCGCGCGCCTCGTCGACGAATCGGCCGCCGCGCCTCCCGGCAAGGCCCGCCTCAAGCGCGCCCGCGCGCTGTCGAAGCTCACGGGGCACAACAAGATCCTGTTCGTCGAGGACGGCTCCCAGGACCACGTCACCGTCCGGCTCTACGACGTCGATGCCAAGAAGGTCAGCAAGCCGGTCGATCTCGACGGCCAGGCCTCGTCGGCGGCGATCGCGCGCAAGGTCCAGGCCGCGCTCGATCCCGACAACCTGGTCGACGCGAACACGATCGTCGTCACCACCGCCGGCCACGACGAGCCGAAGTGGTACTCGCACTGGTACGTGTGGGCCGGCGCGGCGCTGCTCGTCGGCGGCGGCATCGGCACCTACGAATACATGACCGCCTCACCCACCAGCGTTCGAGGCTTCTGATGCGCATCACCTCGCTGCTCCTGCTTGCTCTCGCTGCTTGCACCGACCCCGCGGTCGAGATGCACCTCGTGCTGCCGCAACAGGATCCGATGACGGATCTCTCCTGCGTCAACGCCGTGAAGCTCGACGCCTACGGCAACGACCAGGGCGACGCGACCCACGGCCCGGAAATCAAGTCGGACTGCGTCGACCTCGATCACGCGCCGACCTCGTTCGCCGACCTCGCGTCGATGATGCACGGCAAGTTCGCGGCACCGATGCCGGCATCCGGGCTGCTCGGCGTCGAGGTTCATGCGTTCGCCGGTCACTGCAGCGATGCGCTCGACCCCTACGAGGCGATCGTCTACGGCGGCGCGGCGTACACGGCGGGCGACATGGCGGTGCCGCTCGCGCCCAACATCTCTTGCAGCGCGACCGCGACCTACTCGGTCCGCGCGGTCGACCTGACCAACGCGGGCGCGTGCGCGCCGATGGCGGGCATTGCCTACGCGGCCGACATCCGCCCATCGCTCATGGGCACGGACTTCCCGACGATGTTCATCGACTACGGCATTTCGGCCGCCATGCTTGGCGCCGACGGCACCACCCAGGTCAGCTCGTTCAGCTCGATCCTGGGCGCGGGCTGCATCGCCGCGGGCTATCAGAACGACGGCAACGCGCAGTACGGCATCACGTGCGTGTCCACGACCACGCCCACGCTGTGCGGTGGCCCGCCGGGCACGGTCGAGGTCGGCGTCGTTCCCGATCTCTACTACGGCTACTTCGATCACCAGCTCGCGCAGCAGTTCGGCGCACCGACCTTCGGAGCCGCCTACGACATCGCGACCAAGACCGCGATGACCGGCGCGACCGTCACGATCGATCAGGGCACGGGCCAGGTCGTCTACGCCGAGCCCGGCGCCGGCGGCTTCACCACGCACGACGCGCCCACAGGCGCCTCCGGCATGTTCCTTGTCTACGGCAAGGGCGCGGTCGCGATCACGGTTGCCGCTCCAGGTCACGTCTCCGAGCACTACATCGTCGCGGGCACTCCGCAGGACCCGTCGACCGTGATCGCCGCCCTGCCGCCCATGTAACATGACGGCATGGCAGGCCTGATCGTCCAGGTCACGGGGCGCCGCTTCGCGATCCCGTTCGAGTGTCCGTGCTGCGGCGCACCGCCCGACACCGAGCTGCGCATCCCGCGCGCGCGCGGCGCCACCGCGGCGCCCGACTCCGCGGCCGGCCTCGACGTCCCTTACTGCTCGCGCTGCATGCGCCACGCGGAAGCCTGGGAGCATGCAGGAGTCGGCTCCGCCGCCGTGCTCGTCGTCGGCGTGCTCGCGTTCATCGGCGTCTCGCTCGTCGCCGCGCGTCCGCTGCTCGGCCTCCTCGCGCTCGTCGCCTCGATCCCGGTGGCGTTGCTCGTGGCCAACGCCCGTCGCGCGCGTGCGAAGGACGGCTGCTCCGAGGCATGCGCGGCGCCCGGCATGGCACTCGCCTACCACGGCTACAACGGCACGCTCACCAGCATCGCGTTCGAGTCGCTGACCTACGCGGCCCGGTTCGCGGAGCACAACACCGGCATCGTGCTCGAGACGCCGCAGCTGCGCCGCCTGCTCGAAGGCCACCGCATCGCTCGTCTCCAGGTCCCGACTCCGGCCGCGGCTGTGTCGCTCTCGGCGGCGCCCACACCCGCGGAGTGGCGCAGCAAGATCGAGCAGGCACGCGGTCCGCTCGCCCGCCGCACCGCGCTGTCGCGTGCGCTCGATGCGCTGCCCGACGAGGCCGTACGCGCGGATCTGATCCGGTCGGCCGCCGACGCCGAGCTCGCGCCGGTGCTCGCGCGCGCGCAGACGCTGTCGGGAACGGCGAAGCGCCAGCATCTCGAGGCCGCGATCGCAGAAGTGCGCGCGGACAACCTGCCGGAGCCGCTGCAGGCGGCCGAGCTGCAGCAGCTCGAAGCGCAGCTGCGCTAGCCGTGAGCGTGCTGCGCGCCCGGATCGTCGAGGTCGGCTTCCTCGTTCCACCAGAGCCGCCGCGCCCGGAATGGACGACCGGTGACGTGACGTGGCGACTACTGCGGATACCGGGAATCGAACCGTGGGCCGACACGCAGTACTTCCGAGTGAGCCTCGATGACCGCGAGGTCTTTGTGGTCAACGCGAGTCATCCGGTGCGTAGCGACGCAGACTGCACAGCTATCGCGGCCGTGCTCTCCGCTCACCTCGTCGACGTGGTGCTCGTGTTCCTTCGCGCGTCTGGCGATGGCTGGGAGCGCGCGACGTGTGCGACGGGCGCGACGCCCGAACTGGCCGCCCCGGCGGCCGCCACGGTTCAACGGCTCGCGACCTTAAACGAGACGAATCCGATCGCCGTCGCCGTCGACGGGCAGGCGTTCGAGGTCGACATGGTCCGGAGCGAGAGACAGTGGTTCGCTCGCGTACAGCATCGTCTCCATGACCCTCGAAAAAACTCATGACCATTTCCAGTATCGCGTGAACCCTCCAGATTCAGCGGCTGCCAGGCGATCCGACAGGTGTCAGCAGGTGACGCAGCGCCTCGCGCGCCTGGCCGAGTAGATCTGCCACGTGCTGGACCGAGCGCGGCGCCGCCGGCGATGTCTGCTTGATCGTTACGATCAGATCCTCGAGCTCGACGACCGAGTCGAGCGCCGCGTGTAGCCGCGCCAGCGTCATGAGGTCCGCCCCGTGCTGCATGGCGGTTGGATGCAGCAAGTGGCGCGCCAGGTGCCGCCGCGACCGGTGGTCGCACCACCCGCACTGCGTGCGCCGCGGCGCGGTCGCTGCAGTTGCACCGCGGCACGCGACCCCTGCCGGGATCCCTGCGAGCGAAGACCTGACGAGATCGTGCGGTCGCCGCCCTCGACCTCCTCGACTCCCGGGCATGCACAACCCACCGCCGGCGCCCGAGATGGCGAGCCCACCCACAACCCTCCCGGGTGGGTCTACTCGATCAGATCCAGAGCGCGCAGAGCTGGCACGCGCGCGAGCGCCGGTGGAGACCGCAGAGGTCCGTGCGGCGCCGGTGATTGGTCCATTTGTGAACGACCATTGGCCTTGAAGGCGAATCCCCGGTGGGGGAGATCCCGTGTGCAAGCACGGTTCGCACGGCAGCACGCAAGACCCCGCGCAAGACGGTTGGGCCCTACGATGGGGGAAAGCGTCGCAAGGGCAGCGTGTTTGCCGACCGCTATCACGCGACGATCATCAAGACGCCTCGCCAGGCGCGTCATGAGCTGGCGTACGTGCTCAACAACTGGCGCAAGCACCGCGAGGATCGCCGGGGCGCCGCGCGCGGGTGGACGATCGATCCGTTCGCGACGGGCTGGTGCTTCGATGGCTGGCGCGAGCGCGCAGACGAGCCGTTCGTGTGGAAGCTGCGCGCGACGTACGAGCCGATTCCCATGTGGCGGCCGAAGACGTGGCTGCTGACGGAGGGCTGGCGGCGCTACGGGCTCGTCAGCACGCACGAGGTGCCGAGCGCGCGGCGTGCCACCGCCTGACGCGCGATATTCGAAGCCGCACGCCGAATCACGGCCGGCAGGCAGCGACTACCGATCGCGATGCGCGCTCACGATCAACGCATCTGCGCCGCGGGGCGTCAGCGCGAGTGGCCCGTCTCGCCTTCGTCGCCGTCGTCGTCGGCGGTCGGCGCGCGGTTGGTGTCCTCTTCCTTGTCGAGGCCCAGGCGGCGGATCATCTTGTAGATGCTCATCCGCTCGATGCCGGCGGCGCGTGCGGCGGCCGAGATGTTGCCGTCGTGCGCTTCGAGGAGGGCCTCGAGGTAGCGGCGGTCGAACTCGTCCACCAGCTTTTGCTTCGCCTGCTTGAACGGGACGTCGATGTCGATCGTCGCGAAGCCGCCTTCCTTCTTCGGCGGCGATTCGAATGCGGCTTGCGGATGGTTCGGCAGGAGGACGGCGCGCTCGACCGCGTTGCGGAGCTCGCGGACGTTGCCGGGCCATGCGTGGCGCTGCGCGCGCGCGATGAAGTCATCGGGGAGGCGCGGGTCGGGGTTGCCCGAGGAGACCGAGAGCTGGCGCAGGAAGTGTTCGACCAGCAGTGGGATGTCCTCGCGGCGTTCGCGCAGCGCGGGGATCGAGAGCTTGGCCACCGCGAGGCGGTAGTAGAGGTCGGAGCGGAACGTGCCGCGGTTGACCTCGGAGGCGAGATCGCGGTTCGTCGCCGCGACGATGCGAACGTCGGAGGCGAAGACCTTGGTGCCGCCGAGCCGGCGCACGCGGCGGGTCTCGACCGCGCGCAGCAGCTTGGCCTGGACGTCGAGCGGCAGCTCGCCGATCTCGTCCAGGAACAGGGTGCCTCCGTGCGCCATCTCGAAGACGCCCGGCGTGGACTTGATCGCGCCCGTGAAGGCGCCGATCTCGTAGCCGAACAGCTGGGCTTCGAACAGCTGCTCCGGGATCGCCGAGCAGTCGAGCACGACGAACGGCTGGTCGCGGCGCGGCGAGCACTGGTGGATCGCGTCTGCGACGAGCTCCTTGCCGCAGCCGGTCTCGGCCTGGATGAGCACGGTCGCGTCGCTCTGCGCGAAGCGGTTCACCAGCTCGAACAGGTGACGCATGCTGGCCGAGCCACCGACGAGCTGCTGAAGGCGCGCCTCGTTCCACAGCGGCATCGCGATCGCTTCGTCGAGCGGCTCGAAGACGATGGCGGACTTGCCGATCTGGATCGTGGAGCCGGGCTGGATGTACGCGTCGACGATGCGCACGCCCTTGACGTACGTGCCGTTCGTCGAGCCGAGGTCGCGCAGGCGATAGCCCTCGGGCATCAGCTTGAGCTCGCAGTGCAGGCCCGAGACCTTGGAGTCGGTGAGGTTGAGATCGGCGCCTGCGCGGCCGATCTGGATCTGCGGCAGGCCGAGCTCGATCGTCTTGCCGGTATCGGCACCGGCGACGACGGAGAGACGGCACCGCCGCACGTTCACCGTGCGAGGTAGGCCTTGATACGAGGTGACCCACGTGGGGGTCTCGAGGTCACTGCCTTCCACTTCGAGAGATCGTACCACGCTCATCGCGTTGCTCCTTGCACGGCTGCGATCCGGACATGTCCGTTGTCACCGACGCGGATCTCGTCGATGCGGAAGTTGGGGTCGATGGTCGCTTCGAACGACGTGATGTCGATCGTGGGGTCGTGATCGTCGTCGCGACGCTGGACGGTCGCGGGGACCTTGGCGCCGCTCTCGGTCTCGAGGACGACGGGGGAACCGAGCTTGACCGCCGCGAGCTGTGCGCGCGGGACGCCGAAGCGAATGACGAGCGCGTCGGGGTCGAACACGCGCGCGATCGCCGTGCCCTTGTGCGCGAGCTCGCCTTCCTTCGCCTTGACCACCGCGACGACGCCGTCGATCGGCACCTTGACGTCGGCGGTCGCGATCAGGCGTTCGTACTCGGTGATCTGCGCGGCGTACTCGCGGATCGACGCACCGGCGCCCGCGCCCTCGGCACCTGCGGCGTTCGCCTCGGAGAGCGCGTTGCGCACGGCCTCCGGGGACGAGGCACCACTGCGCATCAGCCGGCGCTCGATCTGCGCCTTGCGCGCGGCGTTCGCGGCGAGTGCACCCGCGCGTGCGGCCTGCGCCTGCGCGTTGGCTTTCTGCGCGCGCGCCTCGTTGAGCTTGCTCTGTAGCTCGCTGTCATCGAGGTGGGCAACGATCTGACCGGTATGCACGTGCTGTCCGTTGTGGAGGTCGAGCTTGTCCACGCGGCCTTCGAAGTCGGCGGTGATGACCTTGGAGTTGCGCGAGGTCACGACCCCGACGAACTCGGCGGCCTTCGGGGCTTCTTGTTTCGCGGCGGGCACGACAGCCTCGGTGGGATCACCCTCGCTCGGGGCTGTTTCGTGCGTTCCGCAGGCTGCCCCCTGAAGTAGAACGAGCAGCAGTGTTGGGAGCAGCAAAAGCGGCTTCATAGGGGAGCTCCTGGCGAGAGTTGGTGGCCTGGGATGCGGCGAGCAGCTTGGAGTAGAGACCGCCGCGGGCGACGAGCTGATCGTGCGAGCCCTGCTCGACGATCTTGCCCTTGTCCATGACGACGATCAGGTCGGCGTTGCGAACGGTCGAGAGCCGGTGCGCGACGGTGATCCGCGTGCAGCGCAGCTTCTCGAGGCCGGAGATCACCTTGGCCTCGGTCTGGTTGTCGAGGGCGGAGGTCGCCTCGTCGAGCAGCATCAGCGTCGGGTTGCGCAGGATGGCGCGGGCGATCGCGACGCGCTGGCGCTGGCCATCCGAGAGCGAG
>Ga0207683_10004743_pt1 | contig 11715 bp, 10 predicted proteins | sample KBSM73metaG_FD_184333 | JGI IMG/M metagenome (GOLD analysis project Ga0207683, IMG submission 184333) | Miscanthus rhizosphere microbial communities from Kellogg Biological Station, Michigan, USA - KBS M7-3 metaG (SPAdes) (version 2) | ecosystem: Host-associated > Plants > Roots > Rhizosphere >...
GAAGGGCATTTTCGGCTGACCTCAGGACTGCACAGTCCGGGGTACCTGCAATGCGCCCTGGTTCTGCAGCATCCGCGTGAGGCTGAAGCCTGCGGTGCGGAGATTGCGGCAAGGGTCAAAGACCTGAAGCCCCAGGTTGTGCTTTCACCCGCCCTTGGGGGCATTGTCATCGGGCAGGAAGTCGGACGGGCCCTGGGCGTCCGGGCGATCTTTGCTGAGCGTCAAGATGGGAAGCTGAGTCTGCGGCGAGGTTTCGCGCTGGAGCCGCGGGAGCGCGTCCTGGTTGTTGAAGACGTTGTGACAACCGGCATGTCGACCCGCGAGACGATCGAGGTCGCGCGAGCGGCCGGCGCAACCGTCGTCGGCGCCGCTTCTATCATCGACCGCAGTGGAGGGCAACAGAGTCTGGACGTCCCTTTCCAGGCGCTCGCGACGGTGTCGCTGCCCACCTATCAGCCGGAGTCGTGCCCTCTGTGCGCAGCCGGGCAGGCTGTGGTGAAGCCGGGTTCTCGCGCCTGACGCTTCGCCGAGTCAACTCCCACTATCCAACTCCCAATTCCCAAGAACTCCAATCCGTTTGGGAGTTGGGGATTGGGAGTTGGAAGTCGATAGTTCAGTGACAAGACGCACGCTCAAGCTGACACTCGCCTACGACGGCACTCGACTCGTCGGCTGGCAACGACAAGCCGAGGGGGAATCGGTGCAGGGCCTGCTCGAAGACGCGCTCGCACGCTTCGAGGGTGCGAGCGTAAACGTGCACGGCGCGGGACGCACCGACGCTGGTGTGCACGCGCTTGGCCAGGTTGCCAGCGCGGTCGTCGGCTTCAATCACGACGTCACGACACTGCAGCGTGCGCTGAACGCGCATCTCCCCCCCGATATCAGAGTGCTGTCGGTGGCGGACGCGGATCCGGAGTTCCACGCGCGCTTCAGCTCGCGCGGAAAGACATATCAGTATCGAATCAGGAGCACGCCCGTCGCGGATCCATTCGATCGTGCGTACGTCTGGCATATTCCCGAACCCCTCAATCTCGCCGCCATGGAGCGGGCAGCGGCAACTCTGGTGGGCACTCACGATTTCGTCGCGTTTCAGAGCGCAGGCAGTGAAACCAGCGGAACCGCTCGCACCATCACGCGGTCAGGATGGCGTGATACCAATGGCCTTCTGACGTATGAAATCACCGGAGACGGGTTCCTGCGTCACATGGTGCGGGCAATTGTGGGCACCCTCGTCGAGGTCGGTCGTGGATGGCGCGAACCCGAGAATGTGGCTGTTCTGCTCGAACCACGGACGCGCGCTGAGGCTGGGGCGACGGCCCCCGCCCACGGGCTCTTCCTCCTCCGTGTGGATTATCATTAACTGGTTGTCAGACGAGGAATTACTCTGCCGCTCGCTTGTGTCGGCGAGCTCCGGCCAGGATCGGGCCGACGACACGTTTCGGCTGGCCAGGGACGAACGTTGCCGACACCACCAACACAAGCGAGTTCTGGGATTGAGCCGTGTCGCGTGACGATCTCCTGACGTGGATTCCGCCCGGTCATCCGGACCAGACGCTCGCCCGTGAGATCCAGTTCGACCGCCTGCCGGTCCATGTGGCCATCATCATGGACGGCAACGGACGATGGGCCGCACAGCGCCATCTTCCACGTGTGGAAGGGCACCGCGTCGGCATCGACTCCGTTCGCGATTCGGTCGAGACCGCGGCTCGTCTGGGCATTCAGGTCCTGACGTTGTACGCCTTCTCGATGGAGAACTGGAAGCGTCCCGCAAGCGAGGTGGGCACGCTCATGCAGCTCCTGAAGCGGTACCTCCGATCCGAACTCGACACGCTACTCAGAAACGACATCCGCTTTCGTGTGATCGGACGGATGGAAGATCTGTCGCCGGATATCCAGGACGAACTGCACGCGGCGATGCAACGCACCGCCGGCAGTCGTGGGATGTTGTTCAACATCGCGTTGAATTACGGCGGCAGGGCCGAGATTGTCGATGCCGCCAGACGAGCGATGGCCTCCGGTGTCAGGCCAGAGGATCTCGACGAACAGCGCTTTGCGAGTTTTCTCTACACCGCCGGTCAGCCGGATCCTGATCTGTTGATTCGGACGAGCGGTGAGATGCGCGTGAGCAACTACCTGCTCTGGCAGATCGCATACTCTGAGATCTACGTCACCGACACGTTGTGGCCGGACTTCCGCAGGCAACATCTCATTGAAGCGGTGCTCGCCTATCAGAAGCGCGAGCGGCGATACGGCGGCATCAGCTCGCCGGCCGTCATCGGCGCCAAATGACCCCGGACGGGAGTCTGTAGCCAGGCATGGTTCGCTTCGTCAGCGGGATCGCTCTCGTGGCGGTTGCGCTCGCGGCGATCCTGTTGCTGCCTATCGTCGCCCTGCGCGTCCTCGCGTGCGTCGTCGCTGCGCTGGCCGCACGCGAGTACCTGGAAATCGTGGACTCACCGATTCGCGCGGTCGTGCTGGCCGTTGCACTGTGTTGGGTCTCGTCCGGGTTGACGATGCCGGCAGCGCAGTTGTTGATGCTGATGGCGCTGCTGTGGGTGACGGCCGAAGTGCTGATCGCGGATCATCCGATCGCGCCGGCGACGTCTGGGGTGTTCGGGGCGGTCTACGTCGGGATGCCGCTCGGCATGCTCGTCGCCGTCCAGGGGCTTCAGAGCTGGTCTGCGACGCTCCTGCTTCTCGGGACGATTGTTGTCAGCGATTCGTCGCAGTACTACGTCGGCCGCATGTTCGGACGACGACCGCTGGCGCCGGCGATCAGCCCGAAGAAGACGATCGAAGGCGCGATCGGTGGTCTCATCTTCGGCACGGCGTTCATGGTCTTCGCGGGTGCGAAGATGCTGCCCTTCACCGGCTACGTTCCGTTGTTCGTGCTGGGCATCCTGGTTGTTGGTCTTGGGATCTGTGGTGATTTGTTCGAGTCGCGGCTGAAGCGCGCCGCCGGCGTGAAAGACAGTTCGTCACTCATTCCGGGGCACGGCGGCGTCCTCGACCGCATCGACGCTCTTTTGTTCGCGGTCCCTCCGTTTTATCTGTTCGTTCGAAACATCTCGTGAGACGACTGGCAATCCTCGGCTCCACAGGCTCGATTGGTCAGAATGCGCTGGCGGTTGTCGATGCGCACCCGACGAGGCTCTCTGTCGTTGCGCTGGCCGCGGGCGACAACTCCGAGTTGCTCTCCGAGCAGATTCGGCGCTATCGGCCGCGTGTTGCGGCATTGGCGAAATCCGAGGCCGTGGACCGGCTGAGAGCAGCGTGTGGCGCCGGTTCGTCGGCAACATTGGCCGGTGGTGCCGAAGGCCTGATGGCCGTTGCGACCTGTCCCGACGCCGACATCGTCATTTGCGCGTCGTCCGGTACGACCGCTCTCGAAGCAGTGCTCGCTGCCATCGACGCCGGGAAGACGATCGCCATCGCTAACAAGGAAATTCTCGTCATGGCGGGCGCGCTGGTGACGGAGGCTGCGCGCCGCAGAGGCGTTGCGATTCTTCCAATCGACAGCGAGCACAATGCTGTGCATCAATGTCTGCACGGCCGTCAGCGGCGCGAGCTTCGTCGATTGATTCTCACCGCGTCCGGCGGGCCGTTTCGTCGCTTCACGCACGACGAGCTCGACCGGGTGAGTCCCCAGCAGGCGCTCAAGCATCCCACGTGGAAGATGGGTCGCAAGATCACCATCGATTCTGCCACGATGATGAACAAGGGCCTCGAGGTCATCGAGGCGCATTGGCTGTTCGACGTGACCGCCGACCAGATCGACGTGGTCATCCATCCGCAATCGATCGTCCACTCCCTCGTGGAGCTTGCCGACGGTTCGGTGATCGCGCAGCTCGGCGTGACCGACATGCGGTTGCCAATCCAGTACGCCTGCTCCTATCCGGATCGCTGGGAGGCGCTGCTGCCGTCGCTCGACCTGACGCGGGCAGGGCAGTTGGAATTCTTCGCTCCCGACTCCGAGCGTTTCCCCTGCCTCGGGCTGGCGTATCGGGCGCTGCGGACGGGAGGGACGCTGCCGGTGGTTCTCAATGCCGCCAACGAGATCGCAGTCGAAGCATTTCTCGACGGAAAGCTCGGCTTTACATCCATACCTGTCGTGATCGACCTGGCAATGAACGGACACGCCGCGGAGAGCGTCTCAACCTTAGAAACCGTGCGCAGGGTCGACAGCTGGGCGCGCACCTACGCCCGCGAGCGAGCGGGCGAGTTAGAATTAACGACTTGAGGATTTCTCTCCGTTGACGACGCTGCTGGCCTTTCTTTTCGTACTGGGCGTCCTGATTTTCGTCCACGAGCTGGGGCATTTCCTGGCAGCACGCCGCCATGGCGTTCGCGTGCTGACGTTTTCCCTTGGCTTCGGCCCGAAGATTCTCAAGGTGACGCGCGGAGACACCGAGTACTGCGTCAGCGCGATTCCGCTCGGCGGATACGTGAAGATGGCGGGAGAGAACCCCGAGGATCCACGCTCAGGCCAGCCAGACGAGTTCCTCTCCAAGACGAAGTGGCAGCGCTTCCAGATCCTGTTCGCCGGGCCGGCGATGAACATCCTCCTGGCCGTAGTGGTGCTCGCCTTCGTCCTCGCGCAGGGCGCTGAGGTGTTCACCTATCTCGACCAACCTCCCGTCGTTGGCGCGGTGCTTCCGGATTCACCTGCAGCGCAAAGCGGTATCCGTCGCAACGATCGCATCCTGACGGTGGCGGGCCGAGAGGTCCATACCTGGGAAGATCTGCTGATCGAGGTCAGCACGAAGCCCAATCGTGACGTTGGGGTGACGCTGCTTCGCGATGGAAGTCCGGTATCGACGAACGTGCGGCCGGTCGGTGAGGGCAAGTACGAGATCGGGAACATCGGCGTCCTGCCCGACATCAATCCGGTCGTTGACTCCGTGATTGCCGGCGACATCGCGGAGGCCGCCGGGTTCAAGGCGAAGGACGTCGTGCTCGCGATCAACGGCGAGCGGGTCGTCACCGCTGGGATGTTCAGGCAGATCGTGGGACGCACCGGCGAGAAGGAAACGCGTTTCACCGTCCAGCGTGGAAATGAGCGAGTCGAACTGCACGCAACTCCGAAAGACCGTGGCGACGGCGCCAAGGTCGGTCTCTACATTTCGGATCCACGGAAGTCGTTCAAGCCTGGGCCGCTCGAAGCCATTCGCATGAGCGTCCAACAGAACATCAAGTCGTCCGGACTGATCTTCCGGACGCTGGCAGGTCTCTTCACGGGCGCGACGTCAGTACGTCAGTTGCAAGGTCCGGTCGGAATCGCCCAACTCTCCGGAGAGTCAGCGCAGGAAGGGTTCATCGCACTTCTGTCACTGATGGCAATGTTGAGCATCAACCTCGGCATTTTGAATTTGATGCCGGTGCCCGTGCTCGACGGCGGCCACATTCTCATCATGGCGCTCGAAGGAATCGCACGGCGCGACTTTAGCATGCAGGTCAAAGAGAAGATGCTGCTGGCTGGGTTCGTCGTGCTGATGATGCTGATGGTGACGGTCATCTACAACGACCTCACCCGAATCAGTTGGCTCGAACGCCTCATGCCGTGGCGTAACTGAAGGAGCAAATCAATGAACCTGCGACATCGGGCCCTGCTTGGAGCAGTGGCTCTAGCGATCATTGCTGCGCCTGCGTATGCGCAGCAGAGCTCGACCGTCACACAGGCTGATGTGCAACGTTTACAGGACAACGTGTATCTCGCCGATCGTGACCTCTCGCAGCTGCGAAGTCGCGACGCGACGCGCGCCACTCAACTCGGAACGGAGCTGGACGATCTGCGGGACGAGGTCGTCTATCTGAAGGTCAAGCTGCGAAAAGAGCGGACCCTGTCCCGAACTGAGTATTCCGACGTCAGAGATCGAATCGAGGATCTGCGATCTCGCGCGCGCAGTGATGTGGCAGCCGCTGCACCCGCATCAACCCCGACTCCGGCACCCGCTCCGTCGTCCGCCGCAAACAGCGCGACGACTGCGTCTCGCTCGACGTCGGCTCCAGGGAATACCACGTCCACGCCATCAACAACAGCGACGACTGCGAGCAGCGTCGAGGTGCCTGTCGGCACCGAGATCGACGTTCGACTGCAGAACGCGCTCAACTCCGGCACCGCGCAGGTTGAGGACCGTTTTGAAGGTGCGACACTCGCAGACGTGATCGTCGATGGTCGTCTGGCGATCCCGGCCGGCTCGATCTTCAGAGGAGTAGTGACCGCGGTGGAGCCCGGTACGCGTACGAATCGCACGTCCAAGATAACGGTGAGCTTCGACCAGGTCACGCTCAACGGCCGGTCGTACCCGATTCGTGGCACGGTGACGCAGGCCATCGAAGGCGAAGGCATTCGGGGTGAGGCCGGTCGAACGGCAGCCGGCGCGGGTGTGGGTGCGATCATCGGGGGCATTCTGGGTGGATTCAAGGGCGCGCTCGCCGGAATCCTGATCGGTGGCGGCGGGACAATCGCGGCGACCGAAGGCAAGGAAGTCGAACTGCCGCAGGGATCAGTGTTGCGCGTGCGGATGGACTCGCCGGTTCAGATCGACACGCAGACTAGACACTGACGAGTTTCTTGACGTCCTTCATCGCCGCCTTTGCCGCCGCGATCGTCTTTCTGATGTGCGCGTCGGTATGGGCGGCGGAGAGGAACCACGCCTCGAACTGCGAAGGCGGCGGATAGACGCCGCGCTTCAGCATTCCATGGAAGAACACCGCATATGCGCTGGTATTGGCGGCCAGTGCGGATTGATAGTCACGAACCGGCGTTGACGTGAAAAATGGCGTGAGCAGCGAGCCGAACGCGTTGACCTGAAGCGGCACGTTGGTGTCGCGTGCGGCGTCGGCCAGGCCTGCCGCGAGCGCCGCCCCACGTCGTGCGAGGTTTCGATACAACGTCGGCACAAGATTCTTCAGCGCCCAGAGCCCCGCAGTCATCGCCACAGGATTTCCCGACAATGTCCCGGCCTGATACACCGGACCGGCCGGCGCGATTCTGCTCATGATGTCGGCGCGGCCACCGTACGCGCCGACGGGCAGGCCGCCGCCGATGATCTTGCCGAGGCATGTCAGATCGGGATCGATGCCGAAGAGACCTTGTGCCCCTCCGGCAGAGGCGCGGAAGCCCGAGATCACCTCGTCGAAGATCAGCAGAATGCCGTGCTGACGGCAACGATCTCTCAAGCCAGCGAGGAAGCCGTCAACGGGTGGAACGACACCGATATTGCCGGCAATCGGTTCGATGATGATGGCCGCGATCGACGCGCCTTGAGCGGCGAGCAGCGAATCGACGGACGCCAGATCGTTGTAGCGTGCGAGCAGCGTGTCGGCGGCCACGGGAGCAGGAACGCCAGGGCTCGTCGGTATGCCCAGCGTCATGGCGCCGGACCCGGCCTTCACGAGGAACGCATCGCCATGACCGTGGTAACAGCCTTCGAACTTGATGATGCGATCCCGTCCGGTGAACGCTCGCGCCAGGCGAATCGCACTCATCGTGGCTTCTGTTCCCGAGCTGACGAACCTGACCCGCTCCATCGATGGAACGAGTGACCTCACGGCCTCACCGAGTTCGTGCTCGAGCGCACTTGGCGCGCCGAAGCTCGTGCCCTTCTTCGCTGCCGCTGTAATTGCTTTGATCAACGGGCGCGGGGCGTGGCCGTGTATGAGCGGCCCCCACGACATCACGTAGTCGATGAAGCGATTGCCGTCGACGTCTTCAATGATCGCGCCCGCCGCACGGCGGATGAAGTGTGGCGTTCCGCCGACTGCGTGAAAGGCGCGAACCGGACTGTCAACGCCGCCGGGAAGGATCTGACTCGCTTTGGAAAAGAGCTTCTGTGATTGGACGGGGTTTTTCATCAGAGAAGGCGCGAAGCTGCGCGCGCATAGTAAGTGATGATCATGTCCGCACCAGCGCGCCGAATGCTGGTGAGTGTCTCGAACATCACGCGCTGCTCGTCCAGCCAGCCATTTTGCGCCGCCGCCTTCAGCATGGAGTACTCACCGCTTACCTGGTACGCAGCCGTGGGCTGGCCGAATCGCTCTTTCACCTTGCTGAGAACATCGAGATAGGGAAGCGCGGGCTTCACCAGGATGATGTCGGCGCCTTCGGCGATGTCGATCTCCACTTCGCGTAACGCTTCGTCCACGTTGGCCGGATCGAGCTGGTGGCTGCGGCGATCGCCGAACTGCGGCGTCGAGTCCGCCGCCTCGCGAAACGGCCCGTAGAAGCCGGAGCAGTACTTCGCCGCGTACGACATGATCGCGGTCTGCTCGAACCCGCGCTCGTCGAGCGTGCGCCGAATCGCAGCCACGCGTCCGTCCATCATGTCTGACGGCGCCACGATGTCAGCGCCGGCCACTGCGTGCGACAGCGCCGCCTGTGCCAGGTGCATCACGGTGACGTCGTTGACGATGTCGTCACCCTCGACAATGCCGCAGTGGCCGTGCGACGTGTACTCACACAGGCAGACATCGGTGATGACGACGAGATCCTTGGCCTCGCGCTTCAGTGCGCGAATGGCGCTCTGCACTGGCGCGTCCGGATCGGACGCGGCGGATCCGTGGGCGTCCTTCTCGGCGGGCAAACCAAAGAGCAGAACCGCAGGAACGCCCTCGGCCTTGGCGGCGGCAGCTTCCTGAACGGCTTGATCGACTGACAGCTGAAACACGCCCGGCATTGATGGCACTTCTCGCCGCACACCGGTGCCTTCGACGACGAACAGGGGGTAGATGAAGCAGTCGGGCGTGAGCCGGGTTTCACGAACCAGCGAGCGGATAGCCTCGGTGCGCCGCAGCCGACGCGGCCGCCGGGTCAACGGCAGTTTTGCGGCTGTGGTCGTTGCCATAAGGCGATTGTGTCACGACACCGACTTCATTGTCGCCGCGACGGAGACGTGCATGGCGATGGCATCGACCAACGCCGCGATCGTGGACACGGTCGGCTGCACGGTCACCTCGATGCCCAACTGGTGCGCCGCCTCTGACGTGACAGGTCCGATCGCGGCTACGACGGTGCGCGAGAGCAGATCGATCGTCTGTTCCTTGCCGTAGATCTCTGCGAAGTTCCGCACCGCCGATGGACTGGTGAACGTCACCACGTCGATCGCATCGTCGAGCAGCATCCGGTAGACGTCCGGGCCGTCGTCCTGCTGGGCGTCTTCGAGGACTGTTCGGTACGCAACAACGTCGGTGACGAGCGCACCGCCATCGCGGAGGCCTTCCGCAATGACATCGCGGCCGATGTCTGCTTTGGGCACAAGTACGTGTAGGCCCTCGAGCGATCCGGTGTGGGCCATCGCCATTACCAGTGCTTCCCCTCGGAACTCGTCAGGGATCAGGTCGGCTTTGACACCATAGCGGGCGAGTCGCTCCGCCGTGCCGGTTCCCACACAACACAAGCGGGGCTTCTTCAGCCAGCGCACGTCTCGCGTGCCGTCGAGCAGGGCGGCCATGAACGCCTCGACGGAGTTGGCACTGGTGAAGACGATCCAGTCGTAATGGTTCGCGTCATCAGCCGCCCGCAGAAGCGGATCGGGGTCTTCAGGAGGCGCGATCCGGATCATCGGCGCTTCGATCGCTTCGGCGCCCATGAGCGACAGTCGGTCGACCATTTCTGCGGCCTGATCCCTTGGGCGCGTGACGAGCACGCGCTTGCCGAACAGCGGGCGCTCGTCGAACCATCGCAGATGATTTCGGAAGGCGACGACTCGACCGACGACGACGATGGCAGGATCGCGGCGCGGATGATCGTGTGCGCGCGACGCGAGTTCTTCGATGGTCCCGGTGATTGTGATCTGGCTTGTGAGCGTGCCGTTGTACACGATCACCGCCTGTCCATCGGGTGGCCAACCGCCCGCGAGAAGCCCGTCGAACAGACGAGAGAGCTGATGGGATCCCACGTAACAAACGACTGTGCCATCGAGTTTCGCGAGGCTTGACCAGTCAACGTCGGGGAGGACGCGATTGTCGTCCTCGTATCCGCGCACGAGCGTGATCGTGTCCCCGCCGCCAGGGTAGGTCACCGGGACGCCAGCGTACGCCGGCACCCCGATTCCGAGCGGAATACCGGGCACAACCTCGTACGGAATCCCTTGCGCGTGCAGAAACAGTGCTTCCTCGCCTCCTCGATCGAAGACGAACGGGTCGCCTCGTTTGAGCCGCGCCACGAGCTTCCCTTCACGAGCCTTGTCGGCGAGGAGGAATGTGATCGCGTCCTGCTCCATCGGCTGTCGCCCCGAACTGCCGACGTCGATCAACTCGGCGCCCTGGCGTGCCTGCTTGAGTATCCGCGTTGGAACCTCGTGATCGTGAATCACGACATCCGCACGTCGCAGGCATTCGAGGCCGTGAACGGTGATGAGCCCAGGGTCTCCGGGTCCGGTCCCGATCAGATGAACAGCAGGATTTTTCATTGGTGATGACTTTCCGTCTCCGACAACGCCCGCCTGGCCTCCTCGAGGATGCTCTCTGCGCCGTCTGCCAGAAGCGTGTCGGCCGCTTGTCTGCCGAGTTGTTCTGGCGCGTGTACTGATCCGTGAACCGTGGCGCGGACCGACCGGGACCCGTCTGTTGAGACCACGATACTCGTGATCGACATCTCGTCGCCCGTCATGATCTGCGCAAACGCGCCGATCGGCATCTGACATCCGCCGCCAAGCCGATCGACAACGGCGCGTTCAGCTCGCAGTGCCACCGACGCGCTCGCATCGTCGAAGGCTTTGATGAGTTCAGCCGTTCGAGCATCGCCCTGTCGAATTTCGACGGCAATGATGCCTTGGCCTGGTGCCGGTACACAGAGTTCGACTGGCAACAGCGCCGAGATGCGAGCGCCGCGCTCCAGGCGACGAAGTCCGGCAGCGGCCAGCACGAGTGCATCATAGTCGCCGGAGTCCAGTTTCCGGAGCCGTGTATCCAGATTGCCACGAACTGGCAGGAACGTTGCCGCCGAGGCGAACGTTGCGAGCTGGGCTATCCGGCGAACGCTGCTCGTGCCGATTCGTGGCGCACTTCCCAGCGTCTCGCGGATTCGATCGATCTGCTGGTCTGCACAGTGTCCCGCGGGGAGAACGATCGCGTCCCTCGGATCCTCGCGTGGCAGCACACCGGCGATCTCGAGCCCGTCCGGAAGAAGCGCCGGCATGTCCTTGCTGCTGTGAACGGCGAGGTCGACCTCGCCAGCCAGCAGCGCATCTTCGATCTCTTTCACGAAAAGGCGCTTGCCGCCGACCTCCGAAAGTGGCGCCTCGCCCAGTCGGTCGCCGGACGTTTTGATGCCGACGATTTCGCTCTGTGTGCCGGCGCGATCACGGAGAAGCGCGGCAACGGCGTTGGCCTGATAGAGCGCAAGTGGACTGCTGCGGGTGCCGATCCTGAGTATCGAGTTCACGGGTGTGATGTTGAAGAGACTATTTGCGCCGCCGGTCGGCCGGTGTGACCTCGGTCGCTCCATCGTCCACCGGCGAGAGCGATTCGCTTTCGCGAAGCCGGAACAGTCGGTTGATGGCTTCAGTGTAGGCGACCTGCGTTTCCTCGTCGGGAAGTCCCTTGAGCTGCTCGGTTGGCTCGAGGAGAAGCTTCTCGACGATGAGCCGAGTTACCTCGTCGACGCGAGTTCTCGCCTCTGGTGTCAGGCCAGACAGTTTTCCATCGAGTCGATTGAGCTCGGATCGCCGAATGCGATCGAAGCGCTCCCGCAGCGCCACGATCGTTGGAACC
>Ga0207683_10004744_pt1 | contig 11715 bp, 8 predicted proteins | sample KBSM73metaG_FD_184333 | JGI IMG/M metagenome (GOLD analysis project Ga0207683, IMG submission 184333) | Miscanthus rhizosphere microbial communities from Kellogg Biological Station, Michigan, USA - KBS M7-3 metaG (SPAdes) (version 2) | ecosystem: Host-associated > Plants > Roots > Rhizosphere >...
CCTCACGCCGCTCGGCCTTTGGGCGTTTGGTCGGACGAATGTTGCGGTGCTCTTTCTTTTTCTGACCGCGGCGCTCTGGTTCATGCACCGCGAAAATATTGCCCGCCTGCTCAACGGCACCGAAGGCAAAATCGGCGTAAAGGCCGCGGCCACCCCGGACTAAACTTAAGGTTGTATTCTGCCATGGTTGTAGCCCTACTGTTCGCGAGGGCGGCAACATCTTGGGTGAACCGGTACATTTAAGTGACGAGGAGCGGCTCGATTGGCCGCTGCTTGTATCGGTCCTTTCTTCCGACATCTTCGGAAAATCAGCGACTTAGCTTTCGAGCCGCGCAGACTCCATGTCGCAGCATGTCGCAAACGTTCCCTTTTAATTCCAATGATTTCCGAAACCTGTCGGCAGCTCCACGCAACATGAATGCAACATGGACACCCAATAAAGTTGAAAGAACTGATTCCGGTTGAAAACGGTTTGCGTGCTCCATTCCCCCTCGGCAAGCTTTCGACGGGACCGAAACTGGGGAGTGCGAAAGATGGCAGTGATCCGTCCTGAGTGGGGAGCTGACCGTGGACCGGACGAATATGCTCCGCCTGACCGACGCGCCAAGGAAGATTCGGCTAATCAATCCTCTTTCGCGGTTCCGCGCCAGCGATCTCCTGAGCAAAGTCATTCTCCGAGCAGCGCCACAACCAATCTAGATGCCTTTATCCGACGTGTTTGTGGCGCTTCGATTGATGAGATCGATGGCGCTATTCGTGAACTTGAAACTATGCGCGAAGCCTTACGTGTTGAGGGCGAGCGGGTAAGCCGAGAGATTGCTGGTTTTGCAAGTTTAAATCAGGCGTCGATGTTCGCGATGAAGATTATTTCCGACAGCATCGATGGTTGGAAAAATGGTTCACGGTAGGCCAGAGCGCGCGTTTCGAAACGCAACGAAATTCTCAAACGTGTAGGCGGCATTGACGTGGTTGTCGTGGTTCTTGTTCCTTGTGCTGAAGTTCGGACGAGGATGACGCGAATATGCTTACGCTTAGGGGGCGAAGTTCGAAGGTGGCACATGTTTTCGATGCTACCTGGTGGCGCATTCGTGCGGAGCAGATGCGCGCCGCAGGCAACGAAGCCTCCGATCCGGTCGACAAGGAACGGTTTCTCAATTTCGCGGCTGACTTTGAACAACTTTCCGAGCGCGCTACAGCTTTCACCGATAAACGCGCGAAGACATGACCCACTACAAAAGCCGCGCCAGTATCACGGGTGGCTAGCGCGACGATGGACTGGGAGAGTTTGACCGTCTGTTCCCAACATAGTTCATGCAGTCATTGAATTGTTTGCTGCCGGGATAGAAACCATATTGTTGGCAGGCAAATTCATCCCGCTCGGCCTCGGTGCGGGGTGTCTGCCCAGTGTTTGGAGCAGCAATGCCAAGCAGTGCCTTGGTCTCGCTTTCATTCGTGCAAGAAGGCAAAAGCAATGCCAAACCGACGACAACGGCGCTGCCCAAGAAATTCATACCCGACTATATCATGACCCGCTACAAAGGCCGCGCCATCAAATGGCCCGCGCCCGAGGCCAGCGATCTAAAGCGGCGATCAATCGCGAATTTCCGCACCAAGTCATTGTGCCAGCAAAAAGTGTGGGCGGCCGAGAACTCGCCAGGGTGATTGCATTTCACGATAGGGTGTTGGTACCGGTGAAGTCCCGTTCCGCGTTCCAGAACGATCAATGGTACGCGATCTATTGTTTCGCAGAGAGAGAACGCGCCCTGGCGTTTCGGTTGGCTTTCGGCGGCACACTAATCGACCGACCTCTGCCGCACTCCTAGAGACCCTTGTTCGACTTTCGGCGAAGCCGCTGTAATCGGAACGAATCCCGAAAAACCGAGTTAAGGAATCGCCGCCGGCACTCGTCCCCCACTCTCCCCCAGCTGGCGGTACGCATGATCAAGGGGCTGCCATTCACTCGCCCCGAATGGTGGCCCCCACTTATTGGAGTACAAGAGTGCCCTTGAACAAGATCAGAGTGCCGTCGCGAAAAACTCGCCCGGTTACCGTAGCGCGGCGAAGGCAGCATTTAAGCGAGCACTAGACAAACAATATGGCTCCCTCGGTCCAGCCTCTCCGGTAAGGCGGATTGACCCGAAGACAGGACTCCCAATCGCCCATTCCGATGACATACGGCAATCGTTAGGACCAGAAGTGGCCGACCGATTGTAAGACAGAAGAATAAGGACCGCACGGCGGCCCGTCAGTAGCGCGGAAAAGAGGCCGCCCAAAGGGCGGCCTCTTTATTGCGTCGATTTGCGATTAATAACCGCGATACGGCTTACAAACGCCATCCTGCACCGAGAAGCCCCAAGGACATCCGCGCCGATAGCGCGGAGCTGGCGCATAGGCATACGGCCCATCGTAGTTGCGGTAATAACGACGATGCTCACGGTAACGCCAATCTGGCTCGCCCACCTGTACATTTATGCCCGGGCCGGAATAATAAACGCCTTGAGCTTGAGCCCGTTCAAAAGGGCTAGCAGACATCGCGCCGACAAAACCAAGCACAAGCGCAGCTTTTGTAATCGTTCGCATGTTGCCTATCCTTTCAGTTGCACCCCTCTGGAGAGGCGCGTCTCGGAAACAATAACGCGCCACTGGAACGTTGAGTTCCGCCACACGACAGGAGCGGCAGATCGTTAGATCGTGACCACCGTCACAGCCAACCCCTTTCCAAACCGGTACCACCGTTCGCGAAAGGAACGTTCTAGGAAACCGTTTTGGGGCCATATGCACGGGATGAATAACGCACATCGACGAAAGAATTTCACGCCGGCAGACGATGAGCTGATCCGGCAGCAGCCGCTCACCGGTATCGGCCTCAAGCGGCTTGCAGATATTCTGCGCACCAATCAAGAGACGATCAGACACCGGGCCACCCAACTTGGTGTTTCGCTCGTCTTTGCTCTCGAAAGCGACGGAGCTATTGACACGCGGACGCTCCGCTGTACGACTGGTTTCGTTGACCCACTACTTGAACGACTAAAGAACGTTCACGGGAAATAAGGTTGTACGGCGGGCGCGTTTAGTGGCCTACCCACTCAAAAAGGGACCGCCGAGAGCCAACCTTCGACGGCCCCTGCGGGTTACCTAGGGACGTTCGAGGGCCGTTCGGCTCCCGCAACAGGCCAACGCCAGTGCCGTGTAATGGTCCCATGATCGTCCTATATTTCCTGCGTGTATGGCGTGCGTAGCACTCCTGCTCCCTTTATCCCGCCCTGCCGTCCGACCGTAGTCACCACGCCTCCGAGTGGTCCTGGTTGGGTGCACGAGCTGAAGCATGACGGCTATCGGCTACAAATCCCTGTTCGTGACGGCCGCGTGCGGCTCTACACGAGGAACGGCGCCGACTGGACCAAGCGCTATCCTCGCATCGTGGAGGAAGCAGCACGGGTCCGTGAACCGATTATCATTGATGCCGAAGTCGTACATTTGGCGGCAAATGGCGCCGCAGATTTCGATGCTCTGCACAGCCACACAGTCGATAACAAAGCCGTCGCTTGCGCTTTCGATCTTCAGGTGACGACATCCGGCGCCGACCTCTTCTTGAGCGCAAGAATGCATTGAAATGGATTCTTCGCAATTCGCGCGGGGGTATTCAGTACGTCGAGCACACCGAGGGTGACGGCGAGGAAATGTTCAAAGCAATCTGCAAGCTCGGCCTTGAAGGCATCGTGAGCAAGAAGCTCACGTCCGTATATCGGTCTGGACCATCGAAGGCGTGGCTGAAGATCAAAAATCCAAAGGCACCGGCGTCAACGCGCGTTATAGATGGCACATTCTAAGATGTGGCACCTTCCAACAGATATCTTTCGGTGAGCGGCATCTTCACTCGATGTGCTGTGCCCAAAGGGCAACAACGCAAAATAATCTGTGGCAACCGCCACAAGAGTTCCACCTTCCCGCCACAAATGGTTGTACCAATGACGCGCTGTGGCCCCGACCTCGGGGGCATTTTGGGGACGGAGTGAGATCGGGGCCTCTCTCGCGGGGACGAGAGACCCCGATCTTATCACTGCTGCAGCCGGCCGCAAAAATTAAATTGAACACATCCTTACTGGCGCTTTTTGCGCAGCGCAGTTGCTCGGAACTCTTTGACTTGGATCAAGGAACGCGCCGTCGCGAGCCGTACTTTTTATCATGACGGTACGGCGCTCGGTGGTTCCTCCTTCCAGCACCAAGCCCGTACTTCGGTAACCCCGGCAGACAAGCTCACACCTCCTGCCGGGGTTACTTTTACGTCTCACTCATGCGCTGCCTTACGCTTCTTCGACTTTGCCTTTGGCGGACTTCGCGAGAAGACGGCGCAAAAAGAAAAACCGCCTTGCGGCGATCTCTCCGAAATCTGATTAGGTGTGATCGGTCACGATGCTGCTTGCCGCCCATTCTCGTTCTTCAAAGTTCCTGCAGATTAAAAAATCTTTATGCACCTGCGCATTGGCCACGCCACGCATTAGATGAATTCCGGTCGCCCGGTTCTCCCGCCCTTACCCGGTAAGAGAATCGAAGCGGCTAGGGCCGCGCTTCCGACGGGAGGCGTGGCCGCTTTTTTGTGAGTTCGACAAATTTTCCGTTGAATGAGTGAGGCTGCGCTGCCGTACATCCGGGCAGCACAGCCCCGCCCCAAGGCACATGGAGTGGGACGCTTCAGCCGTTGGGGTTAATGTGATTGTAGGTTGGAGATACAAACGCTTCTTTAATGAGCCGCTGAAACTAAGGGGAAAGAAGCCTTTCCAACAATATGGCCATCGCGCAAAACGCGATCACAACGACAAGCGCGACCATAGTCCCGCGCAACGTTGGATCGGTGTCATCCTCATCAACCATGCGTAGCTAATCATCAGTAGGCCGGCCGAGTTTCGCCGCCGCCAGTAAGGTTTTCGTCGAAGCGGCGCGCCGCTCCGGCTCGCTGATTACCAACGGACTTCTCAAACAAGGCGCCACGCCAGTGACCGACGCCGCGGACGTCATCGCAATGACCGAACCTATTCTTGGCAAGAGCATCAGTGTCGCCGCTCGAACCATCTGACATCCCTCCTGACGGTGAGCGGACGCGCCTGTTGGCAATGATGGGCCCGGCGCCAGTATCGATTGACGACCTGGTGCGATATTCGAACACGTCCGCAACAACCGTACGCAGCGTGTTGCTGGAGCTCGAGATTGCCGGCCGTCTCGAACGGCACGGTGCGGGGTTGGTATCGCTGCGCTAACGTGCGATACGGGTGCTTGCACCGGATTCTCCCCATGGTCAGCCGATATCTCGTAGCTCTCGCGGTTTTGTTTCTGCTTCAGGTCGCGCCGTCGCACGCACAGGATCAATCCTTTGCCGCCTTCACGGCCGAGCTGTGGAAGGACGCGCAGGCAAAAGGCATCACGCGTGCAACTTTCGAAACCGCCATGAAAGGCGTCACGCCCGACCAGCGAGTCATAAACGCGACGAAGCGTCAGCCCGAATACGGGAAGCCGGTCGGCGATTACGTGAACGCGATCGCCTCAAATCGCCGTGTCGCGGACGCTCAACTCAAGGCGCGCGAATGGGCCAAGACATTCGATGAGGTCGAAAAGAAATTTGGAGTCGAGCGTTGGGTGCTGCTCGCGCTCTGGGGCATGGAATCCGATTTTGGCGCCGAGAAGGATCGCTGGGATGTTTTCCGCTCGCTCGCAACGCTCGGCTACATCAAGTATCGCGACCCCTATTTCCGCAACGAACTGCTCGTGGCGATGCAGATCATGCAGAACAGCCGTCTCCCACGCGAGAAGATGGTGAGCTCATGGGCCGGCGCCATGGGGCAGACCCAATTCATGCCGACGAACTTCGTCGACTACGCCATCGATTTCTCCGGCGACGGACGTGCCGATATCTGGGCCAACGTTCCTGACGTGCTCGCTTCGACCGCGAACTATCTGCAAAAATGGAAGTGGAACGCCGCATTGCCGTGGGGCTTCGAAGTGACGGTGCCGAAGGGCTTCGACTATATGCACAGCCGCGCAACCTTCCCCGAATGGGAAGCGCTTGGCGTGCGTCGTGCCGATGGAAAACCCTATCCGACCTCGGGCCAGGGAATTCTGTTTTTCCCGAGCGGCGCCGATGGCCCGGCTTTCATCGTCACGGAAAATTTCGATGTCCTGAAGGAATACAACAACTCCGATGCCTACGCGATCGCCGTCGGCTATCTGGCCGATCGCATTCATGGTGGTGGACAGATCAAGGCGGCGTGGCCCAAGGACGACCGGCAACTCTCGCGCGATGCGCGCGTCGGCTTGCAGAAAAAACTGGCGGCGCTTGGCTACAAGGTGAATGAATTCGACGGTCACATTGATTTTGATCTGCGTGACAACATTCGCGCCGAACAGAAGAAGCTGGGCATGGTGCCGGATGGCGCGCCGACGCCGCTTTTCCTGGAACGGCTCGGAGTGAAAGGACCCTGACCGGAATTGAGCCCACTGGAAGTCGAAGGACTTTCCCTATACAATCAATAGTTGTGGTCTCTTTCGCGCCCTATTTCACTGGTCTGACACGGCTTCTTAACGCGCTTATTTGACAGTAGGGGGCACCTTCCCCATGTTCCGGGCCAGTTACAAGGCCGATTCCGCCTTGGTTCGCAACAGTACAGGCGGATAACTCACTGGTTTTCCATGAATATTGTCGTAGTCGAGTCGCCGTCCAAGGCGAAGACGATCAATAAGTACCTCGGCTCCGGCTATGAGGTCCTGGCCTCTTTTGGCCATATCCGGGACCTCCCCCCGAAGGACGGCTCGGTCGACCCGGACAACGATTTTCGCATGCTGTGGGAGGTCGATCCGCAATCGCAGAAGCGGATGAATGACATCGCCCGCGCCCTGAAGGGTGCCGACAAGCTGATCCTTGCTACCGACCCGGACCGCGAAGGCGAAGCGATCTCGTGGCACGTGCTCGAGGTGCTCAAGGAAAATAAGGCGCTCAAGGACCATAAAATCGAGCGCGTGGTGTTCAACGCCATCACCAAGCAAGCGGTGAGCGAGGCGATGAAGCATCCGCGCCAGATCGACAGCGCTTTGGTCGACGCCTATCTCGCTCGCCGCGCGCTGGACTACCTCGTCGGCTTTACCCTCTCGCCGGTTCTCTGGCGCAAGTTGCCGGGAGCGCGCTCGGCCGGCCGCGTGCAGTCCGTTGCGCTTCGTCTTGTCTGCGACCGCGAACTCGAAATCGAGAAGTTCGTCGCCAAGGAATATTGGTCGATCGTCGCCAAGCTGGCGACGCCGCGCAACGAAGTCTTCGAGGCGCGTCTGGTCGGCGCCGATGGACAGAAGATCCAGCGCCTCGACATCGGTTCGGGCGCCGAGGCGGAATCATTCACGCGCGATCTCGAGAACGCCGTGTTCACGGTGACATCGGTCGAGGCGAAGCCTGCCCGTCGCAACCCTCCGCCGCCATTCACGACCTCGACCATGCAGCAGGAAGCAAGCCGCAAGCTCGGCTTTGCCCCGGCCGTCACCATGCGATTGGCGCAGCGGCTCTACGAAGGCGTCGAGATCGACGGCGAAACGACCGGCCTGATCACCTATATGCGCACCGACGGCATCGACCTTGCGCCGGAAGCGATTGCCGATATCCGCGCGATGCTCAACCGCAATTACGGCAAGGAATACGTCCCCGCTTCGCCGCGCGAGTATCACAACCGTTCGAAGAACGCTCAGGAAGCGCACGAGGCGGTGCGACCCACCAGCGCGAGCCGCACGCCTGCCGAAGTTGCCAAATACGTCGATCGCGACCAGGCGCGCCTTTATGAATTGATCTGGAACCGCGCGATCGCGAGCCAGATGGAGTCGGCTGAACTCGAGCGGACCACGGTCGACATCCTGGCGAAGGCCGGTTCTCGCAACATCGAACTGCGCGCGTCCGGCCAGGTCGTGAAGTTTGACGGCTTCCTCACTCTCTATCAGGAAGGCCAGGACGAAACGCCTGATGACGATGAATCGCGTCGCCTGCCCGCAATGTCGGAGGGCGAAACGCTCAGCAAGCAGGCGATCGAGTCGTCCCAGCATTTCACCGAGCCGCCGCCGCGCTTCTCGGAAGCGGCGCTGGTCAAGCGCATGGAAGAACTCGGCATCGGCCGGCCCTCGACCTACGCTTCCATCCTGCAGGTCCTGCAGGATCGCGGCTATGTGCGCATCGACAAGAAGCGTCTCATTCCGGAAGACAAGGGCCGCGTCGTCGTCGCGTTTCTCGAAAGCTTCTTCACGCGCTACGTCGAATACGATTTCACCGCCGGCCTTGAAGAAAAGCTCGACGAGATCTCGGCGGGCCAGATCGACTGGCGTGCGGTTCTCGCCGAGTTCTGGGAACAGTTCGTCGGCGCCGTCAACGACATCAAGGAAGTGCGCAATCGCGTCGTGCTCGACGCGCTCAACGATTTGCTCGAGCCGCACATTTTCCCTGAACGCGCCGATGGTCGTCCGCGCCGCGAATGCCCGCAATGCGGCAACGGCCAGCTTTCTCTGAAGACGGGACGTTTTGGCGCCTTCATCGGCTGCTCGAACTACCCCGAGTGCAATTTTACGCGGCAGATCACGCCGAGCGCAGATGGTATCCAGGGCAAGAAAGTCCTCGGTGAAGACCCGCAGACCGGCCTGGAAGTCACGCTGCGCGGTGGCCGGTACGGGCCTTATCTGCAGCTCGGCGAACAGGTCAAACCGCCGAAAGTGAAGAAGGGCGAGAAAAAGCCCGAAGTCGAGAAGCCCAAGCGCGCGAGCGTTCCGAAGGGCGTCGCGCCGGACGACATCGATCTCGAAAAGGCGCTCGGGCTATTGTCGCTGCCGCGTGAAATCGGCCTGTCGCCTGAAGACGGCGAGCCGATCCTTGCCGGCGTTGGACGCTTTGGCCCTTATGTGAAGCACGGCAAGACTTACGCGAACCTCGAAGAAGGCGACGATGTCCTGACCATCGGACTCAATCGCGCCGTCACCCTGATCGCGGACAAGAAGGCCAACCCGAAGAAAGGCCGCCGTTTCGGCGCCGACCCCGGCAAGGTTCTGGGCGAACACCCCGACAAAGGCGGCCCGGTTGTCGTCAAGAACGGTCGCTATGGTCCTTACGTCAGCCACAACGGCGTCAACGCCACGATCACTGGCGACAAGACACCCGAGACCATCACTTTGACCGAGGCTGTCGTTCTGCTCGACGCTCGCGCCGAACAACTCAGCTCTCAGCCGCGCCGTGCTGCCGGCCGCAAGAAGGCGGGCGAACCTTCGGAAGCCCCCAAGGGCCGCAAGAAAAAGGCAGCCGAACCCGCGGACGGCACCGAGAAAACAGCCAAGCCGCGCAAAAAGCCGGCGAAAAAACCGGCCAAGGTCACCGCCGCTGAATAGCTGGCGAAGCCGGACTACGGCCATTACATTTATGAACAATCGCGCCGTTTCGGCGCAGGACTCCTATTTTGAACAAGCAATCCAAAAAGACACCTTCACTACCCTCCAAGGCTGACATCCTCGCCTTCATCGGAAACAAACCCGGCAAAGTCGGCACCCGCGAAATCGCCCGTGCCTTCGGCCTGAAGAACGCGCTGCGCGCCGATCTCAAGCGCCTGTTGCGCGAACTCGCCGACGAAGGGTCGATCGAGAAACGACGCAAGAAATTGCACCATGCGGGCGCCCTGCCCTCGACCGTGCTCGCCGACGTCACTGCGCGAGACAGCGACGGCGATCTCATCGCCACCCCGGATGAATGGGACGAAGACGCGCATGGGACGGCACCGAAGATCCGCATCCACGTTCCGCGCAAAGCGCGACCGGGTGAAGCGGCCGGCCTCGGCGATCGGGTGCTGCTGCGCATCGATGAAGCCGAGGAAGAAGACGGAATTCGTCACCGCGGCCGCGTCATCAGGATCATCGATCACCCAAAACATCGCGTGCTGGGGATTTTCCGCAAGATCCAGCACGGCGGCGGGCGTCTCGAACCGGTCGAAAAGAAGATGGTCGGCAAGGAACTGACTATTCCCGCCGGGGCCACGGCCGACGCTGAGGATGGCGACCTGATCGCGGTCGAAACCTCGCGCGCGCCACGCCTCGGCTTGGCGACCGCACGTGTGGTCGAACGGCTCGGTTCGCTCAAAAGCGAACGCGCGGTGAGCCTGATCGCCATCCATGCGCACAGCATCCCCTCGGTGTTCCGTCGCGAAACCGAGCAGGAGGCGGAAGCTGCAAAGCCGGCGACACTTCATGGACGCGAAGACTGGCGGCACGTGCCCTTCGTCACCATCGATCCGCCGGACGCTAAAGATCACGACGATGCAGTGCATGCCGAGCCCGACACCGCGCGGGACAATCCTGGCGGCTATATCGTCCACGTCGCCATCGCCGATGTTGCCTCTTACGTGAACCCGGGCTCCGCGCTTGACCGCGAGGCGCTCGCCCGCGGCAATTCGGTCTACTTCCCCGACCGCGTCGTGCCGATGCTGCCAGAACGCATTTCAAACGATCTGTGCTCGCTGCGCGCCCGCGAGGACCGCCCTGCTTTGGCCGTGCGGATGGTCATCGGCGCCGATGGACGCAAACGGTCGCACACATTCCACCGGATCCTGATGCGTTCGACCGCAAAGCTCTCCTATCAGCAGGCGCAATCGGCGATCGGCGGACGGCCTGATGAAGACACCGAAACGCTCGTTAAACCGGTGCTGGCCCCGCTCTATGCAGCTTACGAAATGACCGTGCGGGCACGCACCGAGCGCCAGCCGCTCGATCTCGACCTGCCCGAACGCAAGATCCTTCTGAAAGGCGATGGCACCGTCGACCGCGTGATCACACCCGAACGGCTTGAGGCGCACCGGTTGATCGAGGAGTTCATGATCCTGGCGAACGTCGCCGCCGCCGAAACACTGGAGCGCGCGCGCGTCCCGCTGATCTACCGGGTTCATGATGAGCCGGGGATGGAAAAGGTCGTGGCGCTGCGTGAATTCCTTGCCACCCTCGATATTCCTTTTCAAAAGGGCGGCATTCTGAAACCGGAATTGTTCAATCGCGTTCTCGCTCGCGTCAAAGGTCGCGATGCCGAGCAACTGGTCAACGAGATCGTTTTGCGCACGCAGGCGCAGGCTGAATATTCCGCAGAAAACTACGGACACTTCGGATTGAATCTGCGCCGCTACGCGCACTTTACTTCGCCGATCCGCCGCTATGCCGACCTGATCGTGCACCGCGGGCTTATACGCGCGCTGAAGCTCGGCAACGACGGCCTGCCGGACAGCGCGGATCAGAAGACGCTCGCCGAAATCAGCGCGCAAATCTCGGCCACCGAACGCCGCGCGATGCTGGCCGAGCGCGAGACGGCCGATCGTCTGATCGCCCATTTCCTCGTCGATCGTGTTGGCGCAAGTTTCGACGCACGCATTTCCGGCGTCACCCGGGCGGGGCTGTTCGTGAAGCTCCGCGACACGGGAGCCGACGGTTTGGTGCCCGCACGAACCATTGGCGACGAATATTTCCGCTATGACGAGAAAGCCCATGCAATGGTCGGTTCTCGTTCGGGCGAAACTTACCGTCTTGGCGATCCAGTGACCGTCAAGCTGGTCGAAGCTGCACCGGTTGCCGGAGCGCTGCGCTTTGAGCTTTTGTCCGAAGGCCGTCGCGGTCGACCGGTCCCACGGCACCAAGATCGCCAGCAGACTTATCGTGCGCGTGGCAGACAACGGAATA
>Ga0207683_10004745_pt1 | contig 11713 bp, 8 predicted proteins | sample KBSM73metaG_FD_184333 | JGI IMG/M metagenome (GOLD analysis project Ga0207683, IMG submission 184333) | Miscanthus rhizosphere microbial communities from Kellogg Biological Station, Michigan, USA - KBS M7-3 metaG (SPAdes) (version 2) | ecosystem: Host-associated > Plants > Roots > Rhizosphere >...
GATCTTCCATTGCCATGACCGCTTCCATCGACCCCGCATCGAGCGACAGCCCGAGCGCTTCCTTGGTCAGGCGCAGCGCGAGCGGCGTCGCCCGCAGCATGTCGCCCGCCATCGTCAGCGCTTCCTCGCGCATCTCGTCACGCGTTCCGACGCGGCTGACCAGCCCGAGCGCCAGCGCCCGTGGGGCATCCATGAACCTGCCCGTGAGTAAGAATTCCGCCGCGACCGAGCTGCCGACCATGCGGGGCAGGAAGTAGCTCACTCCGACATCGCACCCGCTCAGCCCGAGCCTGATGAATGCGGCGTTCATCAGCAACTCGGGCGTGGCGAGGCGAACGTCGCTGGCGAGCGCCAGCGCGAAGCCACCGCCGCTCGCCGCGCCTTGCAGGACGCTGATCACGGGTTGCGGGCATCGGCGCATCGCCAGCATGACGTCGCGGATCGAATGCTGCTGCTCGAACATCGCGACCACGCCCTTGCGCGCGTCGGCGCCGTCCATCTCCTTCAGGTCGAGGCCGGCGCAGAAGGCGCGCCCCGCGCCGGCGAGGACGAGCACGCGGACGTCGTCATCGGCCGCCAGCTCGCGAACCGCCGCCGAAAGCGCGGCACGCAGGGCGGCCTGAAGCGCGTCCACCGCGTTCAGGCACGAGCGACGGAAGCACCATCGACGGCCACGCCGGCCGGTGCCGCATCGTCGATTTCGCGTTGCTTGCGCGCGAGCCAGGCACCGGTGGCGGCCCAGATCAGCGCGATTCCCGCACCCGCGATCGCAGCGATCGCCGGTTGCTGCGCGATCGCTTCGATCGCGGTCTTGAGCCAGCCACTGAGGGCATCGGCGCCGCGATAGACGACCGTGTCGATGAAATTCTTCGCCTTGTACTTCTGTTCGACCGGCACGACCGTGAACAGCATTTCGCGGCCAGGGCGGACCAGCGCGTATTCGCCGGCGCGACGCGCGATCATGACGACGGCGAGTACCGCAAAGGTCGGCGCGAATGCGAGCCAGACGAATCCGCCGGCGACGACCAGCGGCACTGCCACGAGCAATACGCCGACGCCGAGGCGCTGGGCGATGCGGCCGGTCAGGAACAACTGCGTGACGATCGCGATGGCCTGCACGATCGCGTCGATGGTGCCGAACACGCGGGTCTGATCCACGCGATCGGGGAACGTCGCCTGCACCAGGCGCGCCTGCTCGAAATACAGGAACACGGTCGTCGACGCGAGCAGCAGCACGAACGCCGCGCAACCGAGCAGGAACGGCGAGCGCAGCACCTGGCTGGCGCCCGCGAACGGACTGCCGCCGAGCGGCTTCGCCCGTGCGAGCGTCTCATCAAGACCCAGTGGATGGCGATCGCGCCACGCTTGCAGGGCGCGCGCAGCGGCGATCGTGCCGACGAGCAATGCCGCCGACAACAACAGCAGGCCCGCGTGGCCGATCGAGCCGACCAGCGCGACGCCGAGCAGCGGGCCGACGAGCCCACCGACGCTCGCTCCGACCGCCATCAGCGCGAACAGGCGCTTGGCCTCGGCGATGCGGAACAGGTCGGCGAGCACGCTCCACGCCACCGACACCGCGAGCAGGTTGAACACCGACAGCCAGATGTAGAAGGCGCGCGCGAGCCAGGCATTTTCGGGCCACACCTGGAAGGCAAGCGCGAACAGCGCGAAGTTCGTCGCGAAGAAACCGAGCGTCCACGTCGCGACGCGGCGCCGCACCGCGCGCCCGGCGAGCCAGCCGAACAAGGGCATCGCCGCGAGCGTGGCGATGAACGTGCCGGTGAACAGCCACTGCAGATTCTGCACGCCGCCGGCAATGCCCATCGTCTCGCGCACCGGCCGCAGCATGAAATAGCCGGCGAACAACAGGAAGAACATCGTCAGGCCGAGCGCGACCGGCTCGACTTCGTGCGCTTCGACCTTGAACGTGCGCGCGACGAATCGGCGCCAGCCTGTCGTTTCGTTTTTTGCCTGCCCGGAGCTGTGCATGCGGTGCGCCTGGTATGCGTAGAGTCGGAGGATCTGGTGCTCCGCCCGTCATTGCTGCGCAGTCTGCGATCCATTCTTCTGATCGTCTACCACGGCGATGACGACTTTGCCGCGCGCGTGACCCTTCTCGAGATATTCGAGAGCCTGGGGCACCTCGCTGAGCTTGTACGTCCGGTCGATGACCGGCCTCACCTTCCCCGATTTCATGAGGTCGGCCATGATGGCCAGGTCTTCCGGAGTCAGGTCCGCGAGCATGAAGCCCATGTGCTGACTCACGAACGGCCTGGCGAGCAGCATGGCGATCGGCCTGATCATCGGCCCGATCCATCTGCCGTCTTCGGATCCGCCCGCGCCGCCGATGCCGACGAGGTTGCCGTTCGGTGTGAGCACGCGGCTGTACTCGAACAATCCATGCGTGCTGACCATGTCGACGATAAGGTCGTAGCGGACGTCGCCCTTCGTGAAATCTTCCTTTGTGTAGTCGATCACGTGATCCGCACCGATCGATCGCACCATGTCGAGATTCTTCGTGCTGCACACGCCGGTCACTTCGGCGCCGAACGACTTGGCGATCTGCACCGCGAACGTGCCGACGCCACCCGACGCGCCATTGATGAGAACCTTCTGTCCTGCCTGGATGTGACCCTTGTCGCGCAGCGCCTGCAAGGCGGTCAGTGCGGCGACCGGCACGGACGCGGCCTCCGCGAACGTGACGTTGGCTGGTTTCAGCACGATCGCGCGGCTTTCGCGAACGGAAACGTATTCGCCGAACGCGCCGTTCCTGGCGCCGAATACTTCATCGCCGGCCTTGAACCGCTTCACGTTCCTGCCGACGGCCTCGACCGTGCCGGCGAAGTCGACGCCCAGACGCGGGTTGCCCGGCGCGCCCATGCCGGAGTCGAAACGCATGACGTACGGCGTGCCGTGCAGGTAGTGCCAGTCGAGCGGGTTGACCGACGCCGCGTGGACCTTGACCAGGACCTGGTCGTCCGCGACGGCCGGGCGCGCGAGATTCTCGAGCTTCAGCACCGCGGGCGAACCGTAGCAGTGGTACGCGATGCCCTTCATCGTGGTTGCGCCGGCCGGCGCCGCCGGCGTTTCTGTGCACGGCGAATCGTGGCTGATGACCATGCCCAGCGGCACGAGCAGGATCACGAGCACGATTGCGATGACACGCAAGACCTTGAACACTTTTCTGGCCATGGGCCTGACTCCCTTCGCTGCACTGCGGCGTGCAGCCTTCAGGGCCTACTGTGGTCGCGATCTTGCGCGCGGGGAAGGCGGTTTGCGACGGAATGCCGCCAGCGGCGGCCGGGCGGCAGCAGAGACGGACGAATTACGGCCGTGTACTGCGTTTTCTCCGGCGGCGCGAACGCGACAGCGCGGCGATCGCTACTTCGTGCCTTTCGGCAACGCGATATCGAACTTGATGGCTGCCAGTTGTTCCGGGGCCTTGCCCAGCTTGCGCAGAAACGGCAGGAAGCGCGGATCGTCCTTGATGTTCGCGAACATCGGTTCGTCCGGAATCTCGACGAGGCCGGTGTCGTGATACTCGACGGCCTTGTCGAGCCATTCGAATGCGCGATCGGTTTCGCCGCGCCAGGCCATGATGTACGCGATGTTGTACGCGCAGTCCTTGGCAAAGCGCGTGATCAGGTCGGACAACGCAGCATCGGACTGCGCCTTGCTGCCCGACGAATGAAACGCCATCGCAAGACCCTGAAGGCGGTAGGTCTCTTCGGGCTCCTGCTGGAATTCGGCAGACGCTTCCTCGACCTTGCCCTGTCGCAGCAGTATCTCGCCGACGTTGTAGTGCGTCCCGACGCGGCCCGGCGCAAGGCGCAGCGCGGTTCGATAGCTCGCGACGGCGTCGTCCAGGCGACCGCTGCGCGCATAGTCGAAGCCCAGGCTGCCGTGCCGCGCCGGAGTCAATGGATCGTGCGCAACAGCGAACTGGTCGAATGCGATCGCCCGATCGAAGCGCCCGAGGCTCTGCGCCAGGTATGCCGCCGCGATGATCGCCTGCAGGTTGGTCGGCTCGAGCGCGACCGCGTGCTCGATGTATCCCGCCGCCGCGGGCAGGTCGTTGTCGTAGTCGCTCGCGATGCGGCTCAGCGACGTGTAGGCCGGCACGAAATCGTGGTCGATAGCCAGGGCCTTGTTGATGGCCGCACGCGCGAGTCGATAACTTTCGTCGATCGGCTTCAGCGCCTTGTTGGCCTGCGCGAGGTATTGGTCGGCGATCACGACCCATGCCGCCGCCATGCCCGGATCAATGGCAAGCGCCTGCTCGAACAACACGATCGCCCTTTCGATGTCCTGCGCGGCTCCCTTGCGGGCGATCTGACGCGCCTGCAGGAACAAGGCGTACGCCTTCGGATCGGCCGGGCGCGCCTTCGGCGCTTCGGTGCCCAACGCCACCTTCAGCTGCAGCACGACCGACGCCGCGATCTCATCCTGCACGGCGAAGATGTCGTCGAGCGCGCGGTCATAGGTCTCCGACCACAGATGCGTATCGCTGCGCGCGTCGATCAACTGCACCGTGATGCGCAACCTGGCGCCGGCCTTGCGCACCGAGCCTTCGAGGACATGGGCGACGTTGAGCTTCTTCGCGATCTCCGCGACTCCGACGTTCGTCCCTTTGAACGAAAACGCCGAGGTCCGCGACGTCACTTGCAAGGCGGGAATCTTCGCGAGCAGGTTCAGCAGTTCCTCGGCGAGGCCGTCGGACATGTATTCCTGATCCTTGTCCGCGGACATGTCGACGAACGGCAGCACGGCGATCGACTGGTCGGAAACGGGCGCGGCGCCGTCCTTGTGCAGTACGAAGCGATCCGCGAGCAGGAGCACGACGGCCAGAGCCAGCGTCGCGATGATCAGGCGATCGAGGGTCTTACCCGTGCGCCGCGTCGTCGAGGCGTCGCGATCGACCTCGCGCTCGAGCTTGAGCCCCTCAGGTGTCAGCTCGTAGAACCATGCGAACAGCAGCAGAAAAGGAAACCCGACGATGACGGCAATGATGATGAGCCGCACCGTCCAGTTCGGCAGCGCGAAGAATGGAAAGACCTGGGTCGCGATCTGCACCAGCAGCCACGCCGCAGCGGCATAGAACGCTGCGGCTCGATATACGTTGCGGCGCCGCAGTTCGGCGAAAAAATTGCGCATTCCCCCTCCCAGGTGCCCTCGAACTGTACCGGAGATTGACAAAATTTGTCTCGGCGTGGCGCAACGATGGCATTCGCCGCGGCACGCCGTCGTCCCGGCGCACGGGCCTTGTATCGCGCACAGGCGTTGGCAATCCTCACCGGGAGGTCCGCTACTGTCATGAAGGAAAACTTCCATGCTGCGCTTCCTGTTTGCCATCACCGCCTGCGGCATCGCGCCCTCGGCCACGGCGCAAACCATGTTCGAAAGCGAAGTCGCGCGGTTCACAACAACGGAAGTTGCGTCAGGACTCAAGCAACCCGTCGCGATGGCGTTCCTGCCGGATGGCCGCGCGCTGCTCGTGCAACGGCAGTCGACGCAGCTCGTGCTGCTTGGTCGTTCCGGGCAACGCGACTTGGTCGAGTTCGACGTGAACCTCGACGCTGCGACGCCAGCCGCGGCGATCCTTACCGGAGAGGACGCCGGCATGCTCGACGTCGTCCTGCATCCGGATCATGCGCGGACCGGCTGGATCTACGTCAGCTACTCGGCCGGCGAGCGCGAGCGCAGCACGACCGCGATCGACCGCTTCCGCCTGCGCGAAAATCGCGTCGTCGACCGCCAGCGCATCTTCACGGCAAAGGCCTGGTCCGAGGACCGTTTCCATTACGGCGGCCGCATGGTCTTCACCGGTGGCCACCTGTTCGTATCGGTCGGCGATCGCCATCACCAGGATCGCGCGCAGGAGCTGGACAATCACGCCGGCAAGATCCTGCGCCTGATGGACGACGGCAGTGCGGCGCCCGACAACCCGTTCGCCAGTCGCCACGACGCGGCGCCGGAAATCTGGAGCTACGGGCACCGCAACCCGCAGGGTCTTGTCGCGATTCCTGGCGGCGCATCGATTGCGAACGGACCGGACGCGGGCGTTGCGTTGTGGTCGCACGAGCACGGACCGCGTCACGGCGACGAACTCAACGAGATCCGCGCGGGCGCGAACTACGGCTGGCCGGTCATCTCGTTCGGGTGGCAATACTCCGGTGGGCCGATCGGCATGGGAATCACTGTGCAGGAGGGCATGCAGCAACCGGTCTGGGTATGGACGCCGTCGATCGCGCCGAGCGGCATGATCGTCTACACCGGCGCCGCATTCCCCGCCTGGCGCGGCAACCTGCTGCTCGGCTCGATGGCGCAGCGCTGCCTCGATCGCCTCGTGCTGCGCGACGGACACGTCGTGCTCGAAGAGCGCCTGATGAGTGCGCAGGCGGGCCGCGTGCGGCTCGTCGCGCAGGGACCGCAGGGACAGGTGTACATCGGCAACGACGACGGCAAGTTGCTGCGACTGATGCCGCTAGGCAAAGATTCGCGCAATGCACGTCCGTAACTGTTCGCGCTGTTCCGCGTGCCATTCCGGCGTCTGATCCGCGCACGCATCGAGCCAGGCGCGCAGCCGGGCGAATTCCGCGGCGAGATCGGCCGGCGCGGGTTCGCGGAAGAACGAGCGCGACACGAGTGACGCCGTTGCGCGCAGTCGCGCCATCTGCGCCGAAACGAGGTCGGCTGGCACCGGCAAGTCGTTGTCGCCCGCGCGTCCGATGCCGCCGACACCGAGGCGCAATCCGGCGTCGAGCACGGTCGCGCAGATGCCTTCGAGGAATTCGGAAACGAGCACATGGAAATGGCTCGGCCAGCCGAGCGACAGGCGCATGTCGTTCAAGCCGACGTGTATTTCCTTGACGTCCGGGATGCGGCACAGATCGGCGATCGCGCGCCCCGCCTCGGCCGTTTCGACCAGCAGCACGGCGCGCGCGCGTCCGTCGACAAGGCGGATGAAGCGGTCCGCCTGCGTCACGGTCTTGAAGTACGGCAGCATGATGACGCGCACGCCGACGCCGATCAGGCGGTCGATCTCGGCGCGCGAATCGTCGTGGACCGGATTGCACCGCGCAAACAGCTGCGCGTGTTTCAGTGCCGGCCTGATCGTCGCGAGGTCGGATTCGGCATGGTCCGAAATCCAGGTCGCCAGATGGCCTTGCCGGTCGGCCTTGCCGATCTGTTCCATGTCGACGCCGATGCGGTCGACGCCCGCCGCGTCGGCGGCCGCCGCGAGCGCCGGATCGTTCGTGAACAACGTCAGCGCGAACTCGCTGCCATAACTCATGTGTACGAACTCATCAATATGAACTCACGTGACTGAACTCATCGGTACGTACTCATGGCGAGAACTCATCGCTCCGCCCCGACGCGATGCCAGTCAACCAGCGCCTCGAGCGGTGCGCCCGCAAGGTGGCGTCGCAACTGCGCCTCCGCAAAAGCTTCGAATGCCGGCTGCATGCCGGGGTAGTAAGCGGCGACCTTCGGCGTGATCAGCAGGTTCGGCACCGACCAGAGCGGATCGTCCGGCGATGGGACCGGATCGAGTACGTCGAGCGCCGCGCCGCCGAGGCGGCCGTCACGCAGCGCCGCGACCAGAGCGGGCCGATCGAGGATCGCGTCGCGCGCGACGTTGACGACGACGGCATGCGCCGGAAGCGCCGCCAGTTCCGCGATGCCGACACAGCCTCGCGTCGCAGCGTCGAGCGGCAACGCGAGGATCAGCACGTCGGTGTCGCCGAGCGCGTCGCGCCAGTGCGCGACATCGAGGAATTCGGAGCACGCCTGACGTTGCCAGATCGAGCCGGATCGGGCCACTCCGCGAACATGCAGCCCGAGTCCGCGCATCCGCGTCGCGATCTCGACGCCGATCGCGCCGAGACCGAGCACGAGCGCCGTGCGCGGCAACGGCAGCATCGCGAACGGCGCCGCCCAACGGCCTTCGGACTGCGCCGCAAATGCCTGCGGCAGTCGGCGCAGCACGGCCCAGGCCAGCGCAATCGCGTGCTGCGCGATCGACGGCGAGTTCAGCGGATTGCGCGTCAGCGTGATGGCGCGCGCGGCCAGTTCCTGCCACGGCAGCTGATCGAAACCGCCTGCCGTCGTTTGGACCCAGCGCAGGTTTGCAGCTCCGGGAAGCAACTGGCGCAGGTAGCGATGACCGAATGCGATCTGGGTCGTCGCGGCGCTCGCCTGCGCCGCCGCCTCGCTGTCCGCGACGGCGACATTGCCGCGGCCGGCGAGTGCCTCGAGACGCGCGCAGTGCTCCGCGCTCGGAACGAAATTGCTGTACATCAGCGTGATCAAGGCGCCAGCTCCGCAGTCACTGCGCTCATGCCAGACGCTCCGCCGGCAATGCATCGCACCAGCGTTTCCACATTTCGCGCAGGCGCGCTTCGAGCGCGCGCGTCAACTGGACCGGCTGCGACACCGCCAGTTGCTCCATGCGTTCGCGCAGTCCAGCGCGCAAGCTCGACAGCTCATCGCGTCGCTGCGACCACGCGACGGCGAGATCGACGAACCCGTCCTCCGACTCGCTGATGAAATCGTCGAGGCCCGCGGCACGCATGCGCGCCGCGCCGAGGCGCTCGGCCATCGACGCGCCGGCAACGGTCAACGTCGGCACGCCCATCCACAATGCGAAGTTCGCCGTCGTGCCACTCGAGAACGGCAGCGCATCGAGCAGGATGTCGACCTGCGCGTGCAACGCGAGATACTCCGGCAGGCTCACGCGCGGTTGCAGCTGCACGCGCGATTCGTCGACGCCGGACGCAACGAGGCGCCGGCGCAACTCGGCGGCGACGGCTTCATTCGGCAGCGCGCCGACCAGGAAGCGCGAGTCCGGCACGGCCCGAAGCACGCGGCTCCACAACGCGATGCTGCGCTCGCCGAGCTTGTTCATGCGGTTGAAGCTGCCGAACGTCAGGCAGCCGTTCGCCAGATGCGGCGGCGGCCCGACGGCGCCGAGGTCCGCGGGCCGATCGAACACCGACATGAAAGGCAGATACGCGAGCCGCTCCGTGAACAGGTCATCGAAGCGTCCTGGCGGCGTCGCCGTGGCATCGGTCAGGCGGTAGTCGATCGCGGTCAGCCCGGTCGTGCCCGGATAGCCGATCCAGGAAACCTGCACCGGCGCGGGCCGGCGCGCGAACACGCCGATGCGATTGCGCGCTGTGTGTCCGGCAAGGTCGAACAGGATATCGATGCCGTCGCCGCGGATGCGGGCATCGAGCGCCGTGTCGGGCATCGCCGCCGCTATCGTCCATTGGTCGCCGCGTTCGCGCAGCCGCGCGGCGACGGCGTCACGCGTCGGCTGCGTGTCGTAGACGAACAACTCGAACTCGCGCCGGTCGATCGCGCGCCAGACCGGTTCGAGAAAGCGCGCGACCGGATGATCGCGCAGATCGCCGGAGACGAACCCGAGACGCAGGCGCCGGTTCGGGTCCGCGCCATTCGCGTGGCGCGCCCAGCCGGCCCGGTGCGGCGCCTCGACGTCGGCGCCGAATTTCGCGTGCGCCGCGGCGATCTGCTGCGCTGTCTGGCGATCGTCGTGCAACATGCAGAACAACGCGCCGCTGCCGGCCGACAGCATGTCCGGCTTGAGTGCGAGCGCGCGCCGGTAGTGCGCGACCGCCGACTCGATGTCTCCTAGCGCGTTGAAATAGTTCGCTACGTTGACGTGCGCTTCGGCATAACCGGGCTGGATCGCGAGCGCGCGCCGGGTTGCTTCGATCGCCGCCGCGTACCTGGCGCTCTGGCCGAGGACGACGCCGAGGCTCAGCAGCGCCTGCGGATAATCGGGTTGCAGCGCAAGCGCATGGCGGAATGCGGACTCGGCTTCGGCGGCGAGGCCCGACGCACTCAACGCGTTGCCGGCATTCAGATGCGCGACCGCCAGGTTCGGCGCGCGCCGGATCGCCTCGCGCGCGAGGCGCAGCGCCTCGTCGCTGTCGCCGGACTCGAGCGCATTGGCCGAAGCGTTCGACCACAATCGCGCTTCGTCCGGCGCATGCTCGATTCCCGTGCGGAATGTCTCCGCGGCGCCACCAAAGTCGCCGCGGCGCTGCAATGCGACGCCGAGGTTGTCCCAGATCGACCAGTCCCGCGGCGCGAGCGCGCTCGCGGTCCGCAACGCCGGCAATGCCTCGGCGGCGCGCCCTTGCGCGAGCAACGTGGCGCCGAGCAGCTGCCAGGCCTTGCCCGATTTCGGACATTCACTGACCAGACTGCGTGCGAGCGTTTCGCACTCGCCGAGGTTGCCGCTGCGATAACTGCCCTGCCATGCCGCGATGGCATGCCCGGGGAGCTTTGCGCTTGCGCCTTGAGCGGAGCCTGCACTGGCCATGGCGGAGTTCAACCCGGATGCACGCGCATCACTCGATGTTCTGCACCTGTTCGCGGATCTGTTCGATCAGCACTTTCAGTTCGACCGCCGCCTGGGTCGTGCGCTGGTCGACCGATTTCGAACCAAGCGTGTTCGCCTCGCGGTTGAATTCCTGCATCAGGAAATCCAGCCGCCGCCCGACCGCGTCGGGCAGCGCGAGAACGCGCCGTGCCTCGGCGATATGCGCGCTCAGCCGATCGAGTTCCTCGTCGACATCCAGTCGCGACAGCTGCAGAACCAGTTCCTGTTCGAGGCGGCCGGGGTCGGCGGCCTGGCGCAGCTCGCCGAGCTTCGATTCGAGACGCAGGCGCGACGCGCTGCGGATTTCCGGCAGCCAGCCGCGAATGTCCGCGACGATACGCGCGACGGCATCGAGGCGCTCGCGCAGGAACGCGCCGAGCCGTTCGCCTTCGCGCTGGCGCGTGGCCAGCATGTCGTCGAGCGCGCGTTCGAGCAGGTCGAGCGCTGCCTGGCGCAGGCCTTCCTGATCGACTTCCTCGCGCAGCAGCAGCCCCGGCCAGGCCAGCAAGCCGGTGAAGTCGATGCCCAGGCCGCTGAAGCGCGCGCCGATGCGGCCGGCGGCTCGCTCGAGCTGGTCGAGCACGGCATCGTTGATGCGGATTTCGCCCGCACCCGCATCGAGCGGGCGGAAGCGCAGGTTGACGTCGACCTTGCCGCGCGTCAGTTTCGCCGCGGCACGCTCGCGCAGCGCCGGCTCGATCGCGCGCAACTCCTCGGGCAGGCGCGGATTGAGTTCGAGGTAGCGGTGATTGACCGAGCGCAGCTCGAATGCGAGCGCTCCCCAGCGCGTGTCGGTTTCCGCGCTCGCGAACGCGGTCATGCTGCGGATCATGGTGACTTGCCCCCAGAGTACGGTTCGGGAGTATGCCATTGTAAGCCGTGGATGTAGTCGACTGATCGCGCTTCGACTTGTCGGACATGCTGCCTGCTAAACTTCTGTACCAAGCACTGGAATCACGCAATGACTACCTTCTCCCGCCCCTCCGGCCGTGCACCGGATCAACTGCGCGCCGTCAGCATCGAGCGCAGCTATACGCGTCATGCCGAAGGCTCCGTGTTGATCGCGTTCGGCGACACGCGCGTGTTGTGTACGGCGAGCGTCGAGGACAAAGTCCCGCCGTTCCTGCGCGGCAAGGGCGAAGGCTGGGTCACGGCCGAATACGGCATGCTGCCGCGGGCGACGAAGGAACGCACGCAGCGTGAAGCGACACGCGGCGGCCAGGGCGGCCGCACGATGGAGATCCAGCGGCTGATCGGCCGCGCGCTGCGCGCGTGCGTGGATCGTGGCGCGCTCGGCGAGCG
>Ga0207683_10004748_pt1 | contig 11711 bp, 9 predicted proteins | sample KBSM73metaG_FD_184333 | JGI IMG/M metagenome (GOLD analysis project Ga0207683, IMG submission 184333) | Miscanthus rhizosphere microbial communities from Kellogg Biological Station, Michigan, USA - KBS M7-3 metaG (SPAdes) (version 2) | ecosystem: Host-associated > Plants > Roots > Rhizosphere >...
TAGAATCTCAGGCAACGTGGCTGAATCCATCGTCTACCTGATCGGAGCCGGACCCGGAAACCCCGAGCTCATCACCGTGCGCGGCCTCCAGTGCCTCGCGGAAGCCGACGTGGTGCTGTACGACCATCTCGTGCATCCGCGGCTGTTGCGCTCCGCGAAAGCCAATGCCGAAAAGATCGACGTCGGCATGCCGGCGCCGCTCCCCCACGACCAGGAAGCGATCTGCTACCTGCTGGCCGAGAAGGCAGTGGAAGGCAAGACTGTCGCGCGGCTGAAGTGGGGCGACCCGTTCATCTTCGACTCGGGCGGCTCGGAGGCGCTTTTTCTTCACGAGCGCCAGATCCGGTTCGAGGTCGTGCCGGGAATTCCGGCTGCCATGGGCGCATCGAGCTACGCGGGCGTCCCGCTGACCTATCCGGGCGGCGGCGACACGCTCACATTCGTTCGCGGGAACGAGGGCGCAGCCAACACGCTGCCGGATGTGGACTGGAACAGTCTCGCGACGCTCGACGGAACCATCGTCTGCTACGCCGGACCCGACCAGTTGCCGCACATGCTCGCCGCGCTGCTCAAGGCCGGACGGCCTGAGGACGACACCGCCGCGCTGATCTATGACGGCACGCTGCCGACCCAGCACTCGATCCTGGGATCGCTCGGCGAGGTGGCTCACTCGGTGAACCAGGACCCGGACCGCCGGCCCGCCATCCTGGTCATCGGACGCGTTGCGGCGCTGCGCGAGCACCTTCGCTGGTTCGACTCGCGGCCTTTGTTCGGCAAGCGCATTCTGGTCACCCGGCCGCGGGAACAGGCGGCGGAATTCGTCAGCCTCCTGCAGGCGCTTGGCGCCGATCCGATCGAGGCGCCGATGATCCGGATCGTGCCGCCGACCGACTACAGCGAGATGGACGAGGCCTGCGCCGCCATCGACGAGTTCGACTGGGCGGTCTTCGCCAGCGGCAACGCGGTCGATGCGTTCATGTCCCGGCTGCTCGCGTCGGACGCGGACGTCCGTGCCTTGAAGAACGTGAGGCTCTGCGCAATCGGCGCCGGCACCTCGGAGCGCTTCACCAGGTTCGGCATCAAGGTGGATCTTATTCCCGCAGAATCGCGTGCCGAGAGCGTCGTCCAGGCGCTGCTCGACACCGGCGACATCAAGGGGCAGCGGTTCCTTCTCCCGCGCGCCGACATCGGGCGCGAGGTCATCGGCGAGGAACTGCGGAAACGCGGGGGGCACGTGCACGAAGTGGTCGCCTACAGGACCGTGGCGATCGACCCGGAGCGCGACGGCGAGCCCGACGTCTACCGCATGCTGCTCGATCGCCGCATCGACGTCGTCACCTTTACGAGCCCCTCGTCCGTGCGCAGCTTCGCGGAGCTGTACGGGGCCGAGGCGGCTGCCGACCTGCTGCATGCGACAGACGTCGCGGCCATCGGGCCGGTCACGGCGGAAGCTGCGGCGCAGCTTGGCATCAACTGCAGCATCGTGCCGGCGCAGTACACGATCCAGGCGCTCTGCGCCGCGATCGTGAAGCACTTCGAAAATACCGGCGCGACGGCAACAGCCTAGGACCGCGTCGGGCGGAGGTATTGTCCATGACCACTGCGCATACCCATTCGACGCTGAAGCTGACGCGGCGCCTGCGCCGGCTGCGCACCTCGGAGTCGATGCGCTCCCTCGTGCGCGAAACGCGTCTCTCGCCCGACATGTTCGTGCTGCCGCTCTTCGTCTGCGAGGGAGAAGGTGTGCGGCGCGAGGTCGGGTCGATGCCTGGCGTCTTCAACCTGTCAGTCGACGAGGCCGTCCGCGAGGCCGCGGCGGCAAAGGCCGATGGCATCAGGAGCGTGCTGCTGTTCGGCCTTCCCGACCACAAGGACGATGTGGGATCGGCGGCCTACGATCCCGAAGCACCCGTGCAGTCGGCAATCCGCGCGATCAAGCGGGAGGTTCCAGGCATGCTGGTGATCACCGACGTGTGCCTGTGCGAGTACACGGATCACGGGCACTGCGGGCTCATCATCGAGGACGAGATCGCGAACGATCCCACCGTTGAGCAGTTGGTCCGGGCCGCCGTCTCGCATGCCACGGCAGGGGCCGACATCGTGGCGCCGTCGGACATGATGGACGGACGCGTCGGCGCGATCCGCCAGGCGCTCGACCACCGCGGGTTCGACAATGTCGCCATCATGTCGTATGCGGCGAAGTACTGCTCGGCGTTTTACGGACCGTTCCGCGATGCCGCCGGATCGACGCCGAAATTCGGCGACCGGCGCTCGCACCAGATGGACCCGGCAAACGTCGAAGAGGCCCTGCGCGAGGTGGAACAGGACATCGAGGAAGGTGCCGACATCGTGATGGTGAAGCCGGCGCTTGCCTACCTCGACGTCATCGCCAGGGTGAAGGAGGCGTTCGGCTATCCGACCGCCGCCTATCACGTCAGCGGCGAGTACGCGATGCTCAAGGCGGCGGCACGCAACGGCTGGATCGACGAGCCGCGCGCGATGATGGAAACCCTCACGTCGATTCGGCGCGCCGGTGCGGAAATCATCATCACCTACTACGCGCGCGAAGCCGCACGTACGCTCGCATGAGTTGCGGACCTGAAGGTCCGCGGCTGCAGGCGACGGAGGCGTGCCTCATGAAGCCACACACTCATGTAACCGCGCACTTATGAACCTCGCACTCAAGTAGCCGCGCGCCTTCAGGTGCGCACAATTAATCTGCTATCGCCACTCATGAACACGACCAAATCAGCGCGCCTCTTCAAGCGCGCCGTCGGCATCCTGCCCGGCGGCGTGGACAGCCCAGTCCGGGCATTCAAGTCGGTCGGCGCCTCGCCGCTCTTCATCAAGCGGGCCTACGGCGCCAGGCTCGAGGACGTGGACGGCAACGTGTTCATCGACTACGTCATGTCGTGGGGTCCCCTCATTCACGGGCACTCTCCGAAGGGGCTGGTCAAGGCACTCAACGCAGCGACGAAGCTGGGCACCAGTTACGGGGCGCCCAGCCCGCTCGAAGTGGCGCTCGGCGAACGTGTTCGCCGGCTGATGCCGTCGCTCGAGCGCGTCCGCTTCGTGAGTTCCGGAACGGAAGCCGCGATGAGCGCGGTGCGCGTCGCGCGGGCGGCGACCAGGCGCGACAAGATCATCAAGTTCGAGGGGTGCTACCACGGGCACGCCGACAGCTTTCTCGTGCAGGCCGGCTCGGGCGCGCTGACGCTGGGCACGCCAACCAGCCCCGGCGTAACGAAGGCTGCCGCAGCCGACACCCTGCTCGCCAGCTACAACGACCTGGCATCGGTCGAGCGCGTATTCAACGCAAACCGCGGCAAGGTCGCCGCGCTCATCGTCGAGCCGATCGCCGGCAACATGGGTGTCGTGCCGCCGGCTGACGGCTTCCTCGGCGCGCTGAGAGAGATTTGCGACGCGTACGGCACGCTGCTCGTTTTCGACGAGGTCATCTCGGGCTTCCGCGCTGCTGCCGGCGGTGCGCAGCAGTTATACGGTGTGACGCCGGACCTCACCTGCCTTGGCAAGATCATCGGCGGCGGCCTTCCCGTGGGCGCCTACGGCGGGCGGGCGGACCTCATGGAACTCGTGTCGCCGGCTGGGCCGGTCTACCAGGCAGGAACGCTCTCGGGCAACCCGCTGGCAATGAGCGCGGGCATCTGGTGTCTCGATCAGCTCACACCGAAGCTCTATCGCAACCTCGCTGCTCTCGGTTCGCGCCTGGCGGGCGGCTTCGCCGATGCCGCGCGTGATGCCGGCGTCGCCCTTCAAGTGAACGCATTCGGATCAGTGGTCACACCGTTTTTCACCGAGCGGCAGGTGCGCGACTACGCCTCGGCCACGAGCGCAGATACGGACCGTTATGCGCGTTTCTTCCGCGGCATGATCGCGCTCGGAATATACCCTCCGCCGTCGCAATTCGAGGCGTGGTTCCTCTCTGCGGCGCACACCACGAAGGACGTGGACAAGACTGTCGCCGCGGCTCGGACGGTCATGCGGGGTCTGACTAAGAGCGCGGTTCGAAATTGACGTACGTGGGGGCGGGTCTTCCGCCTTCGCTGAAGCTACGGCTGACCGCCGAAGCCTTGGCGGAGGCTGGTCAGACCCGCCCTTTTTTTTGCCTCGGTCGGCCCTCGGCGTCGGGTCTAAAGACCCGACGCCACGTGCGAGGCACGCCACCACGTGCGAGGCACGCCACCACGCACGAACGCTATTTGAGGTTCATTCCCGAATCGAGCCTGACGCGGAGAACCGTGCCGGCGGGCAGATCGACATCCTTGCCCTCGGTGGCCGCGATCGTGCCGCCGCCGCCAATCAGGATGCCGGCCATCGCGCCCTTCAAGCCGCCAAGAATGCCCCCGATGATGGCGCCGACCCCGGCACCCGCACCGATCTTTCCGGCTTCGCCCTTGATGCCTTCGCTCTCGAGCGCCTGCGTGACCGTACCGCGAATCGGGTAGGCGCGGCGGTTGATCGTGACCTGATCGAAGGCCACGGTGAGCTTGCCGGTGCGCTCGACCCGCCCGGCCTTCGTGACCGAACTGACCACGCCCCGCATCACCGAACCAGCAGGCACGATGACCCGGTCGCCGTCGCGCAGGTCCACCTGCGTCGTTGCTTCGAATCGGTCCTCGACGAGATTGGTTGACGAGCTGAGTGACTGGCTGAGCCGCACATCCAGTTCCGTGCCTGCCGGCACGTCGAGTCCGCTGCCTCCCCGGGACGACGCGGTCGACGTGGGGTTGGTCCCGGTGGTGCGGCCGCCCTCGCCGCGTGCCCTGGCGCGAAGATCGTCGATCCGATCGCGCAGGTCGAAGTAGTCGGACCGCGGAACCGGTTCGTTCTTCCGCAGTTTCACGCGGACGTAGGCGACATCGTCGCGAAGGTCGCTCAACTCGGTTTCGAGCTTCGTGGCAAGTGCGGCGTCACGCACGTGTGCTCCCGAGACGTCGCGACCGGCGTCGGCGAGCGCGTCCTGCAGACGCTGGACGTCGGCCTGTGTCGCGTTCTGTCCCTGGGCGGCGGCGCCGCCGGTCATGGCCAGGCTGAGCAGCAGGGCCACCAGGCTGACTTGTCTGAGAAATGTCACGAATACCTCCGGGGCTGACCACAGCACGACTCGTTCCAAACATATAGGCAAAGGCGGCTGTGAACAGGCGTCAACACCGCCGCGATCTGATGAGCTTGATTGGTTACACCTTCGGGATGGTGGTCGCGCGAATCAGCTCGCTCGCGCCGGCCATGAGGTCGACGCACCGGCTGGCGAGCTGGTTCACCATCTCGTGCTGCGTCGGGGTCAGCCCGGCGAGCAGGAGTTGCCTGAGCAGATCCTTGATCTCCTGGTTCGTGCGGCGCATGTCGGCGACCACAGCCTGGTAGGCGACACCGTCCTGCGCCGCCGTCAGCGCCTCACTCCGGACCTTCTGCAGGACGCTGCGCATGCGGTCCGCGCCTCGATCGATCTGGAAGACGAGATACTGCGCCGAGGCACCCGAAACCGCCGTCACCAGGTAGTGATATTCGCGACCGTTGTCATCGACCTCGGCGCACGGCCCGTAATCGGCGGCGCCCTGGAGACCCCGCTGCCAGAACCCGTTCGCTTCCTCGAGAATGTGCCCCAGGAACGGAAACGTGGTGTCGGACGTGAGGCGCTCGAACCAGGCGGGCGGCTGCGAGATCGCCGAAAAAGATCCGTCGCCGTGGCGAACGAACGCGGCCACGTCGAGCAGGGGCAGGAGCGTTTCGAGTTGTGATGCGCTCATCGGCACTCTCCCATCAGGGCTGGGTCATCGCGCGCGCAAGTGTGACGAACGCGTCCTCCACGTCGGAGCCTGTCTTTGCACTCGTCTTGAGCACCCGCCACCCGCGCTGCACCAGGACAAACAGGAGACTGTCCTCAATCTCCCACTGGTCGGCGAGATCGGCCTTGTTGATGACCAGCGTGAACGATGCGTTCGGCACGGTTGCCTGCGCGCTGTCGTGAAGCGCCAGCGCCGTGTCGAGCGTAGAGCGCCGGGTGCCGTCGGCGACAAGCAGGTAGCCGGATGCGCCCCGCAGGTAGGACATCCGCACCTTCTGGTAGTCGTCCTGCCCGTATATGTCCCAGATCACGAGATCGACATCCGTGCCGTCGAGCGTGACACTCTTCTTGTCTATCTTCACGCCAACGGTCGTCAGGTACTTATCGGAAAAGATGCTGTGCACGTAGCGCGAAACGAGACTGGTCTTCCCAACGCCGAAGCCGCCGAGCAGACAGATCTTCTTCTGGATCATGGACGGCTCCCGGGACTCGTCTGATCGGGGGTCAACAGCACGCGCAGCGAGACGCGACGATTCAGGACCTTCTCGGCCTCGCTGGTGCCGGTTGTCACGGGCTCTTCGACGCCGAGGCCACGTGCGACAAGCGTGATGGAATCGGACACAGTGGCACTGAGGACGCGAACGACAGCGTCTGCTCGCGCCTGGCTCAAAGGTCCGTTCTCGAGTTCAGAGCCGTCGCTGTCGGTGTGTCCGCGGACCTCGATGCGCGCGGTCGACCCGTTGACCGCCAGCGCCTCGCTCAATTGCGCGATAAGGGCGGCGGCGCCAGTCACCCGCGTCAACTGCTCCGGCATCAGCTCCGAACGTCCTTTGGCAAACAGGATCGCCACCGACTCGACCCGCCGCTTGAGCTGTTCCCGCGCTGGGACGCCCGCGTACTCGAACCGGTTGACGCCGGCAATGGCCGGCGCAATCCGTTCGCTGTCGATCAACCACCGCTCCGGCGCCGGGCCGCTCGCGCGCAGCGCACCCTCGCGATACTCGAGGGTGACACCCGGCGGCGGGCGCAGGAGCGCGCTTGCGCGTCTCACGATGAACGGCGGCTCGATGGCATCGTACGGCTGCCAGTGCGCCTCGATCTTCGCCGGGTTCAGGCGCGAGGGTCCGATCAGCGCCGCGGGATCGTCGGCGTGAGGATCCTTCAAACCCGTCACGACGAATTTTCCGGCCCGTCGTCCGCTCGAGATGACCACGATGCCCGGCTCCGCGGCGAGGCGATCGAGGTAGGCGCTCCAGCGCTGACGCTCGCGAACGATCGTGAACGACCATGCACCGAGGGCGACAAGTATGAGCGCGGCGACAGCGAGCCATCGCCGATACGACGTCGACGGCCGTTCGCGCAGCTTCTTGGCCAGGCACGCCTCGAGCGTCGCTCGAGCGCGTTCGAACGGCGCGGCGTCCCCCTGGAAATCCTTTAGCTCCGGACCGAGCAGCAGGTGAATCGACTCGATGGCCCTGCGAAATGTCATTCTCAGGTCCGGCGGCGGTGTGCCGCGGACGACGCCCGCAAGTATGGCGTAGGGCCCATGTTCGACCGTGACCGACAAGTTGCCGACGCGGAAGCCGTCGAGTCCCTCGCGTCCGGACACGTTGAACGAATCGTGGACGAAGTCACGAATGGCCGTGAGCATCGCCGATATCTGGTCCGCATCCTGTGCCTGGCCGGAGCTGGCAGAGACGTGCTGAAGCAGGAGACCGGTTTCGGCGTGGATGAGAAACACCTGCTCGACGCGGTACTCCAGCGTGTTGAGCAGCACGATCTCGGCAAACGGCCTGCCTGTGCGCCAGGCCGTGAGGCGCCATCGCAGCGCGCGCCACGACACGCTCTGCTCCACCGTCCGGCTGAACGACTCCATCATCGACGCGAACATGTGCTCGATGGCGCGCCGGATGGCCGGACCCATTACCGGGAACAGCGCGTCGGCAAGCGGATGCGGGTCGCGTTGGACCGACGCGGTGATGGCTGACTCGACGCTGGGCGCAAGGGCCGACGCCAGCTGTGGATCGTGGGCGCGGACGGAAAGCGCTTCGGGCAGGATGCGACCCACCTCGCGCGTCCGCAGGGCCGCGTCGTTGACGTGCGCTTCGAGCGCACGAAGTTCCCGGCGTTCGGGACCGACGAGCAACGACCGGAGTTCGTTGAACGCCTCCTCGTCGGCCTTTCCGGCCGCGGCAGGCGTTTCCTGGGCTCGGACGCCCTGGCCGGGAGCCTCGTCCCGGCCAAGGGAGGTTTCAGCCATTCCCGACGTCCTCGGCGCCGGGGATTCGGAACTCGTCGGTGAGCCGCATGGCCACTTCGGTCAGCAGCGCGGCAATCGTCGCGCGGTCCGCCTTGTCAGTGCGGAGTTCGTTCGCAGTTCGCGCGAGAGTGCCGAGGATCTCTTCGACCTTCTGCCGAAGGTCGTCGCTCAGGCGCTGGTGCTGCTCGAGCATCTGCTGACGGAGCTCGCGCTGCCCCTTCGAATGCTGCTCGTCGATGGTCGTGGCACGCCGCTCGAAACCGCGGGCCGTTTCCTTGAGCTCGTTCGACAGCCCGGAGTGGGCATCCACGCGGTCGCCGCGTTCGGACTTGATCTGTCCCTCGAGCGACTCGTTCTCGCGCCGGATATACGCCTCGAGCGTGTCGAGGCGTCGCCGGACGTCGTCCTTGAGATCCGTGGTCTCCTTGAGAAGCCGTTCTTCGAGTCGGGCGAAGCGCCGCTCGACATCCCTCATCTGGCTTCCGAAGAGGATGTCGCGCACTTTATCGAGACTCGCGGGAGTTGCGCCCTCCCCTCCTGTCAGCGCCGCTGCGTCGTCAGTAGATCGTTCGACTTTGCCTGAACTCATGGGAGGTTCCTTCGATGGCGAAATCGCCGTTTCAGCGGTTATTTGATGCGGGTGGCATCCCGCAACTGAGCCATTAAAGGTAGGTCCGCGAACTGGCCAAGTCAAGCGTGGCCCGCCGCCGCGAAAGGCCGGACGAAAAGAGCCGCGCCGGCGGCTCAGCGCCAGGGCATCAGGCTCTCGATCCAGCTGATTCGTGTGAGGTCGTTGTAAATGACCGTCACCATCAGGGTCATCAGCACCACGAAGCCGGCGAGAAGCATCTTTTCCTTCATCCGCGTGCTGAAATCGCGGCGCGCGACGCCTTCCATCGCCATGATGAAGATGTGGCCGCCGTCGAGCACGGGGATCGGGAGAAGGTTGAGCAGGCCGAGGTTCAGGCTGATTTGAGCCATGAGGCTGAAGAGCGCAATCCATCCGAGCTGCGCCGACTCGCCGGACAACTGTGCGATGGCAACCGGCCCCATCAACTGCTTCGGCGACGTCTCACGAGTGATGAGCCCCCACACCGTCTGGAAGATCAAACCTGCGTATTGAACGTTCTTCTCGACCGCCATCCGCGCGGCGCCGACCGCTCCGGGCTTGATGCTGCTGGTCTCGTCGGCGATGGCGATGCCAAGCAGACCCGTACTGCCGCTGCGCTTGGGCGTCGCTGCGATGGTCATCGGCTGGCCATCGCGGAGGATATTGATTGTCAGCTGCTGCTCGGGACGCTTCGAGATGGCGTCCTTGAGATTGCCTGAAAACGTAATCGTTTCGCCGTTCACCGAGACGACGATGTCGTTCGGCTTCATGCCGGCCTTGTCGGCCGGGTCGCCCGGGTTGACCGATCGGATGTGGGGGTGCACGTCCGGGAGGACCCCGATGTCGCCGATCTGGAATCGGCTGCGTTCCGGAGTCTTCGGTGTGACGTTCACCGAGCTCGCAGTGCCGTCGCGCAGGTAATCGATCTGGACCTCCCGATCGGGCTTCGTACCGACCGCAATGTAGAAGTCCTCCCAGGTCGCCACCGGCTTTGCTGCGACAGCGGTGATGAGATCCCCGGGTTTGAATCCCGCCCGAGCGCCTGGTGAATCGGCGGTGACCGCACCGAGCACGACCGGCCTCGTTTCGTATGCGAGGCGCTCCGCGCCCTGGTACAGCACGAGAGCTGTGAGGATGACAGCCAGACCGAGGTTCATGACGGGTCCCATGATGAGCACCTGGAAGCGCTCCCACTTGTTCCGGGACATGAACTCTTCGGGACCGCCGGTGGACGGCTCGTCGGGGTTCTCGCCAGCCATCTTCACGTAGCCGCCAAGCGGCAGCGCGCCGATGCTGTATTCCGTATCGCCGCGGCGGAAACTGAGCACCGTCGGATTGAATCCGAGCTGGAACTTCAGCACCTTGATGCCGATGCGTTTTGCAGCGAGAAAGTGCCCGAGTTCGTGCACGAAGACCAGCACGCCGAGCACGAACGCGAACGACAGGACGGTAATCAATGAGCCAGACACCGAGACCTCAGACCTTCAATTGTATCCCGCGGGCGATATCGCGTGCGTGCTCTCGAGCCCACGCGTCCACGGTCCTGATCTGCGTCAGAGTGCCCACCTCTGCCGCGTGATGCGCATCCATTGTCCGCTCGATGACCTGCGCCACTCCCGGAAATGACAGCGTGCCTTCCAGGAAACGGGCTACCGCCACCTCGTTCGCCGCGTTCAGCACGACGGCGAGACTACCAGCTCCCCGCAGCGCGCGGTAGGCCAGTTCAAGGCAGGGGAACACCTTCGTGTCGGGGACCTCGAAATCGAGGTGTCGAGGACGCGTGAGATCGAGCGGCGGTACGGGCGCCGACCATCGATCCGGATACGCGAAGGCGTACTGGATCGGCAGTCGCATGTCGGTGACACCGAGCTGTGCGATCAGCGACCCGTCCACCAGTTCGACCATCGAGTGAACGACCGACTGCGGATGCACGACGACGTCGATCTGGTCTGGTCCGATGTCGAACAGCCAGCGGGCCTCGATCACCTCCAGGCCCTTGTTCATGAGCGTCGCCGAGTCGATCGTGATCTTCCGCCCCATCTGCCAGGTCGGATGCCGAAGCGCATCCGCTGCCGTCACCGCCTCGAGCTGCGCGGGTGTGCGGCCGCGGAACGGACCGCCGGATGCCGTGAGCACGATTCGCCTCAGCTCCGAGTGCCGGCGTCCGTGCAGGCACTGGTGAACGGCGTTGTGCTCGCTGTCGACCGGCAGGATGGCGACCCCGTTTCGGCGGGCGGCCTCCATGACGATGCCGCCGGCCATCACCAGCACTTCCTTGTTGGCGAGGGCAATCGTCTTGCGCGCCTCGATGGCCGCGAGCACCGCGTCGAGCGCCTCGGTACCGGACGACGCGCACAGGACGATGTCGACGTCTGGGTGGGTGGCAACCGCGACCAGCCCTTCGCGGCCGGTGCCTGCGAGCGTGACGCCCTGTGACCAGCCGCCGAGGGCGCGAAGGCGATCGGCGGCGCGGTCCGTGGAGATCGCCACGATCGCCGGGCGGTACCGGGCAACCTGCGCGGCGAGACGCTCGGCGTTCTCGCCGGCAGCCAGCCCCACGACCTGCAGGCGGTCGCTGTGCGTGTCGACGACCGACAAGGCGCTCTGGCCGATCGAACCCGTCGACCCGAGAATCGCGACTCGCCGGCGTTCAGACATACCGGAGCACCACGTAGTAGACCGGCGCCGCGAACAGCAGGGCGTCGATGCGATCGAGGACGCCGCCGTGGCCGGGGATGAGGGCCGAACTGTCCTTCACGCCGGCGCTCCGCTTCAGCATCGATTCGAAGAGGTCGCCCGCCATGCCAAGGGCCACCACCGTGACGCCGAGTAGCAGTCGCATCACCAGCGGCATTGCCGGCAGCCACCAGGCACCGACCCCGGCAAGCGCGAGCGTCCCGAAGAGGAACCCGCCGTAGGCCCCTTCCACCGTCTTTTTCGGGCTGATCATCGCCGCCAGCTTGCGACGCCCCAGCGCGCGTCCAACGAAATACTGCGCCGAGTCGCTGACCATGATGGTGGACATCAACAGGAAG
>Ga0207683_10004750_pt1 | contig 11705 bp, 8 predicted proteins | sample KBSM73metaG_FD_184333 | JGI IMG/M metagenome (GOLD analysis project Ga0207683, IMG submission 184333) | Miscanthus rhizosphere microbial communities from Kellogg Biological Station, Michigan, USA - KBS M7-3 metaG (SPAdes) (version 2) | ecosystem: Host-associated > Plants > Roots > Rhizosphere >...
TGCGGCATGTAGCGCCATGCTTGGGCTCCATAGCTGAGGGTTCCTCCGCCTACGCATGCTGCGTTGTTCTGATATGCCCCTTCACTTGGCAGGACGGTGTGAGCTGCGCCCTTGGAATCAACCCAAACGCGAGGATTGCCGCGGTCGTCGGGACCGAACGCGTTGCCGAGCACGGTGGTGCGTTGATTGCGGAGATCGTCTTTTCGACAATCTGCGGCGGTGTACCACTTTCCGCGTTCAAGGAGAACGACGCTGAGGCCCGCGGTTGCAAGTTCCTTGGCGACGATGCCGCCCGCGGCACCAGCTCCGACCACTAAAGCATTTACGCGCTTCACGAGCGCCCGCCGTTCTTCAGGTCATACTGGGCTCGGCCAAGCAGCGGCGGCTCAGCCAGGCCGAGCATGCGCCAACTCGCAGCGTCGCGATTGCCGCCATGGCGCGGAGAGCCGTAATACCCTTCGAGGGTGTGCCTGCGCATGAGTTCAAAGAAAGGGCGGTTCTGCTTTTCCAATGCGGTGGCGATCTCAAGCTGCTGGGGAGAGGAGATGTCGGCGAGGCTGCGCCCAAAGCGCTGGCGACTCAAGGCATCGACCTGATCGAGGCCGTTGCGGTAATCATCCTGAAAACGCTGATAGTGGCGTCCGAGTTGCCGGTCGATGTAGGTGACAACGCCGGCCTGCGATGCACTGGGAAAATCGTCCGCGGGGACAATCTGGTCGCAAAGGGCAGCAAGCGTGCGTGCGTGGGCTGCACTGAGAAAGTCCCAGCTTCCCTGCTTCTCGGAACCGTGGCAGCCAATGGCAACGGCGGCGCTGCCTAGCGCGCCCGCAGCTACAAACTGTCGACGAGTCAGAAGGACGTCGTGCTCGGTCGGTTGCATCGGCAAGCCCCTTGAACAGAATCAGCGAGAGCAGGGATCTTCGGTGTTCCGGAGCGGCCACACGGAGGATTTCTCACCTGTTCCATGCTCGGGGCCTGAGAGGAGAATGGTCTGTGTTTCGAATCACAGATGAGTTCGTTGCCTGCGATGTCAGGGACAAAACCGAAGGGCCATTCCCGAGGAATGGCCCTTGATCCACTTTGAATTGTTGAAGTCCCGAATCAAGCTTCGGTTTATGGCAGAGTCTGACATGCAGCCAATGTCGCGGAGGCAGCGGCGCCGGGCATGTAGCAGGGCTGTCCTCCTCCGGGCATGCGGCTGGTGTTGTTGTTGTTCCCTCTTGTGGCGTCTTGCGTGCTGACCCGCACATCGATGACGTTGCCCTGGACGAGGACGGTGGTGTCCACGATGTCCTGATCGGTCCGGATGATGGTTACATATGGGCTGTCGGGAGAGGCCACATAGACCTTGCCGTAAAGAGAGTTGGAAGTGGAGACAACGGTGCGGGGATGTCCGACCACGGAGAGCATTTTCTCTATCGAGTGGCTGCTCAGATTGAGAATGTGAACTGTGCCGTCCGCCTGATCTGCAGTGTAGGCGCGACTGCCATCTGCGAGCACCGTGACACTGGCGGGATTATGGCCGGTTGGAATGGTGAATGTGGTGCCGAAGGTTTGGCTGTCGTTGCCGTAAATGTCAGTACTTACGTCGATCACGCTGACGGTATCTCCGTCATAGTCGGCGACAACCAACTGCTGAGTGGCGGCGACGTACTCGGCGTACACGGGACCAGCAACGGTGGGGACATTCGTTCCGGTAAGCCCGGCGGTCGTGGACAACGGCAGAGAGGGATGGCATGTGACGGTTTGCCCGCTCTGGCCAATGAACGGCGTACATGCGTTGAGTGCGTTGGTCTGGCTGTTAATGACCGTCACGGTGTCGCTGCCACGGTTGAGGACGAAGAGCCTCTTTCCGTCGCTGCTGCCGACTGCGTAGACGGGGCATTTGCCAACCGGGATGCGGGCGGAGACGGTGTAGCTGGCTATCTCGAGTGCGTCGGCTTCGCCATTCTGCGAGACCGAAGCCGGTGCGTTGTTGCACGTCACTCCGAAGGGAATCGCGTCAGCAAGAGGAGTGCTTGAGTTGTTCTGGCTGATGGAGTAGACGTGCTGTCCGATCGTACTGATTCCGGTGACGGTGATGGGAGTTGGAGCCACGGGAATTGCGAGCTTGAAGGTTGCAGGACTGCCGGTGAGGACGTCGGTGACATTCTTATCGAGATCGGCAAGCCACAATCCGGCAGTGGGTGCGAATATACCCACCGGGCGGGATGTTGTGGGCAGTGTCGTAAACCTGATGTTCTTTTCCTGCGCGCCGATTGACACCTCAAAGGTGGTTAGGGTGCCGTCGCTATTTACGGTGTAGCCGGAGCTTCCCGTGCCATCGACGGCAAAAGAGACTGGGGCGAGGCCGACGGGAAGTGTGGCCATAATCGTATCGCCGGAGTAATCAATGATTGTGGCAATTCCGGGGGAAGTTGGCGACGGCAACGAAACGACTGCCGCAAGCGATTGGGGCTGTGCTGCCGGGCCATTGGGGTTAATGGGAGTAATGACCGGCCGGTACGCGCTTCCGCAACCACCCAACAAGGCGGCAGCCAAAAGGGCCGCCCCCGCCTGAACCAACCGCGCACGCGTCTGGCCTGCATCCATTGGAAAAAGACTCATTCAATTCTTCCTGCTTACCTAGTGATTGTAAATCAGCGACCGCAGGCGGCACAGGTTGGCGGACCCGCCCAAAGCTGAGGTGGAAAAGTGACGTAAGCTCTTCCCGATGAACGCGAAGGAGCACCTGAGTCGAGCTTGTGAAGTTATCGCGCTTCGCGTTAGACGATCACGGGCGGTTGTTTGGTATCTGCAACAGCACAGCCGCCCTTCGAATGGATAAACGATCTGCCAAGGTTCTCAGCGCCCCACGACCTCAACGATTGCGCTGTCACTTTCGGTCCACGCGGCAGGACCCTCATGCGTGAGTTGCTGGCGGGAGTCATCCCAGTGCAGCTTCGTAACGGAGCCGGCCCCCTTCTCGTACGCGTAGGTCGTGCCATCGTCAGAGAAGAGAGTGAAGTTGGCATCCGCGCCGGGATAGACGCGCACCTTGGCGATGGCCTGCTTCTGGTGGGTGCTTTCGACCGGCGCGCCGAGGGCGAGAATGGATCCTGCACGAACGAAGACAGGCATGATGTCGATGGGTGCCGCGACGGTGATTGTCTGGCCGCCCTTGAGACGTTCATTTGTCCAGTAGTTGAACCAGTCTGCTCCTGCAGGAAGATAGACTTTTCGGCTGGTTGCTCCCTGTTCGGTGATCGGCGCCACGAGGAATGCAGGTCCGAACATGTATTCGTCACGCAAGTCGGCGACGTTTGGATCGCTGGGAAAGTCGAGGGGCAGCGCGCGCATGAATGGCGCGCCTGTTAGCCATGTCTGATAGCCGAGGGAATAGATGTAGGGCATCAGTTCATAACGGAGACGAAGATATTTCTCGAGAATCGGCTCAGCCTGTTTGCCGTAGGACCACACTTCGTTGCTTCGCCGGCTGCCGTGTGAGCGCATGATGGGCAGGAACGTGGCGTACTGGAACCAGCGGGTGTATAGCTCGGGATAATCGTCATAGCCACCGACATTGTCGCGGGCATCGGACGGGTCGAGCAGCGGAGTGTGTGCGGGGTGATGGACGGGCGGCAGATATTGCCATCCACCGGTGTCGTTGGACCAGTAGGTGACGCCGGAAGCTGCGAAGTTGAGACCGGTGGGAATCTGGCGTCTGTATGTATCCCATGTGGGATAGATGTCGGAGGACCAGACAATCGCTCCGTTACGCTGGATGCCGAGATAGGCATCGCGCGAGAGGATGAGCGCGCGCTTCGAGGGTTCATCCTTGCGAAATCCGTCATAGAGGGCCTGTGTATGAAGCAACGGGTAGACGTTGTAGTACTGAGTCCCGGGGCCGATGTGGTAGTACGCGCCATTGGGAGGCAGATCGGGCTCCGTTTCATCGGCCCAAAGCGAATCGAATCCCTTGCTGAGGATGTTGTTGTGGATCGTCTTCCAGTACCAGGCTGCCGCATCGGGATTGGTGGTGTCGATGTCAGAACCGGCGCGGTCGTAAGGTAGGCCGTTGATGGGCGTGCCGTCGGCGAGGTGGATAAGCCAGCCCTTCTGCTTCAACTCTGCGAAGTAGCGGCTCTCGGGCGTGAAGCGCGGCCAGACGCTGATCATGGTCTCGAATCCCATTTCGTGCAGTTGCTTGTTCATGGCGGCGGGGTCGGGCCAGAGTTTGGGGTCGAAATCCATCTGGCCCATCTTCGTGTAGTAGAACCAGTCCACCACCATGACGTCGGCGGGAAGATGGCGATCGCGATAACCTTTGGCGACGGACAGGACCTCGTCCTGAGTTCTGTATCTCTGCTTGCACTGGATGTAGCCGTAGGCGGCTTTGGGCAGCATCGGTGTGGGACCGGTGAGGAGTCGATAGCCGGCATAGAATTCGTCGGCAGTGTCGCCGGCAATGACAAAAAATGACACCCGGTCGCCGACTTGCGAGCTCCAGCGAGTTTCCTCGTTGAACCCCGGTTCGATGGTGGTCTTGGAGGGGTTATCCCAGATGATGGCGTAGCCCTTGTTCGTGATGAGGAATGGAACACAGGTCGTAGGCGCAGCGGGGGACAGGTAGTCGTTCCAGCAGCGGACGGGGTGTCCGCGATGATCGAGGAATCCCTCGTGATTGTCGCCGAGGCCGTAGTAGTGCTCGTCGTCGGGAGAAACAAACGTTGCACCCACGGTATAGAACTCGGGATCTGCGGGACGGCGGTCGCGGTTCAAATCTGCGGTGCCGTCTTTGTGATTGGGCACGGCCTGCGACCAACCGGTCATTTCGAGAAGCTTTTTGCCGTTGGGGGTGGTGAAGGTGATATGCGCGCCCGGAGTAGAGCCGTTAAAGAATTTGCCGATATCCGCCATCGTCTGCAAAGGGGGCGGCCCTGCGGGATGCTCGCGCTCCACTGTGGCGACAATGCGGGGAGACTGGTAGACATCGTCCTGGTCGGTCTGCGATTTCGTCCATCCGGAAGCATCTGGTGTACCGACAAAACCGTATCCAGGTTTGGCCACGGCGGGCTCGTGTTTGAGACTGAGAGTGACTCGAAGAATGTTTGGCGCGTAGGGCTCGAGAACGATCGTCTCGCCTTTTCGATCGAGTTCCACATGCTGGTCTGATTTTTGCGCGGGACATGTGGCTGAGGTGAGAACGATTCCGGCTAAAAACGGAAGAAGGACCGAGTACCTTTTCATCAAGAGCTCCATACGCAACGAAGACGCATCAATAAAACGCTGCGCAGATGAGTGTAAACCGATTGACCTGCGGTCTCCCAAGCAGCGGCGGACTCTGATGGCTCGTAGCAGAACGATAGGATAAGGCGTGGTGAATCAGTCGAAACTTATCTGGCAATCGAAAACGGTGCTTCTGCTGGTGCTGCCGTTTGTGGCCGCGTATGTAGTGCTGCAGACACGATGGTGGGCGGTGCAGATGCCGTCTGTCGCAATCTGGACGGTAGGTCTGAGCATTTTGCTTGGGCTTGTTGCGCTGAAGTTGCGCTCGGCAACGCCCGGGGCTGCCGCAACAGGCGCAGTGATCACTGCCAGTCTCATGTTTTCGACGGTCAGCTTTCCTTACCAGCCGTGGCAGACGGCGCTTGCTCCCGTGGTCGCCTTGCTTGTTCTGACATCTATCACGACTCGGATCGGGAAGAATCGGAAAGAAAGGCTCGGCACCGGCGAAGGCAAGCGTGGGCGAGCGGCATCGCAGGTGGCTGCAAATCTTGGAGTGGCGGCGATTGCCGGCAGCGACCTCGTACAGTCGTGGATGGTCGATAGCCACTGGTTCTCGCGTGGAACTTTGGCGCCAATTCCAGTCCTCGTTCCAGCTTTGGCAGCACTGGCGGAGGCCGCGGCGGATACCGTCTCTTCGGAACTGGGACAGGTCCTCAGCAGTCAGCCGCGCATGATTACTACATTTCGCCGAGCAGATGCGGGCACCGATGGCGCGATCAGCGTGGGCGGCACATTGGCGGGAGTTGCAGCGGCGGGGATCGTTGCTTTTGTTGGCTGCCTGGTCCTGCGGGGGAGTCTTGAGTTGTTGCCGATGCTGATGATCAGTTGGAGCTGCGGCGTTTTTGGACTGTTCTTTGACAGCCTTCTTGGCGCGACCCTCGAGCGCCGTGGCTGGATCAACAACGACGCAGTTAATTTTCTGTCGACAGCGAGCGCGGCTATTTTTGCGCTTGCACTGCTGGCGGTTGTGCCTCATCCTAGTTTGTGGTAAGTTATTTGTCATCTTTAATTTATGGAAATATCCGCATATTTGCGTGAAGTTCCATGGCAGCATCGTGTAACACCTGGGAATACCACTCGCGAACGAATGTCTACAACGTTTAGGCGATTACTTCGGTTCAACTCATTTCGTATTGTCTGCATATCTTTTGTTGCGCAACGAAGTATGGACACTGCATGAATCCCTGGCAAGCGACCCAACATGCTGACCGATGAATTCATGCTCTTTTCACAAACGCGAAACGAACTTTCTCCCTGGATGATCGCGAATGACAAAGAGACGGGCCAAGTCAGTACTTCTGATCGAAGCAAATCCCGCGGACGCGTTAGTGATTCGCACGATGTTCAACCATCAGGGTTTGTACGCCTTCAAGTTGAGTATTGTCGCCTGCCTTGAAAACGCATTGATTCATCTGGCATCGCAGCCGGTCGACGTCATTCTTCTCGATGTCGGGGCGTACGGCACAAGCGGTCAAGAGGTGGTACGGACGATTCGCACGGCGGCGCCACGTGTTTCGATTGTTCTGCTTTCGGAACTTGAAGATGAGGCAATGGCGATTCAGGCGATGCAGGACGGCACTCAGGATTACCTCGTGAAGGGGCAGATGGAGCCGCATGAGTTGATGCGGGCACTGCGCAACGCTGTGGAGCGGAAGACCATCGAGGAATCCCTGTTCAGCGAAAAGGAACGCGCGCAGGTAACGCTCAACTCGATTGCCGATGCCGTAATCTGCACCGACCCCGAAGGAAATATCTCTTTCCTCAATCCCAGCGCAGAGCGAATGACGGGCTGGCCTCTTCATGAAGCCGTCGGGCGGCCTTTGGGGGAGACATTCAGGATTATTGACGCAACAACGCGCGAACCGGCAGTGGATCCGATTACGAAATCTGCCGCTGGCGACAATGTCGGCGAGATTCCGGCGAACTGCGTTCTCATCCAGCGCGACGGACGCGAGATTTTCATCGAAGACTCCGTGGCGACAATCTATGACCGGGGTGGAAAGGTAGATGGCTCGGTACTGGTTTTTCGCGATGTATCCGCGGCGCGAGTGCTCGCCGCGAGGGTTGCTCACCTTGCCGAACACGACGTTCTGACGGGATTGCCAAATCGCTTCCTCTTCAACGACCGGCTCAACCAGGCGATTGCGAGAGCGCATCGCGATTCGAAGCTGCTTACTGTGCTCTTTCTGGATCTGGATGGATTCAAGCACGTCAACGATTCGCTGGGTCATTCTGCAGGGGACAAGCTTCTGCAGTCCATTGCAGAGCAACTGGTGGCATGCGTACGAGCCCCTGACACGGTGAGCAGGCCGGGAGGCGACGAGTTCATCCTTCTGCTGCAAGACGTGGAACACGCAGAGGATGCCGAGATTACTGCTCGAAGGATTCTTAAATCCCTGGGAGAGGCTCATTCGGTCGAAGACCATGAGTTGTATATCACGGCGAGTATTGGAATCAGTGTGTACCCACTCGACGGGCAGGACGCCGAGACACTGATCAAGAATGCCGATACCGCCATGTACCAGGCAAAGAGCCAGGGGCGGCACAACTTCAAGTTCTTCAAGCAGGAGATGAACACCCGTGCAGTCAATCGGCTGTATCTCGAGGAAGGCCTGCGTCGCGCCCTGAATGAAGATGAGCTCACATTGCACTACCAGCCCAAGATCAACTTTTCGACGGGCGCAATTGCCGGGGCGGAAGCGCTGGTGCGGTGGAAACATCCCACGAGGGGAGTCATATCACCGGCGCAGTTCATTCCTGTCGCAGAGGAGACCGGCCTAATTGTGGCGCTCGGGGCCTGGGTGTTGCGGAGCGCGTGTGCGCAGGTTCAGGCGTGGACCGACGCGGGTCTGCCCTCAATCGGCATCTCTGTCAATGTGTCGACGGTTCAGCTTCGCAACGGGGAGTTTCTCGAGGATCTTTTCGCAATCCTCGAAGAGACCGAATTGGATCCGCAACGACTGGAAATCGAGGTGACTGAGAGCTCATTGATGCGAAACGCCGAGTTTGCAGCGCCGATTCTTCGCCTGATGAGAAAGCGCGGAATACGCGTGTCTATTGATGATTTCGGAACCGGCTACTCGAGTTTGAGCTACCTTCAACAGTTCCCTCTCGACGCCATTAAGATCGACCAGTCATTCGTTCACAGGATCACGAGCTTTCCGGGAGGCTCATCGATCGTGAGTGCGATCATCAGCCTGGGACAGAGCCTGAACCTGCGCGTCGTGGCCGAGGGCGTCGAAACAGCTGAGGAGATGGCATTCCTCAAAGCGCAGTCTTGCGACGAGGCGCAAGGCTACTTCTTCGGACGAGCGGTCGCAGCCGATCAATTCGCTAAGATGATCCAGGCGCATTGACTTTCGTTCAAAGCATCCGGAAAGAATGACGTCGCGTTTCCAAGAGGAACGGGGACACGCCTCAATTGAGGTGAAGGCGCCACAGGGTGTAGCTGAGAATCTCATGAATTATGCGATCCGTCTCACCTGAGTTGCCCTCAATAGGCACGCGAGGACGGGGTGATGTGAGCACGTCGAGTCCGTTGGCTGCGCAGATCTGGTGAATGCGAAACATGTGGGTGTTGTCGCTGACGACAACCATGCGATGGATGTTGTTGGCGCGAGCGATCACGGCGACGCGGCGCGCGGATTCTGCGGTGTCGGTGCTCTCGGTTTCGGCAATGATGTCGGATTCGGGAACACCGGCACCCATCAGGTAGTCACGGCCCACCGCACCTTCGGAGTATTTATCACCGCCGTCGCCACCCAGGGTGATGATCAGCGGGGCGATGCCGCGACTGTAGAGGGATTCGGCGTGGTCCAGGCGCGCGCGAAAAACCGGAGACGGGCGGCCGTCGTATTCCGCAGCGCCAAATACGGCGATTGCATCGGAGGGCGCGGCCTGGTCCTGGCCTGCATAGCGCTCAATCTGAACGTAAACCCAACGACACCAGGCGAGGATTACAACGATCAGAACCAGCAGGAGCAGAAGAACCTTGCGCAGGATTCGTCTTCTCGGTTTTGACTGAGACTGCGGATTCATCGTGAATTCTATCGTTGCAGAACCATGACGATTTCATGCGTGGGAATTGCACCCTCGCGCAAGATTTCCCAACGACCATCTCCCAGCGAAAGATCAACGATTGTGGTTGGCAGGGAACGGCCCGTTGGTCCTCCATCAATGATCAGCGGTATGCGGTCGCCGATCTGATCGCGAACGCAGGCCGCGTGGGTACACTCGGATGCGCCCTGGAGGTTTGCCGCGGTGGCAGTAATCGGGAGGCCAAAGCGTTCGACTACGGCACGCGCAATGGGAGCATCGGGAATTCGCAGGGCGACGTTTCCAGTATTTGCAGTGGATCGCAGAGGCAGTTTCGTCCCTGCGCGCACAATAAGGGTGAGCGGGCCGGGCCAAAAGCGATCTGCGAGCATGTCGAGCCTCGGGTCGGAATCGCGGGCGAGCTGGTAGGCCTGAGACAGCGAGGAGATCAGCAGAGAAAGCGGCTTGTGCTTTTGCCGGCTCTTAAGCCGATAGATACTTTCGACCGCGTGCAGGTTTACGGGGTCGACGGCCAGACCGTAGAAAGTGTCGGTGGGCAAGGCAACGATATCGCCTTTGCGCAGACAGGAGACAATGTAATCAATCCGGTCTGGTTGGGGTTCATCGGGATGGACGCGCAAAATTTCCGCGGACAAGAAGGTCTACCTCGGTTCCCTCAAACGCTTCACAATTCCCGATTCTCCCTTGATATGTGGGCGAGAAACGAGCGCCGGATCGGAAAACCAGCCGGCAGGATCACCGTGAAAACGAAGTATTTGTAGACGCCACAAAGACGGAAGCTATCACAGCACCGTCCGTGGTGCAAGTTGAGCACGAGCGTCCATTCGGTCAAAGCCCATCAAAACGGCTTAGAATCGCCTAAGCGATAAGACGGATCGCACGGATGCCTATCCGCATTGTACAGAGTAAACAGAATACCCGCCTAAAGGAGTTGCGGCGCGCGCTGGCGAATCCGGGGCGCAATGAGTCCGGCCTGGCCGGCGTCGAAGGACCGAACCTCGTGGAGGAGGCTCTGCGCGCGGGGGTGCGCATTGCAACGGTGTTTGGCGGTCAGGGATCGGAAAAGCTGATCGAACGACTGAAGCTCCCGCCAGAGATCGAAGTGCTGATTCTGCCGAGGGAACTGCTGGATTCCGCACTTGCCACGGAAACTCCGCAAGCCATCGCTGCACTTGTGGAACCGCCGGATTGGACGTGGGCGCATCTGCTGGGAGCAGACAAGAGCGCTGCGCCTCTGATCGTGGTGCTTGCGGGCCTGCAGGACCCGGGCAACCTGGGCACAATTCTGCGGTCGGCAGAGGCCTTTGGAGCCGACGGCGTCGTGAGTCTTCCGGGGACGGTAAGCGCCTGGAACCCGAAGGCGGTGAGAGCCTCGGCGGGGAGCGTGTTTCGAGTACCCATTGTCGCGGCGAGCGAGGCCGACGCCATGGCACGCCTGCGCGAAGCGGGCGTGAGGATTATCGCCACCACGGTGCATGGCGCTAAGCCGGCCGATATCCAGATCCTTTCTGAACCGATCGCACTGCTCATCGGCAATGAGGGGCAGGGGGTTCCAGCAGATCTGATTTCGAAAGCAGATGGAGTAGTGACGATTCCCTGCCCCGGCCCGGTCGAAAGCCTCAATGCTGCGGTTGCAACAAGCGTGCTGCTCTATGAAGCGTCGCGACAGAGATCAATCCAAAGCGGCGGACCGCAGGATCATCGGAGAGCGCGGCGATGAGCCTGTTCGACGGATTGCCTGACGGAATGGAGAGAGCACCGAAGAGCACGCTGCTCGCAGGTGCGCCCTTGGCCGAGCGCATGCGTCCGCGCAGCCTGGAGGAGTACAGCGGCCAGGAGCATCTGCTCGGTCCGGGAAAGCCGTTGCGCGTGCAGATTGAACGCGAAGGGCCGGAGTCGAGGAATACCGGATCGATGATTCTGTGGGGACCTCCCGGGGTGGGCAAAACCACGCTGGCTAAAATCATCGCCGAAACCACACGCGCAAATTTCGTTGAGTTCTCCGCGGTGCTGAGCGGCATCAAGGAGATCAAGCAGGTGATGGCTGCGGCTGAGCAGGCGGCGGAAATGCACTCGCGCACCATTCTGTTTGTCGACGAAATTCATCGGTTCAACAAGGCGCAGCAGGATGCGTTTTTGCCGTATGTCGAGCGCGGAACGATCCGGCTGATCGGCGCGACCACGGAAAATCCGTCGTTTGAAATTATTTCAGCGTTGCTTTCGCGATGCCGTGTCTATGTGCTGCATCCGCTGAGTGAGGAGCGAATTGTCGCGCTGCTGCGTCGCGCCGTTGAAGACGCGGAACGCGGGCTTGGGGCTTTGGGGCTAACCGCGGACGACGATGCCCTGGAGTTGATCGCCAGCTACTCCAGCGGCGACTG
>Ga0207683_10004751_pt1 | contig 11704 bp, 6 predicted proteins | sample KBSM73metaG_FD_184333 | JGI IMG/M metagenome (GOLD analysis project Ga0207683, IMG submission 184333) | Miscanthus rhizosphere microbial communities from Kellogg Biological Station, Michigan, USA - KBS M7-3 metaG (SPAdes) (version 2) | ecosystem: Host-associated > Plants > Roots > Rhizosphere >...
AGTGACCGCATCGTCGACAATGCGCTTCTGTCCCTGCCGCAGGATGGCCGGGATGGTTATCTGGAGCGCCTGGTGCGCAGCTTCGACGACAACCGGCATGTCCGGGTGGCGCTGACCGAAGATGGCCGGGAAATCGCGGCGTCGCATATTGCCGGATCCGAACCGGTGCCGGCCTGGTATCAGCGGCTGCTGGAGATACCCGTACAGGAGCGGATTGATTCCGCGCCGCGCCTGGATGGCCGAACCTTGCGCGTGATCACGGATGCCCATAACGAAATCGGGGAAGCCTGGACCCAGTTTCGCGATGGCGCGGCGATCCTGGGGTTCTTCAGCCTGCTGGTGCTGGGCTTGCTGCATTTCGCCATGGCGCGGGTGGCAACGCCTTTGAAGAAACTCAGCAGTGGTTTTGAAGCGGTCGGCAGCGGCAATTATGCGGCGCAGGTGAGGCCGCAAGGTCCGCGGGAGATTTCCAGCTTGGCGGATGCCTTCAACCGCATGACGGCGCGCCTTGACCTGCTGGAGGCGGCGAACCGCGGCCTCACCGCCCAGATGCTGGCGATCCAGGAAGAGGAACGCGCCGATCTCGCCCGCGATCTGCATGATGAGATGGGTCCGTTCCTGTTTGCCATGCGCCTGGATGCGGAAGCGATCCAGGCGGAGGCGCGAAAGTCCGGCCATACCGCCATGGCGGAGCGTGCGCAGGCGCTGGGTGACTCCGTCAGCCACATCCAGAGCCATGTGCGCGATATCCTCAAACAGCTCAGGCCCGATGGATTGGCCGAAACGGGCCTGGCTGTGGCGATCGGAAACCTGGCCACCTTCTGGCAGCATCATGGCGGCATCTCGGTGCGTCTGGACCTGGCAGCCGAAAGCTTTGGCGCGGACACCGATGGGGTGATCTATCGGTTGGTGCAGGAAAGCCTGACGAATGCAGCACGGCACGGCGCCGCCAAGCAGGTCTGGATCACGATCTCTGCCGGCGAAGGGGCCACCCGCATTCTGGTGGAGGATGATGGCCGCGGCCTCACGGAAGCCGATGGCGGCGGCATGGGACTCAAGGGGATGCGGGAACGGCTGGCGGCTCTCTCAGGAAGCATGGCCCTGGGTGCGCGCCCCGGCGGTGGCACGCGATTGACGGCAGTGATCCCCGCCTCGCGGATGCGGGAGCCGGCATGACGAAGATCCTGATCATTGACGATCACGCGATGATCCGCACCGGGCTCAAACAGCTTTGCGCGGACCTTGTGCCCGGTGCGTCACTGCTGGAAGCCGACAATGGCCCATCCGCCTTGTCGCTGCAGAAGAGTGAATCGCCCCGGCTGACGATCCTGGATCTCAACATGCCGGGCTTGAGCGGGCTGGAATTGCTTCGCCGGCTGATCGAAACCGACGCCAATGCGCGCGTCCTGGTTTTCTCCATGCATGGCGAACCGGTCTATGCCGCCAGGGTTCTGGAGATCGGGGCACGTGGTTATCTCAGCAAGAACGCATCGCCGGAAGAGTTGCGCACGGCGATCTCGCGCATCCTGTCCGGCTCCACCTATGTGGAAGCCGATCTAGCGCAGCAGCTGGTGGCTTTGCCGCATGAGCAGCGCCAGAATTTGAGCGAGCGCGACCTGGAAATATTGCGGCTGTTGGGAGAGGGGCGCAGCTTTACCGAAATCGCGCAGCAACTGGGCCTGGGTTACAAGACCGTGGCCAACGCCGCCACTTCGATCAAATCCAAATTGGGTGTGGCGCGGACTGCCGACCTGATAAGGCTCTCAGTGGAAATGGGAATTGGCCGTCAAGGCCTTTGAGTTCCTGAGTTGTGACGCACTGCAACTTCACAAAGTATTTCGGCGGCGGTTTGAGGTTGACGGTGGGGTTTTGAAGGCGCAGGCTTTTGTCGCCGAGAGAAAAGATTGCGACTGCTGCAGCTCTTTCCCAAGGCGCCCATAGCGCGATGTCCAAGGCGGTTACGCCATACGCGACTCGCGATCGATCCGGTGGAGACCGGATTTCCTGGCGCCGGAATGACGCGCGAGACGCAATAATGAATCCCGGCAGGCGAAACCCTGTTACAGGAGGTTCCTTTGATGGAAGAAACCCCACCGGAAAGTAAGCCGGGCTTCGCCTGATGCGGAGCCAAGGCCCGGCGTAAAGACCCGGACCTCCGCCTACAATTCAAACGGAACAATGGGTGAAAGCCCATAAAAAGCGTCCGGCCTGATGTCGGACAGAATAAGAAACAAACCCCGTCAGCATTCTGGCGGGGTTTGTTTCCGTTTGTAGCCTAGGGTTGTGCGGGTTCCCGAGATGACAAATGTGTTACGCTAACATCCTGAGTTGCAACAATTTGCAGGATAAATAGGGTTTTCCTCGGGCCGGGGCTGCTCTAAGAGAGGCCCCATGCGGAAAATCTCGATTCTTCCGGCAGCGTTGCTGTGTGCCGGTTTGTTGGCTGGTTGCACCACAGCCCGATCGACGGCCCCATTGCGCACCGCCAGCGAGCAATTGCTGATCTCCGCCGCGGCAGACCGTGCCGCCGCACAGCTTTCGCTGGGCATTCCCAAGGGAACCCGCATCTTCGTCGATACGCGATATTTTCAGGGCTATGACGATGGTTATGCCATCGCCGCCATCCGCACCCAGATGCTGAAGAATGGCCTGATGCTGGTGGACGACCGCAACCAGGCTGAAGCCGTGGTTCAGGTTTCCTCAGGCGCCCTGTCCACCGACCAGAAGTCGCTTTTGATCGGCATACCGCAGCTGACCGTCCCCTATTATCCGGTGGGCAACTCGGTGACCGTGCCGGAAATCGCGCTGTTCAAGCAGGCGGAAGAAAAGGGCGTCGCCAAATTCGTCGCCACCGGTTACGACGCCAAGACCGGCAAGCTCCTGGCCACCACCGATGCGCGCTACGGCTTTGCCCACAACACCAATCACACCGTGCTGTTGTTCTTCTCCTGGGCGACCGGCGACGTGATCCCGCCGGGCGTCGACCAGCATTCGCTGTCGTTTGAAACTCTTACGAGCATGCTTCCGGGCAAGAACTGACGCGGCGCGGTCCTTTGGCTTAGCTTTTCTTATGAGCGAAGCGAATTAGAAAAGCTTGCCCCGCTTCGAGCCCGCATAGCGGGCGAGGGCGGTGCGTCAGGATGCCGGGAAGTACTGGTATAGCCAGGTTTCGCTGAGCGTCTTGTCGCCCAGCTTCAGATACATCCGCAGGTCCACCGGTGCGTTGCCGTCCACCTGCAGATCGAACAGCGCCCGCCAGCGGTCGGTGCCCACCACCTTGATGACATAGGCGTTGTCGATGCTGCCGCGTGAGGCGGTGACCATCGGCTTCACGTCATAGCGCTGCTTCATCTGCATCAGCGGCCCGCCGGTGAAGTCCACCACGAATTTGTGCTTGTCGCGCGGCCAGGGATTTGCGCCCGGTATGCCGCCACGTCCCAGCCGGGTCGCAACCGTCTTGGCAATCGCCTTGGGATAAGCCGGTTCGTTGTCCTGCCAGTAGAGCCGGTAATCGAAAGACAAGGCATCGCCCGCACGGACCGGGCGGTCGGGCCGCCAATAGGCGACGATATTGTCATGGGTTTCGTCTTCGGTGGGAATTTCCACCAGCTGTACGGCGCCCGGACCCCAGTTCCCCTTGGGTTCCACCCAGATTCCCGGCCGCTTGTTATAAAAGGCGCCGTCATCCTGATAGTTGGCGAAATCGCGGTCGCGCTGGATCAGGCCGAAGCCCTTGGGATTGTCGTCCGCGAAGCTGTTGGTCATGACCTGCGGCGGGTTGATCAAAGGGCGCCAGATGCGCTCGCCCTTGCCGGTCCATATCGCCAGTCCGTCATTGTCATGAATCTCGGGCCGCCAGTCGGCGGCCTTGGGCCGCTCGTTTTCGCCATACCAGTACATGCTGGTCAGCGGCGCCACGCCCAGTCGCGAAATGTCGCCGCGGCAGAACAGATCGCAATGCACATTCATAATCGCCGCGCCGCTTTCATTCTTCATCGCGTCGAATTTGTAGGCGCCGGTGATCGAAGGGCCATCCAGCAGGGCATAAATGCTGATCACCGGCCCGTTGGCATCCAGCCAGAATTCCGAAAAGCGGGGGAACTCCTCCGCCGTGGCGGCCGCGGTGTTGATGGCGATACCGCGCGCAGACGCGCCGTATTGGGCATCCTGTCCGCTGGTGCGAAAATAGCTTGCCCCCTGAAACGCCAGCCAGTCGGTCGGCTTGTTCTGGCCGTCCATCACCCGAAAACCCGAGAAGCCGAGATCGGCCAGCGCCTTGGGATCTAGTCCGCTGGCGCTGTAGTCGAAATAATCCGGGCCGTAGAGGACTTCGCGGGCTTTGCCGCCTTCCAGGGCATAGAGCACCACCGGATCGGCCGAATATTTGTTCAAATGGAAGAAGGCCACCGGATCGGGCTGCGGCCCGCCCGCCCACAGCGCATGGTCGGCGCGGAACCTGATCTTCTGGACGGCGTCGAAGTCGATATCCTTGATGAGATGGCTGGCCCGGGGTTGGGGCGCCTGATAGGGCTGGCCGGCGTTCCTTTTGGCCCGGGCCGAGAGCGCAGCAAAACTGAAGTCTTTGGGCGGCCCCAGACGAACGGAGGAACGGGCGGTTGCTGGCGCTCCAAGGGCGGCAAAGGCTCCAGACGGGACCATGCTGGCCGACAGGGCAGCAAGCAGCAGGCGGCGGTCAGGTTTCATCATGGGCAAGAACTCATGCCGCACTGGAAGCGGCAAAAATGGAAAAGTTAAGGCGCTGCGACGTCATGGCTACCCCGTGCGCCGGGCAATGTCCTATCTTTGTCACGCCCAGAATCGACCAAAGCGTCGGCCACCAAAAAACGCCCAGGAATTGCACGTAAGGGTCCTCTTTTTCGCCGTATTGTCACGTTTTATTGCCGAGATCGAACGGGCTACAACTCTTGGGTTTGAAAATGGATTCTCAGTCTCGCGCATTTGAGGCGCCGGTTGAAGAACACGCCTCCGGCACGCCCCTGCGTTGCCCGCGCCCCATGGCCGCTCAGCCGCTGGTCCCCTGGACGGCCGGTCGCATCATCGCCGCGCTTGTCCTGGCGCTGGTGGCAATGCCGGCGCAACTCGCGCCGGTCGTAAATCGCCGTCGTGCCTGAGATCGCGCCACGGCGCTGGCTGTATCTCTTCCTGGTATTGGCCTCCACCGTAGCTGCCGTCACCCAGATGGCGGGGGTGTTGCAGTTTGACGGCTTCACCTTGCGTGAAGTGGTCATCCTGGCGCTGTTCGCCATCCTGTTTGCCTGGATTGCCTCCTCCTTCTGGCTGGCAGCCTTCGGCGCCTGGGCGCGCTTCAACAAGATCGATCTGCTGCCGCTGAAACCCGCTACCGGTCCTTCGGCGGCCCGCACCGCCATCCTGATGCCGGTCTACAATGAAGATGTGGGGCGGGTTTTTTCCGGCGTGCGGGCGATATGGGAATCCGCCGGTCCCGATTTCGACTTCTACATCCTCAGCGACAGCACCAATCCCGCCAACTGGGTGGCGGAAGAACTGGAATGGAAGAAGCTCAAGGACGAACTGGGCGAAACCGCCCACATCTTCTATCGCCACCGCGCCAGGAACACCGGACGCAAGGCAGGCAACATCCAGGACTTTTGCGAGAATTGGGGCCAGCTCTACGATTACATGGTGATCCTGGACGCCGACAGCCTGATGACCGGCAGCACGCTGAGCCATCTGGTCGGGCTGATGGACGCCAATCCCCGTACCGCCCTGATCCAGGCGCCGCCCCAGCTGGTGGGGCGCAGCTCGCTGTTCGCGCGCATCCAGCAATTCGCATCCAGCCTCTATGGTCCCATCCACGCCGCCGGTCTCGCCTTCCTGCAGGGCCCCGATGGCAATTATTGGGGCCACAACGCCATCATCCGTGTGCATGCCTTCATCCAGCATTGCGGATTGCCGCGCCTGCCGGGCAAACCGCCTTTCGGCGGCGAGATCATGAGCCACGATTTCATCGAGGCCGCGCTTCTGCGCCGGGCCGGCTGGGATGTGTGGATGGCGCCCGACATCGGCGGGTCCTTTGAGGAGCCGCCGCCCACCCTGCTGGATTACCTGATCCGCGACCGCCGCTGGTGCCAGGGCAATCTGCAGCATCTCAGGATCGTGTTCGCGCAGGGGCTGACATTGCCCAGCCGGCTGCATCTGGCCATGGGGATCATGAGTTATGTCTCTTCGCCTTTGTGGCTGCTGCTTCTGGTCGTGTCGATCATAGACATGATGACGTTCAGGGCCCCGCCCGCCGCCAGCTATATCGGGTTTGAGCCCATGCTGTCGCTGATGGTCTCGCATGAAGCCGAGCTGGTGATACTGGTGCTGGCGACCCTGGTTGCGCTTTATGGCCCCAAGCTCCTGTCCGTGATCGCGCTGCTGGAAGATCCGCAAGCCACCCGTGCCCATGGCGGAATCGGGGCGGTGTTGTGGAGCGCCTTGTGGGAGTCGGTGTTCGCCACCCTGATGGCGCCGATCGTGATGCTGCAGCATAGCTGGTTCGTATTCAGTATACTGATCGGCATGGCGACGGGGTGGAATGCCCAGACCCGCACCGACCGGGCGCTGCCCTTCGCACTGGTGGCCAGCAAATTCGCGCCGCACACCATCATCGGGCTCGCGGCCACCTTCCTGCTTCAGCACTATGCCCCCGACAGCTTCAACTGGTTCCTGCCGCTTTTGGCGGGTCTGTGGCTCGCCATTCCTCTGGTGGCGCTCACCAGCAGCCCGCTGTTGGGCAAGGTTGCGCGGGAAGAGCATCTGTTTCTGGTGCCCAGCGAGACGCGTGGCTCCAAGGTGTTGAAACGCGCCCACAGCCTGGCAAGCCGCCATGACAGCCAGCTGGGAGACATGGCCGAACCGTCGCCGGAAATGGTGCTGGAGGATGCGGGCGTACGCGATCTCCATCTGACCTTGCTGGCCGGGGCGCCCGTTCCCCCCGTCGATCCGCTTCGGCTGTGGAGCTTGCGCGAGCATGCCCGCCGCCGCGACACCGCCCAATTCAGCCGCGAGGACTGGGCGCTGCTGCTGTCGGATTCCGAAGGCTTGCGGGCGCTGGGCACCTCGCCCTGATTGCACGCGCAGCGCGCGCATACGTACGGCTTGTATACAGGCAAGAAAGTGCGCGGTTGAAAAGCCCAGTCACGCTGCATCGCAACTGAACTGTGCCCTTGCGGCTGGACGCGGTTTCCTCAATTGTCCGAGTAATCAAAAAACGGGGGAGCCATGCTTTCCAAGCGTGGACTGTTGAAAGGTGGAGCGGGCCTCGCGATCGGGACAGGGATGTCTCTTCGCGGGGGCGTTGCAGCCGAAACGACTGCCCCGGGGCCGTTCCGCGCGGATTGGGACTCGCTCAAGGCTCAGTACCAGGCCCCCGACTGGTTTCGCGATGCCAAATTCGGAATCTGGGCGCATTGGTCGGCGCAATGCGTTCCGGAAGCGGGCGACTGGTATGCCCGCAACATGTATATGCAAGGGCAAAAACAGTACGACCATCATCTTCAGCATTACGGACATCCCGCCGATGTCGGATTCATGGAGATGAACAACCGTTGGAAGGCGGAAAATTGGCGGCCTGAAGAATTGCTGAACCTGTATGTCAAAGCAGGTGCCCGCTACTTCGTCTCACTGGCCAATCACCACGACAATTTCGACAATTTCGCTTCGCGCTTCCATGACTGGAACAGCACACGCATCGGACCTAAGCGGGACATTGTCGGGACATGGGCGCGGGCAGCGCGCCGGCGCGGCCTCAAGTTCGGTGTTTCCAACCATTCCGCCCATGCCTGGCACTGGTTCCAGGTTGCGTATGGCTATGACCCGGAAGGTTCGCGTGCGGGCAACCGCTATGACGCGTGGAAACTCACCAAATATGACGGCAAAGGCAAATGGTGGGAGGGGCTTGATCCGCAGGAGCTCTATGGCGGCGCGGTGATGCCGATGCCGGACGGCCTCAAGTCCATCAAGGACGCGGATACCTGGCACACGGGCCATGATCGGGTCTGGGAGGAAACGCCGCCGCTGGCGAACCCGGCCTTTGTGCGGCAATGGTATCTGCGCTGCAAAGACCTGATCGACAGCTATCGGCCTGATCTTCTCTATTTCGACAATTTCGATCTGCCGCTGGGCCAGGCGGGGCTGGATATGACGGCCCATTTCTACAACAGCTCGATTGCCTGGCACGGGTCCTTGCAAGCGGTGGTAAACGCCAAGAATCTTCCCGACGACCGGCGGGCGGCCGTGGTGGAAGATGTGGAAAGGGGATTCAGGTCAGAGGTTGTGCCGCATCCATGGCAGACCGATACCTGTATCGGCGACTGGCATTACAACCGCGAGCGCTTTCTGCAAAAATCCTACATGCCGGCGGACGCGGTGGTGCATCGCCTCTGCGATGTAGTCGCCAAGAATGGCTGCCTGCTGCTCTCGGTGCCGGTGGGCGGTGACGGCACCATCGATGAGGAAGAACGCAAGATCGTGGAGGGCATCGCAAGCTGGACTCAGCGCTATGGCGAGGCGATTTTTGCGACCAGGCCCTGGCGGCTGTCGGGCGAAGGCCCGACCCAGGTTCAGTCCGGTCAGTTCGGCGAAGGCAAGCTCAAGCCCTTTGAAGCCGCCGATATCCGCTTCACCACCAAAGGCTCCACGCTTTTTGCCATGACCTTGGGGCAGCCGGCGGGAATGGTGCATATCAAATCCCTGGCTGGGCGCGGCAAGGTGCAGCGGGTTGAGATCGTGGGGGCGACCGGACAACTATCTTTCCAGCAGGATGGCGAAGGCCTTCATGTGACGGTGCCGCCCGGAGCCAGTCACAGCTATGGTGTCGCCTTGCGGATCAACGGCGAAGGCCTCGTTTAAAACGGACTAATTGGGGGAGCAGAAATGCTGAGCAAGGTTTTTGGTGGCGCTATTATTTTTCTCGCCTTGGCCGGACCGGCCCATGCGCAGACGGCAGTGGCCAATGTCACGATAAACACCGGCAAGCCGGGCGCGGAGATCAACCGCAACATCTATGGCCAATTCGCCGAGCATCTGGGCCGCGGCATCTATGAAGGCATCTGGGTGGGGGAGGCGAGCCCGATTCCCAACATCCGCGGTTATCGCAAGGATGTGGTGGATGCACTGAAGAAGATCCATGTACCCAATATCCGCTGGCCCGGCGGCTGTTTCGGCGATCTCTATGATTGGCGCGACGGCATCGGGCCGCGCGCCAAGCGCCCGGTGCGGGTCAATGTCCATTGGGGCGGCGTCACCGAAGACAACAGCTTCGGTACCCATGAATTCATGAATTTTTCCGAGCTGGTCGGGGCGGATGCCTATGTGTCGCTCAATGTCGGATCGCTGACGCCTTACGACAATGCGCAATGGCTGGAATATATGACGTCGGACAGCCAGTCCTCATTGGCCAATGAGCGGCGCAAGAACGGCCGCGCCAAACCCTGGACCGTGCGTTTCATCGGCATCGGCAACGAGACCTGGGGCTGCGGCGGCAGCATGCGCGCCGATTACGCGGCCGACATCAACCGCCGCTACGCCACTTTTGCCAATACCCCGCGTGAAATGGGCTCGCTCAAGATCGCCAGCGGTTCGCATGACGACAATTTCGATTTCGCCGAAACCATGATGCGTGACGGCGGCCGCTTCGACGGCCTCAGCGTGCACTACTACACGGTGCCGCGCGTCTTCCGTGACAAGGGACCTGCCACCGGCTTCCCGGAAAGCGAATGGGCTTCAACCCTGAAACACGCGCTGCATATCGATGAGATCGTGACCAGGACTGCCGCGATCATGGACAAGTATGATGCGGACAAGAAGGTCGGGCTTTATGTCGATGAATGGGGCGCCTGGTACGACCAGGAGCCGGGCAGCCATCCCGGCTTCCTCTATCAGCAGAACACCTTGCGTGACGCGCAAGTGGCCGCGCTCAGCCTCAACATCTTCCAGCGCCATTCGGACCGGGTGAAAGGCGCCAATATCGCCCAGATGATCAATGTGCTGCAGGCCATGATCCTCACCGACAAGGAGAAGATGGTTCTGACCCCCACCTATCATGTCTTCGACATGTATCAGGCCTTCATGGGGGCGGCCCCTTATACAGCCACGGTTTCAGGCCCGGATTACGTCCAGGGCGACAATCGCATGCCGATGGTGGATGTGTCGGCGGCGCGCGGGAAAGATGGCAAGCTGGTGCTGTCGATCGTCAACACCGATCCCAACCATGCCGTGCAGGTGGTCACCAACCTGACCGGCAGCGCCCGTGGCCGCATCCTGTCGGCCTTCGCCATGGACGCGCACAACACCTTCGCCCAACCCAACCTAGTGCACCCGGTTGCTTTCAGCAGCAGCACGGAAGGCGGCAAGATGTCTTTCGATATGCCGGCTAAAGCTGTCGCGGTTGTGACCGTGGACTGACCGGGGCTCGATCATCAACGCTAGAACACAAGTGTCATGGCCCACCGGAGTGTGGGCCATCCAGCTGGGTTTGCGATTGTCCTGCAATTTAAAACGCGGGCTTCAACTGGATGGCCCGCATTTGCGGGCCATGACAAATGAGGCTGGGAGATAAATAATCCGCCCCCGGCTACTTCGCGCTAAATTTGTACACCATGGTGTTGACGTAACTTTGTCCCGGATTCAGCCGCGCGGTAGGAAAGTCCGCATGATTGGGCGAGTCCGGAAACACGCCGGGCTCCAGGCAGATGGCGTCGCCCTGGCGATAGGCGCGGCTGGATTTGCCGAAGAAGGTGCCGTCCATGAAGTTGCCGGTATAGAACTGAATGCCGGGGGCGGTGACGCTCATTTCCATCGTCCGACCGGAGGCGGGATCCTGCACGACCGCTGCCGGCCGCAAGGTGCCCGCATTGCCGTCGACGATAAAGTTATGGTCATAGCCGCGGCCGAAGCGAATCTGCTGGTCCTTGGCATCGCGGATGCGATCCCCCACCCGGTGAGGGGCGCGGAAGTCAAAGGGGGAGCCGGCCACGGCGCGGCGTTCGCCAGTCGGGATCAGGGTGGCGTCCACCGGCGTGTAACGTGCCGCATGCAGGGTCACCAGATTTCCCATCACGTCGCGGGCATCATTGCCCGACAGGTTGAAATAGGAATGGTTGGTGAGATTAAGCACCGTGGGCTTTGACGTGGTGGCGCGGTATTCCAGCTTCAATTCGTTCTGCTCGTTCAGCGAATAAGTGGCGGTGACTTTCATCTCGCCGGGAAAGCCTTCTTCGCCATCGGCGCTGACATAACTCAGCACCACCTTGGCCTCGGGGCCGTTGGAGACCGAGTCGATCTTCCACATCCGCTTGTCGAAGCCCTTTGTACCGCCATGCAGCGAATTGGGCCCGTCATTGGTGGCCAGCGCATAGGTCTTGCCGTCCAGGGCGAACTTGCCCTTGGCGATGCGATTGGCATAGCGCCCCACCGAGGCGCCGAAGAAATTCGGCCGGGTGAGATATTCCTGCGCCGTGTCGTAGCCCAGCACCACATCGTCCTTGTGGCCTGCCTTGTCCGGTACGATCAGGGATTGCAGGGTGGCGCCCAGGGTCATGATCTTGGCCGACATGCCGGCGCCATTGGCCAGGGTCACCGCCTCGACCTTGGTGCCGTCGGATAGCGCCCCAAAGGCGCCGCGTGTGGCGGTGGCGGCATCGGCGCCGGCGATGAATGAAGTGGTGCAGAGCGCCGC
>Ga0207683_10004752_pt1 | contig 11701 bp, 11 predicted proteins | sample KBSM73metaG_FD_184333 | JGI IMG/M metagenome (GOLD analysis project Ga0207683, IMG submission 184333) | Miscanthus rhizosphere microbial communities from Kellogg Biological Station, Michigan, USA - KBS M7-3 metaG (SPAdes) (version 2) | ecosystem: Host-associated > Plants > Roots > Rhizosphere >...
GAGGAGGTCGTCGGGCTCTGCGAGAACGTCCAGAAGGATTACCCGCGGTCCATCTTCTTCCTCGGACAGCTCGTCTTCGAGAACGACCGCTTCTACTACCGGTTCCTGCACAACGAGACGGCGTTCGCGATCCAGCGCCGCCTCCAGTTCGGCGGACTCCAGGCCGTCGTGCTGCCGATCCGCGTGCTGGAGCGGATCACGCGGGGGAAGAAGAAGGCGCGCGCGGCGTGAGGAACACCCGGACGCCGTAGCCGGTCCGCCGCCCGCTACTCGTCGCGCAGCGCGCGCGTCATCAGCTTCTCCACGGCCTCCCGCGCCGGCACGCTCTCGTACAGCACCTCGACGACGGCCTCCGCGATCGGCGCCGACGCTCCCGCATCGCGAGCCAGCCTCGGAACGGCGCGGCACGTCCGCGCCCCCTCCGCGACCTCCGGCATCTCACCCAGAACCTCCTCGAGCCGGCGGCCCTTGCCGATCTGCTCCCCGACGAACCGGTTTCGGGACTGCGCCCCCGTGCACGTCAGGAGCAGGTCGCCGATCCCGGCGAGGCCCTGGATCGTCCGCGCCTGCCCTCCCCGGCCGACGACGATCCGGCCGATCTCGACGAGGCCGCGCGTGACGAGCGCCGCGAGCGTGTTGTGGCCGTAGCCGAGTCCGGACACGATTCCCGCCGCGATGGCGACGACGTTCTTGAGCGCACCCGCCAGCTCCACCCCGATGACGTCGTCCGAGCGGTAGAGCCGGAACGTCGAGCTCGAGAAGCACGACTGCAGCTCACCCGCATAGTCCGCGTGCTCGGACGCGACGACGGCGGCGGTCGGGTCCGCGCGCGCGACGCCCTCGGCGAAGGTCGGGCCGGACAGCGCCGCGAGCGCCGCCGCCGGATACCGCTCGTGCATGACCTGCGTCATCCGCTGAAGCGTGTCGGGCTCGATTCCCTTGGAGGTCGACACGATCCGGAGTCCGGCTCCGTCGCCGGCCGGAGACAGGTCGAGCAGCGGGCGGATCGACGCGCACGGCACGGAGACGAAGACGATCTCGCCGAAGGCGTAGGCCTCGGACAGGTCGGACGAGGGCCGCACCGTCGGCGGAAGCACGAAGCCCGAGAGCCGGCGCGGATGCCGCCCGTCCGCCTCGATGCGGGAGGCGACCTCCGGGTCGCGACCCCACAGCATCGTCTCGTGTCCGCTTCGGGCGAACTCGATCGCGAGCGCCGTTCCCCACGACCCCGCGCCGAGGATCGCGACTCTCACTTCTGCCCCAGGCGGCGTTCCTCGCCGCGGGCGAGGCGCGCCAGGTTCTCGCGGTGCTTCACGACAATGAGGACCGCGGCCGCCGCCGCGGCGACGACCGTCCACCGCGGCTCGTGGAAGAGCAGGCCGCACACCGGAGGCAGCAGGACCATCGCGACGACGGAGCCCAGCGAGACGAATCGCGTCGCGGCGACGATCCCGACGAAGACCCCGATGCAGACCAGCGTCGGAAGCGGCGCGAGGGCGAGGAACGCTCCGACCGCGGTGGCGACGCCCTTGCCCCCCCGGAATCCGTAGAAGAGCGGAAACACGTGCCCGAGGATCGCGGCGAACGCCGCGGCCGCCGCGGCTCGCGGATCCGGGGTGACGAGGCGGACCAGGACGACCGCGAGGGCTCCCTTCGCGACGTCGAGCGCCGCCACCAGGATCCCGAGCTTCTTGCCGTGCGCGCGCAGGACGTTCGTGGCGCCGGCATTCCCGGATCCCTCCGTCCGGATGTCGCGTCCCGTCGTGGCCCGCACGAGCAACACGGCGAACGAGACCGAGCCGATCAGGTAAGAGACCGCGACCATCGCGGCCGCCTTCGGGCTCAAGCGCCGACCTCGAGGCGGACGCGGTCGGCGAACTCGAGCGTCCGGACCGGAGTGTGGACGGCGCCCGACGGATCGAGGCGGCTCGAGTAGAGGACGCACGCGCCGCACCGGAACGGCGGCAGCTCCGCGGCATCGACCGCATTGCGGAAGGCGGCGACGGCGGCGGCCGGCCAGGGATCGCGCAGGCGCGCGAGGGTCACGTGCGGCCGGAACGGGCGCCGCTCCGGCTCGACGCCTAACCGCGCCGCGGCCTCGTCGGCCCGGCGGGCGAGCTCCTCGAGGGCGGCGCCGGCGTCCGATGCCGCGAACCCGGCGGCGAGCACGCGCGGACGACCTCGTGGCGGCAGGACGAGCGCGCCGCCGGAAGGCAGCGAACCCGCGTGCAGCGACTCCGCGAGAGGCGCGAGCTCACCGGCCAGGCGGCCGGCGTCGTCCTCGGAGACCTCTCCCAGGAACTTCAGCGTGAGGTGCCACGCCTCGGGCCGTGCCCAGGACGCGCGAGGCAGGTCACGGCGCAGGCGCGACGCGAGCTCGCCGGCCGCGGCCGACCAGGAGGGGTCCGCCGGAACCGCGAGGAACGCCCTCAAGGGGCCTCCGCCTTTCCCGTGAGGGTCCGACGCAGCAGCTCGAGCGCGTGCAGCGCCGAGGTCCGGCGAATCACGGCGCGGTCTCCGAAGAGCTGCCGCCTCCGCTCGACGAGCGAGCCGTCGCGAGTCGCGATGGCGAAGAACACGGTGCCGACCGGCTTCTCCGGCGTTCCGCCGTCGGGACCGGCGATTCCGGTAATCGAGACCGCGACGTCCGCGTCGAAACGCTCGCGGGCTCCGACCGCCATCTCCCTCGCCGCCGGCGCAGACACCGCGCCGTGCGCGCGCAGGGTGTCCTCCGCGACGCCGAGCAGTTGCTCCTTGGCGGAATTCGCGTAGGAGACGACGGAGCCCAGGAAGTAGTCGCTCGATCCCGGCACGTCGGTGAGCAGCGTCGAGACGAGGCCTCCGGAGCAGGACTCCGCGAGCGCGATCGACCGCCGGCTCTCCTTGAGCAGGCGGCCCACGACGACGGCGAGGTCGTCGCCGTCCTGTCCGAAAACGCGGTCGCCAAGCACCTTCCGAAAGTCCGCCTCCATCTCGGCGAGCCGGCGCTCGGCCTCGTCCGGCGTTCCGCGCGCGACGAGGTGGAGCTGGACCTCGCCCGGAGACGCGAGGATCGTCACCGGGTCCTCGCTCCACTTCTCGTAGAGCGGCGCAACGAGCTGCTCGACCGCGGACTCCCCCATGCCCGCGATCCGCAGCACGCGGCGCCGCGCGATCGTGCCTCCGGCGCGCTCGCGGAGGACGGGCAGGACGAGCGTCTCGAAGATCTCCTTCATCTCCGACGGCACGCCGGGGAGGATGACGATCTCGACTCCGTCCTTCCGAGCGCGGAATCCGGGTGCGGTGCCCTTCGGATTCGCGAGCACGTCGGCGCCGACGATGAAGTCGGCCTGCTTCGCGTTGCACTCCGGCATGGGAAAGCCTCGCTTCTCGAAGCGCTCGCGCATCGCCTGGAGGAACGCCTCGTTGCGCCGCAGCGGCGCCCCGGCCCATTCCGCGACGGCCGCGACCGTGACGTCGTCCGCCGTCGGGCCGAGGCCGCCGGTCGTGAAGACGAGGGGCGCGGCGGAGGCCGCCCGGTCGAGCTCGTCGCGGAGGGCCGCCGGGTCGTCGCCGACCACCGACTTGCGGACGACGCGGATGCCGGCTTCCTCGAGCCGCGCCGACAGCCACAGCGAGTTCGTGTCCTGCCGCAGGGGCCCCAGCATCTCGGTGCCGATCGCGACGATCGCGGCCGACCGTGGCGGAGCAGCGGTCATCGGCGCGGCGCCGTGGAGGGCTCTTCGACGGGTCCTCCCGGCGCGTCCCTGCCCGCCTCCGCCTCCTCGGACAGGCGCGCCCACTCCTCGACGAGGGCGTCCAGCTCCTCCTTCAGAGCCGTCTTGCGACGCGAGAGGTCGTGGGCGGCGACGGGGCCCAGTGTCAGCGCCTCGTCCCAGAGGCGCGTCTCGAGCGACTCGACCTCGTTCTCGAGACCGGCGATCTTCTCTTCGAGCGCCTTGAGCCGGCGGCGGCGGCGGGTCGTTTCCTTGTCCTCGCCGCCGTCCTTCTTCGCCGATCGCGCCGGCCGCGGGGCGGAAAGGGCGGCCGGAGGGGACGGCGGCTCGGCCGGCGCATGCCTGGGCCGGGCCGCGGGAGCGGGCGCGGACGTCCCAGCGGAAACGGCGGGCTCCGGACGGCGCCGCCGCTCGGTCCGCGCATCCGCAGTGTCGCTGTAGGCGCCCGGCAGGAACATCGCCCGCCCGTCGCGCAGGTCGAGCACGCGCGTCGCGATGCGGTCGATGAAAGCGCGGTCGTGCGACACGAAGACGATCGAGCCCGGGAAATCCTCGAGCGATTCCTCGAGCGCCTCGCGGGAATCGAGATCCAGGTGGTTCGTCGGCTCGTCGAGGAGGAGCAGGTTGTGACGCTGCTTCATGACGACCGCGAGCGTCAGCCGGCCCTTCTCGCCGCCGGACAGCCCTTCGATCCGGGCGAACGCGTCGTCGCCCCGGAACGCGAAGCGCGCCAGGTAGGCGCGGACCTGCTCCTCCGTCTCCTCGGGGTGCAGGTCCCAGACGGCGTCGAGGGCGCGCTTGCGCGGGTCGAGGTCCGAGAGCTCCTGGTCGTAGTACCCGATCGAGACGTCGTGCCCGGTCGACGCGGTCCCCGAGAGCGCCGGAAGGCGGCCGGCGAGCGTCTTCAGGAGCGTGGTCTTCCCGGACCCGTTCTCGCCGAGGATCGCCATCCGCTCGCCGCGCAGCAGCTCGAAGGAGACGCTCCGGACGATCGGATCTCCGGCGGCGTAGCCGGCGTCGAGGTCCTTCGCGCGCAGGAAGCTGCGCCCCCCGATCCGGGCCGCATCGAAACGAAACGCGACGGTCGTCGTGTCCTCCGTGGGCTTCTCGAGCCGTTCGACGCGCTCGAGCTTCGTCCGCCGCCCCTTCGCCTGGCGCGAGTTGACGCCCGCGATGTTGCGGCGGATGTACTCCTTCTCCTTCTCGATGAACTCCTGCTGCTTGTCGAACGCGCGCGTCGCGGCGAGGGTCCGCTCCGCCTTCTGGCGCCGGTAGGACGTGTAACCGCCCGAGTACGACGTGAGGCGGCCGTTCTCCAGGTCGACGATCTCCTCGGCGACGCGGTCCAGGAAGCGCCGGTCGTGCGTCACGACGAGGTAGGCGCGCTTCGAGCGCGCGAGGTAGTCCTCGAGAAACTCGACGGCCTGGAAGTCCAGGTGGTTCGTGGGTTCGTCGAGGAGGAGCACGTCGGGCGACGAGAGGATCGCGCGCGCCAGCATCGCGCGGTTCTTCTGCCCGCCCGACAGCTCCGCGAGAGGCCGCTGGAAGTCCGACTTGTCGAAGCCGAGCCCGGTCAGCGCCTTGTCGACCTCCGCGACCATGTCGTACCCGCCCTCGTTCTCGAAGCGGTGCGTCAGCGCGTCGTAGCGGTCGTGGACGGCGGCGGAGTCGTCGCCCTCCGCCATCCGGTGCTCGAGACCCCGCATCTCGGCCTCCATCGCGTGGAGCGCCCGGAAGGCCCCGGCGGCGAAGTCGTGGAGCGGCTCGGCGGGATCCGCCTCGAGGGCCTGCTCGACGGTGGCGATCCGCACCGTGTTGGCGCGGACGATCTCGCCGGCGTCCGGCTCCTCGCGGCCGAGGACCATCCGGAGCAGGGTCGTCTTACCGGCGCCGTTGCGGCCGACGAGCCCGACCTTCTGCCCCGGGTTGTGCTGCCAGGTGGCCTCCCGGAGCACCTCCTTGGGCCCGTAGTGCTTCGCGACGCGGTCGAATCGGTAGAGCACGGGCCGATTCTAAGGCGTGGCGGACGGAGGGATCATCGACGTCAGAAGCCGGCGTCTTTCGCGTCGTACCTTCTGCCCCGCCACTCGACCTCTCTCCGCAGGAAGCGGCGGACGAACGACCGGACGATGATCTCGATCCAGGCCGCCGCCATGAGGGGCTGCGTCACGGCCGTCCACAGCGGATAGCGCAGCGCGACCGACATGCCGAGACGCGCCGCGACGATCGCGCCAAAGGCGACCGCCGCGAGCCCCACGTCGCGGCCGGCGACCGGGGCGCCGAGAAGGGCGGCGGCCAGGACGACGGGAGGGACGATCCAGGCGAGCATCGAGAAGACGGTGAAGAGGACGAGGAGAACGCCGGTCAGTCCCTCGAAGGCATACGCGATGTTCTTCGTGAACCCGTCCCGGACCTCGGCGTAGCCGCGGTACATTCGCAGGAACATCCGGTCGTCCGCCATCGCGAACCGGCAGCGCCCGCCGCTCTGGCGTACGTTGATCGCGAGGTGCAGGTCGTCGATGACCGACGCGCGCAGCACGCCGTGCCCCCCCGCCCGCTCGTAGGCCTCCCGGCGCACGAGCATGCCCGCGCCGCCTCCGGCCGCCCAGCGCCGCTGGAGGTCCGTGTTCAGCAAGGCGCCCGCACCGAAGAAGAATGACTGCGGCAGGTAGGGCAGGAGCACGTTCTCCCAGAAGCCGCGCATCTCGAGCCGCGGGAAGAGCGCGAGCAGGTCGACGTCGCGGGAGCGCAGGAGGGCCACGGCCTCGCGCATCGCGTGCGGGTGATAGCGCACGTCCGCGTCGGCGAAGAACAGGATCTCGCCGGAGGCGCGAGACACGCCCTGGTCGACGGCGTGCGGCTTGCCCAGCCAGCCCGCGGGAGGCTCGACACCTCGGACGACGAGAAGCCTTTGGTCGTCCGAGGCGACGCGGCCGAGTATCTCCGCGGTCGAGTCCGTCGAGCGATCATCGACGACGACCACCTCGAAGTCCGCGTAGTCCTGGGCGAGGTGAGAGCGAACGGCCGCCTCCACGCCCGCCTCTTCGTTGCGCGCGGGCACGACCACGGAGACGCGGGGCGCCGGCCGCGGGAGCGCGGCGCGGACGCGCGACAGGCGCGGCGTGACGAGGAGAGAGGCCGCGAGGCCGACGAGGGAGATGACCGCGAGCGCCGCGGCGCCGGCGAGGAGGAAGTGGAGCGGCGCTACGACAGCGGGACCTTCTGGCGGGCTTCCGCTCGGTACGGCGAGCTCGGATACTCGTTGATCAGGCGCTGGTAGGCCGCGCGCGCGTCGGCGGCGGCGCCGTTCTGGTCGTAGATCTGGCCCAGCGTGTACAGCAGCGCGTCCTTCGGGGCCGGACCGTTCGGCGTGTCGATCGCCCGCTTCAGACGCTCGATCGCCTCGTTCGCCTTGCCCTGCGACGCGAGGAGCTTCGCGGCGTCGATCTCGGCCGCCGCGGCCGTTTCGGAGCGGCCCTGGCGGGCGGCCTTCTCGAAGACGTCGACCGACTGGCCGGGCTTGTCGGCGCCGTTCGCCGCCAGCAGCACCTGCGCGGCGCGTCCGGGAGAGGTCGAGCCGTGTTTGGCCGCCTTCTCCAGCAGCTCGTTCGCGGCCTTACGGCGCTCGGCGTCGTTCGGGTACGTCTTGGGGGCGCCGGCCGCATCCGGCTCGGAGGCCAGCGGCGTGTCGAGGACCGACAGCGCCTCCGACAGCGCGCGCCCCGCGCTGCGGGCGGTCCAGGCGCGATAGAGGAAGAAGCCGCCCACGAGGATGGCTATGCCCGCGGCGATCGCGGCCGCTTCCGTCACGCCGCGGCGGTGTTCCGAGACGTAGCCGACGGTGCGACCCATCGTCTCGGCGAGCTCGTTGCGCTTGAGGTCCCGGCGTCTGATCTTCTGGCTCATCGAACGGTGTGCTCCTGCAAAACGGCGTGCCCCGAAAAAACGGCGCATTATACCGTCACACGTCGCTCCGCGCGACGGCCGGGCCCGAGACGGCCGCGCGGCTCGGAAAGCCGGCTCGCCACGCGGCCTGGCCCGCCCGCCGCGCTCCGCTCCCGCAGCGCGAACCTCCTCCCTCGCTTCGCCCGGGAGACTATTCGCGCTGCGAGCGGATCGAGCCTGGTGGCTGCATTTGGCGCTTTTCGTTGCGGCAAACGGGTGTCTGCCGGGCGCTATACTCGAAAACCCATGGCGACCGACGAGATCAAGATCACCGGGGAGCCCTCCAAAAACGGGGACAGGTGCGCGTTTACCGTCGATCGGCCGGTGCTGGAGGGGGAATCCGCGTTCTTTTCCGACGCCCAGCAGGCGGCCCGGTACTCCCCTCTCGCCGCGGACCTGCTCGCGATTCCCGGGGTCGAGTCCGCCATGATCGCCGACAACCTGGTCACGATCACCGCCGCGCACGCGGTCGAGTGGCAGGCGCTCGGCATCGGCAACGTCATCCGCCGGCACCTGAAAGCCGGCGGAACCATCGTGTCGCCGGACTTCTTCACCACGCTTCCCTCGGAGGCGGACCTGAAATGGGCGATCGGCGATCTTCTCGAGCGGGAGATCAACCCGGCCGTCGCCCAGCACGGTGGCTGGGTCGAGCTCATCGACGTGAAGCGCAACAACGTCTACCTGCGCCTCGGCGGAGGGTGCCAGGGCTGCGGCGCCGCCGACGTGACGCTCAAGCAGGGCATCGAGAAAGCGATCCGGGGACTGGCGCCGTCCGTCGGCGAGATCATGGACACGACCGACCACGCGTCGGGCCGAAACCCCTACTACGCTCCGAGCAAGTGACCGCGCAGCGGCGCCTCCGGCGCCGCGAGAGCGGTCATCCTGAGGCGCGAAGCGCCGAAGGATCCCTTCATCAAGGCGGCCCAGCGGCGCCTCCGGCGCCGCGAGAGCGGTCATCCTGAGGCGCGAAGCGCCGAAGGATCCCTTCACCGTCCTCTGTTCATAGGCACTCCCGCAACGCCGCCCCTTTTACAGGCACCCCGGCGCTCCCGCCTTCGCCCTCCCCCGGCTTGACCCTCCCGCCCCGACCCCCGAAACTCTTCCCCGGTGTTCATACCGATCGGGCTCGACCAGAACGAGGTCCGGCGGACCCCGTGGGTCACGTACGCCGTCATCGGGCTCGACGTCGGCGTCTTCCTCCTCGTGTGGCTGTCGGGCCTCGGGCCGGGCGCCTTCGGCTACCGTCCGTCCTCGCCCTCGCTGGCGGCGATCCTGATCTCGCTGTTCATCCACGGCGGCATCGCCCACCTCCTCGGTAACCTGCTCTTCTTCTACCTGACGGGCCCGTTCGTCGAGGACGCTTACGGCCGGCTCCTCTTCGCCGGGCTCTATCTGTCGTCCGGTCTCGTCTCCGCGGCCGTCCACATCCTCCAGAACCGCGGGAGCGACGTGCCGACCATCGGCGCCTCCGGAGCGATCGCCGGGGTGATGGGCGCGTTCCTCGTCCGCTACGGAGCGCGGCGCATCCAGTTCCTGTGGATGCCCTTCTTTCCGTTCCCCTGGCTCAGCCGGCAGATCTCGATCCGCGCCTTTCTCTATCTGCCGTTCTGGTTCGCGACTCAGCTCCTGCTCGCGGGGATCGCACCGCAGGCCTCGGGAGTCGCCGTGTGGGCGCACATCGGCGGCTTCGTGTTCGGGGCGATCGTCGCCCTCATCGTCGACGCCTCGGGCTTCGAGCGCCGCGTGCTGCACCCGCGCATCGAGGCGAAGATCGGCTTCTCGGGAGGGGACGAGCTCGTCCGCGCGGTCGAGGAGGGCCAGGCGGGCCGGCTCGACGACGCGCTCCGTCGAACGGAACGGATCCTCGCCGGCAACCCCGCCCACCTCGATGCGCGGCGGCTCGCCTACGAGCTCGCCCGTGAGGCGGGACGCGCCGACGCGGCCGGACGGCACGCGGCCCGCCTCCTCGACGCGTACGGCGCCTCCGGCGAGACGGCGTTGGCGCGCGAGCTCGTCGACGAGATCGGCGCCGACTCCGAACGCTCGAAGATGCCCGCGGCGCTCCTGCTGCGCGCCGGCGACCTCATGGCGCGAGAGGGCCGCCGCGAGGAGGCGCTCCGCCTCTACGGCGCGCTCCACCGGCAGCATCCGGCCGACCCGTCTTCCCTCAAGGCGGTCCTGCAGGAGGCCGAGCTGCGGAGGCGCGGCGGCGACGCCGCGGGCGCCATCGCGGCGCTCGAGCGGGCGCGGGCGCATCCGGCGTGCCTGGGAGACTGGGCGGCGGAGATCGAGCGGCGCGGAACGGCGATCCGAGGCGCCGGCGCGGCCCCCGCGGACGCCGGAGGCTATCGCGGCGTCACTCCTCCCCGGGCGTGATCCGGAACTCGAGCATGCCGTGCGCTCGCCGCAGCGCGGCCTCGGCCGCGGCGGGATCCCCGGCGCGCGCGAAGACGAACCCGAGGTAGCGGGAGCCCTCCGGCAGCGGCACCAGGCGCTGCCCGGGATGGGCCGAGATGACGACGTCCTCGATCGCGGGAACGGCCCTCGCCGCCGAGAGCCCGCGGACCTCCTCGAGCACGCCCGCGCCCGGAATCGGGATCATCATCACGCCGGACGCACCCGCCTCTCGCTCGACCCTCCCTTCGTTCATTCGCAGCGCGTGGCGGAGGACGACCTCCTCGAGCGAGGCGCCCCCCGCGAAACGCAGCGCCCGCCCGCAGAGGCCGCCGATCGTCCGCGCGGCGACCTCGAGCGCCACGGGGCCGGCCCGCGAGAGGCGGAACTCCGCATGGATCGGCCCGTCCCGCAGGCCGAGGGCACGGGCGGCGTCCGCGGCCGCGACGACGATCGCGTCCTGCAGGGCGGCCGGCTTCCGCGACGGCGTCACGTAGATCGTCTCCTCGAAGAAGGGGCCGTCGAGCGGGTCCGGCTTGTCGAAGATCGCGAGCGGGTCGAGCCGGCCGGCCGTCAGGAGCCCCTCGAGCGCGACCTCGTCCCCGGCGACGAAGTCCTCGACGAGGATCGACCGTGCGCTCTCGCCCCCGCGGCGCGCAACCTCGGGATCGGCGAGAATCGCCGCGAGGCGATTCCACGCCGCGCGGAATTCCGGCGCGGAATCCGCGCGGATCACGCCCCGGCTTCCGGAGAGAAACGTCGGCTTCAGGACGCACGGGAAGCGGACTTGCGAGATGGCCGCCTCGGCACCGGCGGACAGGGGCGCCGAAACCCAGGCCGGCGACGGAAGGCCCGCAGCGGCGAGCCGCTCGCGGAGCACCCGCTTGTCGCGCGCTGCGGCGACGGCCTCGGGCGCGTTCGCGGGGACGATCCCGAGCAATGCGGCGATGCGTGCCGCGGCGACGGCCGTTTCCTCGTCCACGCCCACGGCCGCGTCGACGCCGCCGTCCCGGGCCAGCTCAAGCGCCGCGCGCTCGCAGTCGCCGGGATCCCGAAAGTCGATGGTCATGAGGCCGGAGGGGTTCAGGCTCTCGAGCGTGCTCGGCCGCTCCGAGGCGACGATCGTGTCGACGCCGAGGCGCGCCGCGGCCCGGAGGTAGTCGGCCGAACGGTACGTCGAGGTCGGCAGGAGAAGGAGGACTCGCGGCACGGGCTGGATGGTATCCGCGTGGGCGCGCGGGAGGCCGCGTCGAAGGACGGGGACGGGATGGCGGCGTGTGAACGAGCCTGGTATCCGCTGACTCGCTACACCGCCGGGCGATACCATCTCGCCATGAAGAGCAAGCCGTCAAAGTCTCCCAGGGCTCGCAAGCCCTCGCCCCCCAGGAAGAAGAAAAAGGCGCCGCGGCGAAAGCCGATCATGCGCCACTCGAAGGAGGGCTGAGGCTCCGCGCCGGATTCGCGGCGCGCCTGGCGCCCCGCCCGGGCGTCAGTTCTCGCCGTGCGAGGGAAGCTGCTCGAAGTAGCCGTGGAGCTCGCGGAGCGCGCCGCGGTCCACCTGCTGGCGCCGGACGGACTCGCGCACGAGCGCGAGCGCGGCCACGCCCTCCGGGGCCATCTTCAGTTCCATGATCACCGGCAGCGCC
>Ga0207683_10004753_pt1 | contig 11701 bp, 11 predicted proteins | sample KBSM73metaG_FD_184333 | JGI IMG/M metagenome (GOLD analysis project Ga0207683, IMG submission 184333) | Miscanthus rhizosphere microbial communities from Kellogg Biological Station, Michigan, USA - KBS M7-3 metaG (SPAdes) (version 2) | ecosystem: Host-associated > Plants > Roots > Rhizosphere >...
AACAGGGCCGAGCGCAAGCGTTCGCCAATGTAGTGTCAGCGGCCACAACGTTCATGACAGCGCAGGCCGCTGCTATTTTCTTGCGAACGACCAAAATAATGCGGCCTGGCGGCAAGGTGACAGCTTACGACGCCGCCTATCAAAACGGATTCATGAGTGCAGCCCGTGACATTGAAACGGCAACTGATCGCGGGAATGAACCGCTACGGCGGTAACCCTCGAGGGTGCCGGTAGTCACTCGCTTCACAGAGGCGACTTATGTTTCCAGCACACCGTCGTTGTACGCTTTTCTGCTGCAGGACATGTCACGCACATTACATATCCGTAGGGCCGCTATCCGCTATCTTGGATGTCCATGGTGCGGTAGTTTCAAATTGGACGGGCGCAATTCAAACTAATGCGCGAGGACAGGTACGAGTTGTTATGTGAAAGGGGACGAGGGCTCGGCGATAATTGGAAGCGGGTTGCGCCCTAGGCGAGCAGGTCTCTGTTGTGTGTCCGTACAAGGCGCAGGGTAGGCTTTAGGTCCCTCATGACATTTGCCGCCTTCACTGCCTCTTGTCGCGCGATCTCTGCCGCCCGGCGAAGACGCCGTTGTTCAAGCGCGTTTTGCTCTGCCCAGACTTGAACTTTCGCCGCGTGTGCCTTCAGTGTGTGGACATCACCCAGCAGGTCAGCGACGTCCCTGCGCAATTGCGTCTGCTTACCGGACGCGACACGGACGCCACAAATCCAACCGATGACACAGCCAGCCGCCAATGAGATCAGTGCTACGCAGAGAAGGGTGGTAAACATTTACACTTCGGCGCCGGCTGCAAAGACGGGATTGTCTACTACTCTAGGCGCTTTCGAGCAAGACTACCAGCCAGCGGGGCTACATTCGCGCGTAGGGGGAGGTCTTCTCGCCGACTAAGCCAAACGGGCATCCTCCCGCTACGGAACAAAGACACCCAAACGAACACGCTTCGGTGGTTGTTTTTTAACGACGTTTTTCGGCCATAAGCGTATTCACTTCGTTATTTGTTTTACTTTGGTCATACGCACTGAAATAATCAAATAGGGAAGTGAGGAGCATTGACGATGGCAATCAAGAAAGTGGGAGAAGGTCTAATTGGTCGAGCTGACAGTGGCGCAACAACGGCGATGAAATCAATCTTGGATCGCTCGTTCCGGTATACACCGAGCGTCGCCACGAATCTGAAGAAGACGTTTGCACGCATTCGTCGGGACCAGGCCCGCGACGCACTCGACAGCGCTGAAATAAAAACGAACGTCTCGCTTATCCTTCGGCCGGTTCGTAAGTAGACTTTTGCGCTAAGGCAAGCGACGCCACCATTGCGCAGCGTTCTTCCAAGTCACAAGCAGTCGCGCGGCGAAGGAGAGTCAGCGGTCGCAGCACTGATTTGCACGCTTAGGGTCACAAGAGCATTGACACATGCGGTAAGGTAGCGCACCGTGGTCATTCACATCCACGGGAGATTATCGTGTCGATACTGAATGGTGAGCGTTTAAGCCCCGGCGCTGTCTCGACGTTGCCTGAAAAGGGGTTATCGCTCAATAGCGCCCCGTTCGAATCCCCGCTGCTATTAGAGCGCGCTAACGCTGGCGTTTGTCGGTATGTTCCACTGCAAAAAACACACAGCTATGTCGCCGCAAAATATAACTTCCCTAAGCCCGTTAAGAGACGCCTAAAAAAGCGGGACCGATTTAGCCGACGTGCGGACTGAACGATGCTGACTGTGGTGTTGACGGCGGCAAATCGCTTAGCGCATACACTTTGGCCGACGCCAGCTTCGCTGACTAGGACTGCATCGGGAGCGGCTTACAGATTATTCGCAGGTCATGCCTCATGAGTGGCGGCAGCCACCACAAAACGGGCGAACTCCTCACGGCAATTGAGTTTCAGCAAGAATTGCGAGGGGTCATACGTTTCCGCGAACAGGCCCCAATTGAAAATCCTTTGGTGGAGGCCGTAAAGAAGATCGAACAGCACCCTGCATATGCCCAGTCACGCCTGTTGACGAGGATACTGGCTGCTCTTACCGGCCAAGAAGGCTCGTTTAGACGCGCTGAAATTACCTCACTTGATGCCGAAACGTTTGGGATGGTGATGGGCCTCATCGACCTGCACGCGGCCGGCACTTCACCGGCCGCTGAATGGACACAAGCAGTGGATGCTGCGAACGCCGCGCAGTTTGCGGCGTAGGGGCCAAGGTTGCGGTGACCTCGCCCCACGCGTGATTCCTCCTCCGGTCGAGCCGACGTCCACTACCCCGAATACATGGCCGTGGGGCCGCATATAGGCGGTGACGCGCGGTCATTTCGAGTCCTCATAGATCCTGTTGATGAAACGACCTGCCAGGACATCGAACCGGGGACTTGCTAGATGAAACACGAATACACCGCAGGCCAGCCATCAGCGCAGGATCGGTTCCTGTCCGAGTTGATAACGGCGCATACGAAGGTTGATGTGTTCCTGACTAATGGCATCCGGCTGCAGGGGGAAATTATCGGGTTTGATAATTTCGTGATCCAGTTGAACGGCACCAGTGTCAGCCAAGTGTATAAAAGCGCGGTATCGACCATTCAGTTATTGAGCGCCCACTCGCGGGTGAGTTCTCGTGGAACGGACGATAGGACGGCGACCATCATAAAGCGCGCACGCAGACCGCTCGCTGATAGATAAAACTGCTGACTGGATCGCTGTTAAGACACAGAACGTCCAGCATCAACAGAAAGAACGCAGTTTACTGATTTAGTGCGCCCATAATTGCCTGCGCTCCCAGGACATGGGCCACGAGCTCCGTATGGCATCAGATTTTTGCGCTGCGTTCACTTGCGGTCAAATGCCGCCGCGACACAAAGCGTGTTGGAGTTCCCTCGCGTTGTCCAAGTGTCTACCTAGTGAGGGCGAGACGTATCGTGTCGAGCAACGAGGGCCGCCAGTTGTGCAGGATCGACCGGTTTTACTAAGTGATGATCGAATCCCGCATCCTTAGTGCGCGCACGGTCTTGTGCCTGTCCCCAGCCGGTCTGGGCCACGAGTCGCACATGTTTGAGACGCGGATGTTGCCGCATCTGTTTGGCAACCGCATAGCCATCGATGTCAGGTAGACCCAAATCGACGAGGGCCACGTCGGGCAGGAAAGCCAGCGCCTGAGCGACGCCTGATCTGCCTTCATGGGCCATCGCAACCTCGTGCCCCCACAGTGTAAGCAACATTGCCAATGAATGGGCTTGGTCTATATTGTCTTCGATGATGAGGACCCGCTGCCTCGCGTGCGTATGCGTTGCCAAAGTTGAAGGAGTCTGTGCCTTGAAGTTGCTATCTTGGTGCTGTGCTAGTGGCAGCCGCACTGAGAATTCACTGCCTTGGCCTTTGCCGCCGCTTCGAGCCTCCACCACTCCGTCGTGCAGTTCGACCAACTTGCGCACGAGGGTCAGCCCCACGCCCAACCCACCGCGCCGGTGGTTCTCAAAGCTTTCCTCTTGCACGAAGAGTTCAAATATGTGGGGCAAAACCTCCGGTGCGATCCCTGCGCCGTTATCCCGGACCGTTATTACCGCGTGGTCATTAACCCGTTCACAGCGTATCGAGATCTCACCGCAACGCTCGCTAAACTTGATAGCGTTGTTTAACAAATTCGCCAGAACCTGGCCGACCCGTAACGGGTCAGCGTTCACATGAATTGCGTCCTCGCAGGGCTCGAACACCAAGCGGTGCCCCGCACCTTCAAGGGCCGGCTGAATCGTTTCCACGGCAGCGGTTACGATTGCAACGAGTTCGACGACTTCACGTTTGAGCTCGATCTTGCCCTGTGCGACGCGCGTCACGTCGAGCAAATCATCAACGATGCGCGTGAGCTGCGCCACTTGGCGCGTGAGCACAGCCCGGGCGCGCTCACCCTGTCGTGCATCGGCTGCCGGTTGGCCGAGTAGGTGCAAGGCGTTCGTCATAGGCCCTAGCGGGTTCCGAAGTTCATGACCGAGCATCGCCAGAAACTCATTCTTGCGCTGATCGGCCAGTCTTAAAGACTCTTCATGCTTGCGCAGTTCGTCGATGTCTACAAGAACGATCGCCGCACCATCGACTTTGTTACCTTCGAGCCGGTAAGGATAAATCCGCAACGAATACCACCGCCCATCTACTCCGCGCACATCCTTGTGGTGCCGCTCACCGGTGCTGATGACGTGTTGGATGTCGGCGTCCAGTGTTTCGGTCGAGATCGCGGGCCGGATGTGCCCAATCGGTCGATCCGTATCGCCCGCCCGCAGGTTCATTAATTGCTGCGCGAGCGGTGTGAAGAATCGTATGCGTAAATCGCTGCCGACCATGACCAGCGCAATGTCGCTGCTTTCCAGTAAATTATTGAAGTCGTTGTTCTTCGTCGTCAGTAATATGTTATGCCGATGAAGCTGCTCATTCACAGTGGTCAGTTCTTCGTTGGTCGATTGCAACTCCTCCCGCGAAGTTTCCAGTTCTTCGTTCGTGCTCGACATTTCCTCATTGGTGGAGACCACTTCTTCGTGAGCAAGCCGCAGTTCGTTGCTGGCCGAGTCTTGTCGCTCGATGAGCGATTGCATATATTCTTTGGTCGCTCGCAACTCATTGCGCAATCGGTGGATCTCTGCCTCATACCGCGCAATCGTCGTTTTGGTGGCTTCGGGTGTGCGCCCGAGTAACCGTCCCACGAACGTGCGCAGCGGGCGCGTGACGTTGCCGGTGGTTGGATCGGCACGAACGATGTCTTGAAACGTGATGAGAAATGCGCGGTCCGATGAGTCCGGAACGCTAATCGGCAGCACCTCCATGTGCGATTCTCGGGCCCGCCCGGGCGCACTGACACGCACGTTGCGTCGCACCAGCGCATTGCTCGACTTCGCTTCTGCCAAAGCACTGCTTACCTCAAGGAACAGGCCTTCGGCGATCATCGCTAGAATCCGAGTGGTGGGTGTGCCGGGCGGAATCTGCAAGTAATCAGCCACGGGCCCGTGATATTCGAGCACATTGAAATCGTCGTTGACGAGGATCGCTGGCAGGCTGTAGCGTGACAACAGTAGCCGCTTCGCTGCGTCGTGAACGCGGGTGAGGGCGGACGCGGGGCGCAGAGCACGGCGTCTGTCTGTAAGCGCCCCAAACGGAGCGTTTGACGGGATCATGGGCGGTTGCAGCGCCGTCACCGGTTTTTTGCTGTAGACCTTCCATTTGTCATCGACGACGTCGAAGTGGTCGGAGATCGGCCCGATGCTTTCGGCGGGTCCGAGTATCAGATAGCCTGGCACCCTCAGTCCATATTGAAACAGCGGCAGCACGCGCTGCTGGAGCACGGGCGACATGTAAATCAGCACATTGCGACAGCTGATCAGATCCACGCGCGAGAATGGCGGGTCGGCGGTGATGTTGTGTTGCGAGAAAACACATCGATCACGTATTGACTTGTTGATGCAATACGACTGGCCGTCTTTAGTGAAAAACCGATGCAGTCGCTCGCTTGAGACATCCCCTTCGATACTTTGCGGGTAGCGGCCGGCACGCGCTTTATCGATGATAGAGTCGTCAGCTAAGTCGGTCGCAAAAATCTGGATAACCGGTGCGGTTGCACGCTCATCCAGAAACTCCGTTAAGGCAATTGCAATTGAGTAGGCTTCTTCGCCGGTCGCGCACCCTGCGACCCAGACGCGGAACGGTTCGTCCACCGGTTTCACATTCATCAGCATGGGGAAAACGGTTCGCTTTAAGGTCTCGAACAGTTCGGGATCGCGAAAGAAGCTTGTCACATTGATCAGGAGCTCGTGATACAGCGCTTGCACTTCGCCTGCGTCGCGTTTAAGCAATTCACAGTAAGCGTCCAAGCGCTGGTGACCAAACACCATCGCGCGCCGGCGGATTCGGCGTTTAATTGTCGCGTCGCGATACAGTCGGAAGTCGACATTTGTCACCTTACGGATGTAGGCAAGAATATCTCGATACGATGACTCATCCACATCCGGTTCGGCGGCCGCTGCCATATAGGGGGCCTCGCCGAGTGCAAGTAGACGTGAGGCGATTTCCGACGCCGGCAAAATGAAATCGACGAAGCCGCTGCGAATGGCGCTATGCGGCATTCCAGAATGTTCCGCCGAGGCTTCCTCCTGAACGATCGTCACGCCGCCCGCAGCCTTTATTTCGCACACCCCGAGTGCGCCGTCCGAGCCGCTACCGGAAAGGATTACCGCGATGGCGCGCGAGCCGACAGCCTTAGCAAGCGAGCGAAGGAAGTGATCAATGGACAGGTGGGGACTGTGATCGGCACTCCGGGCGGACGTATGAAGGCGCCCCTCTGTTATCTCCAACGATACATTGGGAGTGATCACATATACGTTATTCGGTGCTACTTCGAGGCCATCGGCCGCCTCATGAACCGGCAACGACGTTTGCCTTTTCAATACTTCGGCAAGGTGACTCGCCAAATTGCGGTCCAGATGCTGAATCACTACGAGCGCCATGCCACAGTCCGGGGGAAGCCGTGACAAAATGTCCTGGCATGGTCGCAGGCCGCCCGCCGAACAGCCGATGGCGACAATCGGAAAAGTTTCGTGCGGCATTGGTCAACCTCTTATTAGGCAACACTCCCTTAGTGGCGTTAAGCTTACCGGAAGATTAGCTTCCTCGGCACCGGCTTAGTAAGTGCTCCCTCGAGGGTGCGTATAGCGCACTCTTCGCCGTGCTATATGGCTTGCGCAACGGCGGATGGAGCGGCAATTTCTGTCACACGACACGGCGCTGATGCAAGTGGCGACGTCGCAAGATGCGCCTTTCGTATCGACGATGCGACTCATGCCGAAGCGCGTTATGAATGGATACCCGTGATCCGATCAATCAACGCTCTAAATTTCATGCGGTTCAGGTGAGGAAAGTCATTGCAGGTTCTTGCGGCGGAGTTCTCGGACACACTCATGCGGCGGCAAGCCACGTTCGTATCGTGCTTAAGTCACCCGGCTTCACCTCATGATGGTCGAAGCCCGCCTGCTTTGTGCGTGAGCGAGCTTCGATGTCGCCATAGGCAGTCAGGGCAATTAAACGCACCGTTGATCCGCGCGTAGCACGAAACCACTGCGCCAATTCCAATCCAGTCTTGCCCGGCATGCAAATGTCGAGGATTGCAACATCTGGCGAGAAAGAATCGCAAACGTCGACCGTGGTCAAGCCATCTGAGGTCTGCACTTGATACCCCCATATCCGGACGATTAGCGCGAGGCTTTGAGCAGCATCTACATTGTCGTCGGCAATGAGAACGCGGCGGTGAGGTAATAGTGCGACGCACGTCTTCTCGTATGTGTTGTTACGCCCTGTTGATTGAGTGCCGTCCACCATACTGTTACTCATACTCCGTTTGGCAACATCCCGTATCGCATTGGTGACCTTAATGAGTGCCATAGCAACCGAATGAGCGTCTGTCCTACCGGCAACGGCCGCCTTGTTCGTGGTTTAGCTATATCAACTCAGCTCTTGATGGCGGATCATCCACCTCCTTCACCGGAGAGATTCACGAATGCAGGCATCACCGCGCGTTAGGCACCTTGACCGCTGACATACAGGCCGTAGAGCTGATATCGAACGAAGTCGGTGTGAGTGCGGCCTTAGATACGCCGTTGAGAGAGAACTGGGAGCGTTTTTTACGTCTGGCCGAGCGCTCGCTGGTGGTCGCCGAGCGCAGCCAACTCGTCGAATGGCTTTCCGCGCATGTTCAATATTTCGTGCCGCACCTATTCTTGGTCGCGGTTTGGAAGCTCGCTGAACCTGCAGAGTTCCGATGCGAGGTGGTATCAACCTGCACTGCAAGCATGAGTGACGTGACTGTGCCAGCAGGCATTCTTGGGTTCGCGGCTGAGCGCTACGATGCATGGACAATCGGGGGCGGACAGCCATATGTATGTAATTACGATCCGGTCGCCAAAACGTCTGCTGGTCTCGGACCGCAATCCGTGCGCGGCGTGGACGAAATTCGCTCTATCCTCGTTCATGGCGTAAAAGACGCGGGAGTGCGAGGCAATTGTGTGTATATCGTCATGCAGTCGGCGTTCTGCGGCTCACGACCGTCAAGCAAGTTGTTAGAAATCCTTTTGCCCTATGTGGACGCCGCATTCAGGCGTTGTCGCGACCTAGGAACAGACAATTCGAGCCGCACGGAATTCGTGCAGGCGCCGCCTCTGGCCACACCGACCGGCGGGCTGAGTGCGCGGGAGGCGGAGATAATGCAATGGGTGAGCAAGGGAAAGACGAACCAGGAGGTAGGATTGATTCTGCAGATAAGTCTCTACACGGTGAAGAATCATCTGCACCGAATCTTCGGCAAACTCGATGTATTCAACCGCGCTCAGGCGGTTGGCAAGTTCAGGGACGTCATCGATCTTGGCATTGAGGCCCCTGCGGGTGCACTTAAAATGGTGTTCGAGTAGCGCCTTCAGACCGATTGTCCGCTTTCGGCCGGCGAGCCGTTCAGCGCGATTACTGCTGGGTTTTGTTGACCACAGAACGATCGTTCAGTAAGCTGAGAACGTTTGTTCTGAGAGCGCTCACGCCGATGGATCCTTCTTATATCCCCAAACTGCAGGACTACTACGCTAAGCACAACGTTATTCCATCGTATGCAACGATCGGCAAGTTGTGGGGCATTGGCGCTAAGTCATGGGTGTCAAATTGTGTAGCTCAACTAAAGAGCGAAGGCTATCTTAAATTGACGCCGGATAAGCGGCTCGGTCCAGGACCACGGTTCTTCGACCGCCAGCTTGCGCGTTCACCGGTTCTCGCAGGCGTGCCTGAGTCCGCGTTAGACGACGCATACGACCTCGTCACGATCGACAGCTACCTTGTTAAGGCCCCGTCGAAAACGACCTTGATTCGAGTCAAGGGTGACTCGATGGTTGATGCAGGGATCTTGGAGGGGGATCTGGTCGTCGTAGAGCGGCAGGCCAATGCAAACGTTGGCGACATCGTTGTTGCGATCGTGGACGATGAATTTACGATAAAGTATCTGCAAAAAGAAAAGGGCCAGTTCGTTCTTCGACCAGGCAACCAGGCGTACCCCGTGATAAGGCCGAAGGGTAAGCTTGAGCTGTTCGGAGTAATGGTCGGACTCGTCAGGCGTGTGGGTCACAAAGGAACTGCAACGAACCGCGCATAAAAATCGAGCTGCCACCCACGACGATTACGTTGACATTACATATCATCGATGAAAAGTTCGAGCCGTTTCTGAAACTTCCGCATTGAAGTCATCGGTGGATGCGCAAGAATCCAGCGCGGTCAAGCAGCGCCGCTGGCTTGCCTCCGGCAGCAAGCATGAAACGAGGGTTTGGCGCAAAGTTGCCCCAAAGTCCAATAGGCGTGTCGCTCGTATCGCCTTATCGTTGTGGATGTAACGTGGACACCTTAGCGGAGAATCATGAAACTAGGCTTGGTAACGGTACTTGCGGGCATTATCTGTGTACTGCGCTCGCGAGCGGCATCGCGACGAGCCTCCTCTTGACGCCGCTAGTGCCCCGGAGATCGCCAGCGAGGCGTACGTTACCAATATCCACTCGTCACGATCGAAGTGACACGCCCAGCCACAATCAATGTGAAGGCGTGCAAGAAGCCAGGAGCTGGCCGAGAAGCGTGCGTGGCGAGGTGCTGTCATTCAGTCCAGCGTTTGCGCTGGTCCGCCGCACCAATGGGCTGTAAATTCGCCGGCTGACGCGCCAGCAGATATTCGCCGAGCCGCATTGGAGAAAACAGACGTTTGCCATGCCTGCCAGCGAGCCGTTGACGGCACGGACCATGTGCCGCCCGCTCATCTGGTAAACCCGACCACCGGCCAGCGCACGAAGTTCGACGCGAAGGGCGAGGCCGTATGTCCCATCTGTGGCGCGGTTTGGTGGCGCTACGAGGGGTTCATCATGCTTGTGACCGGTGAAGATCGGCGTTCCAAGGACAGGCTGGCGCTCGGCCCGAAGCAAAAGAAACCGCCTCGAACGGCGTGATCCCGGAGCATAAAGCAATACGAACAAAAACGGATTGCTGTGACAGCAGCGACGCACAAGTGCCTTGCGTGGCTCGAACACATGCGTCGAAGCCCAAGGACTTGCCGGTCCGTCGACTGACAGCTTAAACACCCCTGTTGTACGCGTCGAGAATCGACGGCGGCGCAAGCGCGCGACGGAACTGTTGTCGGTGCATGCCTGCCAAAGCGCACAATGAGGATAAACACCGCCCCGTACATCAGAATGAAGAGAACGGCCTGCATCTCTGCTCCAGATTGCGGGCGGTGATCCGGCCGGTCTAGCGCTTAATAAACTTCTACCCGGTGCGTCATACGCGCTCCATACTTATCGCTTTGGGTCTGCAATGTCCCACGGAAGGGGAGCACAGTGAATCGACGCCAATTTGTAAAAGCGACACTGAGCAGCGTCGTCCTTGGACTTAATAATGTTACGCAGCGCGCTAGGGCGCAAGCAGGCCCGATCATGGCCGTTGTGCCAAGTCCTGAAATAGACGCATTCAAGATTGCACAGCAACAATTGCTGAATAGATATGCCGTCTCCGCACAGTCGCGGTTCATCAAGCTGCGAAACCCGGCGCTTACCGCCCATGCGCTTGAAGCAGGTCGTGGAGAGCCAGTGCTTATGCTTCATGGCGGCGGCAATTTCTCGTGTCAGTTTGCGCCGCTCATTGCGGCGCTTCAACAGGATGTCCAGGTTTTCGCATTAGATCGCCCCGGTTGCGGACTCACGGATAAGGTCGACTATCGGGATATCGTTCTGAGGCAACACGCGATTGATGTTGTCACAAGCGTGCTCGACGAACTTGGTTTGCCCCGTGCACATATTGTCGGACATTCAATGGGCGGATGGTGGGCGCTTGTATTTGCTTTGGCCAAGCCAGAGCGCGTAAATAAACTCGTCCTCGTCGGGGAACCGGCGTGGAGTGGACCGACAGCGCATCCACCGCCGCCAGCGGCGACGAATCCGACGCTGCAAAGCGTCCGCGCGGGATATAGCGCACGGCTCGTTACGGATATGAGACGCGTCCCCGAAGAAATGTTCGAGGCCAGTCTAGCAGCCAACCGCTTACCTGGAGCCGCGCTGTCTTGGGATACGTTGATAACAAAATTTCTGGCCGATCGTGTTGGAACCTATCATTTACGACCTGAGCTGAAAAATCTCAAACCGGAGACGCGCTTTATATGGGGCAATGAAGATAAATTCGGCCCGCCTAGTCTTGGTCAGGAAATGGCGGCGATGACACCCCGCGCCCGTTGCGAAGTCTTATCAGATGCGGGGCATTTGATCTGGGTGGACCAACCGGAACGCTGTGCGCAATTAATTCGCGGGTTCCTCACTAATGGCGCTTAGTCTCGATACATTTTGGCAAGTATGTCGAATGCGATTGCAACGCCGCCTTCGGCCGGTTGCAGCCACACGGTCAAGAATTGCAAAGCAGCGCATACGCGACATCGTGTTTGTGATGCAGTTACGAGTCATGACGATGACGCACTTTGCGTAAGCCTGCATGGTGTAAGTCATGCCCGCAAACAGCGTGGTAGTCGATTTATCGAGAGCTTCTCGCGTTCAAAGCAGGGACCATGTGCCGCCCGCTCATCTGGCTCAAACCCCCCTGTTGTACGCGTCGAGCATCGACGGCGGCGCAAGCGTGCGACGGAACTGTTGTCGGTGCATGCCTGCC
>Ga0207683_10004754_pt1 | contig 11701 bp, 10 predicted proteins | sample KBSM73metaG_FD_184333 | JGI IMG/M metagenome (GOLD analysis project Ga0207683, IMG submission 184333) | Miscanthus rhizosphere microbial communities from Kellogg Biological Station, Michigan, USA - KBS M7-3 metaG (SPAdes) (version 2) | ecosystem: Host-associated > Plants > Roots > Rhizosphere >...
ACGCGCGGGTGTCGGCTCGGCCTGCAGTTCCCAGAGATCTACGAGATGCAGGTGCGGGCGATCGTGCGCGCCGCACGCACCGTTCGCGACCGCACCGGCCAGGCTCCGCTCGTCGAGATCATGCACCCGCTCGTCGCCTTCACCGAGGAGCTCGCACGCCTGCGCGAGCTCACGGAGCGGGTCGCGGCGGAGGAACCGAGCGTCGAGTACCTGTGCGGGACGATGATCGAGCTCCCGCGTGCAGCGCTGCGCGCGGACGAGATCGCTGCCGAGGCCGACTTCTTCTCGTTCGGAACCAACGACCTCACGCAGACGACGCTCGGATTCTCACGAGATGACGCCGAGGGGAAGTTCCTGACGCACTATCTCGAGCACGGCATCCTCGAGCAAAACCCCTTCGAGGTGATCGACGAGGGTGGCGTCGGCGACCTCATGCGGATCGCCGTCGAGCGGGGGAGGGGCGCGAAGCCCGGCGTGAAGATGGGGATCTGCGGTGAGCACGGCGGCGAGCCACGTTCGGTCGCCTTCTGCCACCGGCTCGGGCTCGACTACGTCTCGTGCTCGCCCTACCGCGTCCCGGTGGCGCGGCTCGCGGCCGCGCAGGCAGCACTCGCCGACGCCGGCGTCACTGCGGTCGCGATCGGCGGCTAGCCGACCTGTACGGCGGCAAGGCCGACGCTCACCGCTCCGACGGCGACCATCGACAGCGTCGCGAGCGCGGGTGAGCGGCGGAGGCTCGAGAAGGCGAGCGCGCAGAGACCGCCGCCGATCAGACCGCCGACGTGCCCACCGATCGAGATCCCGGGGATGGCGATCGTGAGGACGAGGTTGACCACGACCAGTCCGAGCGCCTGGCCGCCGAACACGAAGATGCGGCGCCACTCGAGGATGAGAGCGGCTCCCATGAGCCCGAAGATCGCGCCGGACGCTCCGACGGTCGGACGTCCGCCGGAGAGAATCAGCGCGCCGGCGGATCCCGCGAGTCCCGACACGAGGTAGAGAAGCAGGTAGCGGGCATGCCCGAAGTACTCCTCGACGGGCGGCCCGATCAGCCACAGGACGAGCATGTTCATGCCCAGGTGGATGAGGCTCCCGTGCAGGAACGTCGCCGTGATGAGGCGCCACCAGTCGCCCTGAGCGACGCCGACGAGCTGGCCGGACGAGTTGACCGCCTGGTCGACGAGGACGCCGTTCTCGTAGATCCAGCCGGTGTCCAGGCGCATGAGCTCGGCGCCGTTGAACAGCTGGATCAGGAAGACCGCGACGTTGATCGCGATCAGTGTCTGCGTCACGATCGGGCCTCTCGTGCCGAACGTGCGGATCGTGCTCGCGGCGGCTCGACGCGGGGCGGCCGAGGACTTCCTGCCTCCCGTCGTCGCGTGGTCGGGGCAGCGGATCCCGACCGGGCCGTGCGTCATGCAGTCGGGGCAGATGCCCCTGCCGCACTCCGAGCACGACACGTACGTCTCGCGATCGGGGTGCCTGTAACAGCGGAGAGGCTCCGTCACCGGCGGCTAGCGTACCCGCGTGCGTGTGGACGTCGTGTTCACTCCGGACGAGTCCGGAGCGGCCCGGACGGGTGTCGTCATCGACGTCATCCGCGCGACGTCGACGATCTGCCAGGCGCTCGCGTCCGGATATGAACGCGTGTTCTGCGCGCCCGAGGTGGGGGTCGCCCGGACACTGCGCGACACGCTCGGCGAGGGGGTGCTCGGCGGCGAGCGGGGCGCCGTGCGCATCCCCGGGTTCGATCTCGGGAACTCGCCGCGCGAGTACCTCGAGCCCGCCGGCTCGACGCTCGTTCTCTCGACGACGAACGGGACACGCGCCGTCGTGGCGGCCTCCGAGCGCTGCGAGCGCGTCTTCATAGCGTCGCTCCTGAACCTCGCAGCCGTGGTCGATGCCGTTCGCAACGCTGGCGAGGACGCCCTCGTGGTCTGTGCGGGCGTGCAGGGGGCGATGAACCTCGACGACACGTTCGTCGCGGGTCGCATCGTCGAGCTGCTGGGGTGGGAGCGCACGGACGCCGCCGAGGCGGCAGCAAGGCTCGTCGGGACCTGGGGCGACGCGGAGGAGGCGTTTCGCGCGTCGAAGAGCGGACGCAACCTCCTGGAGAACGCGCCCGAACTCGAGGAGGACATCTCGTTCTGCGCGCGGGAGAGCGTCCTCGATGTGGTTCCGCGCTTCGTCGCGCTGCGCGACGGCGCCGCCGAGATCGTGCTCTAGCACGGCGCCGGATCACCCGGCTGGGTGGAGACGAGCGGCGTGGGGAGGGGTCTACACTCGACGCGGTGATCGTCAACCGCGATCCGAAGGTGCGCGGCCCGTACACGGCGTTCGCGGAGGTCGCCGGCGCCTACGAGCGCGGACGCCCCGGCTACCCGGAGGAGGCCGTACGCTGGCTCGTGGGCGACGAGCCGTCCGACGTCGTCGATCTCGGTGCCGGAACGGGCAAGCTGACCCGCTCCCTCGTTGCGCTCGGCCACCGCGTGACCGCGGTCGAACCGCTGGACGAGATGCGAGCGCTGCTCGCGTCCGTGCTGCCCGACGTCCGGGCGCTCGAGGGGAGCGCCGAGGCGATCCCGCTGCCCGACGGCTCCGCCGACGTCGTCGTCTCGGCGCAGGCATTCCACTGGTTCGACCACGACGACGCCCTGCCCGACATCGCACGCGTCCTGCGGCCAGGCGGTCACATCGCGCTCGTGTGGAACTCGCGCGACGACCGCGATCCCTGGGTTGACCGGCTCAGCTCGATCATCGGCAACGAGACGATCGAGGAGTCGGACGTCGTGCCGGTGCTCGACGCGAGCGGGCTGTTCGGGAGGGTCGAGACGGCGATGTTCGCGTTCGAGCAGGTGCTCGATCGCGACGGGCTCCTCGACCTCGTGCTCTCGCGCAGCTACCTCGCGAAGCTGCCGCCGATCGAGCGCGAGCCCGTCCTCGAGGCGGTCGCTGCGCTGTACGACGAGTCGGCGACCGACGAAGGCGTTCGTCTCACGTACGTCACCGAGTGCTTTCGGGCGGAACGGCGGTAGCCGTCAGAACTCGCGTCTGACGGCTTCGATGTTGTTGCCGTCGGGGTCGAGCACGAAGGCCGCGTAGTAGATGCCGCCGACATCCGAGCTGTACTCCTCGCGCACCGCCGGCGGGCCGTTGTCGCGCCCGCCCGCTTCGAGCCCGGCGCGATGGAAGGCGTCGACCTGCTCGCGCGACTCGGCGACGAAGGCGACGTGCACCGGGCCGCTCGTATACGGCTCGCCGCCCGAGACGACGAGGTTGGCGAACTGCGCGCCGTTCTCGCCCTCCCAGACCGTCGGGATGCCGAGCGACTCGAGGGCCGCCCGGTAGAACGCGACGCTCGCCTCCGCGTCACGAACACGGATGTGGACGTGGTCGAAGACGATCCGCGTCCAGTCCCAGTTGCTCACGCGTCGAACGTAACAGAAAAGCGTTGACAGGAGAACATGTGTTCGTATAGAACATGTGTTCGAATGGTCGCGTGCCTCCTCATTCCGGGCTTCGAGCTGAGAGCGGCGCTGAGAGCGCGGCCGAGGCTCGCGCTCGTTCCCGCCGCACTCGCGCCGGAGGCCGGCGAGGAGCCGCTGCTCGGGCCGGTCACGGCTGCGGCGGAAGCGGCCGGCGTGAAGCCGGGCATGCGCCTCGGGGAGGCGCTCGCGACGTGCCCGTCGCTCGTCCTCGTCGACCGCGACCCCGCTGCGGTCGAGCGGGAGTGGGAAGGTGTCCTGCGGCGGCTCGAGGACGTAGGCTTCGCGGTCGAGCCGGTCGACCAGGGCGCGGTCGTGTTCGAGACGCGCGGGGTGGAGCGCCTGTACGGCGGCGTGCAGCCGGCGCTCGAGCGCGCGCTCGCGGCGGTCGGATCCACCTGGGATCCGCGCATCGGCGCGGCGTCGAGGCGCTTCACCGCGCTCGCTGCCGCGAGCGTCGCGCGCCCCGGTCAGATCGTCCTCGTCGCGGCGAAGGAGGAGGAGAGCTTCCTCGAGCCGCTCCCGCTCTCACTCCTTCCGATGACGCCGAACCGCTACGCGGAACTCGAGGGACTCGGTCTGCGCTCGCTCGGAGAGCTTGCGCAGCTTCCGAGTGGCGCGGTGGCGGAGCGTCTGGGGGTGGAGGGAAGGGACGCATGGCGGCTCGCGCACGGGGGGCGCACGGCACGCGTGCGCGGGCGCAAGCCCGCCTCCGAGCTCGTCGAGGCGCTCTCCTTTCCCGAAGCGATTGCGAACGAGCTCACGCTGCGACGGGCGCTCGGCTCCCTCCTCGAGCGCCTGCTCGCGCGTCCAGAACGGGCCGGGCGGCCGTTTCGAAAACTCGCGCTGGTCGCCCGGCTCGTCGACGGAGGCTCGTGGAGACGGGTTGCCACGCTGCGGGACGCGACGGCCGAGCTCGGCCGTCTGCGCGCGGCGCTCGGGCCGAAGCTGCAGGAGCTCCCCGCGCCGATCGTCGAGCTGCGCGTGGAGGCGGTCGAGATCGCGGAGCACACGGGCCAGCAGCTGGCGCTCGTCGAGCCGGCGGGGGAGGAGGCGGTCGTGCGCCTGCGCGAAGGGCTTCGGCAGGTACGCGCGAGCACAGGATCAGGGTCGGTGTGCGCGGTGGTGGAGGTTGCGCCGTGGTCGAGGATTCCCGAGGCCCGGGCGCTGGTCGTTCCGAAGGACGTATGAACGAGATCGTTGCCGGAAACGTCTCGGCATCGGCGCCGAAGGGCGATTCATTCCCCCGCAGGCACGTACCGAGTCGGGATTACTCGGCAAGAAGGAGGGGGCTCGTGGGGGAACCATGGGTTCCTCCACGCTAGGTCGTCTCAACGAGCCGCGGCCCGCGCTCGTCGAGACGGGACCGGGCACGACGCCGCGCGTCGTGAACCGCGAGCAGGTGACGCTCGTCCGCGAGGAGTGGCGCGTCGTCGATCGCTGGTGGACGGACGAGCCCGTCGACCGGCACTACTTCGAGGTCGTCCTCGAGGGCGGCCGGAACGTCTGCGTCTACCGCGACGCCGAGGCGCAGTGTTGGTTCACGCAGAACGCCTAGGCGTCGAAGACGTCGTGGCGCTCGAAGAACTCGCGGTCAGGCTCGATGCCCTGGGCGCGAAGCTCGCTGAGCTCCGTGCGGTAGCGGACGAAGCCGCCGGGCGTGTGCAGGTTGAGCATCCGCACGGGCTCGGTGCTCACGTTGCGGAACCAGTGGACGACGTTCGGCGGGGCGAGGACGTACGAGCCCGGAGTCGCATGGACGACCTCGTCGCCGACGTGGAATTCGATCTCCCCCTCGAGGACGAAGAACGAGTCCGAGTGGGCCTTGTGGAAGTGAGGATCGACGCCGCTTCCGGGGTCGAACGTGATCTCGAGGAGCGCGAGCTCCGGCCGGTCGGCCTTGACGGGCCCTTCACCCGGAGCCAGGGCAATGGGACTCTGCGCGATCGGCTCGTCCACTCAGACCGCCTGCTCGACGAGTCGCAGCCAGTCGTCGGAGTGCGCCGCGGGGACGAGCACCCACTCCTTCATGACGCGGCCCATGCCGGGATCGAACGGCTGGGCGCCACCCGCGAGCGCGGCCTCCCGCTGGGCGCCGTCGGTGAGCTTCACCGTGAGCCCACCGTCCTTCCAGTGCCCGGCGACGACCTTGCCGTTCTCCCGCTTCAGGCACGGCATCCCGAACATCTTCGACTCGTGGAGCGGATACCTGGCCGTGACGTCGGTGACGAGCTCCTCCCAGGTCACGTCCGCAACCTATCCCAGGCGGGTCACGATGGCGGATCCGGAATCGGCTCCGTCCTCGGGCGGGTCGAACTGGTCGAAGTCGGAGTTCTTCCCCCGCATGTAGTCCGCGAAGCCGAACGACGGCAGGTGGAAGTTGAAGCAGCGCGCGGAGGCACCGCTGTCGTTGTCGAAGCCGTGGACGACGTTCGGAGGCATGACCAGGAGCGTCCCGGCGGGAAGGGCGCGCGATCCGTCGCGGAAGTGGAACGTGAACTCCCCGTCGACGACGAGGAACGCGTCCGCATGCTTGTGGTGAACGTGCCGCTGCGCTCCGCGCTCGCCAGCGCCGTAGTCGAACTCGGAGATGGTGATCTCGTCGGTCTCGACGAGCACGGTGGCGCGCCGTCCCGGCCGGTCCGTGATCGTGTCGCCCTCCGCGCCTCCCGCCCGCCGGACGACGGTGAGCCCGGGATCGGCAGACACGACGTCCGCCGCCGGCCGCTGGTCGAACCCGGCCACGTCTCCGCGCACGTAGTCGCCGTAGCCCGATCCCGGAGCGTGGAGGGCGAGGAACCGCGCCGGTGCATCGCCGGTCACCTCGACCGCGTGCACGAGTCCGGGTGGAACGAATGCCCAGCTCTCCGGGCCGATCCCATGGACACGATCCTCGAGCTGAAGTGCGAGCTCGCCCTCGAAGACGTACAGCGCTTCGCCGTGTCGTGCGTGGACGTGAGGCGGCGCCTTTCCCCATCCGGGGGCAGCGCGCACCTCGACGGCGGCGAGTTGCTCGACGTCGACGAGGAGCGTGACGTCGAGATTCGGCGTGCGCAGGATGATCTCGCTCTCAGCGACCTCGACCACGGTCCCGCAGCCTAGATGGCCGGCTACGTCGAGCTCCACGCACACTCGGCGTATTCATTCCTCGACGGCGCGTCACAGCCCGAGGAGATCGCCGCACGCGCCGCCGAGCTCGGTTACGAGGCACTTGCGCTCACGGATCACGACGGTGTCTACGGGTCGCTCGAGTTCGCGCATGCGGCCAAGGCGTTCGGCATCCGGCCGATCACGGGCGCCGAGGTCACCCTGGACGGAGGCGCACACGTCACGCTGCTCGTCGAGTCGCGGCTCGGATACGCGAACCTGTGTCGGCTCCTGACGACCGCGCACGCGGGGACACGGCGTGCCGGACGCGAGGATCGCGAGCCGCTGCCGCCGTCCGTCCCGCTCGAGGCGGTCGCGGAGTCGAACGAGGGTCTCGTCTGCCTCTCCGGCTGTGCACGGCGAGGCCTCGGGCTGCTCGAGCCGAACGCCGCCGCACGCCTGGCCGGCGTGTTCGGCCGCGAGCGTTTCTACATCGAGCTCCAGCGTCCGTACGAACGCGGGGATACGCGGCGCCTCATCCTCCTGCGCGATCTCGCCGAGCATCTCAACGTCGCGACGGTCGCGACCGGCGACGTCCACGCGCACCACCCGCGGCGCACACTGCTGCAGGACGTCCTCGTCGCGATCCGCTGCCGCACCTCGCTCGAGGGCTGCGAGCCCGAGCGGCGGGGGAACCGTGAGAGCTACCTGCGTTCCCCGGAGGAGATGCTCGAGCGGTTCGCCGTCGACCGTGAGGCGGCGGAACGCAGTGTCGTGCTCGCGGAACGGCTCGAGTTCGACCTCACCGCCGAGCTGGGCTACCGCTACCCGGATTTCTCGGACGGGACCGAACCGGCCATCCGGCAGCTCGCAGCCATCTGCCGCCGCGCGATCGACGAGCGGTATCCCGCTGGCGACGATCGGTTACGGGAGCAGGCGCGCGCTCGGCTGGAGAGCGAGCTCGCCCTGATCGAAGAGCTCGGGCTCGCGGGCTTCTTCCTCCTCCACCACGAGGTGCTCGAGATCGCGCGCGAGTGCGCACACGAGGTGCGGGGCACGGACTCGCCGCGGAGCTTCCTGCCGCCGGGCCGTGGACGAGGGAGCTCGGTGGGCTCCATCGTCTGCTATCTCACCGGCCTCTCACACGTCGATCCCGTCTCGAACGACCTCTCGCTGGGTCGCTTCCTGAACCGCGAACTCGCGTCGGTGCCGGACATCGACCTCGACTTCCCGCGCGACATCCGCGAGAAGCTCATCGTCCGCGTCACCGAGCGCTACGGGCGCGAGCATGCCGCCCTCGTCGCGAGCTTCGCGACCTACCGCTCGCGCGGTGCCATCCGCGACGTGGGAAAGGCGCTCGGCCTCCCGTTCGCGGAGCTCGAGCGGCTCGCACGCACCTCCGACGGCTGGAACGCGAAGCGCGTGGGAGAGGAGGTCGCGCGCCTCCCCGACGGCGACCGGAAGCTCCGGTCCAGGCGCTGGCGCGCGTTCGCGTGGCTGACCGGTGAGATCTCGGGGCTCCCACGCCACGTCTCGCAGCACCCGGGCGGGATGATCGTCTCGACGCGGCCGCTGATCGAGCTCGTCCCGGTGCAGCCGGCAGCGATGGCGGGCCGTCAGCTCTGCCAGTGGGACAAGGACTCGTGCTCGGATGCCGGCTTCCTGAAGATCGACCTCCTCGGGCTCGGGATGCTCTCGGCCGTCGAGGACTGCGTCGACCAGATCGCGCGAACGCACGGCGAGGTGATCGACCTCTCGCGCATCCCCTTCGACGACGAGGCGGTCTACGACGACATCAAGCGCGCGGACACGGTCGGCACGTTCCAGATCGAGAGCCGTGCCCAGATGCAGAGCCTCCTGCGCACGAAGCCCGAGAACCTCGACGACATCACCGTCCAGGTCGCGCTCGTGCGGCCCGGGCCGATCCAGGGCAAGGCCGTGCACCCGTACATCGACGCCCGGCAGAGGCTGCGGAAGGACCCGGACTACGAGTGGCCGGTCGACCACGAGCTCCTGCGCGAGCCGCTTCGGGCGACCTTCGGCGTCGTCGTCTTCCAGGACCAGGTGCTCGAGGTCGCGATCGCGCTCGCGGGCTTCACGGTGGGCGAGGCAGAGGGCCTGCGTCGTGCGATGAGCCGCAAGCGCAGCCACGACGCCCTCGAAGCCTTCCGTGAGCGCTTCATCGAGGGTGCCGGAGGGAAGGGCGTCCCGGCGGAGGTGGCGGACACGGTCTTCGACAAGCTCGTCGGCTTCTCGGGCTTCGGCTTCCCGAAGGCGCATGCGGCCGCCTTCGGACTGCTCGCGTATCAGTCGACGTGGCTGCGCCACTACCACCCGGCGGAGTTCCTGTGCGCGCTCCTGAACGAGCAGCCGATGGGCTTCTACCCGCCCGCGACGCTCGTCCGGGACGCGCAGCGACACGGCGTCGAGGTGCTCCCCGTGGACGTCAACCTGAGCGGCGCCAGGTGCGTCGTCGAGTGGAGCGCCGTTCGGATCGGTCTCAACTACATCTCCTCGGTGGGAAGGGACGACGCGGGGGTGCTCGTCGCAGAGCGGGAGGCGGGCGGGCCGTTTCGAGACGTCGCCGACCTCGCCCGCAGGTCGCGTCTCTCCTATGACGGCCTCGAGGCGCTCGTCAAGGGCGGCGCCTGCGACGGGTTCTGGAAGCCTCGCCGCGATCTTCTCTGGGAGCTCGGGCTCGTCTCCCGCGCGCTGTCGGTGCCGGGCAGCGAGGGTGAGATGAAGCAGCTACCCCTCGAGCTCGAGCCGACGACCGAGACACCGCTCCTCCGCGACCTCACCCGCTGGGAGCGCATGCTCGCGGACTATCGCCACACGAATATGTCGATCGAGACGCACCCGCTTGCGCTACTTCGCCCGCACCTACCCGGGGGCACGCTCTCGAGCGCGGAGCTCCACGAGGCGCGTCACGCGACGCAGGTCGCGTTCGCCGGGATGACGGTCGCGCGCCAGCGCCCGTCGACCGCGAAGGGCATCGTCTTCATGCTCCTCGAGGACGAGCTCGGCCAGGTGAACCTGATCGTGCCGTCGGAGATCTACGAGCGGCATCGCGCGACCGTGCGCTCCGAGCCGCTCGTCCTCGCTCGCGGGCGTTACGAATGCGTGGGGGAGAACCGCAACGTCCTCGTCTCGAGTCTCGAGTCGCTCGGCCCGCTCGCACGGCAGGTGGCGAAGGACGACACCGTCTGGGAGTCGCTACCGCGTCCCCATTCCTTCGGCCGTCGTTGAGTTGACTCGCTCGCTCTGTCGCGGGAACTCGTCTCCGGCGCGGTGAAGGACCTCGTCGCCGGCTCCGGGCTCGAGTTCGAGGATCGGAGTGCCGCCGCGCTCGAGGGCGTCCCGGCGAATGACGCCTGTTCGCTGTAGCGCGCTAGCGCGAGAGGGTGAACGCGGTCTCGACGATGCCGATGTGCGTGAAGGCCTGCGGAAAGTTGCCGACCAGCCGCCCGCGCTCCGGGTCGTACTCCTCCGAGATGAGGCCCACGTCGTTGCGGAGCCCGAGCAGGCGCTCGTACAGCTGGACGGCCTCGTCCCGGCGGCCCTGCTGCCAGCGGACGGCGGCAAGCCAGAACGAGCATGGCAGGAACGCGCCCTCACCCGCTGGGAGGCCGTCGACGTCCTCGTTCTCCTCGTCGGCTCGGTAGCGCTCGACGAAGCCTCCACGCAGCAGCTCCTCCTCGATGGCCCGCACCGTTCCGACGACGCGCTCGTCGGTCGCCGGCAGGAAGCCGACCAGCGGGATGAGCAGGCAGCTGGCGTCGAGCCGGTCCGACCCGAAGAACTGGGTGAACGCGCCGCGCTCGGCGTTGTAGCCCTCGCGGAGGACATCGTCCTTGATCGCCCGTCGCGTGGCCTTCCAGCGGTCCACCGGACCGTCGCGGCCGAAGCGCTCGAGCGTCTTCACGGCGCGGTCGAATGCCACCCACGCCATGACCTTCGAGTGGGTGAAGTGGCGACGCGGTCCGCGCACCTCCCAGATGCCCTCGTCCGGCTCGCGCCAGCCCGACTCCAGCCACTCGAAGACCTTCCCGGTCAACCGCCACGCGTCGTCAGAGGCCGGGAGCCCCTGGCAGCGCGCCGTGTAGAGCGCATCGACGACCTCTCCGTAGACGTCGAGCTGCCGCTGACGCGATGCGCCGTTCCCGACTCGCACCGGCTGGGAGCCCTCGTAGCCCGCGAGCCAGGGAAGCTCGAACTCGGTGAGCCTCCTCTCACCGGCGACGCCGTACATGATCTGGACGTCATCCGGCGAGCCGGCGATCGCCCGTAGCAGCCAGTCGCGCCAGGCCCCTGCCTCCTCGACGTAGCCGGCGCGGATGAGCGCGAGCAGGGTGAGGGTGGCATCGCGCAGCCAGCAGAAACGGTAGTCCCAGTTCCGCACTCCGCCGATCCACTCCGGTAGCGACGTCGTGGGCGCTGCGACGATCCCTCCGGTGGGCGCGAACGTGAGCGCCTTCAGGGTCACCAGCGAACGGCGGACGGCGTCGTGCCAGCGCCCCTCGTACGTGCAGCGCGCGGCCCACTCCTCCCAGAAGTAGACCGTCGCTGCGAGTGCGCCCTCCGGCTCGATCGGGTCCGGCGGTGGCCGGTTGGACGGGAACCAGCGCAGAACGAACGGCACGCGCTCTCCTGCCGAGACCGCGAATTCGGCGACCGTGCGCATGTCACGCCCCTCGTGCTCGACCGGTGTCCGGAGGAGGAGCGCGTCCGGCCCCGCGACCGCGACCAGCGTCCCGTCGACGTTGCGAACCCATGGCACGATCGAGCCGTAGTCGAACCGGATAACGAGCTCCATCAGCATGTCGACGCGACCGCGCACTCCTTCGACGATGCGCACGACGTCCGGGTTCGTCTCGCGCGGGGGCATGAAGTCGATCAGGCGAACGACGCCGGTGTCCGTCTCGAGCTCGGTCTCGAGCACGAGCGTGTCGCCGTGATACCTCCGACCGACGGGTCGGAACTGCCCCGCCGGCTGGATCGTCCAATGCCCGTTGTCGGACGTTCCGAGCACCGCGGCGAAGGCGGCTCCCGAATCGAAGCGGGGGACGCAGAGCCAGTCGATCGACCCTTCGCGGCTGACGAGCGCGGCGGTCTCGAGGTCCCCGATG
>Ga0207683_10004756_pt1 | contig 11697 bp, 10 predicted proteins | sample KBSM73metaG_FD_184333 | JGI IMG/M metagenome (GOLD analysis project Ga0207683, IMG submission 184333) | Miscanthus rhizosphere microbial communities from Kellogg Biological Station, Michigan, USA - KBS M7-3 metaG (SPAdes) (version 2) | ecosystem: Host-associated > Plants > Roots > Rhizosphere >...
CGATACATCGGTGAGCCGGCAGATCCGCTGTCGCTTCGTCCGCCACTTCGGCAGGCGGTCCTGACCGATGGCAGCATCGTTCCCGTCGAGGATCCGGCGCTTGCCGGGCCGCCGGTTCCCCGCTCCGACAACGATGTCGGCGGATTGCTAGACACGTCGAAGGGCTGGACCCTCAACATTCCGATGCCCTCGGACAGCAGCACGGCTTCCAAGTCGGTCGCCGACCATCAGACAAAGACGCCAGAGCCGGCAAAGCCGGTCGTGCTGGCGGCGCGATAGCAGCGGATAGGTTCGGACAATGGCGACGCTTCCATTCCAGGCACCCGGGACCAGACGGCGGCGCGAGCCCCTGACCGGGGCGCGGCTGATCATCGTGTCGGTGGCCGTCGGTTTCGCCCTGTTCCTGTTGTGGGCGAGCCTTGCCCAGGTGGACGAGGTCACCAAGGGCCAGGGCAAGGTCATTCCGTCGAGCAAAATCCAGATCATCCAATCGACGACCCCGGCCACCATCGCCGAATTGCTCGTCCGGTCCGGCCAATCGGTCAAAAGGGGGCAATTGCTCGCCCGCCTGGACAATCCGGAAAGCCGGTCGATCGAGGCCGAAACCGAGGCGCTGCAGGCCCGCTCGGTGCGATTGCAGGCAGAAGGCAGCGGCTTGTCCGCCTCCTCGCTTCAGGGCGAGGAAGCGGAATTGAGCGCGGTTCGCCGCCAGGCCCTGTCGAGCCGGGTTGCGGCGCTACGCTCGTCAGCCGAACAGCGGCGACGCGAAGGGGCCGAGGCCGCCGCGACAATCAACTCGCTGTCGCGCAGCCTGGTCCTGGCGCAGGAAAATGTCGACCGGCTCGCGCCGCTAGCGGCTAAGAACATCGTGCCGCAGACCGAATTGGCCACTGCCCAGCGCGAAGTGGTCGACCTGCAGGGACGAATTGCCGCAGCGCGTGAGCAGCAAGGCCGGGCCATGGCCGCGGTAAGCGAAGCGAATAGCCAGGCGAGCGAAGCTTCCTTCACTTTCCGCCAGGAGGCACTCAACGAGGCCAGCCAGGTCAACCAGAAGATCGCCGTCAATGAACAGTCGCTGCGCGGCGCAAGCGGCCAATCGGGCCGGTTGGAAATACGCTCGCCGGTCGACGGCGTCGTCAACGACGTCCAGGTGACAACGATCGGCGGCTTCGTCCAGGCCGGCGAGAAGGTCATGGAAGTAGTGCCGATGGGCGACAAGTTGCTCGTCGAGACCCGGGTCAAGCCAAGCGACATCGCCTTCATCAAGGTCGGCGACAAGGCGCTGGTCAAGGTGACCGCCTACGACTTCTCGACCTACGGCGGACTTGAAGGAAAGGTTGTCCGAGTATCCGCGGACAGCATCTATGACGAGGCCGAACGCCAGGCCTATTTCATCGTCATCGTCGAAACCCAGAAGAGCTATCTGATGGCCGCCGGACGTCGCCTGCCGATCACGCCAGGCATGATGACCGACACGCAGATCATCACCGGCCGCAAGAGCGTATTAAGTTACCTGCTGAAGCCGGTGCTGAAGGCACGCAGCGACGCACTGCGCGAACGCTGATCCCAATCTAGAAATCAGAGGCTGGTCGTCGCCGGAACCAGGCTGACGGACTCGCGCACGACATCCGGCAATTCGCTCACGCCCGAAGAAGGCTCGAACTTCGCTTCGGCCAGGACCATCGGGGTCGCGACATTGGTGCTGGCATATTGCACCGGCGCAATATCGCGGCGGTAGCCATGCGTATAGGCATGGCCGGCGGTGAAGGTCAGCACCGGCTTGTAGTCCTGCACGTCGCTGGAATCGACAATCCGGTCGGTCCCATTGTCGAGGACCAGGAAGCGCCCGGCGGCGCGCACCACTAGCACGGCATGGTCCGCGCGGCGCGACAAGTCTTTCAGCACGACCAAATAGAGGTCCTTTTCGGCGACGCCGGCGGCGCGAAGCATGGCGCGCTTGGCGAGTGCAAAATCCTCGCAGTCGCCGCGGCCGCGCGCCAGGGTTTCCGATGCCGGCAGCCAGCGGTCGGCGACCCCGAACTGGATGCGGTCGTCAACGAACCGCACGCGGGCGTTCACATAGCCGTTGACCGCCTCGAGCTTGGCAATGATGCCCTGGCCGCGAAGCGAGGCGGCGAAGGCGCCGGCGTTGCCGCCGACGCCCGCCCCCGCGACCTTGTTCCAGCGCGCGTCGAGCGGGCTATGGCCAATCGGCAAGGCGACGCTGTTGAACACGTCCGGCCGATCTGCCGAAACCGGCGAGCGGTCGTAAGTGACGACCGCCGGTTGGATCGGAAGGCTGCGGCCGGCCGGGACGACATAAGAGCTATAGAGCGGGCGGCCGCCTTGCTGCGAGGTTATCGCTGCGAGCGCGCTCGGCGCTCCACCCAGGATCGCATCGGTCTTGGTCATCGACCGGTACGCGCCGTTGACCACTTGTGCCTGGGCCGGAACGGCAAGCGCGACAAGGGCCAGGCCGGGAAGAAGGCGACGGGAGAAGCGGGCGGCGCTGTTCATGCCCTGCTTGTCGCAGGACAAGGAAAAAACTGGCTTAAATCACAAGGTTAACGAGTGATTATCCTAGTTCGGCGAGAAAGGATTCAATCGCGGAATTAAACGCTTGCGGTGCTTCCGCGTTGGCAAGGTGGCCGGCCCCGGCGATGCGCTCGAGGACCGAGCCGGGGATCAGTCGCTGCAATTCCGCGGACAGCGCCGGCGGGGTAATGGCATCCTCATCGCCGACCAGGATCAGGGTCGGCACACTGACCGCCGCCACCCGGTCGCGCTGGTCGGCCAGCCATACCGCCTCCGCACCGATGCGATAGGCGGCCGGGTCGATCGCGGCCATCGTCTCGATTACCTCGGCGCGCAGCTCATCGGTCGCCGCGCTTCCCAACAACAGGCCGGATCGCGCCTCGGCCAGCGCGCGCATCGTCATCATGTGGCTTGCAGCGACCGACCGGTCGTAAATGGATTGGCCATCCGGATGGACGGCGAAGCTGTCGGCGATGATCAGCGAGGCGCAGCGCTGCGGCGCGGCGGCATGCATGGCGATGGCGATCACGCCGCCCAGCGACAGGCCGCAGACATGGGCCCGGCCAATTCCAAGGGCAGTCATTGCCCCAACCATCGACGCCGCGAAATCGTCGCGCGTCGCATCCTCCACCAGGTCGCTATCGCCGTATCCCGGATAGTCGAAAGCGACCGCGCGCCGTGTCTTGCCGAACTGCTCGAGCTGGGGCCGCCAGACGCCCTTGTCGGACCCGACGCCGTGCAGGAAGACGATCGGCGTCGCATCGCCGCTCCCAGCCTCAGTATATCCGATGCGCCCCCGCGCGGTCGCTACGCTCGCCATTGGCTGCATCATGGGGTCGCGCAGCGGCACATTGCAAGTTAGGGTCCGCCCCATGACCAGCATGACCGTCAACGGCGAGGCGATTCATTACAAGCTCGATCCCGAGACGCCGTTGCTGTTCGCGCTACGCGACGCGTCCAACCTCACTGGCACCAAGCACGGCTGTTACAGCGGCGATTGCGGCAGCTGCACGGTGATCGTCGATGGGCGCGCGGCTTTGTCCTGCCAATTGACCATCGCCGCCGCCGAGGGCGCTGACATCACCACCATCGAGGGCTTGTCGGCCGATCGCGCCCATCCGCTGCAACAGGCCTGGGCGGCGGAGCAGGTCAGCCAGTGCGGCCGCTGCGATCCCGGGTTCATCATGGCGCTTGCGGCGCTGATACGGGCAACGCCCAACCCAACGCCCGAGCAATTGGCGGGCTTACCGAATATCTGCCGATGCGGCGCTACTCCGCGCATCCTGAAGGCAGTAGCTAGAGCCGCCGAGATCGCGGCGCCGCTGGGCCCTATTTCCAGGCCGCCTTCCGGTCCGGCGAATGCTGAACAAGCGGAATCCTTTCGGTTCAGCAACGGCTCATTTGGCGAGACGCAATCTCCACCCAACGACCGCTAAGTCGAAGGTTGGAGTTAAGAGTGAAGCGTAAGATATTTTTCCCCCTGCTGATGGCGAGCGTGCTGATGCCGGCCGCAGCCAATGCCGCGCCGGGCGACCGGGGCATTCGCGCCCAAAGCGAGCGCTCCGAGAGCGATGACAACAAGCCCAAGGACAAGCCGCAGCGGGCAGAGCGCGCGCAACCGGCGAGTAATGAGGCTCCCCGCGTGCATGTCGAGCGGGCCGAGCGTCCGGCGCGCGTCGAGCAAGCCGTAGAAGCCAACACCGGCGAGCCCACGCGCGTCCGCCAGTTCGGAAACCGGCAGGTCGAGCACGTCCAGCAAGTCGAGCAGGTCCAGCGAGCCGAGCAGGCTGAGCGGGCTCGCCACGGCGAGCGTGACAAGAACAGCATCGCTCGCACGGTCCGGCGGGTTAGCGAACAGCGTACGGCTCAGCAGCAGCAGCAGCAGCAGCAGCAGGGCACCGTCCAGGTCCATCGTGACCGCGACGGTTTCGACGGACTGCACGACCGCATCGTCCGCAACGGCGACCGGGTCGACAGCAAGCACCGCTGGTCGCGCGACTGGCGCAACAACAGCCACTACAACTGGTACAGCTACCGCAGCCGCTACGGCTCGCTGTACCGGCTCGGCCGCTACAATGATCCATACGGCTATGGCTATCGCCGCTTCTCGATCGGCTACAATCTTTGGCCGAGCTATTACGGCTCGAGCAATTGGCTGAACGATCCGTGGCAGTATCGCCTGCCGCCGGCTTACGGGCCTTACCGCTGGGTGCGCTACTATGACGACGCGCTGCTGGTGAACATCTACGACGGCCAGGTGGTCGACGTGATCCATAACTTCTTCTGGTAGACACGGCCTGACAGTTGGTCGAAGGGGCGTTGCGGGTCGACCGCGGCGCCCCTTTTGCCGTCGGCCAACCGGGGTACGCGCCGATGTTGCGCGCCAATCAAGAGGTCAATGATGAAACTGAAGCTTGTCCTTGCCATTTCCGCTGCCGTCATTGCCCTGCCGGCCACTCCCAGCATCGCCCAGACCGCCCCGGCGGCGGCGTCGGTTGAAACCGCGCACGACCGGCTGTTCCGCCTGTTCAAGGAAAGCGACGAGGCGAGCCTCAAGCGCAACCCGATCAACGCCCTGTTCCGCGGCGACCTGCGCTATGCCGAACATTTCGGCGACAATATCACGGACCAATATTATGCCGCCGAGCGGGCTGCCGGCGACGCGGATCTTGCGGCGCTCCATTCGATCCCTCGCTCGGCGCTCGATCCGACGGACCAGATCGCCTATGACGTGTTCGAATTTTCGACCACCGACACGTTGAAAGGCCTTCAGCCGGACATGCTGGCGCTGACCGCCGTCCGGCCGATGAATCATTTCTTCGGCTTCCACACCTTCTATCCGACCTTTGCCAGCGGCAAGGGCGCGGCGCCGTTCAACACGCTCGCCGATTATGAGAATAATCTGAAGCGTCACGCCGAGTTCGTGACCTACCTCGATCGGGCGATCGGCCGCTTCCGCGAGGGCGAAAAGAGCGGCGTGGTCGAAACCAAGATGACGGTCCGCAACATGATCGAGCAGCTGGACACCCAGCTGGCGCAGAAGGCCGAGGACTCACCTTATTTCGGCCCGGTCAAGCAATTCCCGGACAGCATCAGCCCCGGGGACCGCGCGCGGCTGACCGCTGCCTATCGCTCGGCGATCACTGGCGAGCTTTACCCGGCGCTGACCCGACTGCGCGACTTCCTCAAGAACGAATATCTGCAGAACGCACGCGATGGCTACGGCCTGATGTACATGAAGGGCGGCGACAAGCTTTACCGCTACCTGGTCCAGTCGACGACTACCCTGCCGCTCACTCCGGAAGAGATTCATGAGACCGGCCTCAAGGAGGTCACCCGGATCACCGGCGAGATGGAGAAGGTCCGCCAGGAGGTTGGTTTCAAGGGGACGCTGCCGCAATTTTTCGAATATCTGCGCACGGATCCCAAGTTCAAGAAGCCGACCCGCGAGGCCTTGACCCAGGGCTATTACGAAGTCGGCAAGGCAGTCGACGCCAAGCTTCCGGCCTATTTCTCGACGCTTCCCAAGGCGAAACTCAATATCCGCCCCTACGAGCCTTTCCGCGAAAAGTTCGAAGCCGGCGGCAGCTATGAGCCAGGTACGCCCGATGCCTCACGCCCGGGCACCTTCTATTTCAACGCCTATGATCTGCCGTCGCGGACCACGCCGGGGATGACCACCCTCTATTTGCATGAGGGATCGCCAGGGCATCACTTCCAGATCAGCCTGGCGCAGGAGAATGGCGCGTTGCCGCCGTTCATGCGGTTCGGCGGAAATACCGCCTTTGCCGAAGGCTGGGCGCTGTATGCCGAGACGCTGGGCTATGACATGGGCTTCTACAAGGATCCTTACCAGCGCTTCGGCACATTGTCGGACGAAATGCTGCGGGCCATGCGGCTGGTGGTCGACACCGGCATCCACTCCAAGGGTTGGACGCGCGAGCAGGCGATCGATTACATGCTGGCCCATTCCGACATGGGCAAGACCGACGCCACGGCCGAAGTGGAGCGCTACATCGCCATTCCAAGCCAGGCGCTGGCCTACAAGACCGGCGCGATGACCATCCAGCGGTTGCGGCGCAAGGCCGAGGCCGAGCTCGGGCCCAAGTTCGACATCCGCGAATTCCATGCCCAGGTTCTGATGACCGGTGCCCTGCCGCTGGCGATCCTGGAGCAGAAGATCGACCGCTGGATCGCGGCCAAAAAAGCCGGCTAGGCAGGCAAGGCGGCGCGATGCTCAGCCCTGGGCATCGCGCTCGTCGAGCCGCACCATCGGCCGGTTCTTGATTTCCTTCTTGACGAAGCTGGTCTCGTAACGCCGCACCATTGGTCCCGCGGCCAGCTCGGCGTCGGCAAAGGCGTTGAATTCCGCCATGTCGCGGCAGGCGACCAGCAACAGCATGTCGTCGCTGCCGCTGACTTCCAGGCAGAGCTGGACCTCGTCGCGCGCTTTCAGCCGATTTCTGAACTTGTTGAATTCCTCCGCCTGCTCATGCTCGTGGAGCTGGAGGCGAACGATGGCGCGCAAGCGTCGATCGACGAGTTCCGCCGAAAGCAGTGCGATGGTGCGGGCGATCGCTCCGCTCTCCCTCAGGCGCCTGATGCGCCGGGCAATGGCAGAGGGCGACAGTGCGACGATCTCCGCCAGCTCCTCCGCAGTGCGGTCGGCATCCTCCTGCAATGCATTGAGCAATTTCAGGTCGAAACTGTCGAACATCCGTCGAACCTTGCCAAATTTTGGCACGAGCGCTAGTTGAAATGCGCTGCCTCGGCGGTCGGACTGGCGTATAAGGTTACCCTAAGGGGTCAATGCCATGCTGTCGCGATTTGCAACATCGATCATTGCCGCATCGCTAGCGATTGCCGTGCAGGCCTCGGCTGCAACTCCAGCGAATCACAAGAGTTGCCCCTCCAAAGCGCACCAGCATGCGAAGAGTGTGGCAGCAGCCAAGCCCTCCAAGCCAACCAAGTGGAGCGGCGGCGGCGCAGGTGCCCAGATGCGGCGCACCCCTGACATCCAGATCCTGAGCTTCGGACCTTAGGCTTTCACGCATCGATGTTCGCTGGGCGCCAATTTTTGGCGGATGACGGGTCGTAGGCGCGTGTATCGCGCAAAAGTCTCCAAACCCTGAAGATCGTTCATCTGGCAGAAATCTGGATTCAGCGGAAACGCGCGAAATACGGCGTGAAAAAGGAGAATTCGTTATGCGTGACACGGTTTTGGGCAGGATTTCGCTTCTGCTTATGGCTGGCGCCCTGCCGGCCGGAGCGCTTTTCGCTCAAGTCGCCGCGCCCGCTACCCAAGCAGCTGCACCGGAGACCGGCCCAGCTGCAATGGCGCTGGAGCAGGGCGAGGGCCGCGCGGTGGCATTGCAGCTGGCCGGCGATCTGGTGAAGTCGTTTGTCTATCGTGATCAGGCCGCCGCCTATGCCGCCATGCTGCGCAACAATGCAGCGGCGGGCCGCTATGACAAGGGCAACAGGGAAGATCTGGCCAAGCTGATCACCGACGACTTGCAGGCGGTGCACAAGGATGGGCACCTTCATGTTTTAGTGGCCGAAGGCAACGCCGGGCCCGGTTCGGGTCCGCGCTCTGAGGCGGCTGTCCCACGCAATTTCCCACCCTTGATCCAGTCTGCAAAGACGATTGCGCCGGGCATTGGCTACATCCGTTTCACCGCCTTCATGGGCCGCGAGGAAGAATTGGCGGCTATTCGCAAGTGGCTTGCCGAGAATCGCGATGCGAAGACGCTGATTTTTGATCTCCGCAACCATCACGGCGGCGGGCTCGACGAAATGGATGTGATTTTCCCCTATCTGTTCGCCGAGCGAACGCCGCTGGTGAAGATGGCCGTCGCCAAATACATCTATGACCAGGGTGGCTATTCGGCGGGAGATCGACCGACGATTCAAACTGTAATCGAGGGTAGCCAGATGGTGGACACGCATAGCGCTATCCCCGGCGAGGATACGCCGCTGCGCAGCGCCAAAGTCTATTTGCTGGTTTCAAATGCTTCGGCCTCGGCCGCGGAGCATTTCGCGCTTGCCCTGAAGTCGACCGGCCGTGCCACCTTGATTGGCGAGGCGACAGCCGGCGCCAATCACTTCGGCGGGTCGCGTCCGATCAACGAGCATTTTTCAGTGTGGATGCCGGTCGGCCGCACCTATGACATCAAGACCGGCAAGGATTGGGAAGGCGACGGCATCGCGCCGGATATCGCCGTCGATCCCGCCCAGGCCCTGGTCGTGGCGCTAGAAAAGACAGGCCTGAGCCACGATCAAGCGGTCGCGCTTAATGCCTTGGAAGTGCCCGCCGAGCCGGTCCACCGCGACAAGCTCAGATCGCGCTAGGCTGCAATCGCCGGACGCAGCGGCCTTGGCGCCGGATTCTTTCCCGCGCCAACCGAAGCTGTCATTCCGATATGTTCATCCGGGCTGCCAGCGCATTCGAGCGCTTGGTCAGGGCGGATACTTCCCTTGCATCCAGCTCCGTGTCGAAAGAAAGCCCCAGCACACCGTCGTTTTGCCACCTAACCACTGCCGTTCTGCCGAGCGTCCCACAGTCCAATGTCACTGTAGTTCCGACTGGCAGTTCTGTTGGGCAATTCAGCTTCGCACCGCCGGCAGATAGATCGAGCAATTGGACAGAATGGCGCTCTCCATTGGCTTGAAGGAATGCCGGCAGCGCCACCGCGACCCGCGGATAGAGGCGGCGGTCAGCAAAAGGATCAACGTCCCGAGGGCACGGAAGAGAACTCGCCATCATACCTCGCCAATCGCGATGGCGTAGCACGGGGGTGCTGCCAGAAAGTAAACGCCGCACGACCGCAATGAGTGGAAAGGGCCATCAAGATTCGACCCCGGAAAATCATTGAAACCATTTTTCGCCTGTCGCATTTTGAGCGGCGGAAGCGGTTGGGAGCGGACTACCTGTCCCGCAGCCAACTCATGAAGGAGCATGTAACGACGGGAGGATGCGATGAACGACGCATCATTCTACTCAGCGAACTACTACCGTGGCCGTGAGCGAGCAGAGCGGGAGCAGGCTGACCAAGCCTGCTCGATCGCCATAAGAAGAATCCATTTGGAATTGGCCGACCGATACCGCGAGCTTGCCGAACAGATCGAACTGCCAACTCCCTCCCAACCCGTCACGTCGGCTGGCAAACAAGCGGCGCTACCCGTGCGAGGTGAGGAAACCACCTAGTCCGGCGCTGGGGTCGGCTTCGTGAAGCGATGCGACTTTTCAACTTCGGGCCGCGAAGCTTGTGATTCCAATGGGTGGGAAGCGCACTCAGGCTTCGACCTGCTCCAGCGCCTCGGCGATCAACGTCCGGCTGTTGTCGATTCCATAGAGAGCGATGAAGCTGCCCATCCGCGGGCCCTGGCTCGATCCGAGCAACGTCTCGTACAGCGCCTGGAACCAATGCCTTAGGCTCTCGAACGAGTGGCGCTTGCCGACCTCGAATACGATATTCTGGATCTCGTCGCCGGGTGTGTCGGGTGACAGCCCCGCAAGCTCGGCATCGAGATCCTTGAGCGCGTTGATCTCATCGCCTGTGGGTGCGCGCTTCTCCAAGGTCGGCGCGACGAAATCGCGGGCATAGTTGGCCGCCAGGCCGATTAAATTGTCGAGTTCAGGATCGCTTTCCGGCGAGGTGCCGGGCGCATAACGCTGGACGAACCGCCAGGCGGTGTCCTTGTCAGTCACCCCGGGCAACGAGGCGAGGTTGAGAAGCAGGCCATAGGTCAGCGGCAATGCCGTCGTCGGCACCTTGCCGCCATGGATGTGATGAACCGGGTTGCCCAACCTTTGTTCGACCGGCTGTTCCGGATAATTGCCACGGAACTGATAATATTCGTCGACCGCGCGCGGGATGACGCCGATGTGCAGGCTCTTGGCCTTGCGTGGCTCGCGATAGGCAAAGAAAGCCAGGCTTTCCTCATTGCCATAGGTCAGCCAATCCTCGAGGCTGAGGCCGTTCCCCTTCGACTTGGAGATTTTCTCGCCTTTTTCGTCGAGGAACATTTCATAATTGAAGCCCTCGGGCGGGCGGCCGCCGAGGACGCGGGTGATCTTGCCCGACTGGATCACGCTGTCGATCAGATCCTTGCCGGCCATTTCATAGTCGACCCCGAGTGCGGTCCATCGCAGCGCCCAATCGACCTTCCACTGCAGCTTCGAAAGGCCCGACAGCGCGGACTGCTCGACCACCGATCCGTCCTCGTCGGTAAAAGCGATGGTGCCCACTTCGGCATCGGCGACGCGGACCGGGACCTGCAGCACCTTGCCGGTGACGGGGGAGATCGGCAGCACCGGCGAATAGGTCTGGCGCCGCTCCTCGCGCAGGGTAGGAAGCATCACGCCGAGAATCTCGTCCCACTTGCGGAGGACCTGCCTGATCGTCTCGTCGAACCGGCCGGACGCATAATATTCGGTCGAAGAAGCGAAGTCGTATTCGAAACCGAAGCGGTCGAGAAAGCGCCGCAGCATCGCATTGTTATGCGCCGCGAAGCTTTCATATTCGCCGAACGGGTCGGGCACCTTGGTCAGCGGGTGACCGAGGTACTTTGCCAGGAGTTCCTGGTTGGGGACGTTGTCGGGCACTTTGCGAAGCCCGTCCATGTCATCGCTGAACGCGATCAGGCGGGTCGGCGCGCCGCCCGAGAGCTCTTCGAAGGCGTGGCGTACCATGGTGGTCCGGAGTACTTCGTTGAACGTGCCGATGTGCGGTAGCCCCGAAGGCCCGTAGCCGGTCTCGAAGATCATCTCTTCACCGTTCGGCTTGCCGTCCGGCCAGCGCTTGAGCAGCTTGCGCGCCTCCTCATAGGGCCAGGCCTTGCTGGTCATGGCCGCATTGCGGATCGCCCCAAAGTCGCCGGAAGCTTCGCTCAACTGTTGCCCTTTCGTTCCAGCCTGTTCATTGCTGGGCCTGTCGTGGCCGCTCCTTTGCCTCTTCCTGCCCTCCATGCAACCCATGCCGGCATCTGGATTGCCTTGGGCGGAGAGGTGCGGGAGGCGTCGCGCGGCGAGGCCATCGCCCGGTTGGCAGAGACGCCGCATATTATCCTCAATGCGCCGCTGCTCGGCCAACGCCTCGGCTATCCCGATGTGTCCGGGCTCGACCTGCTGGAACTGTTCGCCTTCATCCACCCGGCGCG
>Ga0207683_10004758_pt1 | contig 11690 bp, 10 predicted proteins | sample KBSM73metaG_FD_184333 | JGI IMG/M metagenome (GOLD analysis project Ga0207683, IMG submission 184333) | Miscanthus rhizosphere microbial communities from Kellogg Biological Station, Michigan, USA - KBS M7-3 metaG (SPAdes) (version 2) | ecosystem: Host-associated > Plants > Roots > Rhizosphere >...
TCTGCGTGGCGTGCGCGCTCTACCGCAATCGCGGTGCCTGCATCACTCACATGCGCAATGACCGGCACGCGGCCTTTCACTTCATTGATTCCGAACTCGATGACTTTGCGCAGCTCAGGATCAGTAAGACTCATGTCCTCGCCTTGCGGCATCGGCAATGCAAGCGCTTCGGCGCCATTGCGGAGGTGGAAGTCGATGACTTTTGCGTACTGATCGTAGTCGATGCTGTGATCGCGCTTGAAAGGCGTGACTGGCGTATGGACGAAACCCGGTTTGAAGTTAGTCATAACTGTCGCTGTGTGGATGATTGATTGATCGTTACCAGCCGATAGGCTCGGTCTGCAGAATATTGAGCTCCTCGAGCTGCTGCCGCAGGAAATCGATGCGCTCTTTGGTGGCAGTCGGCAGTGGCGAGCGCGTCGGGCCGACGGGCCGGCCCATCATGATCATCGCGCCTTTGAGCGACGACGGGTACTGCTCCTTGAACAGGCGCCACAGCCGCGAAATCTTGTATTGGCACTCGCGTGCGGTCGGCCAGTCGTGCGCGACGAGCGATGCGAAAAACTTATTGCAGAGCTTCGGTGCGATGGCGCCGGACGACGAGAATGAGCCACAAGCGCCGAGCGGATAGGAGGCAAGCAGATGCTCCACACCCATGATGATCGCGAAACCGGGCCGCATCGACAGCGCCACACGTGAGATCTCGAGAAATTTCTCGCTGTGGAAGCTGGCATCCTTCATACCGATGTAGTTCGGCAGCCGCTCGATGAGACGCCGTGTAAGCTCGCCGGTGAATTCAACACCTTCACCGTTGCGCCATGGCGAGTTGTAAGTGAGGAGCGGCAGATCCGTCGCGGTGCCGATGCGAACCATCGAATCGAAGATCTCATCCTGCGTCGGCCGGCGGCAATACGGCGAAATAGCGAGAATCATGTCCGCGCCAATTTTTTTTGCATGCCGCGCAATATCGAGCGAATCTTCTTCCGACATCGTACCGGTGAAGATCGAGACCGGCACGCGTCGAGCGACTGTCTTGACGGCGACTTCAGCTCCGAGCTTGCGTTCGGCGATCGTCAAGTTCAGTGATTCCGCCTTGTGGTGAGGCCATGCGATGGCCGGCGCTCCGTTACGCACATGGAAGTCCACCATTTTCTCGAAGCCGTCGGCATCGAAGCTGCCGTCATCTTTAAGCGGCGTCACGGGCGCCTGCATAACACCCTTGAGCGTAATCGACGTTTCAGTTCCTTTAGAAGCTGTATCCATGAGATCTCCTGTTGGCCGGCTATTTTACGGCTAACGCAGTCTTGCCAGATCGTCTGCAACCGGGACACCTGCGGTTTTTGCGAGCAACTGGTAATAGCGCACCGCTAATGCAAGATCCTGCAATGCCGTGCCGACTGATTTAAAAGCAACGAGTCCTGAATCCGGCGCCGTTACCGCACCCGTGACGATCTGCGCGAGACTCGCGCGCTTTGCTTCGGGCAGCGCGCCCGCAGCGACCGCTTGGCGCAAATCGCCGGCTTCTTCAATGGCGTGCCATGAATCGACGACGACGAGCCTGGCGTTGCGAAAAGAGTCGGCGTCCGCCTCCGCGAATTGCGCCCGTGTATTGCCGACTGCGCACAGCAATCTGCATTCGCCGAGCCACGCCCCGCGCAGTATGGGTTCGCTGCCGCGCGCACTGCTCGCTGCGATCACCACCTGGTGACCGCGCGCGGCCTGTTCCGCGGAGGACACCGCTTTGACTTTGATGCCGAGCTTCGCCGACATGTCGCGCGCGTAAGCCTCGCGGTTTTGCACAGTGGGACTGTAGACATCCGCAGATTCGACGTTATAAACGGCGGCAATGCTCTCGAGTTGAGTGTGCGCCTGATTGCCGGACCCGAGGATGCCGACGGAAACCGCACCGTCTATCTTCACCCGACGCGCAATGACGCCGCTGGCCGCGCCCGTGCGCAAGTCCGTAATAATCTGGCCGTCGAGCATTGCCAGCAACTCACCGTCACTCAGCCGATACAGCGTGACGACATAGCGCACACCCGCACCTTGAATGATGTGATAAGCCTTGGTTGCGAAATAACCGGCTGCATGATCCGCGGCGACGAGGACGCGCATGGATCCGCCGTCGAATTCGGTTACGTACTTGGGGGACACCATGGTTTTGCCAGCGGCTTCATGCGTCAGCGCCTGCTCGAGGAGGTCGATTGCCTCGCACATGGTAAGCGCGCTGTTGAGCGCGGAATAGCCGAGCGTTACTGCCATGACACTTCAAATCTCCGTGATGGAAGCGCGCAATCGTCGCGCCCTAGGAAGTTTGTAGACGAGCGCCCGCTGTCGCCCTGGCGGCCGCTGTGTACTAACTCACTTGTGCGGTCGCTCAGGCAGAGACGAGCGGACCCGGTTTCTTCAGATAGACGTTCTTCAAAGTATCCGCAGCACGATAAGCGAGTGCGCCGACGGGGCCCGTCGGATTATAAGCAGAGTTGTGCGGGAACACGCTCGCACCCATGATGAAAAGATTGTGACAGTCCCAGCTCTGCAGGTATTTGTTGACGACGCTGGTCGCCGGTGTAGTGCCCATGATGGTGCCGCCCGTGTTATGCGTGCTCTGATACGGCACCACCGTCCAGGGGTCGGTGCGCGCCGAAGCAGGATTCATCGAAGTGGGATTCATCGACTTTGAGAGCTCGTTGATAACCTGCGCCATGTGCCGCGACATCTTGTGCTCGTTTTCCTTGTAGTCGAACGTCATGCGCATGAGCGGCAGCCCGAACGCATTGCGATAAGTGGGATCGAGATCGTAGTAGTTGTAGCGGTTCGCCATGACGCTGCCGCTCGAACCGACGGTCATTGCGCTGTTGTACCACTTGGCGGATTCTGCTTTCCATTTTTTGCCCCAGCGCGGTGTCCCGGCCGGCACTGGACGGTAGCCGATGGGTCTGCCGTTCGTCATGCCGCCGGTCAGCGTAGAGCCGCCGACATAACCGAATGGGCCGCGGTCGAAATCCCAGTTGGTATGGAAATCGTCAGTGCGCGCGTTGAGCCCGCCGGTTCCCATGAATGGATTGAAATACTTGCCCTCGAAGAAAAGTGTCGCGCTGGCGCCCGTCTGGTAACAATAGTTCTTGCCGACGACGCCTTTCTGCGCGACAGGATCGTACGGCGCCCCGATGCCCGACAGCAGCATCAAGTGCACGTTATTGATAGCGTAGGCACACAACACGACAAGTCCGGCGGGTTGTTCGAGTTCTTCACCGTTGAGCGTGTTCGTATAGGTGACGCCCGTGACCCGCTTGCCATCCGAGTCCTTGAGGACCTTTGTGACCCAGGAATACGTGCGCAGCTCGAAATTCGGATTACGCATTGCAATCGGGATGACCGTAATGTGCGGACTGCCTTTCGCATTTGATTCACAGCCGAAGCGCTCGCAGTAGCCGCAGTACTGGCAGCCGCCGAATTTCGCGCCATCCGGGTTGGTGTATGCGCGCGATGCATTCGCGGTCGGACAGGGAAACGGGTTGAATCCCGCATTGGTTGCTGCGGTGCTGAAGAGGTCCCCCGCAAGGCTCGAGACAAGCGGCGGCAGCGGATACTCGCGCGCACGCGCGCCTTCGAACGGATTGCCGCCCGGCTGTTTCGTGCCGCGCAAGTTTCCTGCCTTGCCCGATACCGCCGCCGTGTACTCAAACCGATCGTAATACGGCTCGAGCTCCGCGTACGTAATTCCCCAATCCTGGATCGTCATGTCGGCAGGAATGTATTTCTTGCCGTGCCGCTCTTCATACAGACTGCGTATGCGGAACTCGGTGTCCGCCCATCGCCATGTCACACCATTCCAATGCGATCCGGCGCCGCCGACGCCTTCGCCGGGAAGGAATGAGCCGAGCCTGCGCATGGGCAGCGCTTCCTGCGACGGATTGTTGCGTATGGTGAGTGTGTCGCGCGCCGTGTCCTGCATGAGATCCTGACGGTTCGCGTAGCGCAGCTCATCGCGAATTTTTGGAACTGCGAAATCGTTTTCAGTGGTGCGCATCGCGCCGCGTTCGAGCGCGACCACTTTGTAGCCGGCCTCCGTCAGTTCTTTCGCGAGTATGCCGCCCGTCCAGCCCAGACCAACAAGCACGACATCAACTTCTTTCAGTTTTTTCGCCATGTGTACTCCCTAGAGTGCCTAACAAAATGAAACACGTGGGTGTTCGTTGTCAGCGCTCTCAACTCATATCCGCGATGCCCATCGGCTCGCCGGGAAACTTCTTGTTCTTGAAGTTCGTAATGTTTTGCTGATGGACCGCCAGGACGCCGGGGAACCCCAGCATCTTCCATCCCGCCTTATTGCGATTGCCGCCGTAAATGGGATCCGAGAACATGCCTTCCATGACTGTCTGATAAACAATTGCAAAGAAAACGCGCGAGGGCGGACCGTCGTCGAACACCAGCTTTCCGTTGTCGAGATCGCGCAGAACCGCTTCCCGCTCGCTCTCACTGATGTGATCGAAGAGCTTGCCGTATGTCTTCATGCAATGACGGTTCGTGGCCGCGATGCCGGCGCGATAAAGAGCCGCCGGCGTAAGCGGAAGCTGATAGCCCTGACTCGGCACACCGGGTTTCCACGGTCCCTGCATATACAAGCGGTCGCCTTTTCCCCAGCTGCCGGCTAAGGCGCGATCGATAAAAATATGTAAACCGAGTCCGGTGCCGCTCGCAGTTAATTCATCCGCAGGCACCATGTGATCGACGAGCGCCTCGACAAACGCAGCCTCATCCGGCCCGAAATAGGTATAGCCGTCACCCGCGGGCGCAACAGCTGCCGGCTTCTGCGCATCGGCTGCTTGCGGGAGGCTGACAGTTGCTGCGGCAGCGCTGCCGGCCACAGCGCTCTTGAGAAAAGCTCGACGGTCGAAACCTTTATCTTCCATATGTCCTCCGTGTGCTCGTGAGCGTGAGCAGATCTGGGTTTTATTGTTTGAATCGAGCGGACGTGCTCGCCGCGCGCCGCGATGACGGCAGACAAACAAGCATGGCGAAGTGCAATTTCATCGCTCTTCCTCGATGACAAGACGGCATACACCGAGCCGCGCTTCGCTCACGCGAAGTTCTATCGCAGTTGTGTTATAGCCCGGCGATCGTTCGAAAAGGGTACGCGGTTATCCGAATACTAGCAAGACGCCGATGGTGCTTGCATATTTGCGTGTCTGCATCCGGGCTTCAGGGAAGAAACTGACCCCCGTTCACGTGGAACGTCTGTCCCGTGATAAAGCTCGAGCCCGGCAGACAGATGAATCGCACTGCCTCGGCAACATCTTCGGGCACACCGGTGCGACCGATAGGGGGAACCAGGTCTGCATGCGGCGCACTGCCCGACGTCTTCGAGCGCTCACCGCCGATGCGGCCGGGCGACACGGCGTTCACCGTAATGCCGCGGGTTGCAAATTCGATCGCCAGCGAACGCGTGAGCCCCTCTAATCCTGCCTTCGCAGCCGCCGTGTGCGCGCGGTTCACATAGGTCGCCATGTGATGCCCATCACCGGTAATGTTGACGATGCGGCCCCACCCTGTCTTGATCATGAGTCGCAGCGCGCCGCGCGAGCAGAAGAAAGCGCCGTCGAGAATGATGCTGACAATGTGGCGCCACTGCGCGGCGGTCAGTTCCGTGAATGGCATCTGGCTGCGATCGGCTGCATTGTTAACGAGGATGTCGAGGCGGCCGAATCGCGCGACGATCTCGCCGAACATGCGTTCGACTGCATTTTCATCGGTGATGTCGGCCATGCAGACGAGCGCCGTTGCGCCGAGCGATTCGATTTCGCCGCGCACGCTGTTCGCCTCGTCCTGTGAGTTGCGCGCGTTGATGACGACTGCCGCCCCTTCCCGCGCAAGTGCAAGTGCGATCGCGCGTCCATTGCGCCGCACCGCGCCGGTGACCAGCGCGACCTTACCCTCGAGTTGTCCGTTCATAAGCCGTGCTCCGTTTCTTTCCGTTGGCGGATTATAGGTCGCATCATTGTTGATACGGCCGCGGATGTTCGACAAGCGTACGGCCAGACGGTAAATTGCGCCTGCGTATGCCTCACCAACTTACAAATCGCGTGCTGCTCGCGGGCCTGTTGTGCGTCGCGACGGCACAAAACGGTTTCGCGCAATCCAGCTATCCGTCGCGCGCGATTCGCATGGTCGTTCCGTCCAGTGCAGGCGGCGGATCGGATATTGTTGCACGCATCATCGCGCCAAAACTCAGTGAACGTCTGGGTCAGCAAGTCGTCGTCGACAATCGACCGGGCGCTGGAACGCTGATAGGCGGTGATGTCGTGGCGAAGTCCGCGCCTGATGGTTACACCCTGCTGATGGCGATATCGACGCTCGCCACCAACCCGGTGATCTACAAAAAGATGCCGTACGACGCACTCCGAGACTTCGCCCCTATCACGCAGGTTACCTCGCTACCGAACATCCTGGTAGTTCATCCATCAGTGCCTGCTAGAACGGTCAGGGAGTTGATTGCATTCGCACGCGCACATCCCGGCCAGTTGAGCTACGGCTCGCCGGGTACCGGCACCAATCCTCATCTCGCGATGGAGCTTTTCCGCAGCATGGCGAAAGTCAACATGGTACATATACCGTACAAGGGTTCGGCGCCCGCCATCATCGACTTGGTTGCCGGCCACATCACTGTCATGGCAGCGACTGCACTGACTGGTATCCCTCATGTGCGCAGCGGCCGGCTGCGAGCGCTTGGCGTGACGAGCGCGCATCGCACTGCGGCTGCGCCCGACGTACCAACTATCGCAGAAGCCGCATTGCCAGGGTACGACGCTGTGCAGTGGTACGGTGTACTCGCGCCCGCTCACACGCCGGGAAACATCGTGGCGAAACTACATGGCGACATTGCACGCATTCTGCAGTCACCCGATGTGAAGGATCGGCTTCTCGGAGATGGCGCAGACCCGGTCGGGAATACACCGGAGGAATTCACACGCTTCATCGAAAGTGAAACAGCCAAGTGGGCGAAGGTCGCGCTCGATGCGGGCATAAAACCCGAGTAATACACGATCGATGGTCGCAAATGACTTGCGCCGCATGTGCAGCCAATCGCCTCTCAATGCAATTTGCGTCACTGCGTGAACCGCTGCTTTCTGTTCACTGGCTGGTTCGCGCTGCTATCATCGCGATTCCCGCAGCGACACGTTTGACGACAAAGGAAGGTTTTTCATGCGACTTGGTTACTTCACGATGCCGATGCACCCGGCGCACCGTCCGCCCGCAGAAACGCTAGAGGAGGACCGCGAAGCAATCATCCTCGCCGATAAACTCGGCTTTTACGATGCGTTCGTCGGCGAACACCTGACCGAAAAATCCGAGAACGTCACCAATAGCTTCATCTTTCTTGCCTCAGTCATACACGCGACGAAGAACATTAAGCTCGCAACCGGGACATCGAATCTATCGCACTCGCACCCGACGTTGATCGCCTCGCATGCCGCGATGTTCGATCACCTTTCGCATGGCCGTTTCATCTTTGGCGTGAGCCCCGGCGCGCTGTCGTCGGATGCGGAAGCGCTCGGCATGCTGCAGGAAGACCGCAATAAACTCTTCGCCGACTCGATCGATGTGATTCTCGCCATATGGGAACGGGATCCACCTTACAACATCGACCTGCCGGGCAATCGCTTCAAGGTAACCACAGAGAAGACGAGTGTCGCCGAGATACAGCGCGGGGTGATGTACAAGCCGTATCAGAAGCCGCGGCCCGAAATCGTCGGCACGGTCGTCGCGCCATTCTCGAAAGGCGTTATCGCGATGGGCGAGCGCGATTTTCATCCGCTTTCCGCGAATTTCCTACTGAAGCAATGGCTGCCCAGCCACTGGACGAATTACGTCGAAGGTAAGCGCCGGGCCGGACTTGTTGCCGATGTCGGCGACTGGCGCGTGGCGCGCACCATCTTTGTCGCTGATGACGAAAAGGTAGCAATGAAGTATGGCCGCAATGACGCCAACAGCCCGTACCGCTATTACTGGAATATGCTGCTCAAGAAAATGATGATCTCCAAGCGGCATATCATTTTCAAAACGCATGAAGGGCAGGACGACCGTGAGCTAACGGACGACTACATGGTTGACCGTCTGGTGTTATGTGGAACAGTAAACAGCGTCGTCGATCAGATCCTGAAGCTGCGCGAGGAGGTCGGCGATTTCGGCGAGCTCGTGTATGCCGGAATGGATTGGGTGGACCCGGCCTTAGCCAGGCGTTCGATGGAACTGATGGCCACTGAAGTGATGCCGCGCGTCAACAAGGCCATCGGCGCATCCAAATAAAGCCGGCGCCCGGCATTCGTGCGGGCGCACATGCAATGACCAAACGAACGCCGTCCCCGTCGCATGAAATTGTCACCCGGCGCTGGACCGATCAGCGCTGGCTGCTCGACAACACGATTCGCGCCGTCGGGCCGGATTGGGATCAGCCGCGCACGATTAGCTATAACCTTCCGTGCGGTCCGGAGGCGAATGCCGATTTCGCCGCAATCCGCGAAAAAGTCAAAAAGTATGCTGACCTGTCTCCGGCGTTCGAGAATGCCGCACGGCGGCGCGAAGCCAAAGCGCGAGCGGCGGATGAAGCGGGTGCTGCTGTTACCGCACGCCACAACTATTTCTTTGCGGCGATCCACTATGCCGCCGCGCAATGGGTATTGGATGAAAACAGTGAAAAGAACATCGCGCTGAACGAGCGCAAGCGCGACTGTTACACGCGCTACACGCATCATGCCGATCACACGGTCGAAGCGGTGATGATTCCTTTTCAGGGCAAAACCCTGCCGGGCTGGCTGCATTTTCCGCCCGGCTACACGACCGGCCATCTGCCGGCGGTTTGGTGGATACCCGGCATGGATGGGTTCAAGGAAGCAAGTGTCTCGATGTACGGCGACCGCTGGCTGCAGCGCGGAATAGCCGTCCTCTCGCTCGAAGGTCCCGGCCAATATGAAGCGCGCGTGCTCGGCACGACGGTGAGTATGCCGAACTGGATCGAAGCGGCGCGCCTCGTCGCTGACTGGATGCTCAAGCGCCCGGAGTTCGAGCCTTCGCAGATCGGTGTCGGCGGCAGCAGCTTCGGCTCTTTCTTTGCGACCATCGTCGTGAGCCACGAGCCGCGCTTTCACGCTTGTGCGGTGACATCGACCTGCCTCGAACCCGGATGCCATACGATATTCGAGGAAGCATCGCCGACCTTCAAGCGGCGCTTCATGTATATGGCCGGCTATTACGACGAGACGGAGTTCGATGAATTCTGCAAGACGCTCACGTGGGAAGGGCACGCCGATAACATCCGCGTTCCGTACTTATGCGTCGCCGGGGAAGCCGATGAATTGAGCCCGCTCGTCCACACGGAGCGTCTCCTTGCATCACTCCAGTGTCCCAAACAGCTCGTTATCTATCAGGATTCACGCCATTCGGTCGGGAATGTGCCGTCGGCGCATCTGGGGCCGCTGCCCGCAGGACTCGTCGCCGACTGGATGGCTGAGCGCCTTGCAGGTAAACCGTTGATCAGCGAACGCTGGTATGTCGAAGCGAGCGGCCGCGTTGTAAAGTCGGCCTATCCGTCTGCGTAAGCTAAACCCGCGCGCTCAGCCGGGCGCTACCGCAGTTTCCGCCTTTGATCCCGCACGCGCGGCAATGCGCGCCTTCATTTCGCGTGCAGCCATCGTGTATCCACCGTCGTTGCCGTCGATGAAGTGTACATGGTGATAATCGCTGGCTGATTGAACAAGGCACGTCATCAGCGCCGTGTCTGAGACATGGATGCCGTAGTGCAGTTCGCCGCGCGCGGTGCGCTCGTCCAGATGCGCGCGAATTAATTCGATTCTTTCTGACGGGCAGTCGAGCACCATCGCGAGCGTATCGTCGTGCTTGGAGAAGTCGGTGTTGCGCGTCATTTCCGACGTATAGCGTTGAGGATCGAAACCTCCAATGCGCTTACCTGTGCTGAACATCAGCCACGCGATGAACGTCTCGACGGCGAGTTTCGCCACGCGCAGCGCGAGCGGCAGGCGACCGCCGATGGCACGCGCTTCGAGCAATAGCGTACGCGGCGGCCATTTATGCTTCAAATTCTCGAGCCGCACGGGCTTGACACTGCGCCCGTCCGGATCGGCGATTGCGAGTATCCGGTCGTGCGCTTCGCGCAGATCCGCCGCATCACTCACGATCACTGCGGCCATCTTGCCGCGCACCGATCTAAGCGGCTCCCATCTGCACGACAAGCCGCTTAGATCCGGATCGCCGCCGGATGTAGCTGTAATCGCAATCGCGTTCGAAGCGAGCGATGCATCGCGGCCTTTGATCGCGCCTTCGACGAGTTGCACACCGCCACCGAGAAACACACCGAACGAATTGCCTGGCGTCGGCTCGTAGCGGGCGACCAGCACTTCGCGGCCGCGCCGCCTGATTTCGCCGACCGTCATGGCGCCTGCGCGCAGCGTGAGGTCGTACGTTGCGAGTGCGAACGCACAGGTCTGCGCAAGCGCCGTGCGCGCGTCGTCCCCATACGCGGGCGGAATGAGCAGCACCGCGCCGTCGCCGCCGAATAGAAATGGAATCGTTTCGCCGGCGCAGACGTTACGCACGGCCGCGATGCCGGCTGCACCTGCCATGTTCACGAGTTGATAGCGGCCTTGCTCAACTGCGCGCGTAGACGATTCCACGTCCGTTACCGCAAGCAGCCAGTCGTCAGGCGCCGGCTTATAGTAGCGGCTGTCGAAACTCTCTTGCGTGCTGTCAAATGACTCGAGCGCTTCGAAGAAATTCGGCATCCTATCCATCGCACGTCCGCGCCCGGTCGGGCGTCATCGCCGGGTCCAGGGATTGTGTGCCGAGTTCGAGTGCTGGTCTATGAACGCGAAATAACCGATGAAAGCACTCGCCTGCAATCGCGCCGGGCACCGCGCTTATTTATTGCCGCCCTCCGCTCTCGGCGACAGCACCATTTGCGTCTGGGTCACGATCGCGACGAGGCGCCCGTCGGCATTCGTGATGCGCGTCTGCCAGACATTCGTGCTGCGTCCGATGTGCAGGGGTTTTGACACGCCGTTGATAATCGGACCGGCGCCCGCCGCGAAAAAGTTCGTCTTGGATTCCAGCGTTGTCGTAAAGAATCCCGGCGCCAGCGTCAACGCAAAAACCCTGTGTATGTGTTCTTCGCGTGCACGTTCAAGGAGAGCGCCGACGAGGGCACGGCCGGTTCCATCCGGCGCAATGTCCGGTGCGGTCGCCAGAGCGCAAAGTTCCGCCGTATCGTTGGTGTAGGAATGCAGGCTGCCACAGCCGACAATTTCCCCATCCGAGTCCGCGACAATATAGCCCTTCAATGATGCCGCCAGCGCGCCGGCGGAACGCGGGAGCATCAATCCCTGCGACGCATGATGCGCAATGATGCGGACCATCGTGGAAATGTCTTCCGGTTGTGCTGCGCGTATGTTCATTGAGGATCTCCAAACACCGTACGGCCCACGGTGACGCTGGCGACCCCACCGGCAAGCGCCGCTTCCACCGCCCGGAGTTTGGGCTTCATCCCGCCACTGACAAAAGGGGCGTCCATCAGTGAGACTTCGCGGGGAACGCGCGCGATCACGGCGCGCTCAGCGTCAAATACGCCTTCGACATCCGTCAGGAAGATCAATCGCCGCGCCGCAAGAGCCACAGCG
>Ga0207683_10004760_pt1 | contig 11686 bp, 9 predicted proteins | sample KBSM73metaG_FD_184333 | JGI IMG/M metagenome (GOLD analysis project Ga0207683, IMG submission 184333) | Miscanthus rhizosphere microbial communities from Kellogg Biological Station, Michigan, USA - KBS M7-3 metaG (SPAdes) (version 2) | ecosystem: Host-associated > Plants > Roots > Rhizosphere >...
CGCGAGTAATCGGCCAAGACCCGTTTCAAATGCATCGCGCCTGGCTGAAGGGAGCCGATTAATCGCAGATCATGGGAATTTGGGGGCTGGGCAGCAAAAAATTCGTCGAGCGTCCGAGGTGTTTGCACCTGCGGAAGCCAGTTCTGCCCGCACTGTTTGGCGGCTTCGAGCGCGACGGTTTGCCATTTCGCCTGTTTTTGCGCCGCGCTTTCGGGATCGAGGTGCACGACGGTGCGCGCGGAGAGAAGCGGGAAAATTTCGGCCGCTCCGATCTCGACTGCCTTCTGGACAATCAGGTCCATATTTTTCCCTTTCGGGATGGCCTGGGCGAGCGTGATGCGCGCGCGCAGGGGCGGCGTGACGGCTTCATGGAGGAAGCGTAGCCGCACGGCATTGCTTTCGAGCGCGGTAATCTCAGCTGTGCCTTCACGACCCCCGCCATCGAAAACGGTAACGCGCGCTCCGGGTTGGAGGCGAAGCACGTTGCGTGCGTGATGCGCCTCGGCGTCGATCAGGGTGGCGGAATTCCAGTCGTTAGGCGCGAGATGAAAGCGATGCATCAATCGAGAGGAAAGATGATCACGCCGGAAGCGATGCGCAGCAACGGTCGGACTGATTTTTGTTTGTTAGGCCAAACTCAGCCTTCGATTTTCGGAGTATCGATCCCGAGGGCGTCGGCCAGGTCCTGCAGGTGCTCCTGTTCCTGGGCAATGATTTCTCGCAGCTTTTCGCCGAGCGCAAACTCTCCCATCGCATCGGCCTGCCGGATGCGTTGCCGATAGTTCGTGATCGTTAGTCGCTCGTTATCGAGATCGAACTGAAGCATTTCTTTGGGTTTGTCAGACACTTTTACCGGCTTCGGCTGGTTGGTAGGCGTGCCGTTAAAGTAGTCGATTTGCTTGGCAATTGTGAGGGCGTGCGCCAGCTCTTCCCCAGCGTGTTTCTCCAGTTCCTGCGCGATGTGGTTGTATTCCGCGCCTTTCAACGTCTGGCTGTAAATGACGTACGCGATGACGGCCTGGTATTCGCGGGCTAGGTCTTCGTTTAGCAGATCCACCATCTGCTTGCGGGTGATCTTGTTCTTTTCAGTCATATCAAAAGAATCGCACAAGAGGCGCGGGTTGAATGGCTAAACTTTGAAGGGCACGGTACTTCCGTCCGATTGACCTAACGAAAGAATTCCCGGGCTCGTTCGAAAAAGCTCTTGTGCAGTGGTGTGTTGTCGTCCCCACAAAGCTGCGCGAATTCCTCCAGCTTCTGCCGTTGCTCCGCGTTCAAGGAGGTGGGCACTTCCACGAGCAGTTTGGCGTAAAGATCGCCCCGCTCCCGGCTGTTGACGTGGACCACGCCCTTGCCGCGCAGCTTGAAACTTTGGCCGCCCTGTGTTCCCGCCGGCACTTTCAGACTCGCTTTCCCCTCTAACGTTGGCACCGGAACTTCACCACCGAGTGCCGCCGTCGCGAAAGAGATCGGCACTTCGCAAAATAGATTGTCATCTTCCCGCTGGAAGATCGGGTGTTCCTTCACATGGACGACAATGTAGAGGTCGCCCTGATCGCCTCCACGGATGCCCGCTTCGCCGTTGCGGGTGGAGCGCAAACGGGAACCGTGCGCGATCCCGGGCGGGATCTTAATTTTAATTCGGCTGGTCTGCTCCGTGCGTCCTTCGCCATCGCAGGCGTCGCATGGCTTTTCGATGACTTCCCCGAGACCGCGACAACGCGGACAGGTCTGCGAGACTTGGAAGAATCCACGGGAACTGACGACCTGGCCCCGTCCATGGCATGTGCTGCAAGTGACCGCGCGTGAGCCGGGCGAAGCGCCGCTGCCGCTGCACTTTGCGCAGGTATCGAGCTTGCGAACTTCGATTTCTTTTTCGACTCCGAAAGCCGCTTCCTCGAGCGTGATCTGCATGTCGTAACGCAAATCGCTTCCGCGTTGCGTGCCGTCATGCCCAGCCTGGCCGCCGCCAAAGAAAGTTTCGAAGATTCCGCCCGCTCCTCCGGCGGTGCCGAAGACATCGCGAAAGATATCGAAGGGATCGTGGAAGCCACCCCGGCCGCCCTGAGCGAAAGCGGCATGCCCGTAGCGATCGTAGGCCGCGCGCTTTTGGTCGTCCATCAGGACGTCGTACGCTTCGCCTAGTTCCTTGAATTTCTCCTCCGAATGCGGGTCGTCCGGGTTCTTGTCGGGATGAAATTGGACCGCGAGTTTGCGATAGGCGCGCTTGATCTCATCGCCGGACGCGTTGCGTTCGACGCTTAGGATTTCATAATAATCGCGCTTGGTAGTAGCCATTTGGAAAAAAGAATCAGATGTCGCCTAACGAGTGACGAAAACGTGCCAGTGGCGCGTCGAATTTACTCGTCGCCGTCTTTCGGCCCGCTCGAAACGACTACACCGGAGGGTCGGAGGAGTCGATCCTTAAGTCGATAACCGCGACGTGTCTGGCGCACGACGATCCCTTCGGGGACGGTGTCGCTCGGCTCATGCGCGATTGCCTCGTGCAAATTGGGATCGAACTTCTTGCCCTCGGCGTCGATTGGCTGGAGGCCGTTGTCGCCGAGAAAATCAGTCAGCTGTTTCAGAACCATGCTCATCCCGGCGTAGATCGGGGATTGTACTCCTTCTCCCTTCGCAGCGGAAAGACCAAGCTCGAAATTATCGACAATCGCGATGAGGCGCTCGAGGAGAGAGCTGTTGGCGTATTTGATCGCGTCTTCTTTCTCGCGCGCGGCCCGCTTCTTGAAGTTATCGAAATCGGCCTGGCTGCGCAGAGCGAGATCACGGAAGCGATCGAGATCGGCCTGCAAGCCGACAAGGGGATCATCGCCATCGTTCTCGGCAGACTGCTCGGGCGCGATTACGGAGCTTTGTTGATCCGGTGAGCCATCGTCCGTAACAGGAATCTGGCGCCGATCAGTGGTTCTGGAATTCTTCATGTCTTGCGAACTACAATTAAAGTGATGTCATCATTCTGGGGATGGCCGTTGGCGAAATTTCGCACATCGGCAATCAGGCGTGCGATTACTCCCTGCGCTCCTTCGCTCGCGCTCGCGCGGATGGATCGAATCATCCGCTCTGGTCCGAATTCGTCTCCGTTGGCATCGAGCATTTCGGTGACGCCGTCGGTGTAAAGCACCAGGCAATCATCGCGTTCGAGAGGGACGGAAAGGTCGCCGGTTATCCTATCGAACACGTCCCCGCTGTCAATCCCTAGGGCCATGCCGGGCGGCTTCAGAACCTCGACTTCGCCCGTCGCGGCGCGGTAAAGCTGCGGCGCGTCATGCCCCCCGCGCGAGAGGGTCACGTGATTATTCTTATGGTCGAGAATCACGTAAGCCATACTGATGAACATGTCCTCTTTGATATCGGGATAGAGCTGGCGGTTGACCTTCCGCAGAACTTCCGCAGGCGACTGTCCGAGCCGCGCTTCGGCGCGCAAGACGCTCCGGCAAATGGCCATAATGAGCGAAGCCGGGACACCCTTTCCCGAGACGTCCGCAATGACGACTCCGAGGCGGTCTTCATCCACCTTGATGTAGTCGAAGTAATCGCCACTAACCTGTCTCGCGGGCAGGTTAATGCCGGCGATGTCGAAACCCTCGATCGGCGGCGGTTTGGATGGCAGTAGAATGCGCTGGATGTCACGTGCGATTTGCAGGTCGTGATCGAGACGTTTTTTCTCGTTGGCCTCTGAATAAATAATCGCGTTGTAGAGCGCAAACGCGGACTGCTCGGCGATCGATTTGAAAACAACAAAATCGCTTGCGCTAAAGGGCGCACTCATCGGCCCGTTGGCAACGGCGAGGACGCCCATGTTTTGCCGTCCGTAAAGGAGTGGTGCCATCATGACCGACTCTATCGCATGGGCCGTTTCGCCTAACTTCGCCAGCTCCGGTGTATCGGCCACATTTCCCAGCTGAATCGCCTGACCATCTTTCCAAACGCGCCCGACCAGCCCGTCGCCGGATTCAACTGGATGAGAGCGCAGATAGCTCTCCAGCGCGACGGGTGTGACGGCCGCTTGCTCCAGGATTCTCGTCGGCACTCCGATCAAAGGCGGACAACCTTTGGAGACATAGGCCGGCATTAGCATCATGCCGGCGCGATCAGCCAGATAGAGTGCGCCGCCGTGCGCATCGAGAATCCGCACCGAACTTTCGACGATCAGCCGATGCAGATCATGGGGCCGAATAACGTCGCGAAAAGCTTCCCCGAGGCCGTGAAGGAAATCAAAAACGAGGCTTTCCTCGACTTGGATTTCCTCCTTCGAGCGTTCCAGCAAACGAATGCGCCAACGTTGCCGCTGGTAGGTAAAAAGCCAGCCCAAGAGTGCGGCGACAAGGAGCCCAAAGAGAAGAAGACGCATGGAGCCGAAGCCAGTTTACTTCGGGCTCTCGTGCTGGAGGTCTTGCTTGAGGTATTCGAGAACGTCTTTAAAACGAGTCAGATTCTCCGGCGCCGCCTTGCAAAGGGCCTCGTGGGCCTCCAGCATCGTTCCGGCTTGTTCTCGTTTCGCGTCCGCTGAACCTTCGACGGGGCGGCCGCTCGCCTCGGTCAATTCCTCGCATTCCGGGGCGGTTGCGCCATTCGTCTGGATGTCGAGGATTTGATCGAGCCCAAGGCCCGACAGCAGTTCGAGGCTGCGTTCGCCGCAATGGATGACGTGCAATCTGCCTTGCCCGAGCTCTTTCAGTCGAAGAGCCATTCCAGCCATCGTGCCCATGAACGTGGAGTCCATCATGACGCAATCCTGCAAGTCAAAGACGAATTCGCGGTAGCCTCTATTCACCATCTCACGGGCGAACTCCTTTAAGCTGCCGCTGTTGAGGAAGCTGCCGCGTCCGGCCACGCGCACCCACACGCATGAACCGTTCACGCCTACTTGGATTGAGGACTGCACAACTAAATAAAGATAAAATTTCGGCCGAGACTGTCAATTCGTCGGGACGGGTTATGCAGTTTAGTCATAATCTCCCCGAGCACCCATTTCCCGAAAGCGGTTCAGGTCTAGCAGGCCGTTGCCTGGCACAGCCCCTTACTCCCATAAATAGGATCGCGTTGTGTCGACAATTCGGCCGTTAACAATGAGACTGGCGCGCCAGGCGATGACTCTCCCATCGTCCATGAAATCATCGCCGATGATGGCGAACTCCGTGCGGTGAGTACCGCGCACGTGCAAATAATGAACTTCGCGGGCCTGGACGAAGGCGTGCAGTTTTTCCTGTCGATACTCAAGGCGCACTCGGACATCGGCAGTTTTGCGCGCGTGCCAAAAGAAGTCGAAGTAAGTGCCAAAACGCTGGCGCTGATCGAGAGCTGTAACCGCCCCATAGAGCCGATACCAGCGCTCGAACACCACCGATGCATCGGTTTGGGCGGTGAGCGGTTTGGCGGCCGGATCTAAAAAATACTCCTGAGTCTTGCGTATTTCGAAGTCCGGATCGAGCGCCACTGGCAAGGACTTTGGATTTTCTACCTGATAAGGCTTGGGAATCGGAGCGGCGCAAGAGGCAAGTGCGAGACAAAGGCAGGCCGGCAGAATTCTCACGACGCGAGCATCAAACGGGAAGAGCGCACCGGTGTCAATTGAGGGCTGCGGACGAGAGATGGTCGAATCGCCGCTGTGTGTTCGCTTCTGATGTTCGATCGAAAGCGAGCGGAGCAGGGAAACGCTTTCCGGGCCGGCGGTTCGCGCGTATCGCGGGATGCCGTAATTTTGCGCTGTGCTTTCGGTGCAATACGAGAGGGGCGTTTATCTGCCCGATGAAAATATCTGGCTTGATCCTTGGGACGCGAAGCCCTTCGCCTTCGTCTCACATGCACACAGCGACCATATTGCGCCCCACGACGAAATTATCGTTTCGGAACGGACTGCTCGTCTCATGCAAGCGCGCCTCCCGGGCGAGCGCCGCGAGCACGTGCTTCCTTTCGGCGTCCCAACCACGGTTCGGGGGCTCGCCATCACGCTTCTGCCGGCCGGGCATATCTTTGGTTCCGCACAATTCTTTCTCGAAACCGAGCGCGGGTCGTTGCTTTACACCGGGGATTTTAAGCTGCGCCCCGGCCGTTCAGCTGAGGCGACCGAGTGGAAGCAGGCCGACATTCTCGTTATGGAGACGACCTACGGACTGCCGCGCTATCGTCTGCCCCCGACCAGGCTGGTCATAGAACAGATCGTCGCTTTTTGCCGTGACGCCCTCGAGGAAGGCGCTACGCCGGTTCTGCTTGGGTATTCGTTAGGCAAAGCGCAGGAAATTCTTTGTTCGCTGGCGGACGCAAATCTTCAGCCGATGCTCCATGGCTCGGTCTATCAAATGACCCGCATCTACGAGCAATTCGGCCAGACTTTTTGCGACTACGAGCGTTACGATGCGAAATCTGTCGCTGGCAAAGTCCTGATATGCCCGCCGAGCGCGAATCACTCACGCATGCTGGAGAAAATTCCACGGAAACGTGTTGCGATGATTAGCGGTTGGGCGGTCGATCCCAACGCGATCTACCGATATCAGGTCGACGCCGCCTTTCCGCTCTCCGACCATGCTGATTACGATGACCTGCTTCGTTACGTTGAGTTGGTCCAACCCCGGCGCGTTCTGACTTTGCACGGATTCGCGGCCGAATTCGCGCGCGATCTGCGCGAGCGCGGCATCGAAGCGTGGGCATTGAGCGCACAGGATCAAATGGAGCTGATTCTGGGCTCGTTCGCCGGCGCCGAGATTCCAGCCGCAGCGAAGAATTCGCCTAACGAATTGATCGATTCGGAATTTCGCGCCTTTGCCGAAGTCGGTGAACGAATTGCCGCCACCCCGGCCAAACTGGAAAAGGTTCGAATCCTCGCAGAGTACCTGCACACGCTGCAACCGGAGCACATCCGCTCCGCTGCCATTTTCCTGACCGGAAGAGCCTTCGCGCAAACCGACCAGCGGACGTTACAGACTGGTTGGGCGATCATCTACCGGGCGCTTCTCAGCGCGAGTCGCCTCGGCGACGCCAGCCTGCGCCGGATCGCAAGCAGCCATGGTGACGCGAGCAAGGCGGCGCAAGAAGCGTTGGAAGGGAGAACCAACCCCGAGCCCTTTTCGTTAGGCGAAGCGAATCGGCTTTTCGAGGAACTGCACAAAACGAGAGGCCCGGCCGGAAAGACCGATCTGCTGGCGGCGCGATTTGCCCGACTCTCTCCTCTCGAAGCGCAATACGTGGTGAAGATCTTGACGGGCGATCTTCGGATCGGCCTGCGGGAGGGGTTGGTGGAAGAAGGAATCGCCCGGGCCTTCAACGTCGACCTCGAGGAGCTCAAGGAAACTCATATGTTGCTCGGTGATATCGGCGAAACTGCGATCCTCGCCTCGCGAGGTGAGCTCGACCGGGCGGAGTTGAGCCTTTTCCGTCCGATCAAAGTCATGCTCGCCAGCCCGGAAGCGACGGCGGAGGCCATTTGGGAACGGTTTGGAAATCGGTCTAACGAATCAACCGTTTACGTCGAAGACAAGTTTGATGGGATCCGCGCGCAGATGCATTGCAGTCGAACCCGTGTCGACTTCTTTTCGCGCGACCTCCGGCGGATCACGGGACAATTCGAGGAACTTGCCCACCAGGCTCACGAGCTGAACGCGGAAGTTATTCTCGATGGCGAAATCATGGCTTTCGAACATGGGAAGAAGTTGACCTTTTTTGACCTGCAAAAACGGCTCGGTCGAAAAAGTGAGGGTGCCGACCTGTTTGCGGTGCCATCGGCGGATGTCCCGGTGGTTTTCGTGGCCTTCGATCTCCTTTGGCTGAACGGTCGCTCACTGCTCAAAGCGCCGCTGCGCGAGCGGCGTGAGCTTCTCCGTAGCCTAACAATGCCGGCGGACTTTCAGGTTGCGGATATTTCTCCAGCGCGCTCGGCTGAGGAAATCGAAGCGGCTTTTCAGATGGCGCGCCGGCGCTTCAACGAAGGACTGATGGTAAAAGACCCGGAAAGCCTGTACACGCCGGGCCGGCGTGGGATGTCGTGGTTTAAGCTGAAAAAAGAACTGGCCACGCTCGATGTCGTGGTGGTAGCCGCCGAAGTCGGTCATGGGAAACGCAACCATGTGTTAAGCGATTACACTTTTGCCGTGCGCGACGAAGAGACGGGAAATCTTCTCCCAATCGGAAAAGCTTACAGCGGCCTGACCGATGTTGAGATCGCGGAATTGACGGAGCATTTTCGCCGGAACGCGATCAACAGTCGCGGGCGATACCTCGAGGTGAAACCGGACACGGTGCTCGAGATCGCCTTCGATTCGATTCAACCTAGCACACGGCACGCAAGTGGGCTCGCCCTTCGCTTTCCAAGGATCAAGGCGATCCGTCGCGACAAGACACCGGACGCAATCGATACTCTCGCTTACGCGCGAAAACTGGCGGAAGAGACTCGTTAGCCTTACGAATCGAATTCGTTAGGGCGATCGAGGGCTGGGAGATGGAGAAATATCAGGGTTAGTTCTGCGAGCTTTCCTTTCCGCTCGCCTTTCCCGGCGTTGAGCAGCCCTCTCGTTTGCGGGTGCAGGACTTGAAGCAGGTGAAGCTGCGGCATCTGGAGACGGTAAGCTGCTGGCAGCAGCCTGCTCGTTTGCAGTCGGAGAAGCCGTCGGAGAAGGTTCGGGTCGCTCGGATGTTTGCTTCCGGCGCTGTTCCATCGTCTGCTCGCGTTCCGCGCGGCGTTGCGCCTGGGCTTCTTGGCGTTGCCTCCGCCTCTCTTGTTGCGAGGTGGTCGCGGTAGGCGGCTGATTCCGATCTGCCGGCGTCGTCGACGCATTATCTTCCGCCGAGGCCGATGGCGCCGGCGTTAAAGGTGGCCGATTGGTGGCTCTCGGGCGTGGGGTTCTCGCGGGCACGGCCGTTTCGTTAGGCGTAGACGTCGCGGCAATAGGTCGAGGGGGCGCCGGTTGAGGTTTCACCGATGGGTTTGGCACAGGCGTCATGGTCGGCGCTGGTCGCGGCTGACTTATCTGTCCCTGCGGCCTAACAAACTTCTTCGGCGGAGCATTCGGCGGTGGAGTGGCTTCCGCTTTTATTTTGTCGCGCGCCTTCTGTGCCGCCTGCTGATCTTTGATACCACTCCAGCCGTTTTCCACGACCGTTTGTGGGACCGTGCGCGAAATGCGCGGCGGCTGACTGACCTGTGCTGCCGGACGAAATTTCAAGGCTGGCAGCGTGACCACGTCGCCGTGGAAAGTTGGGCGTTCGTTAACCAAATCCTGACTGCGCTCGAGCCGGAAACGCTCAATCGGCTGGGTGCTCTGAGCGCGCAGCTCGTCGTAGCTGGGGCCCTGATCTACCACGACCGAATTGTTGTAGGTGATATTAGTGACGTTGATCGTCTGATTGATAATGGTCACGTTGTGCTCAGGAGGAAGGATCACTGCAGCGCTGACTTTGGCGCCAAATTGCTTGGCAGGAACGAAGGTGTAGTGCTCGGGCCCGATATCGTAATAGCTGTCGGCCCAATTCCGGATGCCAGTTTGACGATCGAACTGTGCTTCGGGTGGTAACGGCGCCCACCCGACGTAGCTGTTTCCTTTTCGCCAGGACACCCACGCCGGTGCCCACTGTTCGCCCGGCACCCAAACCCAACCGAAACTGCGCAAACGAATCCAGCGGCCATAATGATAGGTCGCCCATCCGAATGGTTCGTCCGAGATCCAAGTCCAGCCCGCGTCGGTGTAGATCCAATGGCCGTTGGTATAAGGCCGCCAGTCGCGCGATTGGATCGCTTGGCGGGGCTGAAAGACGTAGCCGTAGTCGCCTGTTTCCATCCAATCGCCATACGGGTCGAGTTTGCGGTAAAAGGTCGCGTAGGAGCTGCTCTCGGCTTCGTTGTCCTCAGCCGAAGATTCCGGGGTTGCCGCAGCCGGCGCTGAGGGCGTCGCAGTGGCAGCGAGCTGGTCTTCTCTGTCCGCGGCGGCTTTTTCGCGAGCGTCCAATTCGGCTTGCCGTTGCGCGAGCTTGGTTTGTTCTTCTGCCTGATGCTCCGCCTTAAGTCGCTCCTGGACTTGGCGTTCGATCTCGGCATTTCGTTCCGCGTCGCTCGGTTGTTTTTGACAGGCGCCGAGTGAGAGCCCGAATACTGCCACCAGTGCGAGAAGGAAGTTTCTTTTCATCAAATAGTGAGACCGAATTGCCGTTAGGTTATTCGAACGGATCCTTACCCTTTTCGAAGCGCCGTCACTGTTTGGTTGGAGAAGGCGAGGGGGAAAAGTCTGTTATTGGGATAATCGTTGCCTTTTCCGTTAGGGGTCGTCGGTTTATTTCCCAAAGTCCGTAGCCTGCGATCAAGGCGAAGACAGCCAGGATAAGCACCATCAGTTTCAACCCGCTGACTGGCGCGCGCGTCTCGCCGGGAGAACGAGCAGGTGGCTCGGGCAAATCCATCACCAACTATCGGGGACGCGGGCGAGCTCGCAACCTAACGAAGCGACTCCTTTAATTGTAGCGCGGCGATTGCATCCATTACTCGCTGGCTGAGGCGAGGGTACGCCTCGCGACCGTGACCCTCGACGTCGGCTTCGGTGAAACGGATCGGCTCACCAACTACAATCGTAATAGGGCAAAAACGCAGCCGTCCGCCTTCGCGAGGCAGTGCTTGATGGGCGCCGAAAATCCGCATCGGCACGACCGGAGCCCGAGTCTTTGCAATTACAAAACCAAGCCCGGGGAGCGCCGGTTGCAACTTTCCGTCGGGCGTGCGCGAACCTTCGGGGAAAACGAGGACACCATGATCGGCGCGTAGCGCGCGGATGAGCGCCTTCAACGCGCTGCGATCGCCGCCCTCCTGGTCGACCGGAATGACGTTCAATTTCGGCAGCAACCAGCCGAGCACCGGAACGTCAAGAAGCGTCTTTCGGGCGAGAAAGTAAATGGCGCGTCGGCAGCCGATGCCCGCGAAGGGAGGATCAAGATAGCTCTCGTGATTCATCGCCAGAATCACGGGTCCGTCCTGAATGACGCGCTCCGGGTGAATAACGCGAAAACGAAAAAACACCCGGGCGACAAGTCGGGTCAGGTGATAGATCGTAAAGTACCACGGATTCACCGTGCCTTTGTTAGTCCCTTTAATTTGAGGCGACCAACAATTTCCCCAACGACGCCGTCAATCGTTAGGTTAGAACTATCAATTACGTGTGCGTCTTCCGCGATAATGAGCGGTGAAGCGCGCCGCGACGAATCGGCTTCGTCTCGCGCGCTGATTCGGTCGCGCTGTCCCTGGGCCTCGCGACGGCGCAGACGGATTTCAGGCGACGCGTCGATGTAAAACTTGAACGGTGTCTCCGGAAAAACGACCGAACCAATATCCCGACCTTCCATGACCAGGTCATCCTTCTCGGCATAACGGCGGAGGTGATCGACCAGAATCTCGCGGACGCGCGGAACGCTGCTGACGAGCGACACATTTTCGTTAACGCGGTCCTCGCGAAGGAAGGGTTCGGGATCAATTCCATCGAGGTGCATGAATGAGGCCTCGTCACGGAGTCCGCAGGTGATCGCGGCGTTTTCCGCCAGCTGTTGCACTGCCGATGCGTCGCGGGGCGAGATTCCACGCTCGAGCACCAGCCAGGTCATGGCGCGATACATAGCACCGGAGTTCACATAGACAAAGCCGAGGCGCCTCGCCAGCTCACGAGCGACGCTGCTCTTACCGGAAGCGGCTGGGCCG
>Ga0207683_10004761_pt1 | contig 11684 bp, 13 predicted proteins | sample KBSM73metaG_FD_184333 | JGI IMG/M metagenome (GOLD analysis project Ga0207683, IMG submission 184333) | Miscanthus rhizosphere microbial communities from Kellogg Biological Station, Michigan, USA - KBS M7-3 metaG (SPAdes) (version 2) | ecosystem: Host-associated > Plants > Roots > Rhizosphere >...
GTGCCCTTGTAGGTGGGCAGGCAGGTGCCCGCGGACGTGCCGTAGGCTGCCTCGCAGTCACCGCTGGTGCGGTCGCAGTTCCCGTAGCTGGGCGCGCAGATCCCGTCGTTGCATTGCGCCGCGCCGGGTTGCACACTTTGCAAGCCTGGGCCTGGAAGCGCGGTAAGATTTCAGCGGCTCGCCCGCTTCTGAAGATAAGCTGCCGCAGCCAAATCTTGCGCGACGTGGCCAAGCGACTTGTAGACCGTGATCTCCTCGTCGGTCCGACGACCCGGGATTCGTCCGGCGAGAACCTCCCCGATTTCCCCGACCACATGGCTATCGTCGACCACCCCCGCTTTCCGCGCGAGGTCGAGTTCCGCGCCTTGAGCCAGTACGCCAGGGCGATAATCGGCGACGAAGCGCGCTTTCGCAACGAGCGCGGTGTCGACCTCGACCGGCCCGAGGTGGCTCGAGCCGACGAGATTGATATGGGTTCCGGGCTTCACCCAGTCGCCGAGGAGGACGGGCTCCGCGGAAGAGGTCACGGTGCAGATGACATCGGCCCTTCCGGCGGCTTCTCGTCCGTTGGAAATGGGCGTGATCCTCCTTCCCAGCCGTCGGCTCATCTCTTCGGCGAACTTGTCGGCCGTGTCCTGTGAGCGACCCCAGAGCAGGATTTCACGGAATTCTCGGACCAAAGGCAGGGCCTGCAGATGCGCTTCGGCCTGCACGCCTGTCCCGAAGATTGCGAGAACCTCGGCATCGGACCTGGCGAGAGCATCGGTCGCGACTGCCGTCGCGCAAGCGGTGCGGATCCTGGTCACCGGCTCTGCGTCAGCGATGCAGCTGACCGCACCGGTCACCCCGTCATAAGCGACAACGACGCCTTGGTGCCGGGTCCGCCCGGGCCTTTCCGGGTCACTGAAGACGCTTACCAGCTTCGCTCCAAAGGTCGACAATGCCTGAAGTTCGCCCGGCATGGTCCCGAACATCTCGTCATGACCGACAGTGAAGATCTGCCTCAATGGCTGGGGCCGTTCGCCGCTCGACAGCGCGGTCATCGCGACGCGCATCGCATCGATGCAGCCGGGATAGTCGAGCAGCGCCTCCACCCGGGCCGCGTCGAAAAATGCGATCGTCATTCGGGGTCGACGGCGTAATCGTCGCCGTAGAATTTGCTCGTGCTCCGGGTGTGGAACGCGATCGCCTTTACCGGCGGATATCGAGGCTCGCCGAGGCCAGGGAGGACCTCAAGCATCTCGTCCTCCCACACATAGACGGCCATCGGGAACGAGACGCGCGCGGAGGTGAGGTGCGTGCGGTCGGTAGGCTTGCCGACCCGGTGTGAGGTCGAAGGCAGCGCATCGTTGGTGATGCGCTGCATGTAATCGCCTGTGTTGATGATGATCGACCCATAAGGCGCGCGCATGCGAACCCATTTGCCGCTGAGGTGATTCCAGACCTGAAGGCCGTCGACGCGCGTCGCGGGGAGGATGGTGAACAGGTCGACGTCCTCATGGCCGAACAACCGTCCGGCCCCAGAGCTGTCCTGTTCGCGGGTCATTGGCGGATAGTAATTTAGCCTGAGGCCGAAGTTCGTCTCCGTCAGCTTCCGGTCGTAGACGTGCGGATCGACGCCCAGCCCCTGGAACATCGCCTGGGCGATCGGCTTGAACAACGGCTCGTGAGCAAGGACGAGCCGGCGGAATCTTTGCTCATCGTCGGCTCGGGGCCAGAAGTCCTTGGGATGGAACGGCGCATCGCGTTCCTGCGGGATGTCGAACGCGCGGCGGCACCATACCCAACCCTCGACGAGGTCGGGATGAATGTCGCTGGTCTCTTCCAGCGGGAAATAGCCTTGCGCCACCGAACCGTGTCGCGCGGCGCGGAACCGCATTCGGTCATCGACGGTCGTCGACGTGAACAGGTCGAGCACGCCCTCGTGCATGTCGTCGTAGAGCTTTGGATCCACCCCGTGCCCGGTCAGGACCGCGAAGCCGATCTCCTTCAGCGCGCTTGCGAACTCGTCGGCAAAGCGAGCCTTTTCATCCGCGCTTCCATGAAGGAACCGCCCGAAGTCGAGCGTCGCGATTTCATAATCTTCGTCGAACTCGTCGGCTTCACTCTCGGCCAGCCGATAGGTGTGCGCCTTGCGCACCTGATCGTATTTCTGAAAGTCGCGATTAATCGCGTCGAGGTCGCTCATAAGACCGCCACCGGTGCCGTTGCGCCCAGCGCGCGATGTTCGCGATACCCCTTCAGCGCCGCGCGCGCCATCACTGCGGCCGTATAGAACACGACCAAAGTAATCACGTAGCGAAGGACGTCGACGTCCATTTTCTTCACGATCAGCGCCGCGACAAGCACTGCGGGAATCCCGCCGAGCGCCAGCCCGACGACGATCCGAAGATCGATCTCGGGGACCTTGATGAAGCGGATGCTCGACCCAGCGCCCATTAGCGACGCGCCCGACGCCATGATCGGGAAGCAATAATGCGGGTCCATTCCCATGAGGCTCAGCATCGCCAGGGTCGGGGCGTAATTGCCGACGCCGAAATTCGCGAGCAGCCCGAACAGGAAGCTCGCGGCAATCGCGATGACCGTCAGTCCCATCGGCAGGCCGGAGGCGGTACCGCCCGCCGGCAGCATGCCAAGGATCGCCAGCACGAACGCAATTCCCGCCATGGTCAGCCCGATCGCGACCGTCATCTGCACGATCCAGGCTCGCGCGCGGACGACAAGAGGGGCGCCCACGACACCGCCGGCAAAGGTCGCCATGGCGCCGCCGAACAACAGCACAGGGTCAACGCGCACCCCGAGGAGGATCAAGAAGATGATGCTTTCGACCATGGCCGGAGGAGTGAGACCGGCGATCATCGTCGGCGGGATCAGGTGGTCGGGCACCATCTTGCGGAATTTCATCCACGCCGTGGTTTGGGCGAATGAGCCAATGCCGAATGTGTCGAAGAAATTGACCACGGCGCCGAGGATCAGCGCTTCCGTGGTCGGGACCGCCCGTCGGGCAATCGCGGCTCGCGCCAGCACGAACGCATAAACGAGGATCGCCAGGGCGAGCGGAATGAGGAGCGCGATCAGCATGGCAGTGCCGTCAATGTCATAAATGTCACCTGAAACAAAAAAGCCCGCGGGTTCGCGGGCGGGCAGTCGATGATCGGTTCGTGTCGATCAGTCGCGCCATCGCGCTGCAAAGGTCGCGGCACGCCACCAAAGGCGCCTGTGCGAGTGAGCAGCGGCAACGTTGAGGTTCATTACCAACGGTCGGTAAGGCACATCCAGCCGACCGGTCAACTAGGCCGCCTTCGACGCGCTTTCATGATCCGGGCTCTTTTCGGGGCCCGGACAAGCGGTTCGGCCAGGACTCCCGGCGATCTCGCGCTCCAGCCTGCCGAATGATCAGGCTGAGCCCGGTTCGGATATGGGCACCGTCACGGACTCGGTGTGCCCAAGCCCCTGGCTATAATCGAGGACGGACACATGCTCACATATCGCGACCATCGTCGCGACCTCACTCTTTTGCGGTGGCGCCAGGTCGGTCAGGTTCGGGTGTCTCCGCGCAAGCAGGTCCCAGGCACGACTGCGCTCGGCAGGATCGGAGACTTCCGAGACTTCGCATCCAGCGTAGACGGCACGGATCTGCTTTAGCTCGGCGGGTTCGCTCCCCACAGTGATCGCCACGCGATTGTCGCGAGCGATGTTCGCGAATTTCTGGCTGTCGCGATAAATCAGGAAATAGAGCGACCAGCCCTCATTGGCGTAGCCTACGATCGTCGCCTGCGGCCAACCGTCCGGCCTCACTGTGGCAATCGTCATGATTCTGTTGTTTCGCAGGATCTCGATTGCGGGCTGTTCCATCCCAATGGTCCTCGCATCCCAGCTATTGTTGATGGCAGCGAAGCGGGATGTCCGCAATGGGTCGAGACGTTGGCTTTGGCACGACGTCCCTCGTTCAGGGGGACGGTGGCGGCACTAATGCTAAGTCTTTGAGGAGGTTGGTGGAGCCGAGGGGGATCGAACCCCTGACCTTCGCAATGCCATTGCGACGCTCTCCCAGCTGAGCTACGGCCCCACTTGCCTGTCGCCCTTAGGCGAACTTTCCCCCGCTGGAAAAGGGGGAATATCATCGTCCGGCTTTCCCGAACCTTTATCGAATACAGGCTCCGCAGAGCCTTCGACTAGCTGTCGTCGTCATCGCCCGCAGTCTCGACGCCGAGATCGTCATCGCCGGTTTCGAGGTCGACTTCCTCGTCGGCGCTGACTTCGGCGTCTTCGTCGACCGCGAGATCCTCGGCCTCGAGCTCGGAATCGGCTGCTGCCGGCTCCTTGGCGGCGACCGGCGCCGCTTCGAAAGCAAGCGGCTGCTTCGATTTCAGCACCGGCTCAGGAACGAAATCCGTGCCGCACTCAATGCAGTGCACAGGATCTTCCTTGCCGAGATCGTAAAAGCGGGTCGAGCACTTGGGGCAAGTGCGCTTGGTGCCCCATTCGGGCTTCACCATTTTGGGTTCAACTCCAGTAGAATGTCGTTTGCGGGCGAACGTATGCCTGCGTTCGGCGGCGCGCCTTGCCATAGGCATATGCCCCTGTCAAAGCGGCCGCCTTGGCAGAGGAACCGACATCCCGGAACAGCCCGCACCGCGATCGCATAATTGCGGTCGACGGGCCGGCGGCGAGCGGGAAGGGGACCATTGCCCGCGCGCTCGCCGGTCATTTCAACCTGCCGCACATGGATACGGGCCTTCTCTATCGGGCCGTGGCGCTCAACTTGTGGCGGTGGGGCGGAGACCCGGGGAATGAGTTCGAGGCGCTTCGAGCCTGCGATGAGCTTGGGTTCGATCCGGCGGACGAGGAATTGCGCAGCGAGCCGGTATCGAAGATCGCCTCGATGATCTCGGCCTATCCGTCGGTGCGCGCCGCCTTGCTGAAGCGTCAGCAGGAATTTGCGGAGCAGGCCGGCGGAGCAGTGCTGGACGGGCGCGACATCGGCACGGTCATCGCGCCAAACGCCGAAGTGAAGCTCTTCGTTACCGCTTCGCCCGAAATCAGGGCGCAGCGCCGGCTCAAGGAGCTCGAGCGGCGCGGCATGCGCGCCCATTTTGACGAGGTTCTTGCCGATATTCGATCCCGCGACGAGCGCGACGCGAACCGCGATGTCGCTCCGCTGAAGCAGGCGTCCGACGCCTTGTTGCTCGACACCAGCTATCTGACGCCCGAGGAGGCGATCGCCGAGGCGATACGGATGACCGAGGAGCGGCTTGCGCTAGCCTGATCCTGAGTCGTTTACCTGACGTAGGATTATTTTCATTTCTTCGCGGCATAAACGCGCCGGGCAAGAAGTGGACTCAAGTACATTGCGTAAAGCTCGGAGCAAGACGGTTCGCCTCGCTGGCAGCCACGTCATCACGACCTGCGCGACGATCGCCGCGCTGCTGCTGTTCGTCGTCCTCGGAAGTCAGATCGTTCCGGCGGCCCTTTTTTCGACGCCGCTGCCGGACTCCGCGAGCACGCTGAAGGTCGCCTTCCTGCTCAATATCGCCATCATCCTGTTCGGCTGGCGCCGGTCGAAGGATCTGAAGGATGCGCTCGACTCCTATGAGGCTGCGGAACGCCTGGCGCAGAGCAATGCGAACACCGATCCGGCCACTGGTCTTGCCAACCGCCGCGAGCTGATGCGCTCGATCGCCGACGCGCTCGATGCCAAGGCGGGCGGGGTCTTCCTCGTGCTCGATCTCGACCATTTCAAGCGGATCAACGATCTTCATGGGCATCTCGCGGGCGACAAGGTCCTGATGCGTGTTGCCGAAGCGTCGAAGAAGCTCGCTCCGGAAAATGCCTGCTGCGCGCGAACGGGCGGCGACGAGTTCGCGATCCTTCTTCCCGGCACAAGCGATGAAGGGGCCGAGGAGATCGCGGGCAAGCTTCTCGAAGCATTGGCCGCGCCGGTCTTCATCGAAGGCTCGCAGATGCAAGTGACTGCCTCCATCGGTCTCGCCCGGATCGCGACTTGCCGCGACGAGGAGGCAGCCCTGCGCGAGAGCGATGTCGCCCTCTACGCCGCCAAGCGCGCGGGCCGGAACTCCTACGCCTGGTTCGACAAGGAACTTGAGCGCGAAATCACGGACCGGCTGAAGCTGGAGGAGGACATCCGCCTCGGCATCAAGGCCGGCGAATTCATTCCGTTCTTCCAGCCGCTAGTCGACCTCAAGAGCCGTCAGATCATCGGCTTCGAAGCGCTCGCCCGCTGGCGCTCGCCCTCGCGCGGGCTGCTGGAGGCCGAGACCTTCATCGACACCGCGGAACGTACCGGGCTCATTGGACCGCTGACGCTGAGCGTCCTCGAGCAGGCGCTCAAGGAAGCACGCCAGTGGCCGTCGAACCTCAAGCTCGCGGTCAACGTCTCGCCCGTTCAGTTCCGCGATCTCACCTTGGCGGAGCAGATCCTCAAGATCCTCGCCGCGACGGGCTACCCGGCGAACCGGCTCGAGATCGAGATCACGGAGGGTTCCCTGCTCGAGGATCGCGAGCAGGTCCTGACCATCATCCGAAGCCTGAAGAATGTCGGCATCAGCATTTCCCTCGACGATTTCGGCACCGGCTATGCCAGCCTCGCGCAGGTCAATCGCCTGCCGCTCGACCGCATCAAGATCGACAAGAGCTTCATCACGACGATCGTGAAGAGCGAGCAGACGGCCGCGATCGTCAGTACGATCGCGGGTCTCGGCCACAACCTTGACGTGCCGATCACCGCGGAAGGCGTCGAATCCGAGCAGATCCGCAACGCGTTGGCCGATTTCGGCTGCTCCGAGGCCCAGGGCTGGCTGTTCGGCCGGGCCATTTCCGCCGAGGCGGTGCGCAGCTTCCTCTCGATGGGAGGCACCGAGCCGCAGCCCGACGCAAATCCGGACCCGGGCACGGAATCGCCCAAGCCTCGGGCCAACCGGCGCTGGTAAACTAGCGGGCCGCTGCGGCGGTGAAGATTGGCTTGCCGTCGATGTTGCCCGGCGGCGAATAGCGGCAGATCAGATAATCCCAGTCCGCCGCGTAGATCGCGCAGCCGACGCGCGTCGTCGTCGGCCAGACCATCTGCGTATAATGCGCGACATCTTCCCACCGACCCGTGCGGCTTATCGCTGGAAACAGGCCAGGTTGAAGCAGCAGCTTTTCGCGGGTCCACATGTCGACCAGTTGTTCCGGGCCGAGCGTGGCGTGAAAGGCCATTGCGAGGTTCTCGCGCTCGCCAGGGCGGGTTTCGCGCGGCGAATGGATGAGGTGCCGCAGGCTTGCGAGCATGGGGCCGTAAGACGCTGCATGCGCGGCAAGGCCGGCGTCCCATTGCAGGGGCGGGGCGCCCACAAGCGCGCGCTCCCTGTTGTGGGCGGCCAGCAATCGCCCGGCCTGCTCGCCGGTCGCTCCCTGCGGCAGCGCTTGTCCGTTCGCAGGCAGCGCTGCGCACAGCATGGCGGCGGCAAGGTAGCGGACCTTCAACATCGGCCTACTGTCGCAGCGAGTGGCTAAGTCCACGTGATCTACCGTGGTTAACGGTTCGCGGTCACGGCTTGCGGCGGACCGCCCAGACGAAGGCGGAAATGCTGCTGATCAGCGTGGCGATTGCTACCAGCATTGGGGCATCAAGAATAACCATCGAACGCGACTCCCTGATTCTCATGTTCCCTATATAATCCCTATTTGCAATAGGAAAAATCCTACAGGCGAGCTGCTCGAAGGAGCGGTGTTCCCTTCCGACGTTCACCATGCAACAACAGGACATCACCCGGGGGGCGCTGATGAGCGGTGACACCAAGCTCAGCGACGAGGAATATGAAAGGCTACTGGACCCGCTGGCCCAGGAGCTGAGCGCAATGGCTCGCTGGGTATCGGAGACCGGTCAGCGTCTCGTAATCCTTTTCGAGGGCCGCGATACCGCCGGGAAGGGCGGTTCTATCGACATGTTCGCCAGGCTCCTGAACCCCCGCCAGTGCCGCGTCGTTGCCTTACCCAGCCCGAGCGAGCGCGAACAGACGCAATGGTATTTCCAGCGCTACATCGAGCACCTGCCCGCGCGCGGTGAAATCGTGCTGTTCGACCGCAGCTGGTACAATCGAGCCGGGGTCGAGAAGGTCATGGGCTTCTGCACGCCGGACCAGACCCAGGACTTCCTCAATGCCGCGCCGGAGTTCGAGCGGCACCTGGTCGACGACGGCATGCTGTTCTTCAAATATTGGCTCTGCTGCGACCAGGAGGTGCAGGAAAAGAGGTTCGAGAACCGGCTTCACAATCCGATGAAGCGGTGGAAGCTGTCGCCGATCGATATCAATTCCCGCGCCCATTACGAAGATTATACCGAGGCCCGCGAGTTGATGCTGGCCGCGACCCATACGGATTTCGCGCCCTGGACCCTGGTCGATTTCAACGACCAGCCGCTCGGCCGGCTGACCCTGTTGCGCGACCTTCTCGACCGCGTGCCCGACACGGAGCTTCCGCTTGCCGAAATCGCCTGGCCGCCGCTCGGTCATGAGCCGCTCAAGGAGCGCTTCGGCGTTCTCCAGCCGATCCCGTCCTATCCGACCGAGACTGAGGACGAGAAGCACGAAGACAAGCACAAGCATCACAAGCATCACGACAAAGAGGTGAATTAGGCGCGCCGCTACGGGCGCTTGCATGGGGGATGAGCATGCGTGCAGGGAAGCTGCTGATACAGATCACAATCTATTATCTCGCCATCGCGCTGGCTGTTTTCATCGCGCTGAAGCTTTGGCCCGAGCTGCGCGGCTACCTTCCGGTCGGCGGCGTCGAACAGCTGATCACCCAGCCAGCAAAGAATCCACTGCAAGCCAGTGAGGCGGTGCGCGCCGCGCATGTCGCGAACTTTGGGCAGAGCGTGTTCTGGCTGATCGTCGCGATCATCGCGGCCATCATCGTCTCGTTGCCGGTCAGCTGGGTCTACATGACGGTTCGTGGCGGCGAGGAATATGATCAGTCACTGGTCAACACGATCATCGTGCTGCCGATGGTGGTGACCGGGATCGTGATCATCGTCCAGAACTCGCTGGCGCTGGCTTTCGCGCTGGCGGGCATCGCGGGCGCGGTCCGGTTCCGCAACTCATTGAAGAGCTCCGGCGATGCATTGTTCATCCTGCTGTCGGTCGCCACCGGGCTCTCGGCTGGCATCGGCGCGATCGAGCTTGCCGCCGTGATCAGCGTCGCCTTCAACTATTGCTTCGTCATGCTGTGGATCACCGAATATGGCGAGCGAGCGGGGATGAAGCGCTTCCTTACCGACTATGACGGCGTCGACCAGGCGATGATCGTCGAGCAGACCGTCGCCGTGGTCGAAACCAAGAAGCCTAGTTGACGCAGCTCTTGAAGATCTTGCCGCTGTCTACATCCGCGAAGAAGCCCTGGATGTAGGACGAGGCACGGGCCTGATTGCGCGAGTCGAGACCGGGAATGGTCGCGAACAGGCCGAGGAATTCGGCCCGCCGCGGAGCGATTTGGGCTGCGAAGGCCCGGGCCTGGGCGGTGTGCGCGCAATAGCCGCGGTAAGCGCGCTGACGCACGTTATCGATGTGCATGCCGTCCGGCGGAGTGGCGTAGGATGCGTCGACGAGGCCGGAGTAATCGAAGTCGTACGGGACCGGCACGAAGAGGCCGCCGGGCGCTCCTGCGAGCAGGCGGCCGTTGTGACAACACTCGTCGCCCTTCGTGGCCGCGCGCATCGACCAGTCGTAATTGCTGATCATATATTCGAAGACGCCAAAGCGGCCGCCGGCGGCGGCATCGATCGATTGAAGCGGCACCAGCGACCCCTGGTGCGCGTCCCTCATGCCGTTGCGCTTCGCGACGTCGTCGAAGTCTTCGATGAAGAAACCGACGCGCGACACGTAAGGCCGTCCGCTTTCGTCCAGATAATCGATGTTGGCGAGCCGCGCCCGGAAGCTGAGCGGCGTCATCAGGTTGAAGAGACGGTAGGCCGAATATTCGAGAAGGACCTTTTGCTGGAAATCCGCGGTCCGCTTGCAATGGGTCACGAGCTTGAGGCGGCGTTGATGCTGGAAGAGTGATCCGGGAGGCGCCGCCTGCGTAAGCGTGACCCGCAGCGGCGGAAAATCGCAGATGTCGCTCGTCTTGCGCGTGATCCCGCGCGGGCTGAGCGTGATGGGATAGGTCACGCCGTCGACGATCATCGTCGCCGGGCGCGGCACCTCCGCACGGTTCGATGCGAGGGCAGCCATGGGCCCTCGGATGGTGACCTGGATTGGCGCATCGCTGGCAAAGAGCGGCGTCGGTTGCGCAGCGCCCGAAGGGGTCGCGCAACCGGTGAGCGCAGCGCCCGCAAGAACCTTCAATCCCTTCATCAGCCCCCTCCTATGGTCAGGGCGACCGCGCCACCGTGTGCGGCACCATTCGGTCCCCGATGATCTCGAGCCAGCTGAGCGGCCCGCCGTAATAGCTTGAAATGCCTGTATCGATGCGCGCGAGCTTCGCGTCGGGACTGATGATGATGCCCCTGAGGCTCGGCGTGTGGGCCACCACGAGCCGTTTCGCGCCATAAGCCGTAAGGACGGTGTCCAGCTCCGCTTCCGGCGTCAGCGGGGCCGGCGGCGGCTTCATCGCCGTGCGCTGCGCTTGCGCATCGGGGTCGCTGGTCACAAGCCCGCGATACCACAGCGGTCCGAGCGGATCGGTGAGCACCGATGCGGGCCGATCGTCTCCGGCCGCCATCGCAGTGGCCATGCGCCGGTTCACGTCCTCGATCGTAGAGCGCGCATATTCAGCGCTGACGCCGCCATGCGCGAACAGAGTCGCGCCGATCTTGAGGATAGCCGGATTCCGCGCCGCCCATTTGCCGAGCTCGCCGGATGGGCTCCAGGCCAGGCGATGCTCGACCCAGCCGAGCGGCGTCTGGGCCAGCCATCGGTCGCGGACCGCCGAGGGGAGGACCTTCGGATCGACCGCATGCGCCGCCGCCTCGAGCTGCTTGCGGTTCGCCATGTAGACTCGCTCCCGGCGGGCCGTGGAGCGGTTGTCGGTGAAGGCCGCATATTCGCCCGGTGTGGTGTAGCGGTAATCGCCAATGACGTTCATCGCCTCATGATTGCCAAGCAGGATCACGACGCTGCCGCCCTTTGCCGGGGCCTCGCGCTGAAGCTGCTGAAGGCTGCGGATGATCGCCAGCGAATCTGGCCCGCGATCCGTGATGTCGCCAAGCTGCACGAGCGTCGTGGAACCGCCCGCCCAGCGACCGTCCGGCGCCATCACGCCGGCAGCCTTGGCAATGGTCAGCCAGGCCTTGAGGTCGCCGTGGAGATCGCCGACCGCAATGATTCTCTGGCCATGCTGCGCCATTCCGGGACTGCTCATCATGGCGCTCAGCGCCGCGAACGCCGTCGAGGCGATACGGACGATCCGCTTCAAGCGGCCCACTTTCGAGCCCGCCGCCATCCGGTCACTTTCGCACCGCTTGGGGCAATCGGCAATGATGTTAACCTTGCGTCTATTCTGAACGGCTGTTCAGCAAGAATGCTTTATGTCGTGTTTTGCTTGAATACCTAGAGGGCTTCCACGATATTTGCGGAAGCGAACGGGCCTTTTGCCCGCGCGAAGGAGAACAGATGGCCAATTGGCAAGACCCGCAAACGACCGGCGCGAATGCCGCAGCGGTGAGCGTCCCGCGCGCGACCCGC
>Ga0207683_10004764_pt1 | contig 11684 bp, 12 predicted proteins | sample KBSM73metaG_FD_184333 | JGI IMG/M metagenome (GOLD analysis project Ga0207683, IMG submission 184333) | Miscanthus rhizosphere microbial communities from Kellogg Biological Station, Michigan, USA - KBS M7-3 metaG (SPAdes) (version 2) | ecosystem: Host-associated > Plants > Roots > Rhizosphere >...
GACGTCTCCTCCTCGACCCCGGCGCCGTGTCGCGACGCGGCGTCGTTCACGAGGTAGCGGACGCCTCGACCCTTCGTGCGCGCTCCGACGCCGACGACGACGCAGGGGCCGTCTCCCGCGCCGACGAACACGTGCTCGGTCCACGCGGGGCAGTGGACGAAGTCCCACTGGCTGAGGGGTCGCTCCTCGCCCTCGACGATGAGCAGGCACTCACCGGCCAGGACGAGGAAGTCCTCCTGGGCACCCTCGCCGTGATACATGCAGTTGGGCTCGCCAGGCTGCAGGATCCCTATCCCGAAGCCGAGATCGGCGAACCGCACCGCTCCCTCGAACGAGGTGTAGACGCCCATGCCGTCGCTCTGGAACCAGCGGGCGTCACACGCGTTGAGCACGAACCAACCCTCGCCGGTCGGTACCGCGCCGTGCTCCGTCCTCTCGAGAGGGGCCTCGGGAACCACCGTCTCTAGACTAGTGCCGATGCAGAGGTCGCTCCCCGTGGCGGATCGTCCCCGGCGCCCCGAGTGGATGAAGGTGCGCGCACCGAGCGCCAACTCCCGCTACTTCGAGGTGAAAGGCCTCATGCGGGAGGGCGGTCTGCACACGATCTGCGAGGAGGCGCGCTGCCCGAACATCGGCGAGTGCTGGGGACGCGGGACGGCGACGTTTCAGATCCTCGGCGACACGTGCACGCGTGCGTGTCGATACTGCTACGTGCACTCGGGGAAGCCGGATGGCCCGCCGGATCCCCTCGAGCCGCTACGACTGGCGCAGGCGGCGGCGCAGATGAAGCTGTCGCATGTCGTCGTCACCTCCGTCGATCGCGACGACCTCGCCGACCGGGGCGCCGGGCATTACGCCGCGACGATCCGCGCCATCAAGCGAAAGCTGCCAGCGGCGAAGATCGAGATTCTCACGCCCGACTTCCTCGGGGTCGAGGAGGAGGCGCTCGCGACCGTCCTGGCCGCACGGCCCGAGGTGTTCAACCACAACATCGAGACGGTGCGGCGGCTTCACGCGCGCATGCGCGGCGCCAAGGCGAGCTACGACAAGGCGCTCTGGCTGCTCGGGCGTGCGAAGGAGGTCGCCGAGTACCCGGTGCTCACGAAGTCGGGGATCATCGTCGGGCTCGGAGAGACCAACGACGAGGTCGTCGACACCATGCGCGACCTGCGCGCTCACGGCGTCGACGTCGTGACGATCGGCCAGTATCTGCAGCCCTCGACGAAGCACGCGACGATCGACCGCTGGGTGCACCCCGACGAGTTCCGCTGGCTCCGCGAGCAGGGCGAGGAACTGGGGTTCGGTTCGGTCTTCTCCGGCCCGCTCGTGCGCTCGTCGTATCGGGCGGACGAGCAGCGCCACGCGGCGGAGACCGGCCGCGGCGCGGTCGCCTACTGAGCAAAACGGCACCTTGCCTCGCGAGATGCGATAGACCATGCTCCGGTTCTCGCGACGTCTACCAGGGGAGAGGTGAGATGCCGATACGTAACAGTGCTGCCGCGCTGGCAGCCGCGCTTATCGCGATCCTCGTCGGCGCGACCGGCGCCGGGGCGATCACGAACGGCCAGCCCGACGGGGACAACCACCCATACGTCGGCGTGATGGTCGGAGTCAACTTCACGGACGGCCTCGCCTGGCTATGCACCGGCTCCTTGCTGGACGAGAACAGTTTCCTCACCGCCGGGCACTGCACCCAAGGGGCTGACGCGATCTTCATTTGGTTCGACCAGACCTTGACGCAGCCCATATCGCTCGCAACTGCCGACGCCGTCGGCAGCGGCATGACGAACCCGGACTTCTGTGAAGGGTGCGCCAAGGGGCTGCCCGGATTCGCTCGGCGAGACGTCGGCGTCGTTGAACTCGTTCCGATTTCGGACGACATCCCAACCGAGTACGCGGACTTGCCCATCGAGGGTGCGGTCGACACGCTCGAGAACAAGACGCCGATCGACTTCGTCGGGTACGGCGTCACGTTCCAGGCCCAGATCCAGGGGAGCCAGCTCCCGCAGCCTCCGCCGTTCTACCGCTGGGACGGGCTCGGCACGCGAATGTTTGCTCAAGGCCAGACCGTTTCCGGGAACTTCAAGCACAGCGCCGAGTTCCTGAAGCTCACCATGAACCCGGGGGGCGGCTCCGGTGGAGTCTGCTTCGGTGACTCGGGCGGTCCGAACCTCCTGGCCGGTACCGACACCGTGCTCGCAGTCAATTCGTACGGCCCGAACTCGAATTGCAGTGGAGTCGGTTACTCACAGCGAATCGACGTTCCCGACGTGCTGACGTGGGTCAAGTCATTCGTGAACTGACGGATCCGTAGATCGGGCGAGATGGGGTCGGCATGTCAGCCGGCCCCGTCTCATGTATCGCTACTGCGTTATCGAAGGCGGGGGCACCCGAAAGCATCAGTCGTGCGGCTTCGCCATTGCGTGGAAGTCGAGCGCGTCGTCGAGGATCGCCTCGTCCACGCCCGCTTCGCGCGCGACCTCGCGCAGCGAACGGCCCGAAGCCGTCGCCTCCTTCACGATCTCGGTCGCCCTGTCGTAGCCGATGTAGGGGTTGAGGGCGGTCGCCGCTGACAGCGTGCTCTCGGCGTACTGCTCGTTGCGCTCGCGGTTGGCCTCGATGCCGTCGACGCACTTCTCTGAAAGCAGCCGGGACGCCGCCGCGAGCAGCTCGATCGAATCGAGCAGGTTCCTCGCCATGAGCGGGATGTAGACGTTGAGCTCGAAGTGGCCGCCCATGCCGCCGACGGTGATCGCAGTGTCGTTCCCGATGACCTGCGCGGCGACCTGCGTCACGACCTCGGGGATGACCGGGTTCACCTTCCCGGGCATGATCGAGCTCCCCTTCTGCAGCTCGGGGAGGAAGATCTCCGAGAGCCCGGCACGCGGACCCGAGCCCATCAGCCGCAGATCGTTCGCGATCTTCGTGAGCGAGACGGCGACGACCTTGAGAGCGCCGGATGCCTCGACGAGGCCGTCGCGCGCCGCCTGCGCCTCGAAGTGGTCGGCGGGCGCAGAGATCGTGAGACCCGAGTCGCGTGACAGGTATTCGCGTACACGTGCGGCGAACTCGGGATGGGTGTTCAGTCCCGTTCCGGTCGCGGTTCCACCGAGCGGAATCTGACCGAGCCGGGGCATCGCGTCCTGCACGCGGGCGATCCCCTGCCGGACCTGGGCCGCGTAGCCGGCGAACTCCTGGCCGAGCGTGACGGGGACCGCATCCATCAGGTGCGTGCGTCCCGACTTCACGACGTCGTCGAATTCGGCGGCCTTCCGCTCGAGCGACTCCGCGAGTCTCTCCAGGGCGGGCAGAAGGTCGCTCGCGAGCTCGCCGAGCGCCGCGAGGTGTACCGCGGACGGGAACACGTCGTTCGATGACTGGCCCATGTTCACGTGATCGTTCGGGTGGACACCGTCGCCTGCGAGCGTCGCGATCACCTCGTTCGCGTTCATGTTCGAGCTCGTCCCCGAACCGGTCTGGAAGACGTCGATCGGGAACTGGTCGTCGAATTCGCCAGCGGCGATGCGGTCTCCGGCACCGGCGATGCTGTCGGCGAGCTCGCGGTCGAGCAGCTCGAGGTCGGCATTCGCCCGGGCAGCGGCGGCCTTGATGCGCCCCAGCCAGCGCGCGACCGGAGCCGGAATCGGCTCACCGGAGACCGGGAAGTTCCCGATCGCCTTCTCCGTCTCGGCGCCCCACAGGGTCTCGCGCACCGTCTCCGCCACGAGCGCGAGTGTAGCTCCGCCCCGTCAGACTGCCCCGGTGGACGTCGCGGCGGTGCACTCACTCTGGAGCCCGTCCGGCACGTATCTGAACACGGCCTCGTACGGGCTTCCCCCGACGCCGGCATGGGATGCACTCCAGGACGCGCTCGAGGACTGGCGTCACGGGCGGACGAGCTGGGAGCACTGGGGAGTCCCTGGTGAAGAGGCTCGGAAGTCGTTCGCCAGGCTCGTCGGTGTTCCCGTCCAGAACATCGCGATCGCAGCGAACGTCTCGACGCTGCTCGGCATGGTCGCAGCGTCCGTCCCGGAAGGGGCCAGCGTCCTGGCACCGGAGGTCGACTTCACGTCCGTCCTCTTCCCGTTCATGGCTCAGAAGCACCGCGGCGTGAGCGTCCGGCTCGTCCCGGCGGGTGAGCTCGCTGGTGAGATCGGCTCGGACGTCGACGTCGTCGCGTTCAGCGCCGTGCAGATGGCGACGGGTGATGTCGCCGACCTCGCCGAGATCGCGTCCGCTGCCCGCGCGCACGACGTCATGACCGTGGTGGACGCGACGCAGGCCGTTGGCTGGCTCCCGTTCGATGCCGCGCCGTTCGATGTCGTCACCGCGCACGCCTACAAGTGGATGCTCTCCCCGCGCGGAACGGCGTTCATGGCCATCCGGCCCGAGCGCCTCGAGACGGTCGTGCCGCACGCAGCCGGCTGGTACGCGGGCGAGGATCCGCTCGCGACCTTCTTCGGCCCGCCGTTGCGCCTCGCGGACGGCGCGCGCAAGCTCGACACGTCGCCCGCGTGGTTCATGTGGGTCGGGACGGCCCCTGCTCTCGCGACGATCGAGGAGATTGGTGTCGAAGCGATCCACGCGCACGACGTCGGACTGGCGAACAGGTTCCGAGTGGGACTCGGTCTCGAGCCCGGCGAGTCGGCGATCGTGTTCTGCGACATCGCGGATGGAGCGGACAAGCTCGAGCGCGCCGGGATTCGCGCTGCGGTACGAGGCGGGAGGCTCCGCACCTCGTGGCACGTCTACAACACGACCGCCGACGTGGACCGGACGCTCGACGTGCTCTCAGGCTGAGCGCCCCGCCTCGAGCAGCTCGTCCCAGGTCGGCAGCTTGACGCGCGGGCGTCCCAGCGGCTCGCCCCGCGAACGCTCGAGCACATCGATCGCTTCCCAGCCCGCGTACGTCACGACGCCGACGCCGCGTTCCACGAGCAGCTCGTCGATCGTCCCGCCCGAAGGCTCGGGTAGCCGTCCGTCGCGCGCGTCCTCCAGGAGATGCTCGACGGTGTCCGTCGCATCCTTCTTGTTCGTTCCGATGACTCCCGTCGGCCCGCGCTTGATCCAACCTGCGCAGTACACACCGGCGACCGCCACCGTGCTTGCTCCGAGCACGCGACCGCCGTCGTTCGGGATCGTGCCTGTGCGCTCGTCGTATGGAACGTCCGGCAGCGCGACGCCCCGATAGCCGACGCTGCGGAACACGACCCCGCACGGGATCAGCTCGCGTTCGTCCGTCGCAACCGCGCGAACGCTTCCACTCCCGTCGGGCTCGAGCCGGTTGAGCGCGACCTCGACCGCCTCGACGCGCTCGTCGCCGCGGATCGCGACCGGAGAGAGACGGAACCGGAGCCTGATGGACTTCGGCTTGCCGGCCGGTTCCCGCCCCGCGAATCCACGGAGGATCTCGATGTTCCGCTGCACCACGTTCGAGGCGGCCTCGAGCTCCGCCTCGCTGGCCGGATCGAGGTCGAGCTCCACCGGATCGACGAGCACGTCCGCACCGGCGAGATCCCCGAGCTCGCCGAGCTCGGTCGACGTCCACGCAGCCTGCACAGGTCCGCGCCGCCCGAGGACGACGATCTCACGGATTCCCGACGACTGGATCGCGGAAATGGCCGCGTTCGTCGTGTCGGTGGGCGCGAGCTCCTCGGAGGTCAGCGCGAGCATGCGCGCGACGTCGAGCGCGACGTTCCCGTTCCCGATCACGACGGCGCGCTCGTGCGAGAGGTCGAAGGCGAGCTTCTGGTGGTCGGGGTGGCCGTTGTACCAGGCGACGAGCTCGGTAGCGGCCCACGAGCCCGGAAGGTCCTCTCCGGGTATGCCGAGCCGCCTGTCCGACTGCGAACCGACCGCGTAGAGAACGGCGTCGTAGAGCCCGGCGAGCTCGTCGTGATCGAGGTCGCGCCCCACCTCGACGTTGCCGAGAAAGCGGAACCCCGGTCGCGCGGCGATCTTCTCGAAGGCCCGGGAGACGGTCTTCAGCTGTGGATGATCCGGGGCGACACCCAGCCGGACGAGGCCCCACGGCGTCGGCAGGCGCTCGATCATGTCGACCTCGACGCGCGGATCCTCGCTCGCAAGCAGGGCGCCGGCGGCGTAGAAAGCCGCTGGGCCCGAGCCCACGATCGCGACGCGGAGATCAGTCATGGCGCGTCATGCTACGACCGCCTCCGGCACCACGACGTGAGAGCATCACGGCGATGTCGAAGGGCCTCATCGGGCGGATCGTGGCCATCGTGGCGGTGGTCCTCCTCCTCGTGGTCGTCGCGGTGCTCGGGAAGATGTGGTGGGACAGCCGGCTTCCGGACACGTACAACGTCATGTCCTACGGAACCCACGACTACGGCGGCGGGCCGGAACCGTTCGACCACGCGGGACACGACGCGGGCGCGGGGACAAGCGTCGCCGACCTGCACGGCCCGAGTCGCGGCACGCCCGATGCACGGTTCGAGCTGACCGCGCGGTCTGCAGACATCCACCTCTCGGACGGCCGGGTAGTCCACGCGCTGACCTTCAACGGGACGTCCCCCGGCCCGGAGCTGCGCGTGCGGCAGGGCGACCTCGTCGAGGTCGTTCTGCACAACGCCGACATCGACGAGGGCGTCACCATCCACTGGCACGGGATCGACGTGCCGAACGCCGAAGACGGGGTCGCAGGCGTCACCCAGAACGCCGTCCTTCCGGGCGAGAGCTATGCGTACCGCTTCCGCGCCGAGCAGCTCGGGACGTTCTGGTACCACACGCATCAGGTCTCCTCGAAGGAGGTCAAGCGTGGCCGGTTCGGCGTCGTCGTGATCGAGCCGCGTGAGCAACAGCCCGGCGTCGACACCGCACTGGCGGTCCATACGTTCGACGGCATTCCCACGCTGAACGCCGACGCGGGCAGCGGGCGGAGGGTGCCGGCGGGAACGCCCGTACGCGTGCGCCTCGTCAACACCGACAGCTTCGAGCAGACGTTCACGATCTCGGGGACGCCGTACCGAGTGCTCGCGATCGACGGGACCGACCTCCATGGACCTGGTGACATCGAGAACGTCGCGTTACCGATCGCGGCCGGCGGTCGCATCGACGTCGGCTACGTGCAGCCTTCCAACGGTGTGCGCGTCGCCGTCGAGGGCACGGATACCGCGATCGGCTTCGACCCGAGCGGTGGGCCGGCGCCGGTCGAGGTGCCACCGACGAGCGACTTCGATCCGCTGACGTACGGCACCCCGGCGCCCACGCCGTTCGACGCCCGGTCCACCTTCGACCGTCGCTTCGAGATGACGATCACACGCAAGCCGGGCTTCTTCGATGGCTCACCCGGGCTGCAGTGGGCGATCAACGGCGGCATCTACCCGGACGTGCCGGTGTTCGTCGTCGAGGACGGCGACCTCGTCGAGGTCACGATCACGAACGACTCCGGCGGCATCCACCCGATGCATCTGCACGGCCACCACGTGCTCGTCCTGAGCCGCGACGGGCAACCGTCGACGGGCAGCCCGTGGTGGTCGGACACGCTCAACGTGCAGCCGGGCGAGAGCTACGTCGTCGCGTTCCGCGCGGACAACCCGGGGATCTGGATGGACCACTGCCACAACCTGACGCATGCGTCGCAGGGCCTGACGATGCACATCGCCTACGCAGGCGTGAGCACGCCGTACCTCGTCGGCGACGAGCCGGGCAACGCCCCCGAGTAGCGCTCGCTACGCCGCTGCGGCTTCCGCAGGCGGTGGGGCCGAGCCCGCCTTTCGCCGCTGCCACTCGTCCCACGAGATCCAGCTCGAGAGCGAGAGGATCAGCATCGCGTTGATCGGATGCAGGAACCCGACCGGGAACGGCACCTCGAAGCCGATCCAGGCAAGCCAGAGCTGGATGAAGAGCAGGAGAAAGAGCAGACCGTGGCGGCCGAGTCGCCACTTCCCGATGCCGGCGGCGACCCCGATGAGCATGAAGATCAGGCCGAGGAGGATCACGATGTATCCGAAGCCGGCATGGAAGCCGAAGCCGTCCATGAAGGTGTCGTCGTCGATTGTGGCACCCTCGTCGTCGAGCTTGTTCGCCGCGTAGAACGCGCCATAGCCCGCCAACCCGATCTGCACCACGATCGCCGCGGTGAGGATCATCGACCACGCCCAGTAAACAGTCCTCACGTGCCCTCCCGGTCCGTTGACCGCGCGAGCCTACGACACCGTCAGGACGAACTCAAGAGGTTCGACGCCGAAGCGTCAGTGCGAGCAGCCGTCGCCGCAGCCGCCCACCTGCGTGCCCTCGGGCAGATCCTCGCCCTCGTCCACCTGGAAGGAGTGGCCGCAGCCGCACGAGGAAACGGCGTTCGGGTTGTCGATCTTGAAGCCCGACTCCTGGATCGAGTTCAGGAAGTCGATGGTCGTGCCGCGCAGGTACGGCGCGGAGTAGGGGTCGACGACGACCGGGATGCCCTCGAGTGAGAGCTCGACGTCACCCTCGGCCACACCGGCGTCGAAGCCGAGGCCGTACTGGAACCCCGAGCAACCGCCGCCCTGGATCGCGACGCGGAGAACGAGGGTCTCGGCGTCGTTCTCCTCCGCCATGAGCTCCCGGATCTTCGCCGCGGCGACGGGAGTCAGCGAGATGAGGGTTTCCGTGGGATGCTCGACGGTGGCCATGTGCTCATGGTAGCGGACGGGGTGCCGGGCTTCGGCACCGAGATTGTGACACTCGTATCGCTCATTCTGTGCGGGTTTGCTGAACCCTTCGTGCGCCGGAAGGGGGAGTGCTAGGCTCGCCCCCAGTCCCGACGTCCGGGGGTCATCGCTGCTTTCGAACTGGCTGCCCTTCCTCTTCTACGCGCTGTTCGCGGCAGCCATCCCGGCGACCATGATCGCGGGATCGTTCCTCGTCCCGCGCCGCCCCGTGGCGCGCACGAAGCAGCGGATGCTGCCCTTCGAGTCCGGCGTGTCCGAGGGTGCGCCGAGCCGTGAGCGCCGGTTCACCGTCAGCTTCTACCTGACGGCGATCCTCTTCATCCTCTTCGACATCGAGATCGTCTACCTCTACCCGCTGGCCGTGCGGCTCGAGGCGCTCGGCTGGTTCGGGATCGGGGAGCTCCTCGTCTTCGTGGCGATCCTCGGCGTGGCCTACGTCTACGTGTGGCGGAAGGGTGCGCTCAACTGGCGCTGAAGCGGGAGCTGCCGATCGTGAGTGACCGCCCGCTCGCCAAGGCGGGGCTCCAGTCCGAGCGGGTGCTGATGCCCGACGCCGGGCCGGGGGTCTTCGAGCGCGAGGTGCAGGAGATCGAGGACGCCCTCCTCCTGACGACGGTCGAGAAGGCCGTCGCCTGGGCTCAGACGAACGCGATGTGGCCGGACACCTTCGGCCTCGCATGCTGCGCGATCGAGATGATGTCGATCGTCTCGTCGCGCTACGACATCGCGCGCTTCGGCATGGAGCGATTCTCGTCCTCGCCGCGACAGGCCGACCTGCTCATCGTCTCGGGCCGTGTCACGCACAAGATGGCCGCGCCGCTTCGCCAGGTGTACGACCAGATGCTGGAGCCGAAGTGGGTCATCGCGATGGGTGCGTGCGCGAGCTCCGGTGGGATGTTCAACAACTACACGATCCTCCAGGGCGTCGACAAGATCGTCCCCGTCGACATCCATGTTCCCGGCTGCCCGCCGCGGCCCGAGGCGCTGATGGAGGGCATCATCCGGCTCCACGAGAAGATCCGCGGCGGCGTCCCGCCCGCCTACGAGATCCGCGGGGTGGCCGAGTGAGCGCATACGCCGGAGTTCCGGGCGTCGTGGAGACGCGCGAGATTCTCGACGAGGTGACGCTGGTCGTGGACCCTGCGCGGCTGGTCGAGGCGTGCACGACGCTGCGCGACGAGCACCGCTTCAACGTCCTCTCCGACATCGCCGCAGCGGACTACCTCGGCTGGGGGGAGCAGGAGGTCGTGGGCTACATCGGCACCGCTTCGGGGCGCGACATCAACGATCCCGGCTCGCGGGGGCTCGCGCGCATCCCCGATCCGAAGCCGAAGCGCTTCTCGGTCTCGTACCACCTCGTCCGCGTCGCCGAGGACCCAGCTCGCCTGCGTGTGCAGGTATGGCTCGACGACGGAGAGTCGGTCGCCAGCGTGATCGACGTCTGGCCCGCCGCCGACTGGTTCGAGCGCGAGGCGTGGGACATGTTCGGAATCCGCTTCGACGGCCATGCGAACCTCGTCCGGATCCTCATGCCGGAGGACTGGGAGGGGTACCCGCTGCGCAAGGACTACCCACTGGGCGGCGAGCCCGTCCGCTTCTCGGACGAGGACTGATGAGCGTCCTGCCGTCCACCCGTGTCTACGAAGGCACTCGCATTCCGAGACCGGTGCCCACGATCCTCGAGGTCGATCCGGAGAGACACCGGCTGGAGGACATCCTCCGCGTCAACTTCGGCCCCAATCATCCCTCCACGCACGGCGTGCTCCGCTTGGTGGTCGACCTGGACGGCGAGACAGTGGCCGGGATCCGCGCGGTCATCGGGTACCTGCACACCGGCTTCGAGAAGAACATGGAGCACAAGTCGTGGTGGAAGTCGGTGACCTACGCACCGCGGATCGACTACGTGTCCTTCCACGCGAACGAGCTCCTGTACGTCCTCGCGATCGAGAAGCTGCTCGGACTCGAGGCGCCTCGCCGCGCGGTCTGGGCGCGAATGGCGCTCGCCGAGCTGAACCGGATCCACTCGCACCTCGTCTGGCTCGGGACGTCCGCGCTCGAGCTGGGGGCAATCTCGCTCTTCTGGTACTGCTTCGACGACCGCGACCAGATCCTCGACCTCTTCGAGATGGCGGGCGGAACGCGGATGCACACGCGCTACGTCCAGGTGGGCGGCATCGCAGAGGACCTTCCTCCCGGGTTCGCCGCCGAGGCGCGGAGGTTCTGCCAGACGATGCCGAAGTCGGTCGACGAGTACGAGGCGATCCTCGACCGCAACGCGATCTGGCTCGAGCGCACGGTGGGCGTCGGGCTCCTGTCCGCCGATGATGCGCTCGCACTCGGGCAGTCGGGGCCGATGCTCCGCTCGACCGGTGTCGACTGGGACCTGCGGCGCAACATGCCGTACCTCGCCTATGACGAGGTCGAATTCGACGTCCCCGTCTACGGCGGTGGCGACGTCTACGACCGGTACCGCGTGCACATGGACGAGATGCGCGAGTCGGTTCGCATCGTCAGCCAGTGCCTCGACCGGCTCGACGAGACGGAGGGCGAGCCGTGGATCGCGGACGACCGCAAGGTCGTGCTCCCGCCACGGCACGAGCTGCACACGTCGATGGAGTCGCTCATCCACCACTTCAAGATCGTCACGGAGGGATTCACCGTCCCCGAGGGGGAGGTCTACGTCGCGATCGAGTCGCCTCGCGGCGAGGCGGGCTGCTACCTCGTCTCGGACGGCGGCGCGCGACCGTGGCGCGTGAAGTTCCGGGCGCCGAGCTTCGCGGCGCTGCAAGCGACCGCCACGATCGTGCAGGAGCTCCTCATCGCAGACCTGATCGCCGCGGGCGGCTCGCTCGACCCCGTCATGGGGGACGCGGATCGATGACCATCTCCTCCGAGGTCCAGAAGCTGAAGAAGCGGTATCCCGACTCGCTGTCGGCCGTGATCCCCGCGCTTCGGCTCGCACAGGAGGAGAACGGCGGCTGGCTGTCGCCGGATGCAATCCGCGAGGTCGCC
>Ga0207683_10004765_pt1 | contig 11684 bp, 4 predicted proteins | sample KBSM73metaG_FD_184333 | JGI IMG/M metagenome (GOLD analysis project Ga0207683, IMG submission 184333) | Miscanthus rhizosphere microbial communities from Kellogg Biological Station, Michigan, USA - KBS M7-3 metaG (SPAdes) (version 2) | ecosystem: Host-associated > Plants > Roots > Rhizosphere >...
TTGAGACGGAAGACGTGGAGGTGCGGCGCGATGCGGCTCAGGCCCTTCAGCGCTGCGAGCGTGAACTCCGAGGCGGGTACCTCGTGCGCGGCGCTCTCGCACACGAGGCCGGCGATGTCTGCCTGGTGACCGAGCGCGTATTCGCACGAGATGACGCCGCCCGCGCTGTGCCCGAGCACGAAGATCGGCAAGCCCGGCTCGCGGGACTTCGCGATCGCGACGGCATTCGCGACGTCGTCCACGTACTGGTCGACCGTCTCGGCGAAATAGAACTCGCCCTCGGACTTGCCGTGACCGCGGAGGTCGAGCGCGTAGACCGCGAAGCCGTGGCTGACGAGGTTGTCCGCGGCCCATTCGTAGAGGCCGCTGTGCGACATCAGACCGTGAACGATCATGACGACACCGCGCGGCGTCGACTGTGGCCGCCAGCTGCGCATGAACAACTTCAGCCCCCTGCTCCCCTCGAAATATTCTTCCATCATGGCGAGACTCTGGGCGACCGGTCCGGGAGGGCAACGCGATGGCGCGTGGAATGAGGATCCGACGACGCGTCAGTGGATGGCCCCGATTGCCGCGATTTCACGGGGCTAGGCGACTGTGCAACTGGCGTCTGGAGACCGAGGCCCGTGGCTAGCGTCACTGCGAGCAGCCGACAGGGCCGGGTCCGTAGGAACTTCGTGTCCGTTCGTGACGGCCTTCCGTATAGTCACGCCCATGATGAAGGGTGCCATCGTCGCGATCGTCGTCCTGGGTCTCGGTGCATGCGGAAAGGACCCCATGTCGCACGGCGCTGCGGATGCGCCGGGTTCGAACGCCGATGCGCCGGCGCCGTTCGACGGCCCGAACGCGGAAGGCTGGACGCCGCTGATCTCGCGCGGCTGGAACCTCGCGGCCGGCGCGACCAACACGTACAAGTGCACGCGCATCCAGGTCGCCAACGATATGTGGGTCGAGGGCTTTCGCGCGCAGTCGCCGCAGGGAACCCATCACTCGGTGCTGACCATCTCCACCTCGAGCACGCAGACCGGCGACTACGACTGCAGCGCCGGCTCGCTCGACAACGAGATGCTGTACGCCGCTGGCGTCGGCACCGATGATCTCAACTTCCCGGCCGGCGTCGCGATGCACATCCCCGCGGGCACGTACATCAACCTGAACCTGCACCTGTTCAACGCATCCGACAACGCGATCTCGGGAACCTCCGGCGTGCTCGTCAAGATCGTGCAGCAGGCCGACGTCGTGCACGAAGCCGACATGATGTTTTCGGGCTCGTTCCTGATCAACGTCCCCAGCGACAACACCCCGCACGTCGTCCACGGTCAGTGCCACGCGCCGACCGACTGGCACGTCTTCACGCTATGGCCGCACATGCATCAGACGGCGACGCACCAGAAGTGGACGTACACCGAGGGCACGAACGCGCCGGTCGCGTTGCTCGATGACGACTACCTGTTCTCCGAGCAGAAGAACTACCCGATCGCCGACACCCTGATCAAGTCGGGCGACACGATCGACACGTACTGCACGTACGTCAACAACACGGGCAGCACGATGATGTTCGGCGACGGCTCCGACAAGGAGATGTGCTTCACCGGCATGTACAAGTACCCGGCCGGCGGCAACCTGTTCGCGTGCGCGATGGGTCAGTAGCGCCGCGCTAGCAGCCGCGACTTCAGAATCCGATCCCTTGGATCGGTACTGCCGGCAGGAACGGGAAGGCCGGTTGGGGGCTCGGGTTCGGGTTGCGAATTGGGTCGATGAGCATTCGGAACTCCCACATGAGGATGTTCGATGGAGCGGCGTTCCTGATCGGATAGCCCCCGACCGTCCAGCTCTTCGGGATCAGCGACATGACCGCATTGGGGATCGCGAGCGGCCACCCGAAGACGTCGACCGCGGCGTCGGCACCAACGGCGGCGCCTCCGATCGTCAGGGACCAGCCAACGCTGCCGCTGTTCTCGTACTCCTCGCTCCCGGCGGAAAGGAAGCTCGCAAACTTGCCCGCGACACCGACTGCGCGCGACGTCCACTTGAGCTTGCTGGCCATCGATTCCCAATTCTTCCCTTGCTTGATCGCTTCCTCCGTGACTTTCATTGCGTGCTCGAGGCCCAGGTCGATGAAGGTCGTCGACGTGCCTAGCGTCTCGAGCCATTCCCGCGTCGGATTCTCCGGGTCCTCGGAATCGGCAAAGATCTCGGTATCGAGCTGGAGATGCATGTCCCCGATGGAAGGTTGATGCCCGGTGAAACCGCCCGCCTCCTGGTCGCGCGGGTTGCCAATCAGCTCCCGCAACCCCAGACCGGCGACATTGATTCCGAGTGGCTCCGGCTCCATCGCCGCCGTCGCCGGTGCCGTTGACGTTGCCTTGGGCCCGGCGGCGGCGTCCGCGCCTTGCGTGTTGCCGGTCCACTGCGTGGCCCAGATGACCAGGATCCTGATCCCGAACACCGACACCACGGCCTGATGGCCCATCTTCGGCGTCGGGCTCGACCACACGCCGTAGGCGTCCTGGCCGTCGTTACCCATGTACACGCCCCCGAGCGTCACCTCGTAGTAGCCCGTCGGATCCGTCGCGTTGAGCGGGTTGTTCCGGACGTAGGCGTACGGGTTGTAGGCCTGGCCGTCGACCGGATCGGGCGCCGGCGGGTCGACGCTGAGGAACCGCTGCTGCTGCGGATCGTAGACGCGGCCGATCATGTCGATCAGGTTGACGTCGTCGTCGTGATCGTGGCCCGTGAAGCCGGCGCGGAGATCCTGCGGCGGCGCGGTGACCCGGACCGTCGGATCGGTGGCCGTGACGCGCGTGCCGAACGGGTCGTACTTCACCGGCTGCGCTGCGCCGCCGAAGTAGATCGTATCGATCGAGCCGAGTGCATCGGTGAGCAACGCACTGCGCGGCGCATCGAGCGTGATGTTGTTCGTGATCTCGAGCTCGCCAACCGGCTTGCCCGCCGCCATGACCGCGAGGACGTCGTGTTTGCCCGAGGAATCGGTGAATTCGTCAAACAGACCACCGTACGAGTAGCGCGTGTGGCCGGCAGGATCGGTCCGCGAGAACCGCGCGAGCTCGGGGTCATAGGTGAGCTGGTACGTGCCTGCCGACGTGGTCACGCTCGCCGGGCGGCCGAATTCGTTCCAGGTGACGGTGCGCCCCGGAGCCGAGAGCTGCTCGCCGAGCGTGTCGTACGCGTACGTCGTCCCGGCGCTGTCACTCGCGTTCTGGTGCGGCCCGAAAGCTGACGCTGACGTGCCCGGCGTGTACGTCACGCTCGTGCCCGGGCCCGCCGTGATGGTGCGCTGCAGGAGGTTGCCGATGTCGTCGTAGACGTAGTTCGCTCCGCGCGCACCGGCCGCGCCGCTCCAGGTCCACGAGGTCAGGCGCTCGAGGCTGTCGTAGCCGAACGTCTCGACGGTCGGCGTGGTGGGCACGAGGTCCTCGCGCTGCTTCACGCGTCCGCCGCCTTCGCGCGTGTAGCGGAGGCTCTGCACGGTGGTGGTGCCGGACATGGCGCCGATCGTGTAGAGCCAGCCGGGACGGGATGGATCCTCGGTGCGCGTGGTCTTCAGGCCGTAGAACAGCTGCTCGATCGGGAACGCCTCGCTCGCATCGGTCGAGACCAGCGTCCACAGGTTGACCGTCGTCGCGGTCGAGATGTCGTCGACCTTCGTCAGCTGGCCGCCGGTGTCGCTGCCGCTATACGTGTAGCGCAGGAGCATCGAGCGCTTGTTGCCGGGCAGCGCGGGATAGCTCATCGTCGAGAGCCGGCCGTACCCGTCGTACGAATAGGTGTAGCCGATGGCGCCGCGCGGGCCGGCCCACGTCTTCGTGTTCACGTTGCCGGTCGTGGGGTAGTACGTGTACGCGATCGTCGGGCCGTTGGTGCTCGTCTCGGTCGACAGCTTGCCAGGCATCACGGTGTCGTAGGTGTGCACGATCTGCTCGCCGTCGTCGGAGGTCTGGGTGGTGACGCGGCCGTCGGCGTCGTAGCCGTTCGTGATATCGGTGCCGCCGTTGAACACCCAGTTGAGGTGACCGTTGAAGACGACCGGCATGACCGTGGTGCCGCGGAACTCGTCGGTGACCTGGCCAAATGCGTCGTAGCGGAATGCCGTGGCAGCGCTGTCGGGCGACTTCTTCCAGCGCAGGCGTCCGGTGCGATCGTAGGCGTACGTGACGACGTTGCCGAGCGTGTCGGTTGACGACACCAGCGTGTTGAACGGGCCGTACGCGAGCGTGGTCGTCGTGACCGGCCCGGAGAGCCCGGACGGTCCGGTGGTCTTGGCTTGCGTGCTCGTGAGCGGGCGGCCGAGCGCATCGTTCGTGACCGCCGACATGTTGCCGTCCGCGTTCGTCGTCGTGACCGTGCGGCCGACATACGTGGTCGAGACCGTCGAGCCGTCGGCTCCCTGGATCAGCGTGACGCGGCCGAGGTTGTCGTAGGTCGTGATCGTCTTTGCCGGCGTCACGCCGCTGAAGTGCGGACGCGAGACCGTCTTGATGTTGCCGAACTTGTCGTAGGTGGTGTCGACGTAGACGGACTTGCTGTCGAGGCGTCCCGTCGTCACGGTCTGCTTGGTGCGGCGCAGCGAGTCGAGGTGCGCCTTCGTGTCGTACTGACCGGAGCGGTGATCGTCGATGATGCCGGAGTTGCCGGACGTCGCCGCCTTGTACGCGACGATGCGACCGCCGCCCGCTGGCGGGTGGTCGGCGCGGATGCGGCCGAACGTGTCGTACTGGAACGTGGTGAGCAGGCCCGCCGCGTCGCTCTGCACGGCGACCACTCCGAGACCCGCGTCGTACGCCGTCTGCGTCACGAGGTTCGCCGGGTCGGTCGTCTGGACGACGAACATGAACTCGCTCGTGTCGTGATCGTACTGGGTCCTCCGGTACAGCGTCGGCGAGCTCGGGTTGTCTTGCTTCTCGACGATGTGCGGAAGGCCGTAGGCGTCTCGCGTGATGTGCGTGTAGAGCGTCTGCACGCCGTCGCTCTGGGGCGGCAGCGGGTCGTAGGAGCTTCCGTTCGCCGCGCCCGGATTGTCGATCGTCATGATGAGCTGGCCGAGCGCGTCGTAGGTGTACGCGGTGTCGTGCGTGCTCTGGGTCGAGCCGTTGAACGTGATGTTCGTCATGCTCGTCGTCGAGACGTAGGTCGGGCGGCCGACGAGGTAGTTGTCACTCGTGTCGTTGGCGTAGGTGGTGGTGGTGTCGGTCTCTTCGGCCGCGGGGAAGTACTGCGTGCGCTCGAACGTCTGGTTGCCGAGCTCGTCGAAGCTGCGGCTCGTCAGGCGCAGATCGACGTCACCCGAGAAGTTGGAGTCCGTGACTTCGGTGCGCGTGCTGGTTGGCGTGGTCATGAACGGACCGCTGCCCTGCACGCCGTACACATTCGTGACCTTGGTCTTTCGTGTCACGCTCGTCGCGCCCGTCTTGTAGATGATCGTCGTGTCGGCCTCGGTCGGCAGGCCGACGTACGGATAGAACGGCGTTGCGCCCGAGTTGTTGCGCGTGAAGTCGAACGTCCGCGTCGTGACCGCGCCGGTCGCCACGTCGGTGAACGAGTGCGACTTGAAGCCGAGGAAGCCCCAGCCGAGCAGGTCGACTCGGCCACCGTCGTACGCGTGCGTCTGCGTGTTGAAGCCGCCGCTGAGGCCGTTGTCGGTCGCGACCGACGACACCAGGTACCCGCTGCGCGTCACGCACGTCAGTGGCCACACACAGTCGCTGCGGTTCTCGTTGCTCGCGATCCGGTGCGGCGCATACGCCACGTTGGTATTCGGCGTGAAGTCGCCGACGGTGTTGGTCAGCAGGTCGGCCGGGGGCGCGTTCGCCGTGCCAGAGCTGCGCGTGTAGAGATCGAGGTTTCCAGCGCCGTCGAGCGCGACGAAGTCCGACTGTCCGTCGCCGTTGATGTCGCCCGGCGTGAACGCATCGCGCTGGCCCTCCAGCGTGACCTCCGGCTCGTTCAGGAGCAGCGGCGTCGCCTGCCACGCCTGGTTCTTCCACGAGTACATCGTGTACGGCTGGGTGCCGATGCCGCTGCGAACCAGCAGATCGGTCTTGCCGTCACCGTCCACGTCCAGCGTCTGGAAGCTGACCGCCGGGTTCAGCGTGAAGGATCCGCCCGGTGTGGTCGTGTTGAACGACTGCGTGCCGCCGCCGAGCATCAGGTTGAGCTCCATCGGCGGGTTCGTGCCCTGGTCGTCGTACGGGACCAGCGTCTCGATCGTGTCGACGTAACCATCGCCGTTGAAGTCACCGAACAGATGGCCGTAGGTCGAGTCCTCGGGTGGGAGGCCCTTGCAGTAGTGAAGGCCATTGACCGTCGTCGAGGTCGTGGGGCCTGGGTTGGAATAGGTCGGATACAGCCACGCGCTCATGTCGACCACGCCGAAGCCGATCGTGGCGCAGGTGCAGGCCAGGTCGACGTGATGGTTCTTGCACGTGGTGTTGGCCCAGCGGCGCGTCATCACGTCGGTGACGCCGTCGTTATTGAAGTCGATGAAGTAGTTGTTCGGCGCGTTGATGTAGTCGGTGTTCTCCTGACCGTCGAACTCCAAGGCGCCCGTGAGGTGGAGGACCGTGCCATCGGTGTTCTTCATGTAGTACGCGCTGCCGCCGAGCTGCATCACGAGGTCTGGCACCCCGTTACCGTCGATGTCCGCCACCTGATAGTTCTTGAACGTCGACGACAGCTGGTAGTAGTAGCCGGGACCGCCGAGCGTCCAACCGCTGGCGGTCTTGTTCGCGAGGTAGAGGAACGTCTTCGGCGACGAGTCCGGCCCTTGGTTGACGAGGATGTCGGCGTGGCCGTCCATGTTGAAGTCGAGGACGATTGGCGCAGACGGCCCGCCGGGGCCCACGTTCGCCGGGATCGAGGCCGCGATGCCGGTCAAGATGGCGGGTCCGAACGTGGTGCCGGTCGAGAGCCGCAGGTGATACGTCGCGCTCGCGTCGTTCGACAGGTACAGCAGGTCATCGCGGCCGTCGCCGTCAACGTCGAGCAGGCGCACCGTCGGCGGCACGCCATCGGCGCCGTACATCGACACGTCCTGGATCAGGTTGCCGTGCGAGTCGAGGTTCGTGGACGTGAAGGCATTGCTCGCTCCGGCAGCGACGCCCGGTGCATACGTGAACGCCTGCTGGCGGCATAGCGGCTGCGAGCCAACCACCGGCAATGTCGCCGGCGCCCAGCCATCGCACTCGGCGAGGTTCGACAGCAGGCTACGGCCGGTGACCGCGCTCGTCGAGTAGCCGAACGTCACCGTGCGAAGCGGATCGAGGTTCGCGCTGTTCGGCGCGTGCATCTCGATGCTGTGGATCCGATCCGGATACGTGAAGATCTGCTGGCCGAACATGCGGTAGTCGACGTCCGGCCGCGTCTCGTACGTGAGCGTCACCGAGCGCTTCGGCGCGTCCGTCGCCGAGCCGGTGTAGTCGATGTGTTTCAGCCGCAGGTCGCCGCCGCTCGAGAGGTCGTACGTGTAGGTCATGAAGTTGCCGGCGCGGTCCTCGATGCGCGACACCGCCCACGTCATCGTCTGCGGTGTGTTCATGAACCGCGACGCGATCAACCGCGAGTCGGTCGTCCCGCCGAACGTGACGATCCGGCCGCTCTTCTCGAACAGTTTGAAGGTCGTGGTTCCGTTCGCCGAGTACGCCTGGATGCGCGAGCCGTCCGAGTGGAACTTGTAGTAGTAGACGCGATCGGGGTCGGTCGTCAGCGGCTCGCCGTCGAGACAGAGCCCGTCGTTGGCGTTCCATTCGATCGGCTGTGAGATGTTGCCGTTCTTCCGCAGCGCCTGGCACCGCGTGATCTGCGACAGCCCGCCGAGCCCCCAGCCCGCTCCGATGAGCCCGTTGCCACCACCGCTGGTGTAGTCGACCGATAGCTCCGGCTGGATCCCGGCGCGCCCGGGCGGCACCCAGACCGGGATGTGCTGGTGCGCCTGGCCGCGATCATCGACGCCGAGCGTCCCGTCACCCTTCGGCGCGAGCACGCCGGGCGTGGCGGTCAGGATCGTGGTCGCCGGCACGGTCAGCGGCGGCTTGAGGACCGCGCTCGTGGTCGAGCTGGTGTCGTCATCACCGGAGGGTGAGTCCGCGCCGTCTCCATGGCACGCGATGAACAACAGGGATGCGAGCGCGACGAGGCGTGGTGGGCGTTGCATGGCCAAGACCGCCTGCTCAGCAACGCATGTGCCTGCCATGTTCCGACTGTCGGTTCGCGGCGTTGCGGCATGCGAAGACTCCTCGTGACGACACGGTGACGTCACGCTCGCGGCTACACTCGCCGCCCATGCGGCGTGCCCTCCTTCTGCGGTTAGCCGCGAGCTGTCATCACGCGGCCACTGCGACCAAGGCGACGGCCGCGGTGGTCGACGTGACGGTCGTCCCGATGGACTCCGATGACCACGGGCTGCCGATGCGGGTCACGCTGCAGGCCGGCGGCGACTTCGTGATCGCGCGCGACTAGAGCGAGGTGCGAGGCTCGTTCAATATCGCGATAACAGGCGGTTATTTTAGGTCTTTACAGATTGGTCCGACCATTGATAAATAGCGTCCGTGGAAACGAAGAGCGAGACGGTGCAGGGGAACGGGGAATGGGTCGGCTCCACGGTGACGGCGGCGACCGCGGCTCGTGCGGCCACGGCGATGCCGATCGTCGAGCCCGATCTGTATGTCGATCGCGTCGTGCTCGCGAACGGCGGAATGGGCCGCGTCATCACGGCACGCGATCGCCGGCTCGATCGCCGCGTGGTGATCAAGGAGCTGCGCTACCAGACCGAGCATCTGCGGGTGCGCTTCGAGCGCGAGGTGATGCTGACCGCGCGGCTCGAGCACCCGAACATCGTCGGGATCCACGAGGCCGGGCGCTGGCCGTCGGGCGAGCCGTTCTATGCGATGCGGCTCGTTGCCGGGCAGCCGCTCGATCAGGTGATCTCGCGTGCGTCCACGTTCGCCGAGCGCGTCGCGCTGTTGCCGCACGTCAGCGCGGTCGCCGATGCGCTCGCGTATGCACACGAGCGTCACGTCATTCATCGTGATCTCAAGCCGCAGAACGTGATGGTCGGCGAGCATGGCGAGACGGTCGTGATCGATTGGGGGCTCGGCAAGGAGCTCGGTGACGCGCGCGAGGAGACGCCCGCGACGCCGAGCGACGGCGTCCCCCTCGACACGGTCGCCGGTGAGATCCTCGGAACGCCGGCGTACATGCCGCCGGAGCAGGCCGAGGGCTTGCGCGCCGACGAGCGCTCGGATGTCTACGCGATCGGCGCGATCCTGTATCACCTGCTCGCGGGACGCCCACCGTACGTGGGCTCGACCAGCGTCGCGATCATCGCCGCGGTGCAAGACGGGCCGCCCGTACCGCTCGAGCGGCTGCAACCGGATGTCACGCCCGACTTGCTCGCGATCGTGCGGCGCGCGATGGCGCGCGATCCGGCCGATCGTTACCCGACCGCGCGCGGGCTCGCCGACGATCTCCGCCGCTTTCAAGGGGGCCAGCTCGTCGGCGCGCATCGCTATTCGATCCGGCAGCTCGTGCGCAGATGGCTGTGGCGCCACCGCGTGCCGATCGCTGTCGCCGTGGTCTCGGCGGTGGCATTGCTCGTGGTCGGCGGACTCGCGCTCCATCGAATCGTCCGCGAGCACGCGGTCGCCGAGGCGCGCCGGGCCCAGGCCGAGGACCTCGTCGGCTTCGTACTGTTCGATCTGCACGACAAGCTAGCGCCCATCGGCCGCCTCGATCTGATGGCGGCGCTGGCCGACAAAGCGAGCGCGTACTACACCCATCGTCCGGACGGCGCGACCGACGACGACGAGGACAAGCGCGCCATTGCACTCGCCCAGCTCGGCGACGTGCTCGCAGGCCAGGGTGACAGCGCTGCCGCGGCCGCCAAGTATCGCGACGCACTGGCGATTCGCGAGCGCCTCGCGGCGGCCGCACCGGGGGCGCCCGATCCTGCACGCCAGCTCGCGCTCGCACACTACAAGCTCGCCAGGGCGCTCGTCAGCAGCGATGTCTCCAGCGCGCCGGAGCAATACCGCGACGGTCTCGCGATCGCGGCCGAGCTGGTCGCACGAGATCCAGGCGACGCATGGTCGCAGCACCTGTTGCTCGTCGGTGACCTGGGTGTCGGCACCGTGTTCGGCGGACAAGGCGACGCCGCGCGCGCGGCCGAGTTGTACCGGGATGCGGTGACGATCGGTGAGTCGCTGGTCGTTCGCGACCCGGCGAATGCGCAGTGGCATCGCGATCTGACGAACGCGCATGCCTATCTCGGTGGCGCGCTTGTCGAGCTCGGCCGGGCCGCTGACGCGCTCGCAGAGCAGCGGGTCGCGCTGACGCTGGCCACGCAGCTCAGCGACCACTATCCGACCGATCGCAGCGTGGAGAGCGAGCTCGCGAGCCGGCACAGCGCGGTCGGAGACGTGCTGCGGGTCGTCGGTGATGCGAGCGGTGCGCTGCGCGAGTACCGGCTCGCCCACGACATCCTGGCGCAGCTCGTGACCGTAGATCCCACGAATGTCCTGTGGCAGAGCTCGCTCGCCGGAACCCACTGCGAGATCGGCGACGTGTTGCGGACGCAAGGTGATGATCAGGGAGCGCTGGCCGAATTCCGCGAGAGCGCGGCGATCCGGGGCCGGCTCCCGGCGAGCGTCGAGCCCGGCGCGTACGCGACGACGCACGAGAGGCTCGGTGGCTTTCTCCTCGACCACGGCGACCCCGGCGGAGCGCTGGCCGAGTTCCGCAGCATGCTCGAGGTTCGCCGGCGGCTCGTCGCTTCCGATCCGAGCGCGGGCGTATTCCAGCGCGACCTCTCGGTCGGCGAGGACAAGGTCGGCGACGCGTTGCTCGCGCAGCACGACACCAAGGGTGCACTCGCCATGTATCGCGATAGCCTGGCCACCCGCACGGCGCTGGTCGCCCGCGCCCCGGCCAATACGTCGTGGCTACGCGATCTGTCCGTCGCACACAGCAAGATCGGCGACCTGCTCCTCGAGACCGGCGACGCTGCAGCCGCCGAGACCGAGTACCGCGCTGACCTCGCGATCGCCGAGCGGCTCGCCGGCGCCGACCCGCATCGTGCGCAATGGCAAATGGATCTCGCAGCGAGCCACAACAATCTCGGGGACGCGCTCGTGAAGAAGGGCGACGTCGCGGCCGCGATCGACGAATACCGCGCCGACCTCGCGATCTCCGAAGCCCTCGCCGGCCGAGACCCTTCGAATAACGAGTGGCAATACGATCTATCGGTCACGCACATGAGCCTCGGGGACGCGTTCCGAGGTCGAGGAGCCACCGCCGATGCGCTCGGCGACTACCGGGCCGCGCTCGAGATCCGGCAGCAGCTCGTCGCGCGCGACGCGAGCAATCCCGAGTGGCGCCAGGGCGTCACCGAGGTCGAGCGTGCCATCGCGTCCGCGCGAGCGAGTGCGCCGGCCCCCGCAGGGTCGGATACGTCGGACAAGTAGCCAAGCGACGCCGGCGTTCGCAGGCGCTATCTTGCTCGGCGATGAAGCTCGTTGGCATGTTCGACTCGCCGTACGTTCGACGCGTCGCGATCTCGATGCGGCTGCTCGATCTCCCGTTCGAGCACGCGAACTGGTCGATCGGAAGCGACCAGGCGCGGATCGCCCAGATCAACCCGCTCGGTCAGGTGCCGGTGCTCGTGCTCGATG